>Ga0206991_10028_pt1 | contig 37606 bp, 30 predicted proteins | sample Alteio_BWMinCont_9_FD_153286 | JGI IMG/M metagenome (GOLD analysis project Ga0206991, IMG submission 153286) | Enriched cells from forest soil in Barre Woods Harvard Forest LTER site, Petersham, Massachusetts, United States -... | ecosystem: Environmental > Terrestrial > Soil > Temperate forest >...
CGTCCACAGGTGATGGCAGGCGGAAACTCAGCTTCGTACAATGATGTTTTCCGGATGCCAGATTACGTCACCGTCTTCCAGATCTCCAGCGGGTCCGCAGGCCTCCCGTTCGCACTATTGGGCCTGGTGCCCCTGATTATCGGAGCGATACTCATCGTTGGAAAATGGCGTTTTCATTGGCGCCGCCCCGATTGGCTTTTCGCTGTTTTCTCTTGCACCTTCGGAACCATCTGGATTTTCGTCGGCGGCGGGCAGATTCTCACTAAGGGCTCTGATGCGTTCACCGCGTTTCGAACGGGTCAGTACTCAATTGTTGAGGGTACGGTCATAGATTTTCACTCAATGCCGTATGAGGGCCACGACAATGAATGCTTTACCGTGGAAGCCCGGCGTTTCTGCTATTCCGACTACGCAGTAACCTCGGGTTTTCACAATGCCGCCTCGCACGGCGGACCGATCCGATCGGGCATTCACGTCCGCGTCGCCTACCTGGGTACGACGATTCTCCGTTTGCAAATCCGAAAGGACGAGGTTCTCACTCCAGCTGAGTCAACTTCCGCGGCCGAATCGGCGCAGAGGCAAAACACCGCCAAAACGGAAAACGATCCGATACTCCAGCGCTTGATGACCGCAGCCCAGTTTACCGCTGTATGCTGGGTGCTCTGGTGGAACTTACAGTGGCGGCGGGCGATGCGGTTCTGGGTGCGTCCGCCGAATAAGCAGGCCACAATGTACCTATTCCGTATCTTTTTCGCATTGTGCTTGGTCGGTTCCCTCAACGGTTTCGTCCAACAACTGCAGCACCATCCCCTAACAGGGCAGAACGTCGGGGCCACTCTACTATTAGCGGCGATCATGTGTGGCGTTGTAGGGACGATGACTGCTCTCTCGGTGTGGGTTGCTGAGAGGCGGGAGCAGCGCGGCCCGAATCGCCAAGAGGACGTATAGCGGCCATTGCTGAGATGTAGCGGGTAGGCTGGTGTTTGACGGCCGCCGGGAGGGTCCTCCGGCGTTGGGCGTCAACCTGATCACCCACCACCCAATCACTGCAAGTTGGTCATAATAGTAGAAGACATGACCAGCGCTACTACGAACTATTCTCGGGATCTTTCCCAAGCTTTGAGCAGCAACAAGCACCTGCTCAGGTGGGTGGAAAAAATGGCCGAGCTCACCAAGCCGGACAGCATTCATTGGGTGGATGGCTCGAAAGAAGAGAACGAAAGGCTCTGCGCCCAGATGGTGGGGAGCGGGACCTTTATTAAGCTGAACGAGGAGCTTTGGCCGGGGTGCTATTATGCGCGCTCCGATGCGAGCGACGTGGCTCGGGTGGAGGACCGGACGTTCATCTGCTCGCTGTCGAAAGACAACGCGGGGCCAACCAACAACTGGGTGAATCCCTATGAGATGCGCAAGACGCTGAAGCGGCTTTTCAGCGGATGCATGCGCGGCCGCACCATGTACGTGCTGGCGTTCAGCATGGGTCCGGTTGGGTCGCCGATGTCGCAAATCGGCGTGCAGCTCACTGATTCGCCGTACGTGGTGGTGAACATGCGCATCATGGCGCGCATCGGGCTAGCAGTGTTCAAAGAAATCGACAAAGACGAGAAACGCGTGGTGCCGTGCATGCACAGTGTCGGGATGCCGCTCGGTCCGGGCGATCACGACGTGCCTTGGCCATGCAACGCCGAGAAGTACATCGTGCATTTCCCGGAAACGCGCGAGATCTGGTCGTTTGGATCGGGCTATGGCGGCAATGCGCTGCTGGGCAAGAAGTGCTTTGCGCTCAGGATCGCGTCGAACATCGCGCGCGACGAAGGCTGGATGGCGGAGCACATGCTGATTTTGGGCGTGGAAGATCCGAAAGGCGAAAAGACCTATGTGGCCGCCGCGTTTCCGAGCGCCTGCGGCAAGACGAATTTCTCCATGCTGGTGCCGCCCAAGGGATTCGACGGCTGGAAAGTTTGGACAGTAGGCGACGACATCGCCTGGATCAAGCCGGATGAGAACGGACGGCTGCGCGCGATTAATCCAGAAGCGGGATTTTTCGGGGTGGCGCCGGGAACGTCGGACAAAACCAATCCGAATGCGATGGCGACGCTGGCGCGGAATAGCATTTTCACCAACGTCGCGCTTACGCCGGAAGGCGGCGTGTGGTGGGAAGGTATGACGGACGAGCCGCCGGCGGAGTGCCAGGATTGGCGCGGTAATCTGTGGACGCCGCAGATCGCCAAGGAGACCGGCGCCAAGGCGGCGCATCCGAATTCGCGCTTTACAGCGCCGGCGTCGCAATGTCCGACCATCGACGCGGCGTGGGAAGATCCGCACGGCGTGCCGATCGGGGCGCTGATCTTTGGCGGCCGGCGAGCGACGACCATGCCGCTGGTGTACCAGGCGTTCAACTGGAGCGCTGGTGTGTACGTCGGCGCGACTATGGGATCGGAGACCACGGCGGCTGCGACCGGCGGGGTGGGCCAAGTGCGGCGCGATCCGATGGCGATGCTGCCGTTCTGCGGCTATCACATGGGCGATTACTTCCGGCACTGGATTAAGATGCAACGCTCGCTTACGGAAACTCCGCGCATCTTCAATGTGAATTGGTTCCGCAAAGATGCCAACGGCAAGTTTCTGTGGCCGGGGTTCAGCGAGAACATGCGCGTGCTGAAATGGATCGTAGATCGTGCTCGCGGACGAGCTCTCGGACGCGAGACTCCAATTGGTTGGATGCCGCGTTACGAGGACATGGAATGGTCGGGTCTTGATTTCTCCAAGCAGCAGTTCGATGAACTGCAGGCTTTCGACCGGACGGCGTGGAAGTCCGAGGTAATGGCTCACGAGGAGCTGTTCATCACGCTGCACGATCATCTGCCGCCGGAGATGATTTACGAGAGGGAATTGCTGATTTGCCGGTTATAGGTTTAGGTAACCTGCCCTCGCGGCATCACTGCGGCAACGACAGTTCCTGCTGAAACACTGCAATCCTCCGCGGAAACCTGGCCTGGTTTCCCAACGTGGGGTCCCAGCCGAAATGGATCTGCGAGGAAGCCGTAATCAAAAAGCGCAGACGATGCTGGAGTACGACCTTGCCATTCCAGCTCACGGTCATGGCGCGGCTCTGGGGCGCGAACTGGAGTCCTACAAGATTCATTCCCGGCGAGTAGTCCACATCAACCGCTAGCCAGTCGGGCGACCGATAGGAAGTCCCTGAAATCAGCCGGATTCCTTGGCTGGTGCACTGCGCCGCCAGCAGATAGAGAGAGCCGAATTCGCCTGCCGATATCAGCGGCACACCTTCCAGGTTGCACGGCGACGGGAAATCGAACGAAGCCTGAATGCGCATCGGTGGGTTCTCGACCGGTCGAAAGCGCTCCACAGGGCTGAACCACCGGGCGATCTGGACGTAGAGGTGGGGGCTGGATTGTACGAACTGATCGTACGGCCCTTGGACTGCCAAAGCCAGATTCGCGCCGACTGTGTACAGGAGCAGACCAATGAGCGCCGCCGTGGCAAGCATGTGGGTCCATTTCCGCAGATATCCCAGGAGCTCGCACGAGATCACGCAGGCAACGAATACCAGAAAGGGCGCGAAATCAACTTCGTATCGCTGAGATGCGAATCCCGTAACAGCAATGAGCATGCTGCACGCGATTGCAAAAACCAACATCATCGAGACGAATGCAAAGATCCCACGCCGGCCACCAAATCGCCTGAGAAAGAACGGCGTCAGGATCGCGATCCAGGCCACGGGACCGAGGCTCAAAACGCCGCCAGTGGGCTCGAGGAAGTAACCTGCCGGAAGCGCGGTAGCCAACGAATCGAAAGGTTGGCGCAGTGCGAGCCGCAAAAAGGGGAACTCCGGAACGAAATCCGGCGGGGACAGTAGCAGGTAATAAAGGCCGGGCAGGACGTTTGCCATGGACACGTGCAAGCGAGTGGCCTCCAATTGATAACTTGTCCCGAACTCGATGGGATTGCCGAATCTGGCGTAATTGTAGGCTGCCAGACCCAGGCAGCACGCAGTCAGAGGGAGAGCGAAGGCCAGCACATCTCTTCGTATGAACCGCCGCAGGAACGATGTGCCAGGATCCGGCAGCAGAACGAGGAGCACAAACGCGCACGCGGCTCCAATCCCCACATGCGGACGGCAGCCGATGGCCAAACCGAAGGACAGCCCAGAGAGCCCCGCCCATAGGGACCGGCCACGGGAAGCAGTCATCCAAAGGAAAAGAAAGTAGAAGCCTGCACTTAAAAAGCAAAATGCGCCTGCAATCGCGATCTCATAGAGTTTGGCCCGGTGCAACAGGAAGGGCGCTGACTGGCCGAGGCCAAGAGCGAGCAGGCAGAGCGTTAACAGAGCTATCGAGACACTACTGGACAGAAACGGGAGTATTCGGAGGAATAATATCGACAGGAAGAAATAACCTGCAAGACACAGTAGAAATGCGGCGAAGTTCTCGGGCAAATCGTGCGTAGTTAACAAATACCAAGGCGAAAATAGCAGCAATACGGGCACGACTCCGTGATAAAGATAGTAGTGCCTGTTATAGAGCACGGTATCCAGAAGTCGGTAAGGTTCACTGGCGCGAATGTCCCAGGGATTAGGGAGAGCCAGCAGCTCCGGCTGGGGTTCAACGGGCAAAAACAATTTTCCGTTTGCGAAGCCTCGGGCCAGGAGGTCGTAATATCCGTTTACGGCATAACTTCCCTTTGCCACCGTGGGGCCCGGCAAGCCGTAATATTTGTCCAATCCACTATTCCAGGCGAATCGTTCACTCACGGCGCCGATGCCGATGATCCAGAAGTAGAAGGCGCCCACGATGAGGAACGCGATCAGCCAGGCAACTCGTTCTTTGGCGTTTCGACCAAACGCAGATCGCCAGGCCGACGCAAGGAAGCTTCGGCGCTGCGATAGATTAAGAGGCTGGCTTATGGGAAGCCGGTCCATGGAGAGCCCAGGGCCAAATTGTATCGAATTTTGCGGATTTCCCTACACGAGCGACGCCGGCGTTCGGAAACGCGCGGCCCGCCAAGAACGCATCTAGAACGTAAACTTCATCGCCAATTGGACGATTCTCGGATCCAGCGCGCTGGTGACCTGGCCGAAGGTGGGTGTACCGAAGGTCAAGTTCACGCCTGATGCGCCAGCCAGGTTACTAGGCAGCGGGATGCCGGCGCGAAAGCTGTTGGTGATGTTGAACGCCTCGGCACGGATCTCAAATCGATACCCTTCGCGGATGGGAAACTCGCGGGACAGGGCCATATCCAATTGGAAGAATGACGGACCGGGAACGTTGTCGCGGCCCAAACCGCTGAGCGTTCCGGGGGTGGGCGTGGCGAAAGCCTTAGGATTAATCCAGCAGCTTGGACGAGGGTTGGCGCAAAGTGGATCCGCGAGTACCTGGACGGGCCGCTCGGTACCGGCATCGCCGTTCAAAGCAATATCAGTGGAGAGGATCGGCGTAACCCAATACGCCGACATATAGTGGTAGATTCCCGAGACTTTCCAGTCGGAAAGCAGGCGGTTCGCCCAGATGTTGGAAAGCTTGGGCGCTTGGTACACAATATTCAAATTGAAGATCTGCCGCCGGTCGGAAGAGAACGTGCCACCGATTTCATTGGACTGGCAGTTGCTGCGGTCGTAAGCGCGATTGTTCGGAATGGCCAGCCCGGCCCCGGCGTTGCCCGTGCTATCGCCAATCGATAGATCGCCGATGCAATGCGACCAGGTGTAGTTGGCGAAGGCGCTGAAGCCTTTGCTGAAGCGCTTCTGAACCGAGAGGATCAAACCGTTATAGCTGGAAGTGGCCCCGTCGTCCAAGGACTCGACGTCTCCGAAGGTTGGCGTTAACTTACCGGCAACAGTCTCCTGGGTTCCCGGGTATCCGTTCAGCACGAAGACGCGGCGATAGTTCTGGTTCGCTGTGCTGGAGCATGGACCTTTGACCCTGAGGCCGTACTGACCCGGATTGCAGATTCCAGGTATGTAAACAGCTGGATTCACCTGATAGGAGTCCCAGAGATGCTCACTTTCGCTTCCCAGGTAAGTAACCGACACCAGCCAATTACTTCCAAACTGGCGTTGGATTACCAGGTTCCATTGGTTCGTCAGCGGGGTCTTCAGGTTGGGTGGCAAATAAATGTAGACGCCACCGGGAGCGAACGGAGCAGCGGAACTCACGGTGTATGGATAGATGTTTCCGCCGGGAAGTGTGGCGTAAGGATTGCTGAATTGCCCCGACCAGATCTCGGTGCCGCCATAAGGAGGGGCATCAGCCGAGTTCACCATTAATTCACCTGCGACGTAATCGTAGGAGATTCCCCATCCGGCGCGGATGACCGTTTTACCGTCGCCCTTGGGGTCCCAAGCCAGCGCCACGCGCGGCGCCCAGAGATTCCACTGGCTTTGTTCGCCCTGCTTACCAATGAAGCCCGGATCCCCCGGGAAGGTGAGGCCCGGAGGCGCGTTCGCGAATTGCGTGCTTTTGGTTCCAGCGATCAAACCGGCCAGGTTGAAGTTGTAGACCGAGCCGTTGAGCTCGGTTGGGGGAAGGAACGGTTCCCAGCGCAAGCCGGCATTGACGGTGAAGTGGGGAGTCACCTTCCAGGTGTCTTGCACATAAGCATTCACGAACCACTTTTTCTGCAGCAGATCGTTTGGCAACGACAACGAATTGGAGCTGAATTCTCCGAGCAGGAATGCGGGAATGTTGTTAAAGGTCCAGTTGGTTTGCGAGTAGACGTTGCCGTAGAAAAGCATTTTGGATACTTCTCCGCCTCCGCCGAAGTTGATTTGATGGTTGCCCTTCACCCAGCTGATATCGTCGTTGAGTTGAAGCGGCGTGGTGTGATTATGGGCCGGACCACCAGTGCCGGGGCCAATAGAAAATGCGCCGGTGACAGTAAAACCGCTCTCGTGAGGCACATAGCCGCAAAAAACCGGAACGCCTAAATCGCAGGCCGAGACATAAGGAGGCTCATAGCGAAGGACGGCGAGCCGGTCGACGGAAGCGCGGAACTGATTCACCAGCGTGGGGCTGAACAAATACGTGTCGCCCACCACCCAGGACTGGTCGGAGTCGTTCAACTCGCCTTGAGTGGTGGTGAGCAAGTTGTCCGGAGTGAATTGAAACGAAGCCGGCCTGAAATAATGAGTGCGAATATAACGTCCGAACAGGGTGTTCTTGGAACTGGTTTGCCAATCGCCGCGGCCGACGTACTGATTCTCGTTGATCCGGGTAGCCAATCCGAAGCTGGTGTTTCCGCATGGGGCGTTGGAGACCGGCAGCATCGACGCTAACTTGAGCGCGGCCGGATCGAACAGGGAAGCTGGGATTATAAAGTTATGAATCTGGCTGGTGATCGTAGTGGGGAGACCAGCCAGAACCGCAGGGCTGAGATCCTGCTGGCAGCCGCTGAAATTGCCTTCGACCATGGCGGCGGTCGGGACAAACGTAGCGGCAGTATTTGCAGTGGGGTTCTGACGGGTAATGGTGTTCTGGTAACCGAAGAAGAAGAACAGCTTGTTCTTGACTACCGGGCCGCCGAATGTGCCGCCAAACTGGTTTCGCTTGAGCGTGTCGCGGGTGGGCTGCAAGGCGTTGCGCGCATTCAGATCGCCGTTGCGCAGGAAATCGAAGGCATCGCCGTGGAACCTGTTGCTGCCGGATCGGGTGACGCCTGTTACTGTTCCGCCGGCGTGGACGCCATTTTGCGCCGTCAGCGAACTGGTTTCCACCTTGAACTCCGCCAGCGCGTCGGGGAAAGGAAGAGGCATGTTCGCCAAATCCCAGGGGTTATTGTACACGCTACCATCCAGCCAGAATGCAACACCGAAGGCCTGTCCGCCGGCAATCACGAACTGTTCGGTGCCGGGGTAACCGCCGTTGCCCGCGACGCCTTGAGGAATCACAGCTCCGGTGTATTGGATCAAGTCGGTCGCAACGCGGCCGTTCAACGGCAGTTCCAGAATGCGCTGGGTTTCCATCACGTTTCCGACTCCGGTGGCTTGCGTTTCCACCAGCGCCGCGTTGGCTTCCACCTGCACCTGCTCGTTTACCGCGCCGATCTTCAGCGACACCCCGATGGTGGGATTCGTCGCCACCTGCAGCTCGATGCCGGTCTGCACGTAAGTGCTAAAACCTGCCTTGCTGACTTCCAAACGATACGGCCCGATAGGCAGATTGGGCAGCACGTAGGCGCCGTCGTTATCGCTGGTGACCGTGCGGCTGACGCCGGTCTCGGTTTGGGTGACCTTTACCTGCGCGCCGGGGACGGGCGCTCCAGACGCGTCCTGAACTGTTCCTTGAATCTGAGACGTGTTTTGCGACTGCGCCCACGCCGTGCCAAAACTTAGGACGCACACCAACAGGGTGGAGATGATCCTCATAGAACCTCCTGGTTCCTTTGGGCGGAAAGATATCACAGACCTTGATGGACTGCAACGGTATTCGTTATGCGCCTATTGGTTAGCGTTTGGCCGGCTAAATTGTTACTAGACTGCTATGGCAGTGGCGTGAGCGGGTTTGGTGACAGTGGACATGAGGTTACGGTTCAGCACAGCGGACGCAGTCATAATGCCGCCGAAGAGAGCGCCCGCGACGCCCAGCGTTGAGACATCCTGGCCGGTGAGAAAGAGATTCTTGATGGAGGTGTGAGGCGTGAGTGAGCGCAGGCGAAAGCGCTCCGGCGTGGCGGCAAGTCCGTAGGCTTCGCCTTGCTGGTAGTTCATAAAGTGGCGAGTGGTGAGCGGGGTGGATAACTCGGCGTGATCGATCTTGCCGGCCACTGCGGGAACGTTGCGCTCCACTTCGTTCTGGATCCGATCTGCCAATGCTTTCTTGAGCGCGTCGTATTCGCGGTCGCGGTGCTTCCAACGCGAGTCGTCCCAGCGGGCGAACCATTCGTAGGGTGCAAAGACCACTGCTTCCAGGGTGGCGCGGCCGGGATGATGTTGTTCGAACTCGGGATCCTTGGCGGATGGAAACGAGATATAGAGCGCGGGGAACGGCGCGGAAGGGTTTTCGAGGAAACGAGCCAGATTGGCATCGTGATCGGGAGCGCCATTTTGTGGGGGCGGATAGATCCAGAGATTGCTTCCGGTCAGCCCGAGGTCGCGCGCGCTTTGTTTCACGCCCATGTACAGGCTCAAGTGCGCGAGAGAGCCTGGGACCCGCTCGAGATCGGTGAGAATCGGCTGCGGCTGGCGGACCAGGCGTTGAAACGTGTTGCGCACTCCGGCATCGCTGATCACGAGACCGGCACGGAATTCGCGCCCGTCTGCCATTCGAACGCCGGCAGCTTTTCCGTTTTGAACGATGATTTCCTGGACCTCCGCGCTCACTACGACCTTTCCGCCATTGCGCTCTATCGCGGGCGTAATGGTTTCGGCGATGCGTGCGGCGCCGCCCACAGGGTAGCTGGCGCCGTCGAAATAATGAGCGGCAACGATGGCATGGATACCGAAGCTGCTTTGCGCGGGAGGGAGACCGTAATCGCCCCACTGGGCGGTAAGCAAGGCGATCAATTGCTCGTTTTGAGTGAAGCGGTGCAGGACGTCGAGAGTAGATTGAGAAGCCCAGCGGAGGAAGGGCGCCCGCAAAAATCGGCCGGCCAGACGCGCGGCGGGCCGCGGAATCGCTTTCTCGGCGAAGTAGAGGCCGCTGGCTTTTTGAGCGGACTGAACGGCGGCGAGATAGCCATCGATGGCGGATGCTTCAGCCGGGAAATAATCCTTCAAGCGAGCGCGAAGACGCTCCCGGCCGGTGGGGAACTCGAACACACGCCCTCCCATGACGATGCGGTCGTAGACGTCGGGCATGGGCGCCCACTCGAGCCGTCTGTCCGTGAGGTGATCGAAGGCGGCGCGAAGCGGAGACGCCGGGTCCTGCAGTTCGCCGATGTAGTGCACGCCGACATCCCAGGAATAACCGGGGCGTTTGAAGCTATGGGTATAGCCGCCCGCTGTGTAATGGCGCTCCAGGACCAGCACCTTCTTATTCGCATGTTTGGACAAAAGCGCGGCAGCGGTGAGGCCGCCGATTCCCGATCCGATGACGATAGCGTCCCAACGATCGTCCAGCGAATGTTGTTTGTAAGAAACCATAGCCAGCTCCTATGTTGACACCGTCTACATTCAATATACGTCCTTATGTTGCGCCTGTCAACATCTTTCTGTTACAAAGAGAGCCATGGCAGCCAAACGCCCGTATCATCGCGTCAACTTGAAGCAAAGCCTGCTGGACTCAGCGGTGGCCCTGATTGGCGAGGTTGGACCACAAGCGTTTACTTTGCGCGAGGTTGCGCGGCGCGCGGGTGTATCGCACAACGCGCCGTATCGCCATTTTCGCGACAAAGACGATCTGCTCGCGGCCGTGGCGGCGCAAGGTTTCGACCGGTTGACGGAGTCGATGAAGAAGGCCATGGCCAAAGGCCGTACCGCGGCGGAGCGATTGAGCCTGGCGGGGCGCGGATATGTGGAATTTGCGGTGCGATCGCCGCAGCATCTTCTGGCGATGTTTGAAGGGCCAAGGTCCGCCGAACCGCGGCCCGAGCATGCCGAGCCGGCGCGGCGCGCATTTCAAATCCTGCTGGATTCGATCACAGCGGTGCAAGCGGAGGGCGGTTTACCGAAGGGCGATCCTTACCCGCTGGCCGTGGCATCGTGGTCGGCAGTGCATGGCCTGGCGAAGCTGGCTATCGGCGGGCAGCTTCCGTTCACCGCCAAGCAAACTTTTGAATTTGCCGACTACCTGACAATGGTGCTGGCGCACGGCATGGCGAATACCACTAGTGGTGGCCGGCAGCGCGGATAACGATTTCGCTCTTGGCCGCTTCCACTCCGGGTTTGCGGGCCATGGCTTTCTCGTTGATGCGAGCGCGCCGCTCGGCTCGCTGGTTGGCGGCCGCGAGATCGCGCTCCTTGAACTCCGGCAGCACTTCTTGGGAGAACAGCTGGATGGAGGAGCACAGCAGATCGTGCGCAATTTTTCCCGCCTGCGAAATGCACAGCACTTGATCGATCCCGGCCTGTTCGAAATCGCGTAAGCGCTCGCGCAGCATGGCGGGCGTGCCGACACAATCCTGTATGCGGCCCTCGGGAGGCGCGAACTGCTTCGGGCGATTCTTGTACTCGTCCCAAATGTCGGTCTTGGCGGGACGGTGCTCGCCGAAAAAGCTGTAGTGGCCAAGCCCGTAGATAAAGAAGCCGTAGCTTTCGCCACCGATCTGCTCCACGCGCTTTTGATCGCGATCGCAGAGGAACGGCGCGGCCACCGCAAAATTAGGATTGACGGCGTAGCCCAGGGGCTCGCACTCGGTTTCGATCGCCTGGTAGTAATCCTTCACCCACTGGCGCGCCTCTTCGGGCGACACGAAGGAAAATGTCAGCGCGCCCATCCCGAGCTTGGCGGCCTGCAAGATCGAGTTTCGGTTGGAGCAAGCCATCCACAAAGGCGGATGCGGCTTTTGCAGCGGCTTCGGAACCACATTGCGCGGCGGCACTTTCACGAACTGGCCCTCGTAACCGGTGAAAGGATCTTCCACCAGCATGCGGACGGCTACGCGCATGCCCTCGAGTTGCATGCTCTTTTTCTCGGCCTGGGGGACCAGGAATCCGCCGAGCTCGGTTTCCGTCGCGCCGGCGCCGGTGCCAAACTCGACCCGGCCGTCGCTCAGTAAGTCGAGGGTGGCGATGCGCTCGGCGATCCGGGCGGGGTGATTGATATACGGGGGTGTCTGCACGATGCCGTGGCCGATGCGGATGTTTTTGGTGCGCTGGCTCACGGCGGCGAGAAATATTTCGGGCGCCGAGGAGTGCGCGTATTCTTCGAGAAAATGATGCTCGGTGGCCCAGACGTAATCGTATCCGCATTGGTCGGACAATACGGCCTGCTCGAGCGCATTCTTAAGCAACGTGTGTTCGGAATCGCCGGCCCAGGGCCGCGGGAGTTGGTGTTCGTAGAAACCGCCGAATTTCATGGGATTCAGGAGTGCCGCTTTCCAAAGCTATTATTGTATCGGAGCATGTCCGGCTTTCGTCCTTTCATCGTCGGGATTGGCGGCACCACACGGCCGGGATCGTCGTCGGAGAAGGCTCTGCGGTACGCTCTGGCGCTGGCCGCAGCACAAGGGGCGGATGTGGAAATGTTCGATGGCGCGAGCATCAATCTGCCGATGTATGCGCCGGAATCGGCCGTGAGGACAGAAGGCGCACGACGGCTCATCGCAGCGCTGCAGCGCGCGCATGGTGTGATTCTCTCCACGCCGTGCTATCACGGGTCGGTCTCGGGGCTGGTGAAGAACGCACTCGACTACACCGAAGATATGGGCAAGGACGCGGAGCCATACCTGGACGGGCGCGCGGTGGGGCTCATCGTCTGCGGACACGGCTGGCAATCCACTGGAGTGGTGTTGTCGGCCTTCCGGTCGATCGTGCACGCACTACGCGGGTGGCCCACTCCCATGGGCGTCGCGATCAACACGCTGGTGGAGCGTTTCGACGAACAGGGCGCGGCCCTGGGAGAGCAATCGGCACGACAGATGGCCATCATGGTTGGACAAGTGATGGAATTTGCCCGGTTGCGATCGCTACTGGCGAGCATGACCAATCAGGGTGTGGCGGCGTCTTAGGCCAGGCGAAGTCATTTGACACCCGGATCTGCCGAATGTAGGATCGAAGTCACTAAATATGTTCTGGCGAAAACAACTTCGAATTTTCCTGCTCAGCGCGGTTGGCGCAGCAACCCCGCTCGCGTCCGTGAATGCGCAGGCTCAAACTTACAAAGCGCCCCGAACGGCCGACGGCAAGCCGAATCTCAACGGCATCTGGCAGGCTATGAACACAGCCAACTGGGATCTACAAGGCCACTCGGCGCAGGCGGGTCAAATAGTCGCGCTGGGCGCGACAGGCGCTGAGCCTCCGGGCATCGGAGTGGTGGAAGGCGGCGAGATTCCCTATCTTCCGGCGGCGGCGCAAAAGAAGAAAGAAAATTATGCGAACCGGTTGAAGCTGGACCCGGAAGTGAAATGCTACCTCCCGGGCGTGCCGCGCGCCACGTACATGCCATTTCCGTTTCAGATCGTGCAAACGGCTAAAGTGATTCTGATCTCGTATGAATACGACGGAGCGGTGCGAACCATTTACATGGACAATCCGGGGCCGGCGCCGGTGGACAGTTGGATGGGCTGGTCGGCCGGGCATTGGGAAGGCGAGACGCTGGTGGTGGACGTTACCGGTCTCAACGACCAGACATGGTTCGACCGGGTGGGCGATTTTCACAGCGACATGTTGCACGTCGTGGAGCGATACACGCCAGTCTCGGCAAATGTTTTGAACTACGAGGCGACCATCGAAGATCCACAGGTGTTTTCGAAGCCCTGGAAGATCAGCATGCCGTTGTACAAGCACGTGGAAAAGAACGCCCAACTGCTAGAATTCAAGTGTGTGGAGTTTGTGGAGGAGCTGATGTACGGGCATCTTCGCAAACAGCCCAGCAAGTAGTTTCGCGGAGGTTACCCATGCGAGTTCCACTGCCGGCGTTGGTCGCGCTTGTCGTGCCGCTTCATCTTGCCGCACAAGGCCTCACCGTTACCGCGAAGCCGGCGACAACAGTGTCCAAGAGTTGGAATTCGCAGCGTACCCCAGACGGCCAGCCGGACCTGCAGGGCGTCTGGGCCTCGACCACACTGACCCCGTTGGAACGGCCCGCCGAATTTGCCGGTAAAGAGTTTCTCACTGAGCAGGAAGCCGCCGATTTCGTGAAGCGGACACTGCAGCAGGTAAACAGCGATCGCCGCGACGGGGGCCCACAGACGGACGTGAACCGCTCCTACAACGAATTTTGGCGGGATCGCGGTAACAACCTGGTTGCGGACCGGCGAAGCTCCCTGATCGTTGATCCTCCCGATGGCCGAATGCCGCCACTAACGCCCGCGGCGCAAAAGCGCGTGGAAGAAAGGCGAGCGTGGATGGAAGAACATCCCACCGATGGTCCGGAGGGTAGATCGCTCGCGGAACGTTGCATCTCATGGGCGACGGCCGGTCCGCCTATGATGCCAGGTCCCTACAACAACGAAATGCAGATTGTGCAGGGACCGGGCTACGTTGTGATTCTCAATGAAATGATTCATGACGTGCGGCTGATTCCGCTCGACGGGCGCCCGCACGTGGGCCCCAATGTTCGCGGGTGGATGGGAGACTCGCGCGGCCATTGGGAGGGCGACACGCTGGTGGTGGATACGACGAATTTCATCAGCGAGTACAGCTTTCGCGGATCGGATTCGAACATGCACCTGACGGAGCGCTTCCAGCGCCTGTCGCCGGACATGATCCAGTACGAGTTCACCATCGACGATCCAACGGCGTTTACCAAGCCTTGGACTGCGCGCATCCCGTTGAACAAAACAGCCGGCCCGGTTTACGAATATGCATGTCACGAAGGAAATTACGCACTAACCGATATTCTGGCCGGGGCCCGGGCCGCCGAGAAGAAGAAGTAACGTGATGCTCCGCGGAACTCTTCTAGCGGCATGCGCCGCCATCGCTGTGACCGCGCAGAACCTGCCGCGCACCGCCGACGGGCAACCGGATTTGCAGGGCATCTGGAGCAACGCCACCATTACGCCTCTGGAACGTCCGGCCGATCTTGCCGGGAAAGAGACGTTCACCCCCGCCGAAGCGGCGGCCTACGAAAAGCAAGTGGTGGACCGCAACAACGTGGATCACCGGACGGGGAACGCCGAAGCCGACGTGGCCAGCGCGTACAATCAATTCTGGTACGACCGCGGGACCAAGGCCGTGGGCACGCGGCGAACGTCGTTGATTGTGGATCCTCCCGATGGGCACATTCCCGCGCTCACGCCGGAAGGGCAGAAGCGCATGGAGGATACACGGACGTGGATGCAAGCTCATGCCACCGATGGGCCGGAGGGCCGCACCCTGGGCGAGCGCTGCATTCTCTGGGCCACGGCGGGCCCGCCCATGCTGCCCGGTCCGTATAACAATAATTTCCAGATCCTGCAGACGCGTGACCGGGTGGTTATCCTAAACGAAATGATCCACGATGCCCGCGTGATTCCGCTCGATGGAAGCCCACACCTGCCGGACAATATCCGCGAATGGCGGGGCGATTCGCGCGGCCACTGGGACGGCAACACTCTGGTTGTGGATACGACGAATTTTTCCGGTGCCTATTCGTTTCGCGGGTCCGACCGGAATTTGCATTTGATCGAACGCTTCACGCGCACCTCACCGGACACTCTCCTCTACGAATTCACAGTGGACGATCCGACGGCGTTCACCAAGCCCTGGACCGCCCAGATTGCGGTAAACAGGACGAAGGGGATGATTTTCGAGTACGCTTGTCACGAAGGGAATTACGCCATGGTGGATATCCTCGCCGGGGCGCGGGCCGCCGAGAAGAGGGCGGCGAAGTAAGTGCTGGTGATAGATTGAATGAACCAAGGAGAAATGCCATGCGAACGAAACTAGGGATGGCGATTACCGCTATGGGTTTGCTGATGAGCGCGGCGCCGGTATGGGCGCATCACGCGTTTGCGGCGGAGTTTGATTCCACCAAGCCGATCAAGCTGCAGGGAACCGTGACCAAGATGGAATGGATCAACCCGCACGCGTGGATCCATATCGACGTCAAGAACCCGGACGGAACGGTGACCAGTTGGATGGTAGAGGGCGGGAGCCCAAACACTTTGCTGCGAAATGGTTTTACCAAGAACTCGCTGCCTCCCGGCACCGAGATCGTGGTGGACGGCTATCAATCCAAGGACGAGAGCAATAAAATGAACGGCCGGGACATCACCTTCCCGGATGGGCGCAAGCTCTTTGTAGGTTCGGCTGGCCAGGGCTCGCCGCCCGACAAGTCTGAGAAATAAGCCTGTAGCGCACGCACTCCTGCGTGCCGCGCCGCCACTCGTGGCGACGCCGAGTGGTTCATTCAATGTGTTCGCCAAGAGTGCGAACACGGCACGCTGGAGTGCGTGCGCCACAAAGCAGTGGAGGAGACAGTATGCGATTCACTTGGTTCAATCTGATGCCCTGGCCGTATTTGCCGGACGATTTTCGCCAGAAGAATCGCTCGGTGTGGGTGGACATCGATTCCAACTTGTTCGATCCCGCCAAGAGCCACGAAGTTTACAACAATTACCTGGACCTGCTCGAATTCGCGGGCACGCTGGGATTCGACGGCATCGGGGTGAACGAGCATCATCAAAATGCTTATGGCCTGATGCCTTCGCCGAACTTGATCGCAGCCAGCCTGGCGCGCCGCACCGACGATGTCGCGCTGGTGGTGTTGGGCGCATCCATCGCGCTCTACAATCCGCCGCTCCGAGTGGCCGAAGAGTTCGCGATGCTGGACTGTATTTCGGGCGGCCGTTTAGTGGCGGGATTTCCGGTGGGCACCTCGATGGACACGAATTACTGCTACGGCACCATCCCGGCATTGACCCGCGAAAAATATAAAGAAGCTCACGAACTGATCAAGCGCGCCTGGGCGGAGCGCAAGCCCTTCGCCTTCAATGGCCGCTACACCAAGCTGCGCTACGTGAACCCGTGGCCGCGGCCCATCCAGCAGCCGCACCCGCCGATTCACATTCCTGGCGGCGGATCGATCGAGACCTTTGATTTCTGTATCGACAATACGTATTCGTATTCTTACTTGAGCTTCGGCGGCTACATTCGCGGGCAGGCGCTGATGCAGGGCTACTGGGATCGAGTGGCGGAGCGCAAGGCTCCGGATAGTTCGCCCTACCGCGCGGGTTTCGCCCAGACCATTTGCGTGGCGGAGACGGATGCGGAGGCCGAGCGCCTGTACGCAAAACACGTGAGCTACTTTTATAATCGCTGCCTGCATGTTTATCCGGGCTTCGCGGATGCGCCCGGATACCGCACCATCAAGACCATCCAGAAGGGCATCCTCTCGCAGTACGCTCCGCTCACTATGTTCCAGGAATTGCCGTGGAAAGAACTGGTGGACAACGGCAGCGTGATCGCGGGAAGTCCGGAAACGGTAAGGCAGCGCATGGAGGATCTGATCAACAAACTGCACGTCGGCAATATCTTTTGCCTGTTCCACATCGGCGACATGCCTCAGGACAAGTGCATGTATTCCACACGCCTGTTCGCGGAGAAGGTGATGCCGAAGCTGCGCAATATTTTTCCCGAATATGCGGATGACGGCCGCTTCTGGTGCAAACCGCTGGCCAAGCGCGCCACGCCCGGTGCTCTGCCGGTGGAATCCGAGTTTGGATCGCCCGTCGGCGCGGAGCGTTGATCATGCACCTCAAAACAATTCAAACCCAACGTGCCGCGGTGCGCTATTACGAGAGCGGAGAAGGCCGGCCGCTGGTGTTTCTGCATGGCGCCGGCGGACTCGATTTGGATCTCGGATTTCTTGACTCGCTGGCGCAGAAGTTTCATGTGTACGCGCCCCTGGTCCCGGGCTACGGCGACAGTGAGGAGTGCGCCGAGTTGCGCGACATGCTGGATTTTACGCTGCACACCTGGGACGTGGTAGATCGGCTCGGCCTGAAGGACCCGATTCTCGCGGGTTTCTCGATGGGCGGCATGATCGCGAGCGAAATGGCGGCGATTGCTCCCAACGATGTTTCGCGCCTCGCGCTGATTGCGCCGGCCGGCTTGTGGATGGACGAACATCCCATTCCCGATATTTTCGCGATGCTGCCGTATGAGCTGCCGGGCTACCTGTTCTACGATGCGGAAGCTGGGGCCAAGATCATGAGCGCGGGCACCGACATGAGCGATCCGAAGTTTCTGCAGGCGTTCCTGGTGCAGAACGCGCGCCAACTCGGCGCGGCTGGCAAAATGCTGTTTCCGATTCCCGAGCGCGGCCTCGCGTCCCGCCTCTATCGCATCAAGGCCAAGACCATGCTGATTTGGGGTGAAGGCGACAAGCTGATTCCACCGGTATATGCAAAGGCGTTCCAGCGCGGCATCGCGGGCGCGGAAGTAGTGATGATTCCTCAGGCCGGTCACGTGGCGCCGTTCGAGAAACCTGCGGAAGTAATCGGAGCGATCGCACGGCTGCAGTAGGGGCGCTCGCTTGCGCTCGCGCGGGCTTGGCTGGGAGCAGCTCCTCGCGTCGCCGCGTGGGATTGGCATTACAGGCACGTAAAGGCGATCATGCCCTGTGTAGCAGAAACCACCATCTTGCGACTAAACCTTCAAGGGGTGGTTCAATTCGCGGCTGACCGCACCGAGCCGCGCCAATCACCGATAGCGCGGGAGCGAACGCGATCGCCCTACAGCGGCGAATCCGGACGCGCGATGGTCCGCCACATGTGAGCCACCGGGCTGTTGTCGAACCCCAAGCCTTCCTTGGGCTGCTTGAAATTTCGCCCGATGATGTCCAAAAACTGATCGAGCTTCGGGTTGACATTCGGATCGAAGGCGTACAGATCGTTCACCGTCACCATGCGAGGCTCAAGGTACCACTTGTGGTTGCGGACCATCTTGTACGTGGCTTCGATATACGGTTCGGGCTTGTAATCGGAACCGAAGATGCGCCGGTACAGATCGGGGTACTCGTAGCCGTGCTCCTTGTCTTCGTAGAAGCGCAGCGCCTGATGATAACGGACCGCGAAGGTGACTTTCTCGGAGACATACGGCTCGTACATCTGCGCGCCCCACCATCCGTGATCCACTTTGATGAGATCCTGCACCGTATCGTGGATCAGACAGGCCAGCACGATTTCTTCCGACATGCCGTTTTGCATGGCGCGATAGGCGCTCTGCAAGCAATGGTTCGATGTAGCCATGAACCGGAGCTTATAAAAATCCACTAGCGTCGGGCGCTCCGGCAGAGGCGAGAGCTTCTTTACGTTGCCCACATGGGAGACGAACAAGTTCCCTGTGCCTCGGCGGGACGGCTGCGTTTCGATCTGCGCTTCTACCTCGGCCGCCGTCGGAAACTTCTTGTCGGTCCCTGGCATCGCCGGCTGGTTGGCCGCCGTTTGATTCGCAACGTTGAGCTGCAGCATCATATGATGTTCGAGAGCTTCGGCCTTGGCCTCGTCGGCCATTGCAGCAACCGCCGCGACACCTCCAAGTCCCGCAAAAAACGTCCGCCGATCGATTTCCATGGTTCCTCCCTACTACAAACAATAGAATATCGCAGAGCAATTTCCGCGGCCACGGTTGTATACTGTCCCATCATGAGAACGTTGCTCGTGCTGACAATCGTGTGCGTTCTGTCGCTCGCCGCTCAGGCGCCCGAAACATATAAAGTGCGATTGTCTCCGGTGCCGGTGGACGCGAAGACCCGAGCGGAAATCGTAGGCATCGGCTCGGCGACCGCTACTCTGGTGGGCGCCAAGCTTTCGATCACCGGATCTTTCGAAGGGTTGCGATCGCCGGCCATGGATGCGAAAGTGCATCAAGGCCCGGTTACGGGCGTGCGCGGCCCCGCCATTCTCGACCTGACGGTCGCTCGTGCAGCCAACGGCGTGGTCAGCGCCTCGCTCGATCTGACGCCGCAACAAATCGAGAACCTCAAAAAGGGCAGGCTGTACATTCAAATTGACAGCGAAAAGGCTCCCGACGGGAATCTGTGGGGCTGGCTTCTGCGATAGTGCGTGCGCATTTTTTGGTAAGATGACTGCGCTGTGAAAAGTGCGTTGTTGATTCTCCTGGCGGCGGCCCTGCTCCCGGCACAAGTCTCATTCGACCGGATCCTGCACGCACGGGATGAGCCGCAGAACTGGCTCACTTACTCAGGAACCACGTTCGGCCAGCGGCATAGCCTTCTCACTCAGATTACGCCGGAGAATGTGGACAAACTCGAGCTGCAATGGGTGTTTCAAGCCCGGTCGCTCGAGAAATTCGAAGCGACTCCCCTGGTGGTGAATGGCGTTTTGTACACGGTACAGCCGCCCGACGATGTATTCGCGCTGGACGCCGCCACGGGACGTATTTTCTGGACCTACGCGTACAACCCGTCGCCCAAGGCGCGCACCTGTTGCGGCCGCGTGAATCGGGGCCTCGCCATCCTTGGCGACACGCTGTTCATGGGAACCATCGACGCGCATTTGATCGCGCTCGACGCGAAGACCGGCGTGCCGATCTGGAACACCACCGTAGCCGATGCCGCTGAATTCTACTCCATCACGCACGCTCCTCTCATCGTCAAAGACAAAGTCATCGTAGGCACCGCGGGCGGCGATATAGGGATTGGCGGCATAATCGCCGCGTTTGACGCCCGCACGGGCAAGGAAGCCTGGCGCTTCCATACCATTCCACAACCGGGCGAACCCGGTCACGAAACGTGGGCGGGCGATTCCTGGAAGCACGGCGGGGCCGCCATTTGGAACACCGGCTCGTACGATCCCGAAACCAACCTCACCTTCTGGGGTACCGGAAACCCGGCCCCGGATTGGGATGGCCGTGAGCGCGCCGGCGACAATCTCTATAGCGATTCGGTGGTCGCGCTGGATGCCGACACCGGCAAGCTGAAATGGTTTTATCAATTCACGCCACACGACGAAGTGGATTACGACTCGACGCAGGTGCCGGTGCTGGCCGACATGGACTGGCAAGGCGCGCCGCGGAAAGTGATGTTGTGGGCCAATCGCAACGGCCTGATGTACGTCCTGGATCGCAACACCGGGCAGTTCCTCATGGGCAAGCCCTTCACCCAGGTGAATTGGATGAGCGGATTTGACGAGAAAGGCCGGCCGATGCGCGTGCCCGGCAAAGTGCCCACGCCAGAAGGCAGCATCATCATGCCCACGGTTCTCGGCGGCACCAATTGGTATCCGCCTTCCTACAGCCCGCGCACGGGCTGGTTCTACATTCCGCTGTGGGAGAACTCGGGGACCATCGCTGTGGAAGGCGGACGCCCCAAGGCCACTGGAAACACTCCCATGGCCGCGGTGAATTTGCAGACCAATCTCAAGCTGGAGGAAGAAGGCTACGGCGCGGTGCGGGCGTTCGATCCGAAGACCGGCGAGCGTAAGTGGGAGTTCAAGATGAACGACATCACGTGGGCGGGGGTGCTCACCACTGAGTCCGATCTTCTTTTCAGCGGGGGACGCGAAGGCTACTTCTACGCGCTGGACGACCGCAGCGGTAAGCTGCTTTGGAAGGCATCGCTCGGCGGCCAGATCAATAGCGCGCCCATGAGTTACGCTCTGAATGGAAAACAATACATCGCGGTGTCTGCGGGCACCGCGCTGTTCACATTCGCGCTACGGCCATAGGTAATTTGCCGATGCCGCCTGGAGTCCTGGCGCAGGTTGCAAACTCTTTAGCCGATCACGCCGAAACAGTTCGAACCGTCTTCAGACGATCCAGCAGATCCAGAAGATCGTGGCGGTCGAGCGGTTTGCGCAGGAAGCCGGAGCAGCCGGATTGAGCCGCGGATCGAATTTGCGTGTCCAGATCGTCGGAAGAGAGAACCACGATGGGGGTTCTCGCATTGCCGCTCTGTGTCTCCCAGTCGCGCATGGCTCGGATGGCTTTGTAGCCGTCCAGTCCCGGCATGTGAATGTCCATCAAGACTACATCGAAGCGGTGCGATTGCATCATAGCAAGTGCTTCCTGACCGTCCCGGGCACGCCAGACCAGCTCCTTTTGCAGAAGAATTCTGGTCAGCACGAAACTTTCATCGGAGTCCTCGGCCACTAGAACGCTCAGGCCGGTCTGTTCCTGCTGAGACGGTTCCGGAGGGCTGCCCTGGCCGGTTCCGGCCTGCCAGGGGAGTGAGACCACCAAGGCCATGGGCGCGCGCGCGTCGCTCATGAATTCCGCGCTGCCCCCCAGCGCACGAATGCGTTTCCCGGCCACCAGTGTGGCGACGCCGTACAGCACCTCGTCGGCATCCTGAAAGTTCACGTGATCCGCATCGCTATTCAGCCAATCCGACACACGCAATGCGATGTTGGAGTTGGCGGGTATGATCTCGAACTGGACTGCTTGGCCGTCGCTGGCCCGCTCGACAGTGACCAGCGCCTCTCCCTTGCGGCCGAGTTTCGAGACCGCGTCGAGAATACGCATGAGCGTCTGCTCCACCGCGCGCCGGTGCTGCCGCCCGATCACGGGCCGCGCCCCCGATTTTAGGATGAGGCGGCTGGCGCCGTCGCCCGACGCCAGATTAAGCACTTCGATGGTTTCCCCCAGGCACAAGGTGACATCGAACTCCTCGGCCGGATCGAGCAGCGGCGTTTCAGTAGCCAGTAATTCGCGTATGTCGTCGATGCAACGCAGCAGGCGATCCGCGCCGCATTTGCTGTGGTCCAGGCAGGTCTGCCAGGCCGGATCGGGAGCCAGTGCGGGAGCTAGCGCCATCAAGCCAAAGCTGGCTTGCACGGAATTCCTGGCTTCGTTGCATAAGTAATTCAACAAGGTGAGGATGGTTTGGTTCGTCATATCGTTTCCATGCGAAAAGCTCGAGGCGGTTTCGCGGTTGTTCGATTCAATTCTGCACGTCCCGCGCCGCGCTGATCGAGAAGTACTCGACGAAGCGGCGCACCGCGCTCGGTTTCTTGGTGGACGGGAGTGAAACTGACATCTCGGCAGCGATGCGGGAGATGCGTTTGCCGAGCCCGGAGACAGTATCGATCACGGCTCCTTTCTGAACCGCTCGTGTAATCTCAGCGGCGCTGGCCGGCAACAGGTGACGAACCGGCAGTTGAATAATGCGCTGAATGTCGTCGACGGAGAGCGTGTTTCTTCGATCCACACAGTTGAGCACTACCGATACTTTGTCGCTGAGCCGCAGATCCCGCAGCCAGATGGCTTTGCGGCGCGCCACATGCAACGCGCCGATATCGGGGGTGCAAACCAGATAGATCCGCTTGGAGCGGAGCAAAGTCTCGCATTCCTGCTCCTCCATGGTGCCTGGAAGGTCGACCGTCACCACGGAATAACGGCGCAGGGCGAAATCGAGCAGCTGCATGAAGCGCTCGGTTGGCACGCGCTGCGAAAAATCCATGGGTCCCGAGCCGAGCAGATGCAGGTTCTTGATCTGAGACACCAGGCTGGACCAGATATCCAAGTCCAGACGATCGGACTGCAGCAGCGCATCCACGATGGTGTGGGCGCCTTCGGCTTTCAGCAGAAAGGACGTGACCCCTAAACGGATGTCAAAATCCAGCAATAGTGTAGGCTCGGCGTTCAATTCCGCCGCCATCGCGGTCGCGTAAGTGGCCAGCGTGGTTCCACCGCAGCCCGGTTTGGCGGGCATGAAGGCGTACAGGTCGGCCAAGATCTCACCGGCGGTGGCGAGCGTAGAAGAGGCTCGCGCGGCCGCCTGCCGAACCTCGCGAGGGGTGAAGTTGGGAAGCACTTCGCGCACCCCGGCCTGCATCAACTGCAACAGGTCCTCCCGGGTGCCTCCGCCCTTGACCGCGATAATGGCTATCTGCGGAACGCCGTCGACGGCGCGAGCTACCGGCATGGCAAGCGGCAGATCCGCAAAGTCGACAATCAGGATGCACTGGTGCTCCGGGCCAACCGCTCGAAGCCGGCTGGCATCCGCATAAGTAAGGTCCCACGCGGCTTCAAATCGAAGATGACCGTCCAGCGCCACCCGGACATCCTTGTGAAATTCGGGATCTGACGAAACCGTGGCCAGGATCACGCGCGCCTCCCGCCCGTGCAGCGCGCACAACGCAGCGAAGCGCGATTATTTTCCTGGCTATGGGGGCACTTCGGACACCGTGCGCTCCGAGACTCAATGGCGATCCACACGCAGGACTTATCGGTTCCGGCGCACGGGAACAAGAGCAACACCCGCGCGCTCAAAGTTCTCCCCTCTTTGCCGATAAGCATAGTCATGGGCCACGAGGTCACTGAAAAACCCTTTCCATGTCCCGCAGCCGTCGCACCGGTGAACGGAAAGGTGCTGGTGGTCGACGACGACCAGCATTTCCGGGTGCTGGCGCGCACCATTCTGGAAGCGGCGGGATTCGAGGTGATCGAATCGCAGGATATCGAGCAGTGTCTGTGGCAGTTGCGGCAGCAGGCGGTGGACGCGGTGATTCTCGACATGGTGATGCCGGGCCGCGACGGCATTGAGGCGGTGCGCGAACTGAAGCAGCTATTCCCGGAAATCCGGATCGTGGCGGTCTCTGGAGCCGAGCAGTCCGATGTTTACCTGTCGGTGTCCGCGCATCTGGGCGCCGACGCTTCGCTCGAGAAGTCGCGTGTCAGCGCGCTCTGTCCTCTGTTGCGGGTGGTTCTGGATCGCTAGCCTATGCCGTGGGAACAACTGCAGATCTTTCGACGAACATGGCCCGACCTTTCGGTACGGGTCAAGTGCCTGCTTCTGATCTCCTGCCCTGCGGCAGCCATGGTCCTCATGTTCGGAGTCGCCAATATGCTGGCGGAACGCAATTGGGCGGCAGCCGAGCGAGTAAACCGAGCCCTCGAAACGGGGGAGCAGATCCAGCGCCTGCACGCGTCTGAGCTGGCCGTCAGTTCCAGTGTGCGGGGCTACTTCATCACCAGGCAAGAGCCTTTTGTCACCCAAGCCCGCTCCTCGCTCGGACCGTTCGATTCCGCTCGACAACGGCTTCTGATTCTCACTGCCGATCGTCCTCTCCAACGGCGCAGACTGGCCGAGATCGCTGCGCTGGAGCAGGTCCAGGAAGAGCAGATGTTTGACGCCACAGGGCGCTTCCGCTCGGGCGTTTTGCCGTGGGATCAATTGCGGACCGAATTGAACGACGCCGAAAAAACACGGTCGCGAATGGCGGATCTGCTGGCGTCGATGGAGCAGGACAACACGGGGCAGCTCCAAACGTTCCTCAGTGATGCCGGACCGTTGCGCGCCGAGCAGGGCGTCATCACCGGGATTTGCCTGCTTCTAGGACTGTCGGGCGGCCTGCTGGCGACCCTTCTATTCGCGCGAGGCATTACCAGCCGCATGGGCGCTCTCTAGCAAAACGCGGCGCGGCTGGCGGCCGGAGCAGTTCCAATCCACCTGGCTGGGCGCGACGAAATCGGAGCATTGAACCAGGGACTCATCGGAGTGTCGGAGGTCCTGAGGCGCAAAGGAGTGGCGCTCGAGAACGTGCTGCACGGCGCCGCCGAGGTCGACGCTTCCGGCGAGTACCTGTGGCTGAACAAAATCTACGCGGAGCTAGCGGGCTGCTCACAGACTGATAAGCCCGCCCATATCGCCGACACAGTGCAACCGGAGGACCGGGCCAGAGTGCAGAAGGCCATCACTCAGATGCTTAGGAACGGGCGATCGGACACCACCGCGCATATGGGGCCATCGCACGGCGTGATATCCGAGGTGGGAATGACGTTTCTAGCCGTGGCCGAGGATCCAGGCTCCAGCTACTACGTCTTCGTGAGCGATATATCGGCCGGCAAAAAGAGCGAGGCCGCCCTGGTCCGGGCCAAGGATGCGGCCGAGGCTTCCAACCGGGCCAAGACCGATTTCCTGGCCAAAATCAGTCATGACATACGCACTCCCCTCAATGCGATCCTCGGCTCGGCGGACCTGCTCTCGCAAACCGCGCTGAGCTCCAAGCAAAGTGAATATGTCCGCATGTTCCAGCGAAATTGCCACCGGCTGGTGGCGCTTATTAACGACTTTCTGGATTTCTCCCGCATCGAGGCCGGGGCAGTGCGCTTGGAAAGAGTCCCCTTCCGGATCCCGGAGCCGATAAACGACGCAGTGGCCACATTCCGCGAAGCGGCCGCCCGAAAAGGGATCGCGCTGGGAGTGGAAATCCATCCGGCGGCGCACGGGTGGGCGCTGGGAGATCCCTTGCGCATCCAGCAAGTGCTGGTGAACCTGTTGAGCAACGCCTTGAAGTTCACGGACGCCGGGCGCGTGGATGTGAGTGTAAAAGCGCCAAGCGGAGCGGCCGAGGGCGGCCAGTTTCGATTCGAGGTGCGCGATACCGGCCCGGGCATCGGCCTGGAGGATCAACACAAGATCTTCGGCCGCTTCGTGCAATTACCCAACCAGAGTAACGGCCAGCAGGGGGCAGGCTTGGGACTAACCATCTGCCACGATCTGGTGGAGTTAATGGGCGGAGCGATTGGCGTGGTCAGCCAGGAAGGAAGCGGGAGTGCGTTTTACTTCAACCTGCCGCTCGAAACGACAGAGCCGGTTCCGGCGAATCCGGAAGCGGCCCCGGATCGAGCCCCTGATCGAGCAGTGACCGAGCCGTCCTGGCTTCCAGCGGGTGGGCCGATTAGGATCCTGGTGGCTGAGGACACCGAAGACAACCGGCTGCTGGTGGAGTATTATCTGCACGACCAACCCGTGGAGCTGCGCATCGCCCTGAATGGCCAGGAGGCCCTGGATGCCATCAAACGGGGCGAACAATTCGATCTGATCCTGATGGACATCGACATGCCAGTGATGGACGGCTATGCGGCGACGAAGCAGATCCGGGCCTGGCAGCAGTCGTCGCAAGGACTGCAGGGACAAGGTACGCCGACACCCATCATCGCTTTGTCGGCGGATGCTATGCGCGATGCGGTGCTCGCCAGCATGGAGGTCGGATGTGTGGCGCATGTCGCCAAACCGATCGACCGGGCGAAGCTGCTCGAAACGATCCGGCATTTTGCTCCAGGCAAAGCGTCGCAGGGCGCTGGGGCAGAGCGGACCATTGCCGTCTCGGAGCAAATAAAAGCGCTGGTTCCGCAGTATCTCGCCTCTCAAAAGAGACAGATTGAAGAGGCGCGCGCCTCACTGGCTTCTGGCGACTTCGGCCCCATCCGGCGCTTCGGACATAACTTGAAGGGCACGGGACGCGGCTACGGATTTCCACCCATTGAGGAGCTGGGACGCGAGATCGAGCAGGCCGCGACGCACGCGGAAGCAAGCCGCGTCGCTGATCAACTGCAGGCGCTGCATCGGTTCGTGAGCGAATCGGCAACCACGCTCGCCGACTCCTGAAAACGAGGAACGGTATATTCCTAGCGGAATGCCCAAATGGCCGCGACGGCCAGGACGGCGAAGCCAGCCAGAATCCATAGCAGGAGCGTCCTTTTCCGGTGCGCGGGAAATCGCTGGACGACGGATTCTCTTGGGCCAGATCCGGCCTCGCCTTCAGGAACGTTCGTGGCCGGCTCCAGTTCGTCGCTCGCACTGGCGACGGCCAGCAACGCCAGCGTTTCTTCGGGCGGAGCGCCGGCCGTCTCGGAGCCAAATTCCCGGATGCGCTCTTCGATGTGCGCACACAGATCCTCAGGAGCCTGAACCAAGCGTGCGCGCGTCTGCGGCGGCAATTCCGCGATCACCTCGCTGGCGGTGGATGGTTTGAGCGGCTTGACGACATCATAACCCAGGACATCAGCCAGGCGGCAGGCCAAATGAACGATTCGCAACAAGTCTAATTCCATGCCCTCGCAAGGGTCGTGATGGCGGCCGGCAATCAGGGCCATCTCGGTGGGCAAGCCCCAACGCTCGGCTAGCAAGCGCCCCGCTTCGGCGTGATGCGCTCCGAATTCCTCGGCTTCAAAATCGAGCACGTCCAGGCAGCGCTCGGCAGCGTAGCGGATCACCCGCTCATACTCCTCCGGATATGCCACCAGCAAACCCAGGCGTCCAACATCGTGCATGATACCGGCGGTGAACGCGACGCTCGAGAATGCGCCGCAGGCTGCAGCAATCTCCTCGGCCAGGACCGCGGTTGCAACCGTGTGCTGCCAGCAGCGCCGCATCGTTTCGGTTTTGAGTCCACCTTGCGCGTAGGCCGCCGTGGCGTGCGAGAGGGTGATTTGGCGGGTCGTATCCAGCCCGAGAAGCGCGACAGCGCGGCGCACGTTGGTGATATCGGAGATGAACCCGAATTCGGCCGAGTTGACGCGCTGCAGCAAGCGGGCGGTGAACGTGGCGTCGCTACCGATAAGATCCGCCACCTCGTTCGTATCCACGGCCGGGTTCCCAAGCAGGCTCAGCAGCTTGGCCGCAACAGGCGGGAATGGAGGCACCTTTTTCAAGCTTGCGGAGATGGTCGCGGCAGACCGTTGCATGATGAGTTAGACCTGTCAGCTTCTTATCGTCTGTTCGCCGCTACGCCATTAGCTATTTGGTTTCAAACACTTCCAATCGTCGTGGGGCCGGCGGGAGATTGGCAGGCTGAGACCGCGGGAGGGGTCAGGCGGAGAGCGCGCCGGCCAACTGTTTGAGCTTGCCTTGAAACTTAGCCAGGTCGGAACCGGGGCTAAAGTCGACAACGCCGGCACGAGGGTTGAAGACGATGGATTGCGTTCCACCCTTCTCCTGTTCGAAGAAGGGTTCTGAGAGCTTGCGGACCAGGTTACTCGCCATCTCGATCGCGTTGCCGGGCGCGGTGTTCAGGATGGCCGCGAATTGGTCCTTAGCCCAACGGCCGACCAGGGCCGAAGAAGGGAGATTATTCTCGAAGCGAGACTGGAAGCCACGCAGGGCGCTGTCAATGAGATTGGCCGAATAACAGTTTTGCAGCCCTTCCAAATTGCGGACCACCACCAGCAGCACGGAGAACGGGATGTTCTTTTTGCCGAACTCTTCCATGCGGCTGGCGATACGCTGGCTGCTTTCAGAGGAGAGATCCGCTGTCTGCGAACGCCTTGCCGCCTGAACCTCCTGGTGCAAGAGACGAATCTCGTCCTTGAGCTGTGCGATCGCCAGCTGATTTGAAGAGCGCATTTGTGCGATGCTGTCGGCAATTTTGGTGGTGGCGGCGCGAATGGAGCCGCGCAGCTCCTGGATGTCATCGCTGGCGGCGGCTTGGTTCAGGCTCTGCAACTCCCGCTTCAAGCCCGATTCGAGACGCTCCTCGCTTTCGTTGACGGATCCGGCGAAAGCTTCCAGTGCGGCCGACGCCGCTTGTACCTCCTGGCGAAGCCGTTGGACCTGCTCAGCGGTTTTATCGCGGTAGTCTTTCAGTTCGCTCTCGAAGGAGCTTTGGACGGACTCCATGCCGCTCCGGCCGTCGTCGCCTCGCAGGTGGTCCTGCAGCGTCTGTAACTGCCGGCGAAAATGGGCCGCTTGAGCGCTGTCCAGCTCGATGGCGTTTTGCTCCGTGGATCGAAGCGCCTGCGCGTAGCAATGGACGGCGGTGCGATGAAGTTCTTCCAGGCGTTCGAGTTCGGTTGCGGTCTTGCGGAGCGAGATCATGAGAGTGTCGGATTGTCCCCTTCTCTTATCGGACGGGCGAACACGGCTGTTTAAGGATTCTTGGAGCGTCACCTGGCTGGGAGGCGCCGAAGTCCAGGTTTCGAGGGAGCCCCTTTTACTTACTGCACTGCGACCCTCAGCTCTTCGGGAACGCGACCGATCGGCCGCTTCAGCTTCAAGCTGTTCTTATTGGCGTACATTCGCCGGTCGGCCTCTGCCAGCAGTTCGTCGGCGGTGATGCCATCGTCGGGCCGCGACGCCACGCCAACGCTGGCCGAAATGATGTTCTCGCCACAAACACTCCAGCCAACTTCGGAAGCCAGGGCCGACAGGGCGAGGATTTTGTCCCCCACGGTGTCCGCCTGCATACCCGGCAGCACCAGGACGAATTCGTCCCCTCCGAAGCGCGCCGTCACGTCGTAGTCGCGGTTGATCTTCCTGAGTCCGGTCGCAAACGCCTGCAATACCCGGTTTCCGGCGCTGTGGCCGAAACGGTCGTTCACTTCTTTGAAGCGATCCAGGTCGCACACCATCACCGTAAGCGGCGCCTGTTCCGATTCGGAGCGCGAGAGCTCATGATTCAGGCGCTCAAACAACGCTCGTGTATTATCCAGGCCGGTCAGATAATCGGTGGTAGCGGACGCTTCCAGGGCGCGATATTTCAGCGCATTCTCGAACGAAAGACCGATTTTCGAACTGATCCCCGAAAGAATACGCAAGTGATCGGGCGCAAAAGCGTCTGCGTCGGCCCGATACAGGGTGAGCACGCCTACCGTGTTCTCCTGGCCGGCGAGAGGCACCGACAAGGCGGATCGCAGCAGGCTGAATTTCTTCGGATCATTGAGGTAGCCGGGTTCGACGGAAGGATTGCCGTTGAGAATCGGCTGGTTGTGCTTGGCAACCCAGCCCGAAAGCCCCTCGCCCAGGGGGATCTGGAGGGACGAGAACAACATGCGATCCCGGCCGTCCACATACACCGGCTGGAGAAGATTGTCTTTGCGTTCATAGACGGCGATGGAATCGCAAGGAATCAGCTGCGTCAGCCGCGAGCTTAACACCGAGAGCATCTCCGCCATGCCGAGCGAACTCCCCAGCTCCGATACCAGCTCCAGCGTGTATTGCGCTTCCCGGCCCGCAGCCGCAATCTGCGAGTGGAAGTCGCGTTGCTGGTCCTGGCTCACGGTGGAAGCGAATCCGGCAGCGGGCGCTTTGCCGCGTTCGATTCTTGCGTCCACTGAAAGCTTGGAAGGGGGCTTGCTCAGCCGGATGGCTTCATCTTCCAATTGACGGTAGCGTTTGGCGAGAATCTCGACCACGCGCGGGTCGTAACTTTTGCCGGATTCGTTCAGCACAACTTCCATCGCCTGATCCAGGGGCAAAGCGCGGCGGTATTGGCGGTCGGAAGCCAGAGCATCCAGGCAATCCACGGCGGACAGAATACGGGCGCCGAGCGGTATCTCCTCGCCCGACAAGCCGAGCGGGTAGCCGTTGCCGTCCCATCGTTCGTGGTGAGCCCGAACAATGGGCGCCACCGAGTAAGGGAAATTCACCTGTTCCAGAATCTCGGCGCCCACCACAGGATGAATTTTCATCTTTTCGAATTCCTGCGGCGTCAGCTTACCCGGCTTAGTGATAATGTGCTCCGGTACGGCCAACTTTCCGATGTCGTGCAGCAGGGAGGCGGCTCGCAAAGCATTCAGCTCCGAATCGCTGAGTCCCATTTCCCTGCCGATTTCGAGTGCATAGTGCTGCACGCGGCGCAGATGGTCGCGCGTGGTCTGATCCTTGGCCTCAATCGCCAAAGCGAGCGTTTCGATGGTGCGGAGGTGCAAGCTGTTCATCTCATCGACGTGCTCTTTTTCCTGCTCCACGCGCTCCTTCTCGGTCTCCAACCGGCCGATGTACAAACGATAGGAGCGATATACCACCCAGGCCACCGGCATCGCCAGCAGCGAGAACTCCCAGCCCAGGTTCTGATTCACCCAGTGCAGGACGCAGACCAGCGTTGCACCCAGCAGGTAGTAGGGTAGCGCCCAGAAGTAGCATTCCTTCCAGACCGTGTAGACACCGCGCTTTTCGGTGATCGCGATCGCAATCGCTATCGGGATGGTATTCGCAATGAAGTACGCTGCCGTTGCGCACAGCAGCTGGAAGGGCAGACTGACTTCCAGAGCGGCAGCCCAATGCATGGCCGCCTGCGCAAACCGGATCGCGATCGCAATCGACGCCAGGTTAAACGACACCTGGTATAGCGGGGGGCGCTTCTTGGCGCTCCAGTAGATTTGCACCAGAGCGGAACCAACTCCGATCGCCATGGTCTGAAGCGCCCCAAGCTCCGCCATGCTCGCCAGGATAAACAGGAAACTGACCGATAACGTGCCCGTTACTCCCGGCAGCGACACTTTCAGACCCGACGAAAGCAGAGCCAGCAGGAAATAACAGACAAAACGCGTGGACCAAACTTCATTGGTCGCCGCCAGAGGCCGCAAAACGGCCATAAGCCCGGTGACTGCCACCAGGCCTATGAACATTTTTGCCAGAACCTGTGAGGGCTTCACGCGATTCTCCACCGCACTCAATTTAGGCGTTCGATCCGAAATACCGGCTCGGCCCAGATTTGTTCCGCCGGGGCCCGGAAGGGGCAGGTGCCCCAAATGGCGCTGAAATTCTGGACCCGGTTGACGCTCTGGATCGCCGAAGTTCCCCAAATCGCGGAGCTTCTTCCGGCGAAGGCATTCAACCCCCAAATTGCCGAAGTACTAACCGGCGCTGTTAGGCGAACAGATGCATTAGTCATGGTGTTTTGGACCATCAGGTTTATATCGGATGACGGTAGGTTTTTCATGAGTTTTGCCTTTCTATTGCTCGCCGTTGATGGACGCAATGCTGGTTTCACTGCTCATCGCGCTGGTGCCCCAAATCACGTTGGTGCCCCAAATCACGCTTAAAGTGCTCGGCGCGGCGGTGCCCCAAATGACGTTGGTACCCCAAATCACGCTGTTACCGGAGACCACCGAGGTACCCCAGATTACGCTTGTGCCCCAGATCACGTTTGTGCCCCAGATCACACTTTGCCCCGCAATGTTGCTTAGCGTGACCCCGCCGGTAACCGCATTATAGGAGGCTATCGGAGAGGCGGCCGATCCATTGGCCAGGCTGTTGCTGTTCAGCGCGGCCCACACATCCAGATACCCCGCTCCGATGGTGAAAATGTCGTAGTAGTCGGTATAGCTGATGCCGGTTGCCGGGTCGATGGCTGTACTGGAAACCGGAAAGTTTTTCCAGGCGGTCTTCATGAGCAGCGCCTTCACCTGGTCCGGTGTAAGATTCGGGTTCTGCTGCAGCAACAAGGCCGCCGCGCCGCTGACCATGGGCGCCGCCATGCTGGTCCCGCTCAAAACGAAGTAATTATTGTCCGTGATGTTTTGAGGGTACTCTTGAGGAAGTGTCCCGTCACCGAGCACCGAGACTATCAGGTTCCCCGGCGCCACGAGATCGGGCTTTACCACGTGGTCTAACAGAGTTGGTCCCTTGGAGCTGTAACTGGCAATTAAGTCGTCGGAACGGGTTGCAGTATTCTCGGTCTTCATGGCCCCAACCGTGATCACGTAGGGATCGTTTCCCGGAGCGGTGATGGTAGAGTAGCCCTCGGTGTTGGCCGTATTGTTGCGGCCCGCGTTTCCGGCGGCCACCACCACCACGATACCGGCATTCCAAGCCGCCTCGACCGCCTGGCAAAGCGGGTCAACCGTGTAACTTTCAAAAATCGGACGGCCTAGCGAGAGGTTGATCACTTGAATGTTATATTGCGATTGCAGCTGAATCGCACGTTGGATGGCGGCGATCACCGTGCTGTCGGTGCTGGAGCCGGTACCATCCAAGGCTACGAGATTGATAAGGCTGGCAGCCGGGGCCACTCCAGCGTACACCCCCCAAGATTGACTGCCATTTCCGCCCACGATTCCAGCCACGTGCGTTCCGTGACCATACGCGTCGTCGGTAGACCCGCCCGGGTTAAGGATGTTCTCCGAGTGCACCACGCGGGATGCCCCGTACGAAGACGATGTGCGCAGGTCCTGCCGCTTGGTGATACCGCTGTCGATGATGGCCACGCCAATGCCTGCGCCATTGAATCCGTTCTGTTGCGCGTCGTCGGCATTAACGGCCTGAAGCTTATAGTCGGGTGTGAGTTGACTGGACGCTGCTTTCACTTGGCGGTCCGGAGAGATATATTTCACTTCCGGATCGTTCGCCAGCTCGGCAAGCGCTTTGGCTGGGACCGAGTATACAGCTCCTCTCACCGCAGTGAGCATTCCCAGATGGCGCCCACCTTTGCGGAGTACGGCATCGACGTGCCTTTGCTCCGGCGAACGGTTGTATTGAACTATTACGTTCACCAGCGCTTCCGGATTCCTGCCCTCCAAATCCGGCGAGAGCTTCGAGCGTTGCCCGAAGCACAGGCTCGCCGCTCCCAGAAAAGCCAGCAAAACTACAAAGTTGTGTTTTGGCATACGTGCCCTCATGCAAGGCAAGCCAGCGCCCAATTGTAAGCGATTGAAAATACATACTTTAACGCCGTGGTCCTGAGCCATCTTGTCCTTGGATTAGGGCCGGAAAGAGTCCCGAGCGCGACAATTTGTCCACGGCTGGTCCGGGAGGAATTTTCGGTTTGGGATGCCGGGACCGGGTCGACAGTGCTGCTCACATGTATACTGATACCGATGTTTCGTCGTCTGCAACTCGCGCTGTTGAGCGCCGCTGCGCTTCAGGCGCAAGATAACGCCATCAGCGCCGATGCACGGCAGAGCTACGCGCTGGTGAAGGACAGCCTGCTTAAGGCCGCGGAACGAATGCCAGCTGAGTACTACTCGTTCCGCACCGTTCCCGAGGTGCGCACGTTTGGCGAAATGATCGCGCATGTCGCTGACGCGCAATTGCTGATGTGCCAGGTGGTAAAAGGCGAGAAGACCACCGCCAATCCGAAGTTTCTGCCGCCTAAGACCGCCAAGGCCGAACTGGTGGCGTCGCTCCGGGCCTCGTTCGACTATTGCGATCCAGTTTACGCGTCCATGACCGACGCAGCCGGCATCGCCAAGGTGAAGTGGTTTCGATGGGACATGAGCCGGTTGGGGCTGCTGAATTGGAACATCGCGCACGACAATGAAATGTATGGGATTATCGGTGCCTTTCTGCGAATCAAGGGGCTGGTGCCGCCGTCGAGCGAAGGACGGCCGTAAGGGCGGCCGCTACTCGCGCGTTTTGATGCTGCGCCCTTGGCCGAAAGGCGCGCCAATTTCTTTCACCGTCATATCGACGCTCGATCCCTTCACCGTAACGAGCACCTGGCCGTAGAACCATCCCTGCGCGAAGCCTTGGCCTTTCAGCTTGCCTCCCGAGCTGGGCGCTTCCAGATAGACCACACCATCCTGTACGCCGCGCACATACTGATGTCCGTGGCCGCTCACCACGTAACGAACGCCGTACTTGGTGATGAGTTGATGGAAGGGAAACTGGCTACTTTGAAATTTCACCGGGATGAGCCAGAAAGGTTTGTGGAAGAAAACAAACTTGGGGTCGCGATCGCGGTTTTGCGCCAGGTCGCGCGCCAGGAATTGCATCTGTTGGCCGCTCAAGTCTCCGCTTAAATCCGGGGCCTGGCTGTTGTCGAGCAACGTGAAGTGGGCGTTTTGGTAGTTGAAGCTATAAAACGCCGGGTGCCCGGTTTGTTGTTCGTAAATAACCTGCGACCCCTCCGACCAGATGTCGTGATTACCGGGCGTGAAGTAGATGGGATAACGATACCGGTCCCAGAGCGGATGAAGCGCGCGCCACTCCGACGCCGCGGTAGCGTCATTCCCGCCTTGAATGGTATCGCCGACATTGATGACGAAGTCGGGATGCGCGGCATCCAGTTCGCTCCAGACGCGCTCGTAGACCCCGGGCTGAGCGTCGCCGGTGCGATCGCCGAGGACGGAGAAACGAAAATCGTTCTGCTGGGCGGCAAGAAGGCAGACCAGGCCGGCCAGCCCCGCGGCGACCAGGAAGCGTCGCGTCATCCTGCGCGCGATTGTAGCAATAAACTCAAAAGGCGCGGTTGACTGTAGAATGAAGTCATCTACCGAATGTCCCGTATTTTCCCCGCTCTCGCCAGCGCCTTGCTCAGCATGTGCGCGTGCGCATGCAAGCACGCCGCATCCGACAATGTCGCGGCCACGGTGAACGGCCGCCTTATCACCTACGCGGACCTGGACAAGCAGTATCAAGCGCAGTTCATGTCGTCCAGCGAGAAGCCCAGTACCGATCAGATGGAGATCCAGAAGCTGGAGGTGCTGCGCACGCTGGTGGACAACGAGATCATGCTACAGCGCGCCGAGAAGCTGGGCTTGATGGCCACCGATGCCGATGTGGAGTCGAGATTCGCCGAGCTGAAAGCGCCGTACACGCAGGAGGAATTCCAAAAGCAGCTTTCAGCGCGCAAGATGACCGTGGACGACATGAAGGCGCAGCTCAAGCGCGACCTGAGCATCACCAAGCTTTTCAACAAAGAGATCACATCGCACATTTCGATTTCCGACAAAGACGTCACTGATTTCTACAACGCGAATAAAAGCAGCTTCAATTTCCCGGAGCCGCAGGTGCACCTGGCGCAGATCCTGGTATCGCCGTCGCCGGACCCGAACGTGCGTAACCTGAAAAACGATAAAGCGCAGAACGATGAGCAGGCGCGCAAAAAGATGGACATGCTGGTGGCGCGGCTGAAGCAGGGCGAGGATTTCGTCACGCTGGCGCAGAATTTGTCCGAGGATCCCACCACCGCTCCCAACGGAGGGGACTTAGGATTCGTACCGGAATCGGCGCTGGAGAAAGCCAATCCAGAAATTCGCGCCGCGATTCAAACGGCGCCCGCGGGCCAGATAACGCCGGTAGTGAAGACCGCGGAAGGTTATCGCATCTTCAAGATTTACTCCAAAGAGCCGGCCGGCCAGCGCGAGCTCACCGATCCGCGCGTGCAGCAGAACATCCGCGAGACGCTGATCAATCGCAAGGACCAGCTATTACGCGCCGCGTACTACGAAGTGGCCCGTGACGAAGCGCAAGTGGTGAACTACCTGGCGCAGGCGGTGGCGCAGACCAAAGACGGGAAGTGAGCATAAGCATGAGCAAATATGCGGTGGTGGTCCACGAAGACCCAGAGGGCGGCTTTTGGGGCGAGGTTCCGGCGCTTCCGGGCTGCTATTCGCAAGGCGAAACGATCGACGAGCTCAAGCACAATATTCGGGAAGCTATCGTCGGCGTACTCGAAGTGCTGAGAGAGCAGGGGCAGGAGCCTGAGGCACACATCCAGATCCTGGATGTGGCCGTTTGAAGGCAGTCAGCGGCCCTGAGATGTGCCGGCTGATTGAGAAGAACGGCTGGTCGCTCCGTCGCATCAATGGAAGCCATCACATTTATTCCAAGCCGGGGAGCGCAAAATCATTTCAATCCCTGTGCACGGCAGCAAAAGTTTAAAGTCCGGCCTCGCATCTCGAATCGCGCGCGATGCGGGCGTCAACCTGTGAGCTGGCCCTTGGAGTCGGACTTGACGCCCTTGCCGCTTTAATCGTCGTCCTTCCCGCGGTGGCATTGACGCGCGTTGCGAACAGCTGGGAAATTCGGGTCAAAGAGCGAGGCGGACCGGTTTAACTACGGACCAACCAGCTTCACGCTGTTTTCCGGGATCTCGGATTCATCAACCATCGCTGTAAGCGCGAAGCCCAAGCCCTTGCATCCCTGCCAGGCGTCTTCGTTGAAAAAAATAACTTGCCAGGCCTCTTCAAAACCCGGAATCGGATCGAGTGGTGGTACGCCATTGCGTTTGAAGACGATCGGGTTCCCGCCGGTAACGTGCAAGGCCATCACACGTTGGGTGATCTCCTGTTGCACCGGTGGTTCAGTTTGCGCTTGCTGTTTTGTGCGGGCTACGGCGTAGAATTTCATGACTGCACTACTGCCCCTTCGACAGCTCCATCAACAGCCGCTTCAACTTGAGCGCGCGTCGCGGGGCTTAGCTTGGTGAGGCATTCGGGACAGTGATCTCTTCGATGGCAGCCGAACGAACGGCGCCAGGGGCCATGGTTCCAGGCTGAGTCCATCGGCGCGCCCGCAGAGAATCCGACTGGTCTCCGGGTCACTGGCGTGGACGATCAGTCTCATTAGTCTTTGTACGAAATCGATTGCAGCCTCGTGCGGGGGCAGGAGAATCTGTGAGCGCGAATCGGTTAATTTTGAACCATCTTCGAGTACATCGAACCTGAAAAACCCATCACCTTCTGGGCTCGTGTAGTAGATCTTCTTAGCACCAGGGTCAGCCGTAAACGTGATGGTTTTACGGAAGGCCAGGCTTTTGATCTCGACCCTCGAATCGCCGAGCAATTCAAATGGTAGGAGGGCGGCATCACGGTCGCATTCCTGTTCGAGCATCCGTCGGAAAACGTGCCAGATATTGTGAAACTTCGGATCGATCA
>Ga0206991_10029_pt1 | contig 37573 bp, 40 predicted proteins | sample Alteio_BWMinCont_9_FD_153286 | JGI IMG/M metagenome (GOLD analysis project Ga0206991, IMG submission 153286) | Enriched cells from forest soil in Barre Woods Harvard Forest LTER site, Petersham, Massachusetts, United States -... | ecosystem: Environmental > Terrestrial > Soil > Temperate forest >...
GATTTTTCCCAGGCGTTCCTCGATCATCAGTATGCCGAGCACCTCTATACGAAAACGCCGACTACACTGCAGTTCATGGGCGAAACGCTGTTTAAGGCTGTCATCGATTTTCCCGACGACATTCCGCCCGGCAATTACACGGCGGAATTTTACCTGATTAGCGGCGGCGAGGTCGTCGGCATGCAGTCGATCCCCATCTCCGTCGTCAAAAGCGGCCTCGATGCCTTCCTCTATAGCTACGCGCACGATAATCCGGCGATGTACGGACTGACCGCCATTGTACTGGCCTTGTCCGTCGGCTGGTTCGCCGGGCGCTTGTTTGAAAAAGTATAAGGAGAAGTTTATGGAACCCACCTCCCCTCAGGCGTCCGCGATGAAAGCGCCAAAATACCTGGTCTGCGTCGATGGGCGCGAAGAGTCGCGCGCCGCGCTCCGGCTTGGCTGCCTGAAAGCCAAGGCGAGAAATGGCACCGTCGACATATTGCACGTCATCGCTCCCGCCGATTTCCAGACGCTCGGCGCCATCGCCGACCGCATGCGCGAGGAGCGCAAGAAGGAAGGCGAGTTGCTGCTGAAAAACTTAAGCGACGAGGCGACGCTCGCCTACGGCATCACCCCGACACCGATATTGCACGAAGGGCCTACGGGAGATGAAATCATCGCCGCCGCGCTGGCGGACCATGATGTCATCATGGTGGTGATCGGCATCGCGCAAGGCAGCGGCCGCGGCACGCTGGCCACCTGGCTGGCGGGGCAATTGGGGAGCAAGCTGTTCATCCCGCTGCTCATGGTGCCCGGCAACCTGACCGATCAGCAGCTACAAAGCCTGATCTGATTTTTCGGCGGGCTTTTGCTTCTTAGGCAAAAGCAGCACCACCGTATGGGCTATCTTGTCGTGCCAGCCCTGGCGGCGCTTATCGATGCCGATCCAGAAAAACCCTGCGCATAAAAACACGCTGGAGACGACGTAACCGAGCAGCCGCAGGACGATCTGGCGGGCGGTCATGGGCGCTTCCGTCGTCGCATCCACGATGCGCAGGCGCAGGAGTATCTTACCGGGCGTCGCCGACCATTTATGCCAGCAGACCGCCGTGCAGACGCATAGTATCACTGTCTGCAGCACCGAGTTGGCCAGCCAGCGCGACATCTGCCCCGAATCGTTCATTTGCTTGAAGAAAACCTGATTAGCCTCCTGCGGCGTGTCCGCCGTTTTTATCTGTTCCTGCAAACCCGCCCAGTCGAAGGATTGCGGGTGGTAAAACCAGTCGAACAGATAATCCGACAGCGGCGCGATAAGCACCATGATAATCAGCGAGTCGATGGTAGCTGCGACCATGCGCCGGTTCAGCGTGCCATAGCGGGGATCGCGGGTCGGCTTTTTTTTCCTGCCGGGCATACCGGCGCGCAAAAAATCCAAGACTTTACTCATGGAGAATCCAACCGATCGGCGGCAGATGTTTCCACAATTCTTCCTTCTGCTGCACGCGCGGCAGGGTAATCACGGGAATATCGGAAGGAATGAGTTTTTTGAGCGCCTCCGCCGTGTCTTCCAGGGGAACCGAATTTTTATCCGAAGCGCTCAAAATGAGCGCGCGAACGGCGAGCTTGCGCGCGCGCAACGCCTCCACCGCCGTCAGCGCATGGCTGATCGCACCGAGATAGCTTCCTGCCACCAGCGCCACCGGCCAGGCCAGCGCCTCCATCCAGTCGAGCATGGTATGCCGGTCATTGAGCGGGGACATCACGCCGCCCGCGCCCTCGGCCAGCACCACGTCGCTTTTCAGTCCCGTATGCTCCGTGCAGAATTTCGCCACATCTTCCAGCACGATGGTTTTTCCCTCGCGCGCGGCGGCCATACTGGGCGCCAGCGGTGCATGGAATTGCCAGGGCGCAATCGCTTGCATCAGCGCGGGCGTCGCCGCCAGGCCGCAGCTCCTGAGAATCAGCGCCGCATCGCTTCCCGGATCCTGCGGGTCGAACCCGCTGACGACCGGTTTGATCGCGGTGATTTTTTTTCCCTGCTGGCGCAGCTGCCAGCACAACGCCGTCATCACCAGCGTCTTGCCGACATCGGTGCCGGTGCCGGTGATGAACAGGCGGCTCATGCGCGCTTCCTGAGCACGAGATAAAGCACCTGCCACGTAGCGGGCAGCGTGCCGTCGGCATTTTTCCGGTAGGCCTGCTCCAGCCGCGCGAACTGCGAAGGCGTCATCAACCCGCGCGGGCGGTTATGATGCTTGTTGCTGGCGCCGATTACCTGCAGCGAGCGCATGAGCGCCACGGAGTCGGCATGCTGTTCCACGACCGCATCCTGCCGCGCCAGAACCAGCTCGAAACCTGCCAGATCCGCCATTTCCAGCAGGGAATGCGGCGGCGGAAAATCGCTCACATGCGTTTTATCATCGAGCGCGGCAAAGGCATCGCGCAACTCGGCGAGCGTGCCGCCGGCGAGCGTGGCGAGCACGGCATGCCCGTTTGGTTTCAACACACGCGCCATCTCCGCCCATGCCGCCGGCATGTCGTTCACCCATTGCAGCATCAGCGAGGAAAAAACGCCGCCGAACTGCGCATGGGCAAACGGCATGCAAGCCACGTCGGCATTGACCGCCGCGCGTCCCTGCCTTCCGGCCTGGCGGCACATGCCAAATGCAATGTCGAGGCCGGAAATATCCCAGCCGACGTTCAACAATTCGGCATCGGCGCACAGTGCCCCCGTACCGCAACCGGCATCGAGCACGCGCGCATCGCCGGGAAAATAATGTTTGGCGAGCGCCACGCAGCGCCCCCGCACCTGCCGCTGCAAATAGGCATTATCTTCATACTGCGCCGCGCGGCGACCGAAGGAATATTTTACGGCCCCGACATCAAACATGTTGCTTTAGCCTCGCCTGATCATGCCAGTGCGGCGCATGGCCGCAGCCCTTCCAGACCACGAGTTTTGCCTGCGGGATAACGCGCGCGAAATGGCGCGACTGCTCAGGCGCTACCACCATGTCGTTTTCCCCATACACCAGCAGGGTGGGCGGGAAATCGTCGAACCGTAATGTTTCGCAGGTAAATTCATCGAGCTGATGTAACCATTTGAGCCAGTCCTTGGCAAGCACCTTGGCCTTATCGGCATGCGCTATCCGTTGCCGGATAGCGTCCTCATGGTCATCGCCCATCACCGCCAGCTCCCACGCCTTATTCAGCGTGCGCGCCGGATTTTTCTCATAATCGCGGCAGAATTTCTCAAATGCATCGCGCGGCATGCCGAGTTTCAGCGCGGGCGATTCGACAAACTGGTACGGCACGGCAATCAATACCAGCTTTTTTACTCCGAGCTTGCCGCCCGCCAGCACCCGCACCGCCAGTTGCCCACCGAGCGACCAGCCGACGACCACTTCATGCGTCTTCGCCTGCGCCGCGATGGCCGAAACCGCATCCGCCGCCGTTTCGTAATCGGCGTAGTCGAAATGCGTCGCTTCCGGCACAATGCCGGCCAGCGCATCGTAAGGCTGCCCCCATCCGGCTAATGCAAGGACTCTAGCCATCCCTGCTCCCTGATTATCTTGGCGACATCCTCGATCTGACTTTTTTCATGCAGCGCCGAAAAGGCAAAGCGCAGCCGCGCCGTATTTTCCGGCACGGTCGGCGGGCGAATGGCGGTCACGAGGAAACCCCGCTCCTCCAGCAATTCCGAGGCTTTTATCGCCTTCTCGCTTTCCTTCAAAACCACCGGCACGATAGCGCTTCCCGCCGCGTTGATGCCGAGCAGCGACGTGAAATGCTGCGCATGCTCCAGCGGTTTTTTAGTGAGCGTTTTATCTTTTTGCATGATGCCGAGCGCGGCAATGGATGCCGCCACGACGGCGGGCGGCAGGGCGGTGGAATAAATCAGGCTGCGCGCCGCGTTCTTCAAATAATCGACAAGCGTCGCGGAGCCGCACACATAACCGCCATAACTGCCCGCCGCTTTCGACAGCGTCCCCATCTCCACATCCGCCAGGCCTTTTTGCTGCGGGATGATGCCCAGCCCATGCGCATCATCGGTCATCAGCCAGGCATTGAATTCTTTTGCCAGCGCGGCGAGTTCCTTGAGCGGCGCGCGGTCACCGTCCATGCTGAACACGGTTTCGGTGAGGATGAGGCAATGGTGGTGCTCGTCGCGGTTGGCCTCGATCAGCATGCGCGCATGCGCGAGGCTATTATGGGCGAAACGCATCACCGTCGCGCCCGATAATTTCGCCGCGTCGATCATGCAGGCATGCACGAATTTATCGGCCAGAATCAAATCGCCCACGCCCGCCAGCGCCGGAATCGTGCCGAGATTGGCTAAATAACCGCTGCCGAACACGCAGGCGCTTTGTGTGCCTTTATAGTCCGCCAGTATTTTTTCCAGCTCGGAATAGAGTGGGTAATTGCCCGTCACCAGCCGCGACGCGCCGGCGCCCGCACCCTGCCCGGCCGCCTTTTGCGCCGCTTCGATCACTTCCGGGCGGTGTGCTAAACCGAGATAATCGTTGCCGCTGAAGGACACCAGCTCGCGGCCAGCGCGCGTGACCTTCACCCCGCCCGCATATTCGGTTTCGCTGAGGCGGCGTTTCTGGTGCTTGGCCTCCAAAAGCTGCAATTTTTGCTGCAATATGCTGTCTAATGCTGGCATTTTCTAGAATCGTGCGCTAAAACGCTTAAAGTACCAATAATCGGGATTCGCCATGCAATCTACACCACGTCATGACTGGCACAAAGAGGAAGTTGCCGCGCTGTTCGCGTTGCCGCTCAACGACCTGCTGTTTCGCGCCCACAGCGTCCATCGCGATAATTTCGACCCCAACGCGGTGCAGATTTCGACGCTGCTCTCCATCAAGACCGGCGGCTGCGCTGAAGATTGCGGCTATTGCCCGCAGAGCGCGCATTTCAAGACCGATGTCAAGGCGGAAAAAATGATGGGTAAGGACGCCGTGTTGGTCGAAGCGCGTAAAGCCAAGGAGGCCGGCGCGTCGCGTTTTTGCATGGGCGCCGCCTGGCGCTCGCCCAAGGATAAGGACATCGACGCCATCGCCTCCATTATCGAAGGTGTGAAGGCGCTGGGACTGGAAACCTGCGCCACGCTCGGCATGCTGACTGAGCAACAGGCGCAGAAACTGAAAAATTGCGGCCTCGATTACTATAACCACAATCTCGACACCTCGGAATCCTATTACAAGGAAATCATCACCACCCGCACCTATCAGGACCGGCTCGATACGCTGGCGCACGTGCGCGACGCCGGCATGCATGTCTGCTGCGGCGGCATCGTCGGCATGGGGGAACAACCCGAAGATCGCGCCGAGTTGCTGCGCACGCTGGCGAACCTGCCGAAACACCCGGAATCCGTGCCGATCAACCTGCTCGTGCAGGTCGAAGGGACGCCATTACATGATAAGCGAGATGAATTCGCCAAGCTTGATCTTTTTGAATTTATCCGCACCATCGCCGTGGCGCGCATCCTGATGCCGCAATCCTTCGTGCGGCTTTCGGCGGGGCGTGAGGAAATGAACGAGCAGACGCAGGCGCTGTGTTTCTTCGCGGGCGCCAATTCCATCTTTTACGGGGAAAAACTGCTCACCACGCCCAACCCGGACACCGACCGCGACATGCAGCTCTTCGCCAAGCTGGGCCTGAAGAAGCTGGAGCCTGCCGAGCAGAAAACGCAACACGCCGCATAAATGTCTCCCCCTTGGTATAAAGAGGGTTTCCCTCACCTCTGGATGCCGTACAGCCAGATGAAAACCGCCATGCCGCCCCTACCCGTGGCAGGTACCGAAGGCTGCAAAATAAAACTGGCCGACGGGCGCGAGCTGGTCGATGGCATCGCCTCCTGGTGGAGCGCCTGCCACGGCTACAACCATCCGCATATTGTCAAAGCAGTCGAAGCGCAGCTGCATACGATGCCGCATGTGATGATGGCCGGGCTCGTGCACGAGCAGGCGGCGACGCTGGCGAAACGGCTGTCCGGCATTACCCCGCCGGGGTTAAACCATGTGTTCTTCAGCGATTCCGGCTCGGTGGCGGTCGAAGTGGCGCTCAAAATCGCGCTGCAATACTGGCGCAACCGCGGCAAGCCGCACAAGGAGCGCTTCATTTGCTTTAAGGACGGCTACCACGGCGACACGCTGGGTGCCATGTCGGTATCCGATCCGGAAAAATCGCTGCATAAGGCATTCCGCAACTCCGTCATCAAGCAGTTCGTGCTGGATATTCCCACCGATGAATACGGCTTTGCGGAATTCGACAGCCTGCTGGCGGGCGTGCAGGGCCAGGTCGCCGGGCTCATCATCGAGCCGCTGGTACAGGGCGCGGGCGGCATGCGTTTCCATTCCGTCGATGTGCTCGCCGAGATTCACCGCATCGCCAAAAAATACCAGGTGCTTTTCATCGCCGACGAAATCGCCACCGGCTTCGGCCGCACCGGCAATATGTTCGCCGTGAACGAGGCGGGCATCGCACCGGACATACTGTGCCTGGGCAAGGCGTTGACCGGCGGCACCATGACGCTCGGCGCGACGCTGGTGCAGGACGAAATTTTCGACGCCTTCTTAAACGACAACCCGGATTTCGCCTTCATGCACGGCCCAACCTTCATGGGCAATGCGCTGGCCTGCGCCGCCGCCAACGCCTCGCTGGATCTGTTCGAGCGCGAGCCGCGCTTAAAGCAGGTCGAGCAGATCGAGGCGCAATTGCGGGGGGCGCTTGAACCCTGCCGGGGTATGCAGGACGTGGTGGACGTGCGCATCAAGGGGGCCATCGGCGTGGTGCAGATGGACGCGACAAAAATCGACATTCAGGATTTGCGGAAAAAATTCGTCGATATGGGCGTCTGGATTCGGCCATTCAAAGACATCATCTACCTGACGCCGCCCTTTACCATCACGCCGCAAGAGCTGAAAACGCTGACCGACGCCATAGTACGGGCGCTCAAAGGATAAAAAGAAAGGGTGGTCAGCAGACCACCCCAACTTTCAGTTCAAACCTAGGGCGAATTAAGCCGCTTTCTGCTGCTTCTTGCCACCCGAGAAGTCATTCAGGTCTTCGATGATGCGGCGCTTGATGGCGTTGCGGTCGGCCGAAGAAATGCCGTAGCGGATCGCCAGCAGCGAGAAATCTTCGTCGGTGAGCGAGATGGGGATATGTACCGCCTCGGGGTATGCGACCGGCAGCTCGATGATGCGGCGGACGACGTCCGACAGGCGCATTTCGTTACGAATCGCTTCGTCGATGATCTTGTTGGCAACGCGCAGATCGCATTCGATCGCTTCGTTATCCAGGCCATTCGTAGTGGCGGTTCCATTCGATGTCTTATTCACGGCTTTAACCTCCTGTTTCAAAAATGTCTCCGGCACAGTCGCCTGTACCTTTACGTTGCTCAATGCGGGTTTTTCGTTTTGCACAGCGGCCGGATTCGCGCGTCCGGCGCCGTTCACGGCGGCAGTGTTTTCCATAGGTTTCTTCTCCTGTTTGGGTGCGGGTTCGATGAGGGGGGCGGCTTTTGCCGCCGGTTTGTCAAATTTAGGCGCTGCAATTTCGGGAGCGGACGGCTTGGTTGGTGCCGCCGGCGCCTCAAATTTAGGTGCTTCAAATTTGGGTTTTGGATTGTCAAGCTTGGGCGCCTCGAATTTTGGGCTATCGAATTTGGAAGGCTGGGGTTTGGAAAATTCCTGCAGCTTGATCGGCTCCGATTTGGCCGAACCGAGGCTCGGCTGATCGGGCTTGGCCGGAGGCGTCGCCGGCGCCACCGGTTTTTCCTCCTGGCGGGAAGCGAGCTTCAGATCCGGGCGATTTTCGCTTTTAGCGGACGGATGCGTCACCTCGCCGATGTCGCTCATGCGGCGGTAGACGGTGGCATAGACTTCGATGCGGCCGTCGGCGTATCTTTCGATCTCAATCGCATGCTCGTTGCTGTCGCTGACCAGGAGCGTGTATTTGAATTCCTGGCCCTCGCTGTTGGCCGGCGCTTTTTCCCGGCGGAAATCGCCCTTGAACAGGCGCCCCTGCAGACCCTGCAGCTCGCGCTTGTAGTTTGCCACGACCCAGCCCTTGAATTCGGGCGAAGCATCCTTGCAGGCCAGTTGACTGACATCCGGTTTTTCCATGACCTCTTCAAGGTCGCGGCTTTCGAACATTTTCATGCGATCGCTGATGGTCATGCGGCGCGAGATGGCGAGATACTGCTCGCCGTCGGATTCGGCGACGATCATCGACACGCTGATGTCCTTGTCCTGCGAGAGGACGAACGACGTCAGCATCTCTTCGCCGAATTTATAGGTATTGACGCCGACCACCTGCAGGCGGCGGCCACTCAGGGAATTCTGCGGCACAAAACCGAAGCCGACCGAGCTGCCGATCTGCAATTCGTCGAGGCGCAGGCTTTCCTGCGCATTCCGCGATTTTTTCGCCGGTTTCCAGAAATCGGAAATAGCATCCAACATAGATTTTTGCCTCCGTTGCATTTAACTCCACACTCAATCGACGGATTTTTATCCGTTCTTTTCGCGCATGATGCGCGATTTGTCTCTCTGCCAGTCACGCTTCTTAATCGTATCGCGCTTTTCGTACTCCTTCTTGCCCGTGCCCAACCCAAGTTTTACCTTGGCGATGCCGCGGCGGTTGAAGTACAGCGAAAGCGGTACCAGCGTCACTCCTTTTACCTTCAGGCGGCCGATGATTTTTTTCACCTGCTGCTTGTGAAGCAATAATTTTCTTGGCCTGCGAGGCTCGTGATTGAAACGATTGCCGGCGCTGTATTCCGCGATCGTGCAATTGAGCAACCAGAGCTCCCCGCCTTGTTCGGCCGCATACGCCTCGGCAATATTCACTTTGCCCGCGCGTAGCGACTTGACTTCTGTCCCGGTCAGGACGATCCCCGCTTCTATTTCCTCTTCGATGGCATAGTTGAAGCGCGCTTTGCGATTAAACGATACCGTTTTGCCGGAGGTGGTTTCATGGCCGGACATAAGAAGTGCTAATAAAGATGAAAAAAGTTTCTAGAGCAAGCGCAATTTTTTTAACACTTCAGTTATGTGTTTTTTACTGTCTTCACCAGGCTCAACCAAGGGAAGCCGAACTTCAGGCTTGCACTTGCCAAGCAGGGCGGCGGCAAATTTAACCGGTCCCGGACTGGTTTCGCAGAACATGACATTATGCAGCGGCACCAGCGCGTCATGCAGCGCAAGCGCGCGGGCGTAATCGCCGCTCAGGCAGGCGCTCTGGACTTCCGCGCAAGCGCGCGGCGCAATGTTGGAAGAAACCGAGATGCATCCCACGCCGCCGGAGGCATTGAATGCCACCGCCGTCATATCCTCACCGGAAAGTAAGTCGATTGACTTTTTCTTGATCTTTGACCGCAAGATACATGGACGCGCCAGGTCGCCCGTGGCATCTTTGAGCCCATTAATGCGCGGCAGCTCGGCCAGCCGGGCCAGCGTATCGTCGGTAATATTCACGCCGCTGCGGCCCGGAATGTTGTAGATGACGATGGGAATCTTCGTCGCGTCGTGAATGGCTTTGAAATGCCTGAACAATCCTTCCTGCGTCGGCTTGTTATAATAAGGAGCGACCACCAGCGCCGAATCGGCGCCGGCTTTCTCCGCATGGCGCGTCGTCATGATGGCTTCGTCGGTCGAATTCGAGCCGGTACCCGCCATTACATGCGCACGCCCCTTCGCCACCTCGATGCACAGATCGATGACGCGATTATGCTCGTCGTGCGAGAGCGTCGGCGACTCGCCGGTCGTCCCGCAGGGAACCAAACCCTGCACGCCTTCCTTCACCTGCCATTCCACGAAGGACTGAAAGGCTTTTTCGTCCACTTTGCCGTTGGCAAAAGGCGTGATCAGCGCGGTGTAGATACCTTTGAACAAGGCTGTTCTCCTTAAAAATTGCGAAAAGCACCATAGCCACTTAGCGGCCGCAGTTCAAGCAAATGCTTGTGTTCACACGAGGTTATGTTAAGGGAGTTGCTCTTGGATTATTATACAATTCCGAGCGCAGAACCGCTTCAAGCGAGGAATTGTCTATTTTACCCGTGATAAAGTACACTGAGCGCAGCGAAGGACTTTATCACGAACAATGTCGGGGAGTGGCGCAGTCCGGTAGCGCATCTGGTTTGGGACCAGAGGGTCGCAGGTTCGAATCCTGTCTCCCCGACCATTTTCCTTCCCAAGGGCTTAATGCCCTTGGGAAGGAAAATAATCTGTGGGGCCAGGTGAGAACCGGTTCGTAAAATTTTCAGGAAGAAAATTTTGACATCGCAGCACGAAGTGCGAGATGCCGCTTGACGGTGCGAAGCCAGCAGGCGAGCATCAATCCTGTCTCCCCGATCATATCTTGCCAAAAATGACGTAGGTCAAGGAAGTAAAGCTTTCCTGCAAATTTTGCAAATTCTATATTTTTCAATAAGATAACGCCTTGGCAAGCTTCATAAATTCTTCACAAAATGATATTCGGCAATAGGCTAATATTATAAGATAACGTAACATCAATCGCTAACTAACGAAGTTCAGCTAGTTTATAGGTTAAAGACAATGGTTGTACCCCCAGGTCATCCTGTTTCTCCTAGTAAAGAAGCCATTGCGGCTACGGAGGCCGCAGATGATCCATTCTATGCCTCAAAAAATTTCCTTAATGTAGGTGGAGTGGAACAGGATCTGATCTATTGGTCGCTGCAAAACAATAATCCAACGGGATTGAAATTATTCGACAGCGATGACGGAACAAAACATATCGATTTCAGCGACGACAAAAGCAAAGAGACATTCCAGCAGTTCATTGAAACGCGCCTTCAGACAGCCCGGTACAACGATGGCACCTATACACCACCAGGGTTAGTGGCAGGAACGTTAGCATCGCTTGCCAGGTACACGCCAGAGATTGAGGCAGAGGTATCGGGAGCATCTACATTACTGCTGACCGGATCGCCGAAGCAAGCGCTGGATAGCACCATTGACGAGATCACTAAACGCTTACAGGCCGAAAACGACGATAGAAAATATACTGCCGCCTTGCAGGAAATGGATATGGGTTACGCCGATAACCGCATTGCCTATAAAAATGATGTCGAAGCCCCCCGCGAAAATTCTCCTGCTTATCGGCAGGCCATCATAGAAGCTGAAAAAGCAGTCCGGGGCGATGATTTTAACCCACCGCCAAATTTACCGGGGCAATTTACCGCAAGGCTGGATAATTTAAAAATCAATACGCAGCTTGCAAAAGACACGCGCGTTTTAGTTACGCAAGAACTGGCCGCAATCGGTGACGCACCACCCAGCGAAGACAAAGTAAACCAGCGCATGGCTCACTTATTTCTTCCCGATCCGGCGCGAGCCGCTGATTTAAGCAACGCCGCTCAAATACATGCGGCGCAGGAGGAACGCACGCAAATCATTACCGGTGATATCGCGCACACGCGGCAGATGGTAGCCGATGCCCCTCTGGATACTGACACCAAAACGCGATTAATGAACGCAAAACGCGCCGATGTAGGATTTATTAGCCAATTCAGCGATTGGAAAAGGCAGCTAAAGGATTCTCAGCCCGGCTTCGACCGGAAGGTCGCGTTGGCGGCGCAATATGTCACCGCCTTTAATGATAAGGCGGATCCGTATCTGAAGTCTGTCCAGGCAATGGCGGCGGCGACGGGAAATGACACCACGGCGGCCGAGACCGTAGCCGACGCCAGCAAAAAAATACAGGATGACCGCGACCAGATGATGGCTTACATCAGCAACCCCAAGCTCGATGATGCTGCCATCAAAAACCTCTCGGCAACCCTGACGAGCAGTTACACGGATGAACAAACCAGCCTCAATAATGCCAAGGCGGTCGAGCTGGCGAAATTACGCAGCCAGGCGGAAAAAGTGGCCACGCTTGAGAACCAGCCTGATCCGGCACAGACGGCGAAGTATGTGGCCGAAGAGGCGATGTATCATTACAATAGCGCAACCGCCCCCACGGAAATTGCAGCGCAAACCCAGGAATTAACCGATCGCGGCGTTGCCTTGACAACGTATAAAGATCAGCTTGGGAAACTCTACGATGCGAAACAAAAGGCCAGCCGCGATATTAACAATTCCGGAATAGAAATAACGTCAACGCAAAGCATAAGCCGCGATGCTTTCATCAACGGCCTCATGGCGCAGGCTCATGACCAATCCAGTGATGAGCTGCATAATGCCATCAATGGAGCGCAGACCAGAATCGCAAAGATCGATCAGGAAGATAAAGATTTCGTACAAGCAAAAGCCACGACCGGCCACGATAAGCTGGCCACACTTGCGCAGCAATTCAACGATGAGATCACCGGGATAAAAGGGATAGTGACTGGACAAATACTTGCCGATATGGGCAAGACCACGCAAGAGGCCTCTCCAGAAGTCGCCCTTGCCGCCGCGCCAAATTCCACCGGTAATGCCGTCGCCAAATCGGCAAGCTCTAAATTAACCTAAACGCCGATGATTTCTATTCTTACACCACCATCGTGGTGAGGTCCTGCAGCATCTCGTCCTGGGAGGTGATCAGCTTGCTGTTGAACTGGTAAGATTGCTGCGCGATAATCAGCGTGGTCAGTTCGCTGTCCTCGTTGGTATTGGAACTTTCCAGAGCGCTGCCGTCGAGCGTGCCCGCCTCGCCCGTTCCCGGCTGCAGATATTCCGGCGCGCTGGCTTCCAGCGAGGGGGTGAACGCCGTGTTATTGACGGTGGTGAGCTGGTTGGGATCGAGGAAGCGCGCCACCGGTATCAGGTAAAGATTGCGGGAAACGCCATTACTATAGGACCCGACGAGGAATCCGTCCGAGGAAACCGATACGCCGGTCAATTGCCCGGCCTGCTGGCCGTCGTTGCTGATGCCGGTGACATTATAAGCGCCGTCGAGCTGTTCCACTCCGTCGTTCCTGCCGATGACGGTGGCGCCCGGCGTGCCGAAGAGGGCGCCCGCCGTACCCCAGTTGATGCTGATCGTGCTGGGATCGGCCGCGTCGCTCCAGCTGATGGCGCCGGGCTGCGTCAGGGAAGGACTGACGCTGGCCAGCGTGCCGTCGCCGTTGAAGGTCAGCGTCCCGGCAGCGATCTGCGGGTTGCCGCCGGCCACGTCGGCGGAGGGCACGTATACTTCCGCCGACCAGGTATTGGTCCCGGTTTTAAGGAAGCCGATCGTGGCGTTGTGCGCGACGCCCGTGCTGTCGATAATCTGGGTCGGCTCGGTGAATTGGGGCGTGACGGCGCCGGAGGCCATGTCGGCGGTGGGATCGGCGGCATTATAGGGCGGCGTTCCGCTGTAAACGGCCTGTCCGGCGTTGAGATTCAGGTGAAGCCCAATGGCGGTCGTCGCCACCGGCGCATCCTGCAGCTGGTTGACGTTCACCGTCTGGAGGGCTGTCTCGGCGGTGCTTGCACCCGGCGTTCCTTGCAGCGAAGTCGGTATCGAACCATCGGGATTCAGCGCCCAGCCCTGCAGGAAATACCCGGCGCCGTTGACCAGATTGCCGTTCTGGTCCGGCGTGAATGTGCCGGAGCGCGTATAGAGCAAGCCGCTGCTGGCGGCGGTGCCTATACCGGAGGCGCTCTGGGTGACGGCAAAAAACCCATCGCCCGAGATGGCGATATTGGTCGGCGTGGAATCCGGAGTGATGTCGCCCTGCTGATCGTTTTCCTGCGTGCTGATGGTGGTGACGCCGCCGGTATCGTCGCTGTTGGTGATGTCACTCCCGATAAGGTTGGCAAACGTGCTGCGGCCTTCCTTGTAACCTGTGGTGTTGGCGTTGGAGATATTCTGCGAGGCGATGCTGATGCGGGCGCTTTGCGACTGCAAGCCCGATACGGCGTTATATAAGGCGCTGAATCCGGTCATAATTAACCTCCCGCTACTGCATGTGCGTATATTGCCGTAATTAAGGGCAATTCTTGTGCCATGATTCTTCTACTCGCCATCGGAAGGAACCGTGTTCTGCGTGGCACCAGCCGGAGGCGAAACCAAGTGCTCCACCTTGATCACCACGCGCTGGTTGTGCAGGCGGTTTTCGGGGATGGCGTTGCCCGCTTCGTCTTCATTAGGAACGATCGGGCGGTTGCCGGCATAGCTGACCGCCCGGATCTGCGCCGGATCGATGCCGGCATCGATGAGCAAGGTCGTCATGCGCGTGGCGCGCATCGCCGCCAGCTCCCAATTGTTGGCGAATTTACTGTCGGTGAGTACCACGTCGTCGGTATGCCCCTGCACTTCGATGATGTCGCCGATCGATACGCCGTCCTTGATGGCATGCGCCAGCGCCTGCAATACGGACAGCTGCTCAGCCGGAATGTCCGCCGTACCGGGCGTAAAGTAGCTGAGCGCCGAGACATCCACCGACACGCTCCGGTCGGTTTTTTCCACGGCGATGGTCTTGTCTTCGCTGTGGGCAATCACCACGCCTTTCAGATTGCTGTAGATATTGTCATACGGCATGCCGAGCGGCAGCAGCCCGAAATGCTTCTCGATGTAAGGATGCACCGGCTCGCCGCGCGCCAGCGACGAGCCGTCATCGTGCTTGGACATCGACACCGAAACGAAAATCACAAAAAAGATAAAAAGCAGCGTGATGAGATCGGCGTAACTCATGAGCCAGGCATCGATATGGTCGTCCTGGCCTTTGGTGTGTTTGCGGCTGGATTTAGGCAGCGTGGCCATGGCGGTGCCTACGCGGCCAGCGCAAAGCGCCGGTGCAGCGCCATCTGCTCGTAATCATTGAGCGAGAAATGCTTGGCCGGCTCCAGGAAGCTGTTGAGCTTGTCCTGCATGTAAAAGGGGCTTTGCTTTTCCGCCAGCATGGCCAGCCCTTCAGTCAGCATGTAATTGCGGAAGCGCTCGCCCTCTTCTTTCTGCAGCAGCTTGTCGGCCGCCGGCAGGCAGACGAGGCGCGCCATCAATATACCGTACAGCGTGGAAAGCATGGCGATGGCGAGGCCGCCGCCGATGCTCGACATGTCCATGCCGATATTCTTCATGATGAGCACCATGCCGATGAGCGTACCTACCATGCCGAAGGCGGGCGCCGTGGCGGCCATGTTGCGCAGCACCGTCACCGGCGCGCAGCACCGCTCGAATTCGGCGTCGGCCACCGTATGCAGCATGTCGCGGATCTTGTCAGAGTCATAGCCGGTGATGACCAGATCGACGCCATAACGCGTGAACGCATCGTGCAGCTTGTCATTGGTTTCTTTTTCCAGCCCGAGAAAATCGCGTGCATGCACCACATAGGCCCACATGATCATCTGCATGATATCCTTGTGCAGCCGCTCACGGGTGGAGGGCGTTTTGTTGAGCAGATCCTTGATGGTGTCGAAGGCCTTGAGCACGTCCTCGCGCTGGTAGCTCAGATACGCGTTGGCGATGCTGCCGCCGACAACGATGACGAGGCCTTCGAGGCTCAGGAAAGAATTGCTCGCCCCGAACACCACGGCGATAGCGATCATGAATAAGGCGAACGACAAGGCAATCAAGGCTAACAATCTGGATTTTGGCATGAATATCCCTCCCTAGTATGACGCCGAAACAACTGGCATGTCATAATAGAATGCAACATTCGTGCCGCAGATCTCCCTTGGAGTTCAATACGCGATTTACCGACTAACCTTCGGACGTATCGCTATTGTCATTGTCGGCGGTGTGAAGCCGCTCATAGGCATCCCGCGTGGCCGGACGGGCCTTATCCCAGGACAGGGGCGAAGTGCCATGGATAATTTCCCAGTCGCTGCGGACTTTCGGCTCGACTTCATCGAACGATTTGCCTTCGTATTTGGAATAGGCATCCACGCCATGACGATACGCCGGGCGATAAGTATCATAAGAAGCGTCTTTTTCCACATACGGGCGGGTGCGGTAATGTTCGCTCCAGTAAATATCTTCCGTGGTCGGGTTCAGATCCTGCGCGGCGCCTTTACCGGCAAGCGCGCCGACCACCGTGCCGACCGCAACGCCTGCGACCATGCCGGGCAATCCTGCCGCCGAACCGACGGCGGCGCCCTGCGCCGCGCCAACGGTGGCCGCACCTGCGGCTGCGCCAAGCACGGCGCCAATAGCGCCACCGACCGGATGGTCGCCATGTTCGCCTGGATGAGTGGGAATCTTTTTTGCTTCGAAAACCATAATACTTCTCCTGCTGTTAAATCTGCAGGCGGATTACCTGCGATTAGCAAAGCCTAAGGGGATCGCCGTCATGAAGCCATGCGGGCAGAAGGACGGAAATATCATTTTTTGATAAAGGCGGGGAAATGGTGGAGGCGACAGGAATCGAACCCGCGACATCCTGCTTGCAAAGCAGGCGCTCTACCAACTGAGCTACGCCCCCACTATAAATTTGCGCTCAGCATTTTTTCAAAAACGTGGTCTTTGAAAAATGCCATGGCGGCGCGCAGCCTGCGCGGCTCAATGCCGCCAGTCCTCGCTCCGCTCGTCCAGGCGGACGCGCAAAAGTGCTGGAAAACTAAAGATTAGGACGATTTAGTCAAGCGTTATTTGCATATTCTGACTCGCCAGGCCGAGCCGCCCGGCCTGGTAGAGTTATTGCTCCATGATCTGCGTCAGGCGCTTGATGGAATCTTCCAGCTTGCCGTAAATTGTCGAGGCGACCTGGTGCAGTTCGCCATACTGGCTTTTGAGCTCATTGATGGCGCCGTTGAGTTTCGCATGCTCGGCCTTGAGCGTATGATTTTCGCGTTCGAAGGCGCGCATCTGCTCCTCTTCCTTGGCGCTGCGTGCGCGGCCGCCGACCTGCTGCAGATTGCCTTCCAGCCGGTCGAGTGCGGCGATCAGGCGGTCGGTGGCGGCGTAGAGGGGATGATCGACATTACTCATGGATAAATCGCGTGACGAATCGCTCGATTCTTTTTGGTTGAGAAGTTCGTAAGCGTGTGCTTGAACCATACGACAATCTAGTGCATGTGTTAGTAACGCCGGACTAGTGTAACCATAGCACGACCGCAGGAAAGTTAAAGCCAAAAAATATTGGAAACCCACTTCAAGGAATTATGCCGCAGACCATGACCGCACCCACCACCGCTTCCGCCGTATCGCATGACGAACTGGCCAACGCCATCCGCGCGCTGGCAATGGATGCGGTGGAAAAAGCCAACTCCGGCCATCCGGGCATGCCGATGGGCATGGCCGACGTGGCGACCGTATTGTTCAACGAACATCTGAATTTCGACCCGGCGCATCCGCGCTGGCCGAACCGCGACCGCTTCATCCTCTCGGCCGGCCACGGCTCCATGCTGCAATACGCGCTGCTCTACCTCACCGGCTACGAGGACATGACGCTCGACGAGATCAAAAAATTCCGCCAGCTCGGCGCGAAAACTGCCGGCCATCCGGAATTCGGCCATGCCGAAGGCATCGAGACCACCACCGGTCCCCTCGGCCAGGGACTCGCCAACGCGGTCGGCATGGCGCTGGCCGAACGCATGCTGGCGGCGCGTTTCGGCGAAACGCTGGTCAGCCATTACACCTATGCGATTGCTGGCGACGGCTGCCTGATGGAAGGCATCAGCCAGGAAGCCATTTCGCTCGCCGGGCATTTGAAGCTCGGCAAGCTGATCGTGCTGTTCGACGACAACCAGATTAGCATCGACGGGCCGACCAGCCTCGCCACCTCCGACAATACGCTCAGGCGCTTCGAGGCCTCCGGCTGGCACGTGCAGGCCATCGACGGCCATAACCCGCAGGCGATCAGCTGGTCGATCCGCGACGCGCGCGAAAACGACCGTCCCTCGATCATCGCCTGCCGCACCACCATCGCCTACGGCGCGCCCACCAAGGCCGGCACTAGCGCCAGCCACGGCTCACCGCTCGGCAAGAGCGAGATCGACGGCGCGCGCAAGGCGCTCGGCTGGCGTTACGGCGAATTCGATGTCCCCGCTCCTATTCTCTCCGCCTGGCGCGAGATCGGCAAGCGCGGCGCACGCGACTATCAGGACTGGACGAAAAAATTCCATGCGCTGGATTCCGCCAAGCGCTCCGATTTCGAGCGCCTGATGCGCCACGACCTGCCGGAGAACTGGATCGAGCCGCTCAACGCGCACAAGAAAAAACTGTCGGAAACCCTGCCCAATGAAGCCACGCGCAAATCGTCGGAAAACGTATTGGAAGTGCTCGTGCCCGCCATCCCCGAACTCGTCGGCGGCTCGGCGGACCTGACCGGCTCCAACAACACCAAAACCAAGGCGATGCAGCCGATCACCGCCGGCAATTTCGCCGGCCGCTACATTTATTACGGCGTGCGCGAGCATGCGATGGGCGCCATCATGAACGGCATTGCGCTGCATGGCGGCTTCATCCCGTATGGCGGCACGTTCCTGGTGTTCACCGATTACATGCGCCCCGCCATCCGCCTGTCGGCACTGATGGGCCAACGCGTGATCTATGTGATGACGCACGACTCCATCGGCCTGGGAGAAGACGGCCCGACGCACCAGCCGGTCGAGCATCTCGCCTCCTTGCGCGCCATCCCGAATCTCTATGTGTTCCGCCCCGCCGATGCGATGGAAACCGCCGAGTGCTGGGCGCTGGCGCTGTCGATGAAAGACGCGCCGTCGGTATTGGCGCTGTCGCGCCAGAACCTGCCCGCCCTGCGTAAGGCCCACACGACGGAGAATCTCTGCGCGCGCGGCGGCTATGTGCTGCTCGATCCGGAGAATGCCAAAGTGACGCTGATCGCCACTGGCTCGGAAGTGTCGATTGCCGTGGAAGCGCAGGCGAAGCTGGCGGAAAAAAACATCGCCGCCCGCGTCGTTTCCATGCCCTGCACCACTTTGTTCGATACGCAGACGCCCAACTACCGCGAAACCGTACTGGGCAATGAAAACGTGCTCAAAGTCGCCATCGAAGCCGCCAGCGGCTACGGCTGGGAGCGCTATATCGGCAATAACGGCATCTTCATCGGCATGAAAGGCTTCGGTGCGTCCGCTCCGGCCAAGGATTTATACAAGCATTTCGGGATTACGGCGGAGGCAGTGGTGAACCGCGTTATGGAGAGATTGAGATGACGAATGCGTCAGAAGCCCCAGCAGGCGAAAAATTGCTTCCACAACTACAATTTATGCCAGCACCAGAAATAATTTGTGGATATACGAAGATTGCATATATTCCGGGAAAAACCGTAGAGGAAAGAGATGCGAATTCGGCTGCCATTCGCGCATATCTGGATCAGCATCATATAGCTTCTGGTGTCTCTTATGGTAATGCCCGGGATGAGGGTAGAAATCAGATAGAAATCCTGAACCTGAATGATAGTGCTTATGAAAAACTGCAAGCACTGCTTTCTCAGGCAGCTCAATCACAAGGATAATACCGATATATGACCATCCGCATCGGCATCAATGGACTGGGGCGCATCGGGCGCTGCGTAACGCGCGCGATATTTGAGACCGGCGCCAAGGATATCGAGTTGGTCGCCGCCAACGGCCCGGCGCCGGTCGATACGCATGTGCATCTCCTGAAATATGATTCGGTGCATGGCCGCTTTCCGGGCGAAGTCTCCGCCAAAGGCGAAGATTTGTCGATCAACGGCAAAACGGTGAAGCTGTTTCACGAAAAAGATCCGAAGAACATTCCCTGGAAAGAGCTGAAGCTCGATCTCGTGCTCGAATGCAGCGGCAAATTCAACAAGCGCGCCGAAGCGGCGCAGCATTTATCCAACGTGAAGAAGGTCCTCGTTTCCGCGCCCGCCGAGGACGCCGACGCAACCATCGTGTTCGGCGTCAACAACGCCATGCTGAAAAAAGACGCAGCGGTCGTTTCCATCGGCTCCTGTACTACCAACGGCTTGGCGCCGATTGTTAAAGTATTGCATGAAGCGATCGGCATCGACGCCGGCTTCATGACCACCATCCACGCCTACACGGGCGATCAGAACCTGGTCGATAGCAGCCATAAGGATTTGCGCCGCGCCCGCGCCGCCGGCTTGTCGATGATCCCGACTTCCACGGGTGCTGCCAAAACCATCGGACTTATTTTGCCGGAACTCAAAGGCAGGCTTGACGGCGTATCCATCCGCGTGCCGGTGCCCAACGTATCGCTGATCGATTTCAGCTTCACCGCCAAACGCGATACGACCGCCGAAGAAATCAACAGCGCGCTGAAAAAAGCTTCGCAAGGCGTTCTCAAAGCCATTCTTGGCGTGTCGGAAGAACCGCTCGTCTCCATCGATCATACGCATAGCAGCCTGAGCAGCATCGCCGATCTCACCGGCACAAAAGTCGTCAGCAACCGGCTGGCGCGCGTCGCCGCCTGGTACGACAATGAATGGGCGTTCTCCTGCCGCATGCTGGATGTTGCAAAATATTGGGTCGCGCTCTGATGATGGATTTTCCCAAGCTGGAAGACCTCTCGGTGGCCGGTAAAACGGTGCTGGTGCGCATCGACCTGAACGTGCCGATGACCGGCGGCAAGGTAACCAACGACACGCGCATCGTGCGCCTGCTGCCGACGCTCAACTTCCTCCTCAAGAAAAAAGCCCGCGTCGTGCTGCTGTCGCATTTCGACCGGCCGGGCGGAAAATTCGTGCCGGATTTGTCGCTCGCACCGCTGGTGGACGCCGTATCGGCGGCGCTCGGCGGCAGGCCGGTGAAATTCGGCGTCGATTGCATCGGCCCGGCGGCGCAGGATGCCGTCAAAAAACTCAAAGACGGCGAAGTGCTGCTGCTGGAAAATCTCCGTTTCCACGCCGAAGAGGAAAAGGGCAATGCCCGCTTTGCGGAAGCGCTGGCGGCCTTAGGCGACATTTTCATCAACGACGCTTTCTCGGCGTCGCACCGCTCACATGCGTCGATCACCGGCATCGCCAACTACCTGCCGGTAGCCGCCGGGCGGCTGATGCAGGAGGAGCTCGAAGTCTTAAGCGGTATCTTCTCCAGCGCGCAACGGCCGATCGCCGCCATCGTCGGCGGATCCAAAGTCTCGAGCAAGCTGGAGCTGCTCGCCAATCTCACCAAGACCATGGACACGCTTATCATCGGCGGCGCCATGGCCAACACGTTTTTATACGCGCAGGGTTACAAGGTCGGCAAGTCGCTGCACGAGCCGAAGCTCAAGTCCGCCGCGCTGAAAATCCTGAAAAACGCCGAGAAAAATAAATGCCGCATCGTGCTGCCGGTCGACGCCGTCGTCGCGCCCGAACTGAAGGCGCAATCCCCCTGCCGCATCACCGGCATCGACAAGATTCCCGATAACGGCATCATCGCCGATGTCGGCCCGGCCAGCGTCGAGCTGTTCGCGCGCGAGCTGTCGCGCTGCAAAACGGTCATCTGGAATGGGCCCATCGGCGCTTTCGAGATCAGCCCGTTCGACGCCAGCAGTATCGGGCTGGCGCGCGCCATCGCCCGGCTCACCGCAGCAAAAAAAATCCGCAGCATCGCCGGCGGCGGCGACACCATCGCCGCGCTCATGCATGCGGGGCTGGCCGACAGCTTCAGCTACATCTCCACCGGCGGCGGCGCTTTCCTCGAATGGCTCGAAGGCAAGACGCTGCCGGGCGTGGCCGTGCTGCTCAAATCCGGCGCTAAAAAACACAAGGCCAAAGCGGCACGCTGATATGCGTGTCATTATTATTCATACACTCGAGCATGCCGTCACCGCGCTGGCAACCGCAGAGGAATTGCATGTGCCGGTTACCCTGCAAACGGCGCCGGACGCAATTTTTTACGCCGGACCGCTTTACCTGAAATCCCTGTTCGATGAAGCGCAGCACAAATATCCAAAGGTGAAAGCCACCTGTATTCTCGATTGCGGCGACGCGGGCGCGGAAGCAGTGGCAGCCATGGAAGCCGGGCATAAATTTTTGCGCAGTTCGGCACACCCGGAAATCCGCGCCAAACTGGCTTCCATCGCAGCGCAATGCGGCGCCGAACTGGTCGATGGCGAGTATGAAGCGCTTGACTTGCTTACGGTCAGGGATACAAAAGGCGAATGCAAAAGATGGTTGAGTGAGAAGGCTGTATGAAAATCACCCCCAAGATCAAAGAAATCCTCGCCCACTACGAAAGCGACTCGATCGCCACGCGCGACAACCTAGCCCGCATCCTGATGCAGGGCAAGCTCGGCGGCACCGGCAAGCTCGTCATCCTGCCGGTCGATCAGGGCTTCGAGCATGGCCCGGCGCGCAGCTTCGCCAAGAATCCCGCCGCCTACGACCCGCATTACCATTTCCAGCTCGCCGTCGATGCCGGGCTTTCCGCTTACGCCACGCCGCTCGGCATGATGGAAGCGGGTGCGGCCACTTTTGCCGGAAAAATTCCGCTCATCCTCAAGGTCAACAGCGCCAACTCGCTGGCGGCCAAAGACGCCGTTCCCGATCAGGCCGTCACCGGATCGGTTGCCGACGCGATACGCCTCGGCTGCTCGGCCATCGGATTTACCATCTATCCCGGTTCGCAAAAAGCCTACGAGATGATGGAAGAAATCAGCGCCATGGCGCGCGAAGCGAAAGCCAGAGGCCTGGCCGTCGTCATCTGGTCGTACCCGCGCGGCGGCAATTTAAGCAAGGACGGCGAAACCGCCATCGACGTGACCGCCTATGCCGCCCATATCGCCGCCCTGCTCGGCGCGCACATCATCAAGGTAAAACCGCCGACCGCGCATATCGAACAGGCGGAAGCCAAAAAAGTCTATGACGAACAGCACATCCCCATCGGCACGCTGGCCGAGCGCATCGCGCATGTGCGCCAATGCTGCTTCGCGGGCAAGCGCATCGTCGTATTCTCCGGCGGCAATGCCAAAAGCGAGCAGGATCTGCTCGACGAAGTCCGCCAATTATGTATGGGCGGCGCCAACGGCTCTATCATCGGCCGCAACACCTTCCAGCGCCCGCGCGACGAAGCGCTCAAGCTGCTCGATAACATTATCGGGATTTATAAATCCTGATCGATATGATGAGAAAAACCGCTGCCGTTGTCGCCGTTCTTCCCAGCTTTATATTCGTGTTATATTTTTTGCTAAATGCCCCCTGGCAATTGCCGCTGTTCGTCTTTTTACAGACAGTCCAATATTTGGTTATTTTGACACCTACCCTCTTTGTTTCCCGTTTCATGTATACAGGCAAAAAATGGGCGATGTGGGCGATGATATTTCTTATGCTGTTACATGTATTGATTGCTGCCTATTTGGCGCTATTTAGCATATACATGGGCTGTGATTTACCACCGAATGACCCTAGGTTAGCCGACTGTTTGGTACAACGCCGTCTCTATTCAATACCTCCCGCGGCATTTATAATTGCGATGTATATATTTGTAATCGTCAACTGTATCTTAGGATTGCGGCAAAAAACGGTGAGCCAATCTCATGGCTGATTGCCGCCTCTATCTCGTCACTCCGCCGCAGATCGACCTCAAAAGCTTCCCGGATAAGGTAAAAGATGCCTTTTCCGGCGGCGACATTGCCTGCCTGCAATTGCGCCTCAAAGACGCCTCCGATGACGAAATCCTCAAAGCCGCCGAAATCCTTCTTCCCATCGTCCATGAGCACGATGCCGCCTTCATCCTGAACGATCGTGCCGACCTGGCCATGAAGTGCGGCGCCGACGGCATCCATCTCGGCCAGGACGACATGCCGGTCAAGGACGCCCGCAAAATACTGGGTAAAGACAGGATCATCGGCAAAAGCGCCCATGCCTCGAAACACCTGGCCATGGAAGCCGGCGAGGATGGCGCCGATTACGTGGCTTTCGGCGCCTTTTACCCCACCACCTCCAAACCGAAGGAGAAAATCGAGAAATGGGGCGTGCCGGAGCCGGCTATCCTCACGTGGTGGCAGGAAAATACGGTCTTGCCGTGCGTGGCAATTGGTGGTATTACGCCTGCCAACTGTTGGCCGCTGGTTGCGGCTGGCGCTGATTTCATCGCCTCCATCACCTCGGTGTGGAACCATGAAAAAGGCCCGGCACATGCGGTCAAAGCATTTAATGACGTCCTCGCGAGGCATAGCCGAAGCGGGGATCTTTAACAGATCCCCGAATGCGCTAGGCGCATCCGAGGATGACAAGGGGTTGAGAATGAGAATAGACGGTTCCTCAGTGCGCATGGGCATGGTGGTCGAATATGAAGGCAAGCTGTGGTATGTGGTGAAACACGAAATCCGCACGCCGGGCAATCTGCGCTCCTTCAACCAGGTTGAAATCAAAGATATCAAGACCGGCACCAAGAACAATCTGCGCTGGAGCGCGAGCGACAGCGTCGAGCGCGTATCGCTGGATTCCAAGACCTGCAATTTCCTCTACGAGGAAGGTGACAATCTGGTGTTTATGGATAATGAGAATTACGAGCAGTTCACGCTGGCAAAAGAGATGCTGGGCGAACGCGCCAAATTCCTGCAGGACGGCATGACGGTCGATATGGAAACCTACGAAGGCAGGCCCATCACGGTAAAGCTGCCGCAGAAAGTCACTATGAAAATCGTCGAGGCCGATCCGGTCGTCAAAGGCCAGACCGCTTCCTCGTCCTACAAGCCCGCTATTCTGGAAAATGGCGTGCGCGTCATGGTGCCTCCCTTCATTCCTTCCGGCGAGACCATCGTCGTCGATACCACCACGCTCGAATACGTCGAACGCGCCAAGGCGTCGTAACATGACGGCCAGTCCCCTCATCAACGTGATGAGCGCCGCCGCCGTCAAGGCGGGCAAAGGGCTGATGCGCGACTTCAGCGAAGTCGATCAGCTGCAGATTTCCAAAAAAGGCACCGCCAATTTCGTCACCCAGTCGGACATCCGCACGGAAAAACTCCTGCAGCGCGAGCTGGCCAAAGCCCGCCCGGATTTTGGTTTCCTGCTCGAAGAAGGCGGCGAAGTTTCCGGCAAGGACAGCGACTATCGCTGGATCATCGACCCGCTCGACGGCACCACCAATTTCATCCACGCCATTCCCTATTTCTGCATCTCGATCGCATTGGAAAAACGCAGCGTGGGCAAAAGCGAGATCGTCGCCGGCGTGATTTTCGATCCGGTGCATAACGAACTCTTCTCCGCCGAAAAAGGCAAAGGCGGCACCGTCAACGGCCGCAAGCTTTACGTCTCGAACCGCGAGCAGATGGAAGACGCCATGATCGTCACCAGCAACCCGCGCCTGTCCTATCAGGCGGACACCCGTTCCTCCGCCCTGTTCGACAACATCGCCAAAAGCGGCGCCACCATCCGCTTCTTTGGCGCCACCGCGCTCGATCTGGCCAATATCGCGGCAGGCCGCATCGACGCCGGGTGGTATTACACCATTCAGCCCTGGGACATCGCCGCAGGCATGCTCTTGATTGCCGAAGCCGGCGGGCAAATCACCGATTTTTCCGGCAAACCGGTCAATGCCTACTCCAAGCCGGTGCTCGCCTCGAACAGCCAGCTGCTGATGCCCATGCAGCGGCTTCTGTCGCAGGCGGCAGCTTAATTCAATATTAAGAAATACTCCCCTAAGTTTTAAGTTGATTAAGGCAATAGTTTTGTCTTAATCATGACTGATCTGTGTGTTATAAGGCTGCTATGAATTATTTTTCCGCACCTGGGTTCCGCGCCGTACGCGCTTCCCATATCCTGGCCGCCCTGCTGTTCGCATGGGGCGCGCCGTCCACCGCCGCCTTTGCTTTCGACGGCCATACCGCAGGCAGCCAGCCGACCATCGAGATGAACCTGGACGCGCTCGACCAGATCCAGCCGCCGCCTGCGGCAGCGCCCGTACCGGTTCAGGATACAACGCAGCCACCCGTGGCCACGACGCCCGGCCAGCCCAAGCTGATCTGGCAGAAAGGCCCGGAAGGCCATCCGATTTACGAGCATAAAACCCCGCCGAAAAAGCCCGAGCAGGTAAAGAAACACGAAAAGAAAACAAAAACGGCCAGCAAGAAAAAAGCCGCGCCGAAAAAGAATGCAGAAACGCCAAAAAAACCGGCAGCGCCCGAACCCGCCGCGCCTTCGGTAGAAATACTGCCGCAGAACACCCAGCCTCCCGTAGCCACAAAAACGGCACCGGAAGCCGCAGCGCCGGAAAGCAAGCACCCCCACACCGATCAAAATGCACCGGCGCCGGCAGCACCCGCGCCCGAGGCAGTACCTGCCATTCATGTGCCTACGGTTCCGGTGCCCGCACCTGTCCCTGCACCTGCAGCGAAACCGGTGATATCGGAACCGGCACCGCCGGCCCCTGCGCCAAAACCGCTACCGCCTAAACTCCCTCCTGCGGAAATACCTGCACCACCTGCGCCCCCGCATGAAGCGCCGGCGATAATTCCGCTGCCGCCGACGGTGAAGCAGGAGCCCACACCATTACCGCCGCCGCCGAAGATGGAAGCGCCGAAAATCGACGTGCCGAAAATGCCACCGCCGCCGGTTACCCAACCACCGGTCACTCCGCCGCTGCCATCGGCGGAATTGCCGCCACCCCTGCCGGCTGTCACGCTGCCTTCAGAACCCGGGACCAAGTCCCCGGATGCCAACGGTCAGTCCCCGATTGTCTCGTGGGTGCCTCAAGCAAAACCGGAGCCTGCCAAACCGCAAACTCCGAACCTGGAGCCGATAAAACCCGAACCTCCGAAACCGCAGCCGCCCGTTGCCGTTCCGCCGCCGCCGCCATCCACCACCTTGCCATTGCCGGCCCCACCGCCACCGGCGCCGGTAAAAGCGCCGGAGCCGTTACCGGTACCGCCCGCGGCCAATATGTTGCCGCCACCGCCCGCCACGAACGCAGAGCCGATTATTTCGCTGCCGACGCCGGAACCCGCCAAGCCGGATAACGCACCGCTGCCTGCTATCGACGCGCTGAAAAAACCGGTGCAACCAGCCGCGCCTGCCGCCAATAATACCGCCGCACCGGCAACGCAGCCCGTCATTCTCACGCCGCCGGAACCGCCGAAAGCCCCGGACGTTCAAACGCCGCCGCCTCCACCAAAACCACAGCCGGTAATTCCTCTACCGCCACCACCGACGCCGAAACCGCAGCCGGCTCCTCTACCTCCGCCGCCTGCGCCGTTGCCTGTTCCGCCGCCTGCACCGGAAGAAAAACCTGTGCCGCCTGCCCCCCCGACTCCTGCTCCTGCCAGCAATGTGAAGCCGGTGGAAAAAGAAACGCCGCCGCCAGCACCGAAAGCGGAACCTACGCCGCCGCCGGCTGAGGAAAAACCCGCCGCGCCGGCAACCGAGACCAAAACGCCTGCGGCAGATGTGAAACCTGCCGCGAGCGCCGCTACCCCGGCATTGCGCATCGTGTTCAAGAGCACGGAAACATCCGTGCCGCTCACCATGACCAGTCAGCTGGATAAAGTCGCCAAGCAGATGAAAGACAATGACGGCCAGCGCGTCACGCTGATCGCCTACGCTACCGCGGCGGGCGACCAGGCGAGCACGGCGCGCCGCGTGTCGCTGTCGCGTGCGCTGGCTGTCCGCGCTTACCTGATCGATCAGGGCATCAACAACATGCGCATCAACGTGCAGGCCGAGGGCGACAAAAATCCCGGCGGCGACCCCGACCGCGTCGATGTGTTCGTCCAGGGCACCGACGACATCAAAAAATAATTGGCTTACTAGAGTAGTAAAGATACATTCATTTATAGAAACAGTTATTAACCGCACAACGAGCGTTTCCGCTTTGGTTCGCTGCTAGGCAGCCAAGACGAGGCGCGCGGAGTGTATATGTAATACATGAGCACGCCGAGTCGCAGGATAACGACGCAGCGGGCCAAATGGGAAACGCTCGGATGGCTGGCCACTCACATTTTAAAAACGTCATGCGCCGCAAAGGCGCGCAGGATGCCAAAAAAGGCAAGATCCTGACCAAGGTGCAGCGCGAAATCACCGCCGCCTGCAAATCCGGCATGCCCGATCCGGCCTCCAATCCCCGCCTGCGCACTGCCATACTCTGGGCGCGCGAGGAAAACATGCCGCGCGACCGCATCGAAGCCGCCATCAAACGCGCCTCGAGCAGCGCTTCCACCGATAATTTCGAACCGGTGCGCTACGAAGGCTACGGCCCGGGCGGCACCGCCGTCATCGTTCAGGCACTGACCGACAATCGCAACCGCACGGCGTCGGAAGTTCGCTCCGCCTTTACCAAAGGCGGCGGCAACATGGGGGAAACCGGCAGCGTCAGTTTCATGTTCAATTTCGTAGGCCTCATCACCTACCCGCTCGCCGTCGCCACCGAAGACGCCATGATGGAAGCGGCCATCGAGGCCGGCGCCGAGAATTGCGAGATCAGCGGCGATTTGCACATCATAACCTGCACGCAGGAAACCTTGCCGTCGGTGCGCGAGCAGCTCGAGAAAAAATTCGGCGCGCCGATTTCGGCCAAGATGACCTGGCAGCCGCAAAACACCGTTGCCGTGAACGAAGAGCAGGCCAAGGCCATCCTCAGAATGATCGAGATGTTAGAAGACAGCGACGACGTGCAGGAAGTTTTCTCGAATTTCGAGATTCCCGAAGCGCTCATGACATCGCTCAGTGCATGACCCTCATCCTCGGCATCGATCCAGGATTACAGCACACCGGTTGGGGAATCATCGTTTCGAAAAATAATTCGCTCTCTTACATCGATTGCGGCACCATCTCACCCAGTGCGGATTTGCGGATGGCCGAACGCCTGAAATGCCTGCATGACGGCTTGACCGCCGTCATCGCCCGCCACCGGCCGGAGGAAGCCGCCGTCGAGGAGACCTTTGTCAATGTCAGCGGCTCTTCCACCCTCAAGCTCGGGCAGGCGCGCGGGGCGTTGATGTTAACGCTTTCGCTGGCGGGAATTAACGTATCCGAGTATAGTGCGACCATGGTGAAGAAGAGCGTGGTCGGCAGTGGCCACGCCGATAAAAAGCAGATCGCGATGATGGTGAAAACATTGTTGCCCGCAAGTCAGGCGAAAAAAGCCGATGCCGCCGATGCGCTGGCCGTCGCCATCTGCCACGCACACCAGCGCACGGTCAGGAAGCTGACTGCGGGGATGAAGGCATGATCGGAAAGCTCCGGGGCAAAATCGACGAAATTACCGAGGACTCCGCCATCATCGATGTCGGCGGCGTGGGCTATGAAGTATTCTGCTCCAGCCGGACACTGGCGAATCTGAGCGTGGGCGAAGCGGCACAGCTGATTATCGAGACGCATGTGCGCGAAGATCATATCCATCTCTATGGCTTCCCCGACGTGGCGGAGCGCGACTGGTTTAGGTTGCTCTGCACCGTGCAGGGCATCGGCAGCAGGATCGGGCTGGTGATCTTGGGCGCATTTTCGCCGCAGCAGCTGGTGCATGCGATTATCGCCAAAGATTCGGCGGCGTTTCGCGCCATCAGCGGCATCGGGCCGAAACTGGCGGAGCGCATCGTCACCGAACTCAAAGACAAGGTCACCAAAATGCCGGCGGGAAATGCGCCGGTGCTGGTGGCTTCCGGCAAAGGAAAAAAAGGCAAAGCGATGCCCGAAGCCAACCTCACCGAAGACGCCATCTCGGCATTGGTGAATCTCGGCTATACGCGCAGTGAAGCCTACGCGGCGGCGATCAAGGCACAAGCGGGCGGCGGCAAAGCCAGCATCGACCAGTTGATTAAACTGAGCCTGAAGGAGCTGGCGCGCGGATGACGACGGAAACGGCAGAGAACCGCATGGTCGAACCCATAGAGAGCGATGAGGATCTGGCGCAGAAGGCATTGCGCCCTCTTTCGTTCGACGAATTCACCGGCCAGCGCGAAGTTTGCCAGAATCTGCGCGTGTTCGTGCGCGCCGCCAAGAGCCGCTCTGATGCGCTCGACCATGTGTTGCTATACGGCCCGCCGGGCCTCGGCAAAACCACGCTGGCGCAAATCATCGCCAAGGAAATGGGCGTCGGCTTCCGCCCGACGTCGGGTCCGATCCTGACCAAGCCGGGCGACCTCGCCGCCGTGCTCACCAATCTGCAGCCCAACGATATTTTATTCGTCGATGAAATCCACCGGCTGAATCCGGCGGTTGAGGAAATTCTTTATCCGGCCATGGAAGATTTCAAACTCGACTTGATGATCGGCGAAGGTCCGGCGGCGCGCACGGTGCGCATCGACCTGCCGAATTTCACGCTGGTCGGCGCCACCACGCGGCTTGGCCTGATCGCCGGCCCCTTGCGCGACCGTTTCGGCATTCCGCTGCGCCTGCGCTTTTACGAAACGAAAGATTTGCAAAGCGTTGTCGAGCGCGCCAGCAGCTTGCTCAAAATCGACATGACCAAGGACGGTTCGCTGGAAATCGCGCGGCGCTCGCGCGGCACGCCGCGCATCGCCATCCGCCTGCTGCGCCGCGTGCGCGACTTCGCCCATGCCGATAAGAAAGACACCATCGATAAAAAACTGGCCGACAGCGCATTAAAACGCCTCGAAGTCGATGAGCTTGGCTTGGACAGTGCCGACCGCCGCTATTTGCGCTACATCGCCGATCATTATCAGGGCGGGCCGGTAGGCGTGGAGACGATTGCGGCTGCACTATCCGAGCAGCGCGACGCCATCGAGGAGACCATCGAGCCGTTCCTGCTGCAAGTCGGTTTTCTGCAGCGCACACCGCGCGGCCGCATGCTGACCGCCACCTGTTTTGCACATCTCGGCCTCAAAGCGCCGACACAACTTGTGCAATTGCCGTTGCTTGGCGAAGAAGAATGAATGAGGAATAAATATGGGTTCTGACGTCCCGGCTGGTTTCTGGCGCAGGTTAGCTGCAAAATGCATTGATGGCCTTTGGTTCGGATTTTTAGCTTTAATAGTTTTCGTGATACTTGCGTCCGCAACAAATAAATGGGTTGCTTCATTAGTAATTTTTTTGGCTGGTGGTTTTTATTATAAGGCGTGCTTGCGGTCAAAACACCAAGCTACGTTTGGCAAACGTTTAGCGGGCGTTTATGTTGTTGATAAAGCAACTCATGCGGCAATTAGCAAACGGCAAGCCTATATTCGCTATGTTGCATGTTTTTTACCTGCTCTGGGTATTTTTTCGAGCCAAGCCTATGTGTTGGGCAATGCAGGAAGTATAGGAAAAAGATTAGATACCCCTGAAGCACAGCATGAACAAGAAGTTCGAGACAGCTACAAAGCGAAGATTGCAGCAGGTCAATCGCTAACGATTATGGAAGGTATAACTGCTCGGGAAATGTATCTCAACGATCTCTACCATGATGCTGATTTGGTTTTTTGGGGTTTTACGGAAATACTGGGATTGGTTTATTATGGATTCATGACATGCAAAATCCTTTCCAGTCCTGATAAACGTGGTCCTCACGATATTTGGGCAGAAACGATTGTTTTGCGCGGCATCCCTACATCCACCATATCTGTATCGCCATGAAAGGCACGCATTCCTTCCCCATCCGCATCTATTATGAGGACACCGACGCCGCCGGCGTCGTCTATCACAGCAACTACCTGAAATTCGCCGAACGCGCCCGCACCGAAGCGCTGCGGCTTTCGGGCATTGACCAGTCGGACCTGATGCGCGAGCACAAGATCGGCTTCGCCGTGCGCCGTGTCGAGGTCGATTTTTTAAAGCCCGCCATGCTCGATGATCTCTTGACAATCGAGACGCGGCTGGACGATATAAGCAGGGTCAGCCTCACGATGCACCAGGTCATCCGGCGCGGCGATACAGTGCTGGTGAAACTGAACGTAAAACTGGCCATCGTCGATGAGAAAATGAAGCTGGCGAAACTCCCGGAATTCGTCAAAAAAGCAATGCTAAAACTATTCAATCAGTAAAAGGAAAACGACACTATGGCAGATCCCGCTCCCGTCGCTACCGCCGTTCAGGGCGTCGATAGCATCACCCTGGCCGGCAACGCGCCCGTCCATGATTTCACCATCTGGGGCATGTTCAGCCAGGCCGATTTCACCGTGCAGATCGTCATGATCCTGCTGCTGCTCGCCTCCTTCTGGTGCTGGGCGATCATTTTCGAGAAATGGTTCCTGTTCAGCAAAATAAAATCCAAAGCCACCAAATTCGAGAGCGATTTCTGGGCGAGCGAAGCGCTCGATAAATTCTATGAAAAAACCAAGAAACGCGCCAACCACCCGATGGCCATCATCTTCGTCGCCGCCATGGAAGAATGGTTCCGTTCCAAAAGCAGCGCCACCCAGCAGCCGCAGGGCATGAAGCTGTCGCTTCGCGAGCGCATCGTGCAGGTGATGCAGGTGTCACGCAACCGCGAGATCGAATTCTTAGAAAGCGGCCTGGGTTTTCTGGCTACCACGGGCGCTTCGGCGCCGTTCATCGGCCTGTTCGGCACGGTGTGGGGCATCATGAACAGCTTCCACTCGATCGCGCTCTCCAAAAACACCTCGCTGGTCGCCGTAGCGCCCGGCATCGCCGAAGCGCTGTTTGCCACGGCCATCGGCCTGTTCGCCGCCATCCCGGCGGTGATCGCCTACAATAAATTCTCTAACGAGCTGGTGCGTTTTTCCAACAAGCTCGAAGATTTCTCGACCGAGTTCGACACCATCCTGTCACGCCAGCTGGAGGGCTAACCCATGGGAGCCAGCTTAGGCAACAATAACGGGCGCAAACGCCGCACTTCGCGCGCCGATGCATTCTCCGAGATCAACATCACGCCGATGGTCGATGTGATGCTGGTGCTGCTGGTGATCTTTATGGTCGCCGCTCCCATGATGACGACCGGCGTTACCGTCGATCTGCCGGAATCGAGCGCCAACCCGGTGGCCGGGCAGGATGAGCCGCTCACCATCTCCGTCACCGCCGACGGCAAAGTCTATATCCAGAAAACGCCGGTTTCGCTCGGCGAATTGCAAAACAAGCTCGCTGCCGTCACCAAGCAGAAAAAGGAAACCCGCATTTTCGTGCGCGGCGATAAAAGCGTGGATTACGGCAAGATCATGCAGGTCGTAGGCGAAATCAATGCCGCCGGCTTTTCCAAGGTCGCCCTCATCACCGAAGCGGGGAGCACACCGGCACCGGCCAGCAAAGGGAAATAACGGTGAACCACGATCGCCAGAACGGCGTTATTTTCTCGGCACTGCTGCATTTCGCCTGGCTGGTGTTTGCCATCTTCGGCCTGCCGCTGCTCATCAGCAGCAAGCCGCCGCCCGAGCCGACCGCCATCAGCGTCGAGCTGTTGCCCATCACCGGCATTACCAACGTCAAGCCGTCGGAAAGCCAGCCGGCGCCTGAGGAAAAGCAGGAGAAAAAACCCGAGCAGCCCAAAAAACCGACGCCGCCGGTGAAAACCGCCGACAACACGCCGCCGCCGCCGCCCAAGGCGGACGATAAAGCCAAACTGCCGCCGAAGCCCGAGGAGAAAAAACCGGAAGAGAAAAAAGACAAGAAGGCCAAGGCGGAAGATCTGGCTGCCGTGCTGAGGGCGGTGAAAGACACGGCGCAAAAGGAAAAACCCGATGCTGATAAAAACAAGGACACCAGCAAAAGCAAGAGCGTTTCCAGCCAATATAACGACAGCCTGCCGATGTCGATGAGCGAAAAAGACGCCATCCGCAGCCAATTTGCCGCCTGCTGGCACGCGCCGATCGGCGCCAAGGACGCCTATAATCTATTGGTGGTGGTGGACCTGGAAATCGCGCAGGACGGCACCGTGCTCAAAGCCGAGCTCGGCGACGCCAGCAAAAGCAAATACAACAGCGACAGCTTCTTCCGCGCCGCCGCCGACAGCGCCCTGCGCGCCACCCACGAATGCAGCCCGCTCAAAAGCCTGCCGCCGGAGAAATACGATACCTGGCACTATATGGAGCTGACCTTCGATCCCAAGGACATGCTGTTCTAGAGAGAAAGTAGATTCGTCATCACCCGAATTGCAAAGCAATTCTAGGGTGATCCAGTCTGGATGGCCTTAGAATCCCTACGGGATTCAGGCCATGACGGAAAAAGACCAAGCAGTTCATTATTGAAAAATAACGCTACTGGCTGTATGGATGGCGTCTTGCGGCAACTTTCATAAGGGGCGTTCATGCGCAATCTATTTCTGGCTTTGGTTCTTCTGGCGTCGAGTTTCCTGTTCAGCAGCCCGGCGCATGCCGTGCTCAAGATCGACATCACGCGCGGCAACGCCGAGCCGATGCCGATCGCCCTGCCGAACCTGCCGGGCAGCCCGATCGGCCAGCAGATCATCGATGTCGTGTCGGCTGACCTGGAGAGAAGCGGCCTGTTCAAACCCATCCCGCAGCAATCCTTCATTGAACAAATCAGCGCCCAGACGGGCACGCCGCGCTTCGGCGACTGGCGGCAGATCAGCGCGCAGGCGCTGGTCACCGGCTCGGTCACCGATAGCGGCGGCGACAAGGTAAAAGTCACTTTCCGCCTGTGGGACGTGTACGGCGAAGAGCAGATCGCCGGCAAGGAATACAACACCTATAAAAACAACTGGCGGCGCATCGCACACATCATGGCCGACGCCATCTATTCGCGCCTGACCGGCGAGTCCGGCTATTTCGATTCGCGCATCGTCTATGTAGCGGAATCCGGCCCCGATACGCACCGCATCAAACGCCTGGCCATCATGGATCAGGACGGCGAGAACCATAAATTCCTGACCGACGGGCGCGTGCTGGTGCTGACGCCGCGCTTCTCACCCAATTCGCAGGAAATCCTCTACCTTTCTTACGCGGGCGCACAGCCGCGCGTGTATCTGCGCGACCTGCAGACGGGCCGGGAGGAATCGCTCGGCACCTTCGAGGGCATGTCGTTCGCGCCGCGCTTCTCCAACGACGGCAATTCCATCGTGATGTCGATCGCGCATGAAGGCAGCACGCAAATCTATAAAATGGACCTGCGTTCGCGCCAGCTGATTAAAATCACTAGCGGCAATGCGATCGACACCTCGCCCTGCTATTCACCCGATGGCAGCCAGATCGTCTTCAACTCCGACCGCGGCGGCTCGCAGCAGCTTTACGCGATGGACGCCAACGGCAACAACATCCATCGCATCAGCTTCGGCGACGGCAAGTACGGCACGCCGGTCTGGTCGCCCCGCGGCGACCTCATCGCCTTTACCAAAATGTCGGGCGGGCAGTTCTATATCGGCGTCATGCGCCCGGACGGCAGCGGCGAGCGCCTTCTGACCCAGAGCTATCTGGATGAAGGCCCGAGCTGGTCGCCCAACGGCCGCGTCATCATTTTCAACCGCCAGCAACCCAATTCCTACGGAAAGATGGGCGCCACCCGGCTTTATACGGTCGATCTGACCGGCTACAACCTGCGCGAGGTTGTGACCCCGATGGATGCCTCGGATCCAGCCTGGTCGCCGTTGTTGCCGTTATAACACAGGGTTGGACAACCGTGGATTTATCCCGCGCTTATAAAATAGTGAAAAATAGTAATTGATTTATAGCCAGTTTTGGCTAACTGATAGTGCCTCAAGCTATTCGCGCGCCTAGATTAACGGGCACTGTCTGGCTTTCTACGAAATATCGATCAGTGAAATTTACACCGCATTATTATCACAATTTTTTAGGCTTAGGAGTTGTATATGAATTTGTTAACTAAATCGCTCGCAGTAGTTTCTGCTGTATTCCTGTTGACCGCTTGCGAAACGGCACCCTCTTCCACTTCCGGCGCCAACGGCAAAGGTGGCGCTGCTGGCGCTGGCGGCCCGGTTAGCCCCGGCACGCAGGAAGATCTCGCCCAAAACGTAGGCGACCGCGTGTTCTTCGATACCGACAGCTCGCAGCTGTCGTCTGAATCGCAGGGCGTCCTGCAGCGTCAGGCCGCTTGGCTGAAACAGTACGGCAACGTGCATGTAACGGTTGAAGGCCATTGCGACGAACGCGGTACGCGTGAGTTCAACCTGGCGCTCGGCGAACGCCGCGCTGCCGCTGCCAAGAAATACCTGGTGGGATTAGGCATCCCGTCCAGCCGCATCTCGACGATCAGCTATGGCAAAGAACGCCCGGCTGTTATCGGTTCGGATGAATCGGCCTGGAGCCAGAACCGCCGCGCTGTAACGGTGGTTGCCAACCAGTAACTGATCGTATGATCTACTGACTTTCGCCCTGCATTGGCTTTGCGGCCATGCAGGGCGAAGTGTTTGTAGTGGAAAAATACGGTAAAACCGCTATCTTGCTTGCCGACACCAGCCGATAGGTCCTTATGAAACATCGCCTTCTTATTCTCTCGTTAGCTGCGTTCACCTCATTGACGCCTGTTTCACTGCAAGCGCAGGAAAACGAAAATGCCGCCGTATCCGAACGCATGGATCGGCTGGAGCACGACATCATGCTGCTGCAAAAACAGGTGTCGCAAAGCCCGATGCCGGCCGGCCAGGGCAATGGCGTCGCCATCAACGCCAACATGCCGATCGATAACCCGGCGCAGCTGGAAGTCCGCTTAAGCGCCATGGAGGACGAGCTGCGGAGCTTGCGCGGCCGCATCGAGCAGAATGAATTCCAGGTGAAAAAACTCTCCGATAATTTCGACAAGCTGCAAAAGGATGTCGATTTCCGCTTCAGCGAACTGCAACCCAAAACCCCTAGCGCTACGCCCGTAGCGACGCCGCCGGATGCCGCTGCGCTCAAAATCCCGCCGGTGGAACCTGACACTTCCGGGCAGACCACGGCCGGCGACGGCACACTGCATCCTCCTGCCGAGGATCCCAACAGCTTTGCCACGCCGCGCGATCTCTATAATTATGCCTTCCGCCTGCTGAACGAAACGAAATACGAAAACGCCGCCACCGCCTTCGATGCTTTCACCAAAAAATATCCCAAAGACCCGCTGGTCGGTAATGCCTACTACTGGGAAGGCGAGACGTTTTATATCCGCCGCGACTATGTGAGCGCCGCCGATAATTTCCGTCAGGGCTTCGAAGCGCTGCCCGACGGTCCGAAAGCCGCCGACAATCTGCTGAAGCTCGCCATGTCGCTCGACGCGCTCAACCGCGACAAGGAAGCCTGCGTCGTGCTCGGCCAGATCACCACCAAGTTCAAGAAAAGCTCCACCAGCATCACCGACAAGGCAACCTCCGAGCAAAAACGCATCGGCTGCCAGTAAGGTCACGAGTCATGAGTCATGGGTCGCACGCTTATACTCATGACCAGGGACTCATGACCCATGACCGGTTTTCTTTTTTTATGACCGCCATCGGCGGCTTCGAAAACCATCCTACCCTCGCCGTCGCCGTCTCCGGCGGCGCCGACAGCATGGCGCTCCTGCTGCTTGCCGACGACTGGGCGAAAACGCGCGGCGGCCGCGTTATTGCGCTTACCGTCGATCATGGATTACGCGAAGAATCCGCCGATGAAGCGGCGCAAGTGCATGCCTGGTGCGAGGCCCGCGGCATCGAACATCATACGCTGAGCGCCCTCTCCCTTTGGGAGAGGGGCGGCGCAAGCCGGGGTGAGGGTATGGAGGATATGGGCGCTACTAGCCCTCACCCTGGCCCTCTCCCAGAGGGAGAGGGAAAAGTGATGCAGGCCGAGGCGCGCGAAGCACGTTACCGGCTTCTGGCCGGCTGGTGCAAAACGCAGCATGTATTGCACCTGCTGGCGGCGCATCACGCCGACGATCAGGCGGAAACGCTTTTTTTCCGGCTGGCGCGCGGCAGCGCCATCGACGGGCTGGCCGCCATGCCGGCTGTGAGTTACACCCACGGCATCCGGC
>Ga0206991_10031_pt1 | contig 36812 bp, 22 predicted proteins | sample Alteio_BWMinCont_9_FD_153286 | JGI IMG/M metagenome (GOLD analysis project Ga0206991, IMG submission 153286) | Enriched cells from forest soil in Barre Woods Harvard Forest LTER site, Petersham, Massachusetts, United States -... | ecosystem: Environmental > Terrestrial > Soil > Temperate forest >...
ATGAAGATTCTGCTAATCGGAGGAGGCGGCCGTGAACACGCCCTAGCCTGGAAGCTGCGCCAGAGTCGCTTAGCATCGAAAATCTGGTGCGCACCGGGGAATGGCGGAATTTCTCAGGATGCGGAGTGCATGCCCGCAGATCTCGGGGATGTACTTGGCCTGGCGGATCTGGCCGAAAAGCTTCAAGCTGATCTGACAGTCGTAGGTCCAGAGCAACCACTCGTGAATGGCATTGCCGACGAATTCCTGCGTCGCGGAATGCAAATTATCGCGCCATCCAAGAAATGCGCGCAACTTGAAGGAAGCAAGGTATTTGCCAAGGAATTTCTCGATCGCCACGGGATTCCCACGGCTGAGCTTCACGGGATATTCGACTCGGCTGACGCCGCCATCGATAATTTGGCGACGCTCGATTATCCACTTGTCCTGAAGGCTGATGGGCTCTGCGGTGGAAAGGGTGTGCTGGTCGCGAAATCACATGATGAGGCTGCGGAGTTCGTTGATCGCGTCCTCGAGAAGCGGGAATTTGGGGATGGAGGCAGCAGTCTGCTCATCGAGGAGGCGCTAAGTGGGGATGAGTTGTCATATATCGTCCTCAGTGATGGGAAGAATTTCGTACCCATGGTGCCAACACGAGATCATAAGAGAGCATTTGACGGCGATCTCGGGCCTAATACAGGTGGAATGGGCGCTTATTCGTGCGACGGAATGATCTCGCCGTCGCTAGAGACGGAGATTTTGGAAGGCTTGGTAGAGCCAACAATGAAGGCGCTCGCTCAAGAGGGCTGCGATTACTGCGGCTTTCTCTATTTTGGTTTGATGCTTACGGAGGCTGGGCCAAAAGTCCTCGAATTTAATTGCCGCTTAGGAGATCCAGAGGCGCAGGCAATCGTTGCACGTATGAATTTCGATCTCGGTGAGGCTCTTTCTGCCGTAGCTGAAGGGAGCTTGGCCAGTAAGGCGCTGAATTGGCATTCCGGGGCCAGTGTATGTGTTGTGATGGCGTCAGAAGGTTATCCCGGAAAATATGCAACAGGGAAAGAAATTACTGGCCTAGAGAAGGCTGGGTCCTTGGCGGGCGTCAGCATCTTCCACGCGGGTACAGCACGGTCCGGTGATCTGTACTACACAAGTAGTGGTAGGGTGCTGGGTATAACGGCGCGGTCCGAAACATTGGACGGAGCGCGCCGAGCTGCTTATGATGCAGTCCACGCAGTTGATTTTCCGGGATGCCAGTATCGCGGCGATATCGCGCTGGCCGCGTGTCGCGTGGCCAACGTCGGAGAAGCCTGAGCTGATGGCGCGCGTTCTAAATTTGTTTATTGCCGTGAAACGGCGCGAGCCGATGAAAGCTGTTGATCAGATCACTGCAATTACGGATCGAGGCTTTGAAGGCTGCATTCATGGGCGCCCGGGCAGCAAGCGACAGATCTTGCTGGTCGAAAGCGAGGCGCTTGCGGAACTTAGCCTCGAATCGGGTATCATTCGGGAAAACATAACGACTGCGGGCCTGAAGGCGATTGAATTAACACCGGGTCAACGACTTTTGATCGGGAACGCCGTGCTTGAGGTCACGGCCCGGTGCGAGCCATGTTCGCGTATGGACGAGATTCGCATGGGATTGCAGGGCACCCTTGGGGACCACAGAGGTATGCTCTGCAAGGTCATTGAAGGCGGACGGATCTCTTGCGGAGACGAGATTCGGGTTGAGACTGCGGTCATTTCCAATATTGGAGGCGGCGTTGAGTAAAGGCGAGGCATCGCGAGAGAGACCTCTCGTCGGCATCATCATGGGTTCGGACACCGATCTGCCGATCATGAGCGAATCGGTGAAGATTTTGGCGAAGTTTTCGATTCCGTTCGAGATTGAAGTGACTTCTGCACACCGGTCGCCAGCGCGCACACACGAGTACGCCACCACGGCAATCGAGAGAGGGCTGAAGGTAGTGATCGTGGCCGCGGGAGGCGCTGCGCATCTGGCCGGCGTGGTAGCGGCACTAACCACTTTGCCAGTGATCGCCGTTCCCATGGCAACTACGGTACTGTCGGGAATCGACTCGCTTCTCTCGAGTGTGCAAATGCCGGCCGGCGTGCCTGTGGCGGCGATGGCTATCGACAAGCCAGGGGCCATCAATGCGGCCATTTATGCGGCTCAGATCATCGCCACATCCGATGCGCGAATTGCGGAGCAACTGGTGGCCTACAAACAGGAATTGGCGCGGTCGGTGGCGGAAAAAAGCGCACGGGTAAAGCAGCAGTTCCTCGATAAGGCGGTCGCCAAGTAGGCCTCGCGTTCCGAGAAGCAAGACACTCGCGACACCTTATCGCCTCGGCTCTTCATTCGAGAGCAGAATTATTGCGGCCGCGGCCCGCGGTTGCGCAAGGAGGGCGCATCGGGTTCCGTCGGCTGCTGCTGAATCTTGCCAGGGGGAATTGGTTCCTGAGGAGCGAGCAGCCACTGGAAGCCGCGATTCATATCCAGAAGCGCCATGACCAGAGTTGTTTGATCGCCTACGGCGAGCGGAATAGCCGCGCGCATGAAGTCAGACGTAGGCGAGGAGAGGGCCTTGATGCTGTTTCCCGCCGCGATGGAGGCGACAGACTCGGACATATCACGCGAGGAATTGGCGATGCGATCGAGTTGCGGATCGTGTCGCGCAAGCCGGTCCGCCAGCCGAAGCTGCGGAACATCCGCAGGATAGCCGGCCTCAACAAAAGTACGCGGCTGTCCTTTCTCAGGCGGATAAAGCTGGACGTAGGCGGGCCGAAGCAGCCGCGTCTGCCAATAATCCTTGCCTAGATCCTGCTGCCGAACGTGATATTGCAGGCTCCAGATTTCAGGCCCGTAATCCTGCACGTAATCCGCGAGGAGCAGCTCCACGAGGGGCTCCTCGGGCGGCAAGTCAAGCTTATGATGAATCTGGTCCACTAGAGGCCGAATCTCCTCGAGCATCCCCACGCCGATGGCTTCGATTTCACTGGCCTGATCGGTAGCTTTCTGCGTGGGACGACGAAGAGCATTGGCGGCTACTGCCGGCAGTTCAGAATCGAGGCGCGTGGCTTTACCCGCGTCGGGAGCAGTCCACTCAATAGCGCCGAGGAGCACACCAATGCGGCCGGGGCCAACGGGAAGCACGGCTGGCGGACGCGACCCCACTTCTCCGCCGCCGGCCACCGCGGCCACGATAATGGAGTCGCGGGTAACACAAAAAACGACTCGGCCGGCGGCCAGGTTGGCCACAATTTCACCGCTCCGATTCTCCTGGGCACCAAGCGCAGACGGGAAGGCGATGGTCAGAAGAAATCCGATCGTCAGCGCCAGGAGACAGAAACGCGCGGCACAGCGGTTCATATCTGGCGGGATGACTCGCATAAGTTTGGCAGGTTGGATGCGCTTCGCAGGGCCCAAATACAGACAGCTCTACGTTATCACAATTTGGATGGGAACTGAGGGATCGCCAAGAGTGAGGTCAGGCATCAGCAGGATCGAGACATGACCTGGGTTGTAAGCTGATTTTGACGGTACTTCCAGTAGAATGAACGGCAGGAAGATCGCAATCGATGCCCGAGGGTGAGGAAATGGGACTTTTGGATCTAATCACGGGGACGAAAGGACTGCGAAAGCCCAAGTCCATTCGCCATAACGGCAAGACTCTGTCTGAAATCCTGGAGGCGCATCAGAACCATTTTATTGGCAAACCGGGCGGCATGCGCGCCGATCTGACGGGAGCGAATTTGAGGCTTGCCGACCTGAGATATGCGAATCTCACCGGGGCACTCCTCGAACGAGCCAACATGGAAGGCGTAAGTTTGCGGAATGCCAAGCTATCGCACGCGAATTTAGCGGGTGCCAACCTGCGCGGCGCCGACCTGCGGAGCACCGACATGACCGAAGCGAACTTACCAGGGGCCGATCTGCGCGAGGCTCAGGCCAGCGGAGTGGAGTTTTTTCGATGCGATCTGAGCAGCGTCAACTTCCGCGGCGCGAATCTGCGCAATGCGAATTTTCGCCTGGCGAATATCAGGGACGCGCAGTTTGCGGGAGCCGATATGGGTGTGAGCATCCTGCGCGAAACGAACCTGGAAGGCGTGGATCTTTCCGAAGTTGACCTGACGACTACGCTTCTGCCGCGCGGATATACGCCGCCCGCGCAATCCGCAGAGAAGAAAAAGCCCTGACTAGCTGGTCTCCGCAGCGTGCGCCAGGGGATCGCCCGAAGCGCGGCCAGCTCCACGGCGACGAATCTCTACCCCCAGGCGCTTAATTTTCTGGTTAAGAGTTGACAGGGGTACCTGAAACCGCTCGGCCGCTTCGGTCTGGTTCCAGTCGGTTTGTTCCAGCATGTCAACGATTACGCGGCGCTCAATCTGCTCCATGATCTGAAAGAGTGAGGGAGCGGGTTGCCCAACGGCTGCGCGTTGATGGCCTTCTTTCGCCAGAGAGCTCAGGAGTTCGGAGAGTTGCAATCGCGCGTTGCCGACCATTCCTCGCGCGAAGATGGTTTCCGGAAGGAGATCGACATCGATCTCTTCGCGCGTGGACAGAACCACGGCGCGCTCGATCACATTTTCCAACTCGCGCACGTTTCCAGGCCAGGCGTAGTCGACCATCAACTTCATGGCTTCCGGCGTGAAGCGGCCCAAAGGCCGGTTGTTTTCCTTGGAAAAGTCGCGCAAAAAATGATCCACCAGCAAGGGAACGTCCTCGCGGCGCTCACGAAGCGGCGGCAATTTGAGGGCGATCACGTTCAGGCGATGATACAGATCTTCGCGAAACCGGCCATCGCGCACCAGGCCCAGGAGATCGACGTTGCAGGCGGCGACGATGCGGACGTCCACTTTGATATTTTCGGTGCCGCCAAGCCGCATGAATTCGCGTTCCTGGATCACTCGCAGCAGCTTGGCCTGGGTTTCCATGCCGATCGTGGAGATCTCATCGAAGAAAATGGTGCCTTGGTCGGCGACCTCGAAAAGCCCTTTCTTGGAAGCGACGGCGCTGGTGAAGGCTCCTTTGACGTGGCCGAATAACTGCGATTCGAGAAGATCAACGGGAATTGAGCCGCTGTTGACTGCAACGAAGGGCTTGTCTGCGCGAGGCGATGCGGAATGGATGGCCTTGGCGATGAGTTCCTTTCCAGTTCCGCTTTCGCCGACGATCAGAACGGTCGAGCGAGAGGGAGCGACCTGGGCCACCAGGTCGAGCACGGAGACGATGCGTTCGCCCTTTCCAATGATGTTGGGGAAGTTATACCGCTGTTTGAGAGCCCTCTTGAGCTGGACATTCTCCTCCCGCAGACGGCGTCCCTCGACCGCGAGGGCGATTTGCGCGAGGAGTTCGTCGTTCGACCACGGCTTGGTGATGTAGTCCTGGGCGCCGCTCTTGAAGGCTTGCCGGGCCATGTCGATCGAGCCGTACGCGGTAATGAGCACAACGGGAAGATGCGGGTCGCGGCTTCGGATATCGCGCAGCAGGTCCAGTCCGTTGCGGTCCGGGAGGCTCACGTCGAGAAGCAACAGGTCGTAGGGTTCTTGCTCGAGGCGCGCCAGCCCGGCTGCTCCGGTATCGGCGCAGGAAACTGAATAACCTTCCGAGGAAAGAAGAAGCTCGAGGCCCTCGCGAATTTCAGCTTCGTCGTCTATGACCAGGATCGAGCCATTAGGCATGAACCGCTTTCCTCACGGCGGGGAATTCCAAGCGGAAAGAGGTGCCCTTACCCGCCGTAGAGCGTACCTCGATCTTGCCGGCATGTTCTTTGATGATGCCGTAACTGACCGAGAGCCCCAGGCCGGTGCCGCGGCCAATGGCCTTAGTGGTGAAGAAAGGATCGAAGACCCGCGTCAGATTTTCGCGTTGAATGCCGATGCCGGTGTCAGAGACCTCGATTTCCACGCTGCCATTGCTGCTGCTGCTACGCACTTCGAGCATTCCACCGGCGGGCATGGCATCTTTGGCATTCAGGAAGAGATTCAGGAAAACCTGCTGCAGGCGATTGCCCGAGCCCAAGACGCCGGGGAGATCCGTCGAGAGATTTTCGATAACTTGCACGTGGGCGGCCCGGAAGGGATGAGCGACCAGCGAGAGCGTCTCGCCGATGATCCGATTTAGATTTAGTTCCTCGAATTCAGCGCCGCCGGTGCGTGAGAAATTGAGAAGGCTATTGACGATCTCGCTGGCCCGGAAGGTCTGGTTGACGATCTTGTCGGTCAGTTTGTGGCGCGGATCATTCGTGGGCAACTGTTTGGCAAGCATCTGAATGTAGTTGGAGATGACGGCCAGCGGCGTATTCACTTCGTGGGCCACGCCCGCGGCGAGCAAGCCAAGGGAAGTCAGTTTTTCGGTTTGGAGCAACTGCTCCTCGAGTTGCATCCGTTGGGTGATGTCGTCGACCAGAATCAACCGGCCCATGCGCTCGCCCGATTTCCCCGCCAGTGGAGCAATGGAAATATTCGCCACCAGCGTGCGGCCGGTACGATCTCGCAGCGGGAACTTGTAGAGGCTGCTGACGCGGTCCTCATCGGCACGCGCGGCGATTTCGGCGGCCAGATCGGCGGGGAGGATCTCCTCGATAGGCCGGCCGACGGCGTCGGCGCGCCCAACGCCGATGGAATGTTCCATCTGTGTGTTCCAGAATTCAATGCGGCCTTCAAAATCGACTGCGAGCACGCCGACTTTCAGCGATTCGACGATATTTTCCGAGAAGTCTTTCAAGCGCTCGATTTGCTGTGCCTTCTGCTCCAGCGAGGAATAGAGGTGGGCATTGTCCAGCGCGATGGCCAGGTACCCGGCAATCGTAAGCACAAGCTCGACGTCTTCGCTGGTAAGAAAATCCCCGTGAACAGTCTTGCCCAGACCGAGAATCGCCACCGTACGGTCATGCACGCGGCAGGGGACGAAGTAATTGAGGCCCAGATGATCGAGCGTACGGCGTACGGATCCACTCCCTTCCCGAGCAGCTCGAGAGGCATCGTAGAAAAGATAGCCGCGGGACAGCTCCGGCCGCTCGGGCGAGAGGAAAGTCAGGTCGAGCGACTCGCTGGCAGAATCGGAGATACGCAAGCCGTGGGAGCGCGCCAGGCGATATTGACCGGCTCCTGATGAGGAATCGAGGAATACGGCAATACGGTCGACCAGCAGAGTCTGCGAGAGACGATCCATTACCGAAGCAAGCATGGGCTCGGCGTGCATTTCGCCCGTAAGCGTGCGTCCGAATTCGATCAAGGTGCGGCGGTAGTTGAGGCGGTCGCGGTAAAAAAAGCGATCGAGTCGCGCCTGCGTCCAATCGCGGAAAGGTTGAAACAGGAACGCGGCGATTACAATGCCAATGATTCCGCCCAGCAGCCCCTTCGGCCAGGCCGTATGAAACAGCCCGCCGACGATGGCCACCAGCGCAATATAAACCGCAAACACCGCACCGGTAGCCGCCGTATAAGCCAATCCACGCTTGAAGATAATGTCGACGTCCATCAGCCGGTAACGCACGATGGCGTAGGCGAAGCACAGCGGAATCAGGGCAAGAGAGAGCGCGGATAAATTCATCCACTGGCGTGGAACAGCTCCCAAAGCAAAGGGCAGAATGTACAGACCAGCGAACGGCAAGATACCGGCCACGGTTCCGCCTGTGATCCATTTCAGCTGCTGGCGCAGCACACCGCTGGGCGCGTGCCAATAACTGCGCAGGAAAATCACCGCCGCAAGCAGAAAATAGGCACCCAAATACGCCAGCTCCAATTGATCGAGGGCGATACGGGCGGGGAGCGTGGGAACGAAGCCCGCGAAATCAGTAACTACAAAAGTATGAATGATCAGCAAGGCGAGCGGCGGGAGGTAACAGGCCAGGAGCAATGTCCGATGGGAAAGCTTGCGGACGACGCTTCGCTCCGGAAAGACCAGCGCGAAGTGGACCAGCAAGGCCGGCGCAACGAGAAGGGCGCCGAGTTTTGCCCAGTAAATCTCCCAGTCAAAAGCGTTCATTTTGCCCGTGTAATGAAATGAGCAGAGGACAAACGATGCGAGGCAGAAAATATAAAAGTGGACGGCGCGCGTGGCATTCCAGCGGCGCGCGAAAATGAACAGTCCAATAAAGAGATAGAGCAAACCCACGAGGCGAAGGTAGTTTTCGATGGAAACGGGTTTAGGGGCGGGCGCAATAACCAGGCGCGCATCGAAACTGCGGCCCCGGCGCGTCATTTGGTAATGGGCCTGCGACCAAACGCCCAGATTCCAAAGCCGCTTTACGACCTGAACAGCACGATAGACCGGCTGGCCGTCGATCGAGAGGAGCACATCGTCCGACCTTATCCCTGCGTGATCGGCCGGGGAGCCAGGAACGACGTAGAACGCCTGCACCCCTTGCTCCGTGTCGAGCCAGGAGATGCCGTCGTCGGGAACATCGAAGGAAATGCGTTGCTGAAAATTGATGACGCCGAAGGTGATCGCTGCCACGGTTAGAAGCACCAAGGCAATTGCGCCTAGCCGGGACCCGATGGTTTGGTTTTCACCTGTCATTGCGAGGCGCTTCTGTTTAAGCTACCAGGAGCGATTATCCCGAAGAGTAGCACGTTCCATGCCGCGCGATATGAATTTTCGTTACAATTAAGATCTGTAGATGCAGTTAGATAGTGCCGCCCCAGATTGCCTTGCCGAAGAAAATACGATTTATAGTAGGGCGCTTCCAGTATTTGGTAGCTGGCCCGGGTTCAGAACTGGAAGCTCACGCCCCCGCGGAATGACCGTTCGACCGGCATTACCAGCATGTGCCCGTCCTGACCTTCGAGGGACACATAACCCTGAGCCAGTATATTGCGGAAATCGGCCAACGCTTCCCAGTGCCCGGCCATGAGGAACGAAGGCAAGGGCTGCCTGACGGAGAGACTCAAGTTGGGGTCGATGGCCATTGAGCTTTCACCATAGAGGTCTTGGCGGTTGACCACCGTTCCGTCTACCCACTTGTAACTGGCCGCAAACTGAGTCTTGGATTTAGCCAGCTTGCCGGCGAAGCGCGCAGCGAGGCTGTGGCGGTAACGAGCCTGGACCATTTGTCCAAGACTAGAGAGCGGAGCAAGTTGATCGTCTGGAGCCAAAGCGCCCGCCCAAGCATAGACGCCCGTGACCTCCAGATTGGAGGAAAGTTTGTGATGGTAAACCATGCGCGTGCCCCAGAAACCCGCCGCCCCGGCATCGCGCGCCAGCGGACCCCGGAAAACGCCAGCCGCGGATTGTCCTACTATGCCGTATATCGCTTGATGGTCAGAGTCGTCGCGAAATGCGGCAACCTCAATCCGGTCATGCGCTCCAACGGGATGGTGAACCGCGAACTCCTCGTGCCAGCCGCCACTCAAAACTGGATGGCCATCGCCCCAGACCAGCAGAGGGGCAGTCTGGAGGGCGTCCATGGCCGGTTCGATACCCGAAGATTGAGAACGCAAACCGTACGCATCAACATCGGTCTCGAGTGAAAACGCCGCCTCCCAATGCGGAGAGAAATTCATACCCAGGCGGGCATGAGGGCGAACCGATGAAGTGATCTCACCAACCAGGCCACCGGAGAGATATTCGCCACCATAGGCCATCACCATGTGGTCACCTATGGCCATTTGCTCGGAATGCTCGATGCGCATGCTGCGGATGGATCGGTCCGAGTCTCCGATGCGGATCTGGCGCATAACGAGGGTGGTCTGCGGCCCCTCTCCCAACTTGCCACTGGGGAGCCAGACGGTCGCTACTGACCCGCCAAGCACACCAGAGACTCCTTGGTCATAGTTTACTTCGCCGGCAATCAGCAGCTTGCCCGCTTGACCGAGTCCCTGATCGTAGGAGACAGCCGTGCCCAATGCCCCGGGCAAGGCGGAAGCTGAACCGGGCCGAATCGAGCCATTGGTCAGTTCGACGCGGGTACGCAAACGAGGCTGGGAGTCGAACTCACCGGACGCGTTCCGGGCGATGATTACGGTGCCGTCCCTCAGTTGCAGGGCAGGACGCGAGGAGCTGGCGGTGCGCAGAACCCATTTCCAGTCGTCGCTTTCAGCGGGCTTGGACGACGGGCGCCGCATCCGATCGAGAGAGACCAGGATCGAATCCAGCTGGATATGAACGAGAGCGTTCAGATTCGAATTGACGCTGACGTGCTCCTGAATCGAAGGGAAGAAACCAGCAAGGGTGACTTTAACGGAGTAGAGTCCCGGACGAAGCCTCTGGCTCACGAAGATGCCATTTTCATCGGTGAGCAACTGGATGGCGCGACCACCCACGTATTCCGGGGTCAGCCATACAGTCGCACCCATTTGGGGGGTGCCGGCGGGATCAGCGATGATGCCGGTCAACTTTCCGAAGTCGTTTGCTACGAGCCCCGATGTGCCCGTCAGGACAAGCGCCAAAAAGGCGAAGGCGGTGGCCGGGATTCGTAGCAACCTCACTGCATCACCTCGGTGGAGCAGCCTGCGCCGCCGTATTCTGCGGCGCGGCGGGAGTCACTGTGAAGTCCGACGTCCGGGAAACGGTCTGATTCGCGAGCGCGTCGGTTGCCTTGATGTCGATACGATACTTCCCTGGCGGCAAATTCTGGAGTGGCACCGACTCCTGGACGGTCAGTTGCTCACCAGACTGATGCAGCTGCTCAGACGTCTGCACCACGTGCTTGATGGATTGGTTCCCTTGGAAAATCTCAAAATCGATGCTCGCATTATTCTTATGTGTTTTGTCATCGATCTTCAGATTGTAAAGCTGGAGATAGATTCCCATGGGCTGACTCGGGGTAAAGCTCTGATCCAGCTTAGGCCTCACTTTGGTCGAGCCGATCACAAACATCCCCACGCCAATATCCTTGGACGCCACGGCGGAAATCTCGTCCGCCAGGATCAGGGTGCTTGCCTGAAGCTTATCGTCGTCAAAGGGCGGCACGGCGAGGCGGGTGTTCACCACGCCGACGTTATTACTGGTGGTGTCTTTGATCACCACGTCGAGCCGGTAGAGGCCCGGACGCAGAGGCACAGCCTTTTGATAAATCGAGGCGGAGCGCAATGAGGCCTGCAGAAGCGAATCGGGAAAGTCCCGCCGGATGGTGTCTTCGAATGTCTGCACCGTTCGCCCGCTGAGCGAACTCACCCGCGCAAACAAGTTCAGTGTAGCGGTGTGCACGCCATCCTTGCTCTGGAAGCTCATCTGATTATTGGGAATTTGGAGCGTAATGGGGACCAGGACGGTGTCGCCTGCTACCCGCATGAAATCAAACCGGTAGTCGAACTTGAGTTGGTCGCGAACGATACGCGACGATACAACCGCCTCGAGATCCTTGAACTTCACCGTTGGGGGCTGCCAAATCTTTGCTGATAGTTCCAGCCGATTGAACTCATCCAGCGCCGCGGATCGGCCGCCGGTTGCAGATGGCGCGAGATGCGTACCATCGCTGTTCAGGAAACGCGCTGACTTGTCGGACAGACCCTCTTGTTCCGCCAGCGTTAACCCGGCGCCGGGGACGTAGAGCAGTGCGTCTTTCTCGGAGGGATCGCTCGTCAGGTGGAACTCCCCAGTGCCCGAGGGATCCACAAATTCCAACTCCACGTTTTCGCCGATGCCGTCGATATAGTGGTAGGTCCAATCTTCGAAAGCGTAGGTCTTCGTCTCACCGCCGCCTTGATCCAGAGGACGTTCATAGTTTTCGCCTTGCGTGTGGCTCTCGAGCGAATCAGGCTTGCCGTACATGATGTAGATACGGCCGCGGTCGGTTCTCCAGCCTTGCACACCCGACGAGAAATGTTCGTTGGCGTAAGCGATGCGCCGGTAGTGTTCTTCCTTTACGGTATTGTCGACGGAATCGGGGTCGGGATTGCGCCTCTGCCAGAACTGCTCGATAAACTGCTCGCGCTCTTCGTTGGTCTGCAATTGCAAGAAGGCTTTGCGCTCCGCATCGGTAATGATGTAGGAGACGTCTTCGCTCAGCCACTTTTTATAAGGTGTGGCGAGCTCCTTGAGAACCTGCTTCTCATTGGGTTTTTTTTTGTTATCTTGCTTTTGATCGGATTGCTGGCCGGAAGGAGGTTGATCGCCCGGTTGATTCTGCGCCGGCATAGCGGCCGACGACACCAGCAGAAACAAAGCAGTCCCTAAAAACATGGAAATCTGTGGGTAGCCCAACTTCTTCATCGGATATGCCTCTTCGCGCGTAGAGTCGGAATTCTAATCCCAGACGCAGCAAGCGTCAACGAAAGAATCCTCCATCCAGGGCAAGTGTTCTTAACCTGTTCAGAATCATCTCAGGCCCGGGGGGTTGCTCGCCTCCTTGGCTCTTAGCTACGAAACATCCGGGATGCCAGCTGTGGCTAGAGGAATCCTGCTAAAATGAACCCGCGCGCTACCCCGCCCCCGCTGGCCGGGGTGGGAAGCGCGCAGCACGAGGTTCTATCGCCGATGCTTCAACCAGGTACTCCTTTGGGGGGCCGTTAATGGCCATCGGCTCCGCTGCACGCACATCGCTTCCCAGCACCCTCCCGGACCAGGGACTGGCAATCAAGACCGAAAATCTCTCAAAGAGCTATGAAATGGGCGCCGAGACGGTGTACGCGTTGCGCGGCGTGGACCTATCGATTCGTCACGGCGAGTACGTCGCGATTATGGGGCCCTCGGGTTCGGGCAAGTCCACTTTAATGAATCTTATCGGCTGCCTGGACACCCCCACCGGCGGCAAGTATTGGCTCGCCGGGAGGCTCGTAAGCGATCTGACTGACGACGAATTGGCATATGTCCGCAACCGGGAGATCGGCTTTGTCTTCCAGACGTTTAACTTGTTGCCCCGGGCTACCGCCTTACACAATGTGGAATTGCCGATGATCTATAGCGGCACGCCAGCAGATGAGCGGCTGAAGAAGGCAACTCGTGCGCTGGAAGAGGTGGAACTGGGGAGCCGCATGATGCACAGGCCCACGGAACTTTCCGGCGGCCAACGGCAACGCGTGGCCATCGCGCGAGCCCTGGTCAACTCGCCTTCCATCTTGCTCGCGGACGAGCCGACCGGGAATCTGGATAGCCGTACCGGCGGCGAGATCATGGCTTTATTCGCGCGGCTGCACGAGCAGAAGAACACCATTATTCTGATAACGCACGAGCATGAAATCGCACAATATGCAGATCGAATCATTCATTTGCGAGACGGCAAGATTGAATGTGACGAGATTGTGACGCACGCTGGCGTGCCGATCCGCTCGGGCACTTGATCGCCTGGCTCATGCATGTTTGCATCGCGCACAAATTGGCCTCTGGGGCCCAACCGGTTTGCGACTGCACTCGAGGAACACCGGCGCCGCGCCAGGCCGCTGCTTGACCTGACGAATTCCAACCCTACGACGTGCGGGATTTGCTATCCGGAAGAACGGCTTTTTGCCGCGCTGGGTGATCGTCGCGCGCTGCGATATGAACCTGCCAGCAAGGGTTTGCATGAGGCTCGCATTGCGATAGCGGACTACTATCGCCATCGGACGGGTTTTTTCGGCGCTGCAGGGGAGATTGATCCCGAGCGCATCATCATTACTTCGGGTACGAGCGAAGCCTACAGCTATCTGTTTCGGCTCCTCTGTGAAGTGGGCGACACGGTTTTAGTGCCGGCGCCGGGCTACCCGCTCTTCGATTATCTCGCGGACCTCGCGGACATTCGCACGAGCTCTTATCCGCTCCTCTACGACCAGGGCTGGCAGATGGACTTCGCGAGGCTCGAAGCCACGCTCAGGGCAGGTTCGAAAGCTGCAATGGTCGTGCATCCGAATAATCCGACGGGTTCCTACGTCAAAAGAGAAGAAGGCCGGAAGTTGGCGGAACTTTGCGCGCGCCGCGAGATGGCCATCATCGCCGACGAAGTGTTTCTGGACTATGCGGATGATTCAGGAATACATCCCACCTTTGCATTCGACGGTCCGGCCCTTGCGTTTACACTCAGCGGCGTCTCCAAGGTTTCCCTACTGCCGCAGATGAAGCTCGCCTGGATCGTAGTGAGCGGTCCGGAAATGCTTGCTGCCGCGGCTGTGGCGCGACTGGAGGTGATTGGCGACTCCTACCTTTCGCCAAGCACGCCTGGGCAGATCGCATTGCCGGAAATGCTGGCCATTCGCACGAATCTGCAGGCACAAATGCGCCAAAGGGTCTGCGCAAACCTGGCTTTTCTCGACGCGCAGCTACGCAAGGGCGGTCCGGTCAATCGCCTGAAACGCGAGGGCGGATGGTATGCGGTACTGCGTGTTCCGGCGACCGGTTCGGATGAGGATCTTGCTGTGGCATTGCTCGAAAAGTGCGGTGTACTCGTGCACCCGGGACATTTTTTCGATTTCCCGCGCGACGGTTTCCTGGTGGTCAGCTTGATTGTGCCAGAGGCTGATTTCCAGGAGGGCGCGCGGCGCTTGCATCGTTTTTTTTTCACGCACAATCCCCCTGCCACCCGGGAGAATTCGCCTTGATTTTGACGCCCGCCCGCCTGTAGATTGACGCGAGCCAAACAACCTGAAAGCACGCGTTTCTCGGAGTAAGGTTTTTGTCGATGGATACGCCAACGGAAAGAGAGGCTGAGCTTTCATCATTTTGGATCCTTGGCTTGCTGGCATTGCTCGCCGTCGTAACGTACCTGCCCACTCTGCGGCAGCCATTTATCAGTGACGATTACCCCAATATTCTTCTCTCCAGAAGCTACGGCCCTTTTTCGGGTTGGGGCGCGATGTGGGCCGATCCTGTCTCCCGTGTCCGGGCAACGTCCTGGGTGATTACGTACTGGATTGAGCGTGGATTCGGTTTGGTGCCCGCTGCGTTTTACGCCGTGAGCATTTTTTTGCACGTGTTGAATACGTGGCTGGTATACGCGCTAGGCGCGTGGCGCGCGATTGGCTGGCGCGTGGCGGCACTGGCGGCCGGCTTCTTTGCCGTGTCCGAAGGGCATCAAGAAGCGGTGATGTGGTATTCCGCCACTAACGAATTGCTTTTGTTTCTCCTTGGAGTGCTGTGCCTGCTCGCCTGGATCAAGTTCATCCAAGATCCAAAAATTCGCTGGGGCTGCCTGACGGTATCATTTCTATGTTTCCTGCTTGCGCTGGCTTCGAAAGAATCCGCGGTCATGATCGTTCCGTTGCTGGGGCTTGTTTGGCTGAGCAAGAGTGAAGCGCGAGAGCGACTTCTGGGAGTTACGCCGTTTCTGCTCGCCGGCTTGGTTTATGCCTGGGCGATTTACGAAACGCGTACCTACTCCTTCCGATTTCACGACGGCAGTTTTTCACTGCGCGCTCCGGTATGGATCACGTTACCGCATACGTTTGGCCGACTCTTGTGGCCGTGGGGACTTATCAGCCTGGCGGGAATCGTTATCTGGCGCGCGCGTGAGTGGCGGCCGCTGGTCGCGTATGCTGCCGCTTGGGCGGCAATTTCGCTGCTTCCGTACTCTTTCCTCACCTACATGACCCAGGCGCCCAGCCGGCAAACTTATCTGGCCAGCGTCGGCGCAGCATGGATCGTGGCGGCAGGTCTGCTCACTTGTTGGGATCGCCTGTCCACGTCACATCATCGATGGGTCTACGCTCTGGCAGTGGTGATCATCCTTCACAACTGTGTCTATCTCTGGACAAAAAAGAGGGGCCAATTCATGGCCAGAGGGGCTTCGACTGAGGCGCTAATCCGTGAGGCGCGGAATACCACCGGAAACATCTACATTCCGTGCCCACCGTCAACCGGCTGGGGAGGGTGTCGATGCTTCCCTTATGCCCCCATTGTAGCGTCAGCGGCGTTGCAACTGGAGACGAGTAAGCCAGTATCGGCACTGATGTGGAGCGATCCTCAGCCAGGGGCGGCAGAATTCTGTTGGGGACCCAAGTGACGCACGTGTCGAGACTTTTTTGGCGTTTGGCGGCCGCAACTAAAGCTCTCCTTAACATGGATTTAACAAGAAGCGGTGATCGCAACTGTTGACAGCGATTGGACTCAGTGCGAGACTTCAGCGCTAGGTGGAGGTATTGCCCACATGCGGAATAAATCGTTGCTGTTGTCGTTGGTTGCAGTCGGTGCCTTGCTCATCTTCTCAGGAACTGCTTTCGCACATCATGGATCGGCCGCTTACGACATGTCCAAGACCATCACGGTCACGGGGACGATCACGGACTTTCAATTTGTAAATCCTCATGTGCTAATCGCCATGGACGTGAAGGATCCGGCGGGTAAAGTCGAGAAATGGCAGGGTGAACTTACGAGCCCGAACCATCTCCAGCGGGCCGGCTGGACAAAGAGCACGCTGAAGCCCGGCGATCAAATTACGTTGATCGGCGGCCCAGCCAAGAGCGGCTCGCCGACGTTGTGGATCCGCAAGATCACCAAGGGCGGCGAGGAAGTCTCACTCGGCGGTGGCGGCGATAATTGAGAATGCGCGCGGGTGCGCCGGCGTTAGAGGGAGTTCGACAATGCTAAAGCATTTTGTCGTGGCCACTTTCTTGCTGGCCGCGACCTGCATTTTTTCGTCGATGGGACGCGCGCAGAACGCGGGTGCAGCAGCGGGCCAGCGTCCTGCGCAAGGTTCGCAGCCCGCGGCAGCGCCAGGTGCTCCGGCTCCGCAAGCGGGTGGAAGAGGAGGGCCAGTAGCGGGACCTCCGCACGATGCGCATGATCTGACCGGCGTGTGGAACGTGCGCGGCTTTGCAAACAGTTACGGCCGGCAAGGCCCGGAGATGACTCCTTGGGGAGAGCAGCAATTCAAGCTGGCCAAGTCCTCAAACGGCGGAGACTACACGCTGGACCAGACGAACGATCCGGTCATCACCAAGTGTTACCCTCCGGGCGTGCCGCGGATCTATCTGCAGCCATTTCCTTTCCAAATTGTGCAGACCCCGAAAGAGGTTATCTTTCTTTACGAATATGACCACACGGTCCGCCATGTTTTTACCGACGGGCGGAAGCACCCCGATGATGTCACGCCTACCTACATGGGCGATTCCATTGGTCGCTGGGACGGGGATACATTTGTCGTCGATACGGTCGGTTTCAACGAGAAAACGTGGCTCGACCGCGTCGGTCATGGTCACAGCGATCAGTTGCACGTGATCGAGCGGTTTCAGCGCGTGAATCTTAACGACCTTGAAGTCGATCTGACGATCGAAGATCCCAAGGCTTTGGCAAAACCGTGGGTTGGGCACCTAACTTTCCAGCTACACGCGAATTGGAGCATTTCCGAGCAAGTCTGCGCCGACAACGGCGACTTCGTCAGCTTCGAAAAATAATCTGGGCAGGATAATCAAAACAGGGGCTTCCGCGGGAGCTCCCGTTTGCTTTTGGTGCGGCTTTTATTGGTTACGGCCGGACTCCCGCAACCTTGAGCCGAATCCGATAGAGCCCGGTGCGGGCGGCTACGTAAAGCGTTTTGCCATCCGCATCTCCCCAAGCTAGGTTCGCTGGAATCTCCGGAAACGAGAGTGTCCCCAGTAACTTGCCTTGCCGCGAGAAAATCATGATTCCGGCGGGTCCGGTAGCATAAATGTTTCCGGCGGAATCGACTTTCATTCCATCGGGCACGCCGTCTCCCGGAATCTTCGTCGCGTCAAAAAATTTGCGGCCATTGGCTAGCATGCCGTCGGCCGTGACGTCGTATGCCATCCAGAATTTGTCCGGCCGGGAACTGGCGATATACAAAGTCTTCTCATCGGGCGAAAAAGCCAGGCCGTTGGGATAGGGGATGTCCTTTGCGACCAGATCGAGTCTGCCCTTCGTGGTAATGCGGTAGACACCGTTGAAGTCCAGTTCCTGTGTCGGTTTATCTTTTGCCTCAGCCGGATACGTCCGCAAAAGTCCTGGAGGATCGGTGAAGTAGATATCTCTATTCCTCCTGATCACCAGATCGTTTGGGCTGTTGAGGCGCTTGCCTTGATAGCGGTCCGCGAGCACCGTCACCGATCCATCCTTTTCGAAGCGTGACACTCTGCGATTCCCATGTTCGGCCGCCACGATACGGCCCCGGCCGTCCAACGTAAGCCCGTTTGTGCCGATCAACACCCCCACCCCTTGCGGGAAAGCGCCGGAGAATATCGAACTCCGAATCGTGCTGACCTTGCCGTCGAGAGTCCACTTCATGATCGAATTGTTGGGGATATCGCTGAAAACAAGATAGCCGCCACTGCGAACCCACACGGGACCCTCTATGAATCCAAAATCTCCGCGAACTTTTTCGACCTTTGCGTCAGGTGGCACGAGCTTGTCCAGTTCCGGATCCATTCGCGCAACGCCGCCGCGCGGCGCCTCTAGCGCTTGGAGCGGTAGATTCGTTATTGCGGCCGGCGCGAAGTTGGCGATGAGGATAAATACAATGGCCATGCGACTCATATGTGTCGTTCCTTTGCGGAAGACTGTGTGCCTTTACTCCAACGACGATGCGTGATCTTAAATCAAACGAAGTCTGCCGGTGAAGATAGCTGAGATTTTACAATGGAAGAAACAAAAGGCGTCGAGCGCGATGAACAACAACGGCGAAAGCTCTATTTAATCGGCAGGATGTGCCTGCCCCCCACCCGCGTGATTGCTAAGGGTCTTGGAAATAGGGAAATGAGCGGAAATCCTTGTACCGGAACTATCCGATCGGATGCTTATATTGCCATGAAGCTGGCGCACACGCTCGCGCAGTCCTCGAAGGCCAACACCCGAGCCCCCCGACTGAATCTCGATCAGCTTTTCAGGGGAGATTCCATTGCCATGATCTTGAATTTCGACGGAAATCCCAGCTTCGTTTTTCACTACGCTGATGGTTCCATCCTTGCTTCTGGAATGCCGGTGTATGTTGGTTAAAGCTTCCTGCACGATCCTGAAGATCGCCAATTCCATTTCCGAAGCAAGCCGGTCAAAATCTTCTGAAATCTCCAACCTGATTTCGAGGTTGCTGCGCGAAGTAAGGCCCTGGACATACCAGTGGAGCGCGCCGGCCAATCCGATTTCATCCAAAAGCGGAGGGTGCAGCAGGTAGGATGTCGTTCGAATCTCTTGATTCAGCGCCGCGACCAATTTCTCAACTTCTTCCATCTTTTCGCAAAGCTCGGGAGCCTTATCTTTCAGCCGCTTCGCTATATAAGCGTGTTCCATCCCGAGCGCGGCCAATGTCTGCCCCGCACTATCGTGCAATTCTCGTGCAATTCGCCGGCGCTCCTCGTCCTGGCTTTGTAGGAGCTGCGCAGAAAGGTCTCGAAGTTGTTCCGATTGCTGTTCCAGTTCGTGCGTGCGCACCCGCACTTGTTGTTCCAATGTCTCCGCTAGTTTGCGATACCTCTCTTCAGACTCTGCTACCGCAATCCGAGCTTGAATGCCCGCAGAGACGTCGCGAAAATAACAAACGACTCCATGTTTTCCTTCAGGTAAAAGGATCCGGTCGACTCGCCACTCGTAATACTCCGTTACGTTCCTATCGATGCGGTGCCCAGCACGCTCCGAAGCCGCATATGAGTCACCCGTCTGCAGCGTGTTCCGGAATCTTTGTACGATTTCGTCGGCGTACTCTTTGGTCCAAAGATTGCGGATTACCTCGTCAAAATCCCGGCCAATCAGATTCGGAATATTTCCGAATACCGGCAGAGCTACTGGGTTTACCTGCCGAATCCGCAAAGCATCATCCACAAGATAGATCCCAATGGGAGCTTGATTCAGGAGCCTTTCATATTCGACCGCAAGCTGCTGCTGCTTGACTCTCGCTTGCTGCCTCAGCAGATGCATTTTGATGTGGCCTTCTACGCGTGCGGTCAGCTCCCTGGCACTGAACGGTTTGACCAGATAGTCATCGGCACCGGCCGCCACGCCTTCCATGCGATTCTCCTCGCCCGCCTTCGCGGACAGCAGAAGAATAGGTATTTCGTTTAACTCCGGATCGGCACGAAGCTCTCGCAGCAAGCCCAGGCCATCGAGACGAGGCATCATTACATCGCTTAAAATCAGCTCAGGCCGACGTACACGAGCCGATTCCAGCGCTGCCCGCCCATCCGAAACAGCTTCCACGTCGTAGCGTTCGGTTAACAACCGCACGAGGTATTGCCGCATGTCAGCATTGTCGTCGGCCACGAGAACGCGGGGACGGGCGGCCGAGTCAACAGCGCGAGAAGGAAAGACCAGCAGCTCGCTTTGCGGCGGCACTTCCTCGCTTTCCGCTGGGCTGGCATCAGGGAGCCAGCGAAGCGCTTCTTCGACAAAAGCTGAGGCCCGTAATGCGGTTGAAGGCATCGTGAGGTCGGCCATAATTCTGTCGGCAGGCAGGTGCTTGTTTCCCAGCGGCAGGCTGACGATAAAAGTGGTCCCGAGACCCAGAGTGCTTTCTGCCCGCAGGGTGCCGCCGTGGATTTTCACAAGTTCGTGTACCAGCGCCAAACCGATGCCGGTGCCTTCGTGCGTGCGGCTACGGGCGGATTCAATCCGGTGGAATCGTTCAAATAGTCTAGGCATCTCCTCCGGGGGAATGCCTATGCCCGTGTCACGAACCCGGAGTTCAGCAAACTCGCCGCCCGTTTGAGCGATTGTGACCGCGATCTCTCCTTCGAATGTGAACTTGAAAGCATTCGAGATCAAATTCAAAACGATTTTCTCCCACATATCGCGGTCCACGTAAACCGGCTGGGCCGCTGACGGGCAATCGATGATGAGGCGCAGACCGGCCTGCTCGGTGGCCGAACGAAAAACACTAGCAAGTTCCGCCGTGAACCCTCCGAGTTCAGTGGGTTGGAAAGCGGCTTGGACGCGGCCGGCCTCGATCCGCGAAAAGTCCAGCAACGTATTGACGAGCCGCAACAGGCGCGCGCCATTGCGGTTGACCATCTCCAGCTGTCCCTTTGCCGCCGGCGAAAGATCGGTCTGGCTTCTCGCCAGCAAATCCTCGAGGGGGCCTAGCATGAGTGTCAAAGGCGTGCGGAATTCATGGCTGACATTGCTAAAGAAAGCCGTTTTCGCGCGGTCAATCTTCGCCAATGCTTCCGCGCGTTGCCTTTCCTGTTCATAGGCGCGGGCATTTGCGATCGAAGTGGCTATCTGCCGTCCCGCTAAATCAAGAAAGCTGCGATACGATTCGTCGAACTTCAACCGCGAGCTGACCCCTGCGATGAGGAACCCCGCGAATTGATGGGCGAGATTGGAGCGGATAGGCACGATTGCCGCTTGATCCGGTGGCTCGGACCAGGCCCCAGGTGGCACGTGCTGTCCGAATTGCGCCGCCAGGCCGTCAACCAGAACCAAATCTTCCGTCCTCACGACTTCGGGCAGCGGCCAAACGGCAGTCGCTTGTCCCTGAAGATCGATCTCAAAAGGCGTGCCTGCGCCACCCGGTTCCGTGCCCGCCCAACACACCAGACGAGCGCGTAGCCCGTCCGCATCCGTCAAATAGAGAAGAGCGAACGGAACGTCCTTCGGATGTTTGCTCAAGATTTCGGCAGCGGCTGCGCAGGCCTGTTCCGCGCTCTTGGCTTCGGCAGCCTGCGCACCGAGGTCGCGCAGAATGGAGATCCGGCGTTCACCGACAATTTTTTCGGTGACTTCATGCACCGTCGCAAGCACGCCGCCGATTCCGCTCGGGACGGTCTCGTCCGCCACGGGGCTGTAAGCCACCGTGAAATGCGTCTCCTCGGTCGTGTTGGAACGATGGATTTCGAGCTCCAGGTCTTCTATCCAAGTTGCTGGGCCGCCCTGGAAGGGCGTATCAACAAGGGGCTGTAGGACATGCCAGACTTCCGGCCAGCAATCGCTGGCCGTCTGCCCCAGTGCTTTCGGGTGCTTCGCCCCAGGTATCGGGACATAAGCGTCGTTATAGAATTGCGTGTACTGGGGACCCCACCACAGGAGCGCGGGAAAGCGGTTTGCCAGCAGAAAGTTCATCATCATGCGCAGAGTTGGCGACCACTTCTCGAATGAGCCGATCGGCGTTTCAGCCCAATTCTTAGCTCTAATGAGGTTGGCCATCTCTCCGCCGCCCTTTAACCAGGCTGCGGAGGCCGAATTCGAGCCGTTCGATGATGGATGGGATTCTCCGAGTATTGGGGTATCAAAAATCGTGTCGATTGCGGCCGGCAAATCTCGCGAGAGATCAAATTTCCCAACGTACCCATGCGCGTCGACTTTCGCAGCTTGGTCGCGTGCAACTGCGGGATTATTTTGACTTACGATGATCACTTTTATCTGCGGAAATTCACGACGGATGACTCGCGTCGCTTCTAGCCCATCCATGTGCGGCATGGAGATGTCCATAAGCACGGCATCCGGCCGCAATTCCTTGGACTTTTGGACCGCTTCCAAGCCGTCCGCGGCTTCGCCGCAAATCGTCCAGTCTGGATGCGACTGAACAATGGCACGGATTCCCTGACGCACGGCCTGATGGTCATCCGCCAAGAGGATTCGCAGCGGTCTCATGGACAAATGAAAACTCGTCTGATCAACATGTCGGATTGAAGTTGAGGTCGGAAAGTTTGCTTGTAAACGGCGCAGCGCACCATAGGGTGTTCGCTGTACTGTCTGGTACAAACAGAAAGGCTCCGATCGCGGTTAAGCGTCGGAGCCTTTTTTTTGTTTATCCTGGCGGCGACCTACGTTCCCACACAGTTACCCGTGCAGTATCATCGGCCCTGCGGGGCTTAACTTCCGTGTTCGGGATGGGAACGGGTGTGACCCCCGCGGTATGACCACCAGAAAGTCGGAATGCCAGCGGGATAAGCTGGAGCCTTGGAGGCTCCAGCTTAAAGCGCATAGCATTGAGCAACTGAAGAAAGCTGGTATCCGCAAGTTTCTATGAGGCTGGAAAGGGAATCTGAAAAACTTCCAGAGACCTATTCCAACGACCGTAAATGCTCTCCTAGAGCTGCACGTCACCCGTGGTGACATGCTGGGAAAGTTTTATGGTCAAGCCGAACGGCCGATTAGTACGGGTAAGCTACACGCATTACTGCGCTTCCACCCCCCGCCTATCAAGGTCGTAGTCTTCGACCGGCCTTCTTACGCCGCCGTAGCGGCATTGGGAGACCTTATCTTGGGGCGAGTTTCTTGCTTAGATGCATTCAGCAATTATCTCTTCCGGACTTCGCTACCGAGCAATGCCCCTGGCGGGACAACTCGTACACAAGTGGTCCGTTCATCCCGGTCCTCTCGTACTAGGGACAACTCCCCTCAAGTCTCCTGCGCCCACACCAGATAGGGACCGAACTGTCTCGCGACGTTCTGAACCCAGCTCACGTACCGCTTTAATAGGCGAACAGCCTAACCCTTGGGACCTTCTACAGCCCCAGGATGCGATGAGCCGACATCGAGGTGCCAAACCTAAGCGTCGATGTGAACTCTTGGCTTAGATCAGCCTGTTATCCCCGGCGTACCTTTTATCCGTTGAGCGATGGCCCTTCCACGCGGGACCACCGGATCACTAGACCCAGCTTTCGCTCCTGCTCGACTTGTGTGTCTCGCAGTTAACCCGGCTTATGCTCTTGCACTCCACAGCGGGTTTCCAATCCGCCTGAGCCGAGCTTTGGGCGCCTCCGTTACATTTTGGGAGGCGACCGCCCCAGTCAAACTACCCGTCTGGCCGTGTCCTCCGACCCGTCTAGGGTCGTAAGTTAGAGCGACAGAAGAATCAGGGTGGTATTTCACCGGCGCCTCACCTCGACCCGAAAACCGAGGTTCATAGGCTCCCACCTATTCTACGCAGATCCTCCCGTTAATCATGACCAGAGTGCAGTAAAGGTGCACGGGGTCTTTCCGTCTAGATGCGGGCATCCGGCGTCTTCACCGGAACCACAAATTCGCCGAGTCACTCGCCAAGACAGTCGCTCTATCGTTACGCCATTCGTGCAGGTCGGAACTTACCCGACAAGGAATTTCGCTACCTTAGGACCGTTATAGTTACGGCCGCCGTTCACCGGGGCTTCAGTTCAGGCCTTCGTTGCCTTGCGGCAGCTAAGCCCTCGCTTTAACCTTCCGGCACCGGGCAGGCGTCACCCCCTATACGTCGTATTCGACTTTGCAGAGAGCTGTGTTTTTGTTAAACAGTCGCAGAGCGCGTTTCACTGCGGCCGCTTCGGGCTATAAACCCTAGTGCGGCACCCCTTCTCCCGAAGTTACGGGGCTAATGTGCCTAGTTCCTGAGCGAGTGTTCTCTCGAGCGCCTGTGGAGATTGTCCTTGTCTACCTGTGTCGGTTTGTGGTACGGGCACCCTGCGGACTCCTTAGAGGTTTTTCCTGGCAGCGTGAAATCAAGGACTTTATGGCCGTGTGGCCTGGGGCCCTGTCTGACCGTTGAATGACCGCGTGGATTTTCCTGCGCGATCCGGCTTACACAGAGCCATCGGGATATCCATCGCCCGACTCCTCTATCCTTCTGCGTCACCCCATCGTAATAACGCCCGCTAGGTGGGGCAGGAATGTTGACCTGCTATCCATCAGCTACGCCTTTCGGCCTCGCCTTAGGACCCGCCTAACCCTGAGCGGATTAACCTTCCTCAGGAAACCGTAGACTTTCGGCGACACGAGTTCTCATCGTGTTTATCGCTACTTATGCCGGCAGGGTCTCTTCCGTGGCGTTGAGCAGTCCTCTCGGTCTGCCTTCAGACTCCACAGAATGCTCCCCTACCAAAATGTACAGCTTGCGCCGTACACATTCCGCAGCTTCGGTCGCAGGCTTAAGCCCCGTTGGATTGTCGGTGCATGATCGCTTGACCAGTGAGCTGTTACGCTTTCTTTAAAGGATGGCTGCTTCTAAGCCAACCTCCTGGCTGTCAGAGCGATCACACTTCCTTTCCCACTTAGCCTGCAGTTGGGGACCTTAGCTGGCGGTCTGGGTTCTTTCCCTCTCGACCACGAAGCTTATCCCTCGTAGTCTCACTCCCATGCTGCTGTCCACGGCATTCGTAGTTTGATTGGATTCGGTAACCTTGGTTGGTCCCTAGTCCATTCAGTGCTCTACCACCGCGGCAGATCACATGAGGCTGCCCCTAAAGGCATTTCGGGGAGAACGAGCTATCACGGAATTTGATTAGCCTTTCACCCCTACCCTCAGCTCATCGGAGCTGTTTTCAACCAACACCCGTTCGGCCCTCCAGCAGCGGTTAAGCCGCCTTCAGCCTGGCCAAGGGTAGATCATCCCGCTTCGCGTCTATTCCCACAGACTATGCGCCCTATTCGGACTCGCTTTCGCTACGGCTCGCTTACGCTTAACCTCGCCTGTGAGAGTAACTAGCCGGCTCATTAAGCAAGAGGCACGCCGTCAGGCGGCTCCAATCCGAAGATTGGAGATCGCCCTCCGACTGCTTGTAGGCATATGGTTTCAGGTTCTATTTCACTCCCCTCGCAGGGGTGCTTTTCGCCTTTCCCTCACGGTACTTGTTCACTATCGGTCGCCAGAGAGTATTTAGCCTTGGAGAGTGGTCTCCCCAGATTCCCACGAGATTTCACGTGTCCCGTAGTACTTAGGATACCGCTTCGAGTCCGGTAAGCTTTCGGTTACGTGGCTATCACACTCTGTGGCCCCGCTTTCCAGCAGGTTCACCTAGCCTCCGGATTGGTAACTCTACTCACGCGGTCCTGCAACCCCGCCGTGCAAGCACGACGGTTTAGGCTGTTCCGATTTCGCTCGCCGCTACTATCGGAATCTCTGTTGATTTATTTTCCTCCAGGTACTGAGATGGTTCACTTCCCTGGGTTAGCTCGTACCCGCCTATATATTCAGCGGGCCGTATGCCGGTTTTACCGGCACGGGTTTCCCCATTCGGAAATCCCCGGATCAAAGCCTGCTTGCGGCTCCCCGGGGCTTATCGCAGCTAGCCACGTCCTTCATCGCCTTCTGGCGCCAAGGCATCCACCATACGCCCTTAGTAGCTTGACCATAAAACTTACCCGGCACGTCGCCGCCGCGACTTGCTTGTTCGCGGAGGGTCTTTTGTGCGGATAGTTCGCCTTTCCACAATTGCTCTACTCGAGCAAAACTTGCGGACTAAAAACACGTCGCAACGCCCCCGCCTTGCGGCAGAAGAGTCGCTTCGCGTATTTTGCCAGCTTCTTCAGTTGTCAAAGAGCTTCGGCCTCGGATACCGCCCGAGAGCGTTCCGCGCCTGGCGGAACGTTCGAATTTCTCGAACCGAAATAAAAAACCCGGCGTCGAGCGCCGGGCCAATCCGCCTGCATACAGTGGGCAAGCGGCTTCGCGCGATGCTCGATTCGGTATTATCCGGTATTCGTAACTGGCCTCACTCCGAGCCTACTGAGGTGGCTCGACAATTATAGCCGGACGAGCGGAGAGTATAGCAGCTTTTGTTAAAGCGTCAAGCGCGGATTAAAAGAGGCCCCGGGTCCCGGCCTGTGAGAATCTCGTCGCCTCTGTGGAAATCAGCCTTTGCAAAGCGCTGCGGGCCGCGTCACTTTGCCGTCACGTCAGGATCGGCCGGATTATCGATATCCGGTTTCGATTCCGCTGAAACTGCGGGAGTGGATGAAGTCAAACCTGTCTGCTCGCGTCCCGACGGTTCGCGGCTCAAGTAGATAACGAAAGGCGTGACCTCGAACGGCATTTTTTCGCGTTCGGCGACAACGCTGACGGGTTTCGCCTTCAGCATGGTTAATTCGTCGCTCCATGGATCCATCTTGATTCTTCCGCCAAGCGGGAGCGCAGCCATGATCTTTGCCTTAGCGGCCGAATTCGAGGAATCCGCCTGCGAAGAAGCTGGATCCGGAGCGGAGTTGCGTGCCGCGCTCACAGGCGAAGACGTGGCCCAATTGTTTGGAACGCGATCTCCAAGGTGTGGGCTGATCAGACTGGGCACGTCCTTCGCGCGATCCTGTAGCGCCTGGATGAAGAGTTGCGACGTGGCGAGCTGATCCTTATATGGCGAATTCTTCAGCAGTTCGGCGCCTTTCTGAGCGGCGGCCTGTTCTTCCTCGGGGGTTCTGCGGAATCCGAAGTGACGGAAAGTCTCTTTTTCGTCGAACAACATCCGGTCAAAGAACGCGTATTGGGTGTCGATGTGATGGGCGAGCACGACGTGTCCTAGTTCGTGGGACAGCAGCGTAGCCAGGCTGGCTTCGTCCGGCAGCACATCAATCAAGCCCCGGCTGACGACAATGGTATGGCCGATCGTAAAGGATTCGAGCGTGGAGGTGGTCAGAACGCGGCAGCGAATCTCCGGCTCGATATTCAAATTGTTGGTGACTTCGAGATTATTGATCACGGTCTCCAGTACTTTATCGACTTCACCCGGAGGCGCGAGGAGGCCCAGTCGTTCCATGCGATCGACGACGTTGTCTTCGGCCTGCAGGTCCCAGGCGCGCTGCGCTTGTAGAGGCGAATAGTCATTGGCAGCTTCGGCCTGATCTTTCACCGGCTGCGAAGCCTCCACGAGAATCTTGTTTAACTCTTGCTCTTGTTTGCCGCGCCCTACGTTATAGCCCCACAGGCGGGTCTGGGACTTGAACATGAGCTTTCGCGTGACGGCGTACTTGACCTCTCCCTCTTCGCTGTAAATGAACGCGGGGAGCCACTGCTGGGTCCCCGTGAAGACGCGCCAGCTGTCGAAATGGAAGTAGAAGTTTGTCCGCGAGGAGCCGTTGTAGGCTCCATTGAAGCGAACAATGTGAAAATCCCGGTCCTCCACCCAAATCCGCCCCATGAAGCGGCCCTTGCCGGCGCTGGGTTGAGGCGTGACATCGAAAACCAGGCAGCGGACATCTCCCAGAAACTCTCGGCGAACATAGTCAAAACGGTAGTTTTGCTGGTCGAATCCATTCGTATCCAAGTAGATCATCTGCAGAAAGCCGCGGGGCAGAAATTCGACGCCAAAAAAGCCGCTCACTCCACTTATTTTTTTCCGGAGGGCGCCTTCATCGCCGGCAAAAGGATCCAGGTCGACTCCATTCGCCAGTCGAGCTTTCCCCAGAAAATAGCGGTCGCCGGCCGGTATGGAAACGAGCTTGGCATCCGGCCGCAACATCTGAATGTAAGTTTCGACCAATGGCGAGTACTGGCGGAGCATCTGCATCTCCGCTTTTTCTTGCGTGACGATGCGGTCCACAACTTGATCCATACTCGGCGTCTGCGCAGATCCGCGCAGCGGCACGAGGCCAACAATCAGTATCGCCCCCAGCACTTTCCAGACGCGCATCACAGCCTCCCCCAACGCTTAGAATGCAAGTTGAAATACGATGTGTGCGATGGCCGGGAAATCCACCGCATGCCCTTCTTGCAGAGCTGGCTTGAAGCGAATTTGCTCCGCCGCTCGCAGAGCGGCTTCGTCCAATCCGTGCCCCAACCCTTTCACCACTCGAACCGTTTGCACCTGCCCCGAGGCCTTAAAGATGACTTCAACCAGCACTTCGCCTTCGATTCCCAGTTTGCGTGCTTCATCCGTGTATACGGGATTTGGTTTTCCCAAAATTACAACCGCCTGGGTCTCCGGCGCAGTGTCAACGTGCCTTGGAGCAGCCTTGGCTTCCGTGGTCACGGCTGCATTGGCGAAGCCTCCCGGCTGCACTGTCCCGTGCGTGCTGTTCGTTGCGGGCGCAGCCACGCCATCCCCAAACCCTGCGCTGGCAACCGTGCCGCGTGCTCCGTTGGCGCCTCCGGTCCCGTTTCCATAGCCCGGGCCGGGTGGAAGTTCAAAGGAACCTACACGCGCCACATTGCCGTGCTTGGCATCGGCTGCGTCACCGGCAAATCCATGCGCATCCCCGAATCCGCCGGTCTGAACCTTTTCAACCGCGGCGTTGAGTGTCGGTTGCGCGGAACTGCCCGTGTTTAGCACTCCTGTTTTGACGGGCTCGCGCGGTCGCTCCGGTTCAGGTGTGGCGAATTTAGTGGCCATCAGGGTGGGCTCAAACTTGGGCATCTCCTGATTCGGCCGTTCCATAATTTTTGGTTTCGGTGCCACCAGCGCCCGCGGATTGAACAGCTTTGCGACGTGCACGGGTTCAACCGGCTCAGCGGGTATTGGCCGCGCTGTGGGCCGCATGAGCGGTCGCTCCACAGGCAGTGGTATTTCGGTTACCGGAGCCGCCAATGGCGTGACCTGGTAAATCATTCGAGTCGAGAGGGTTTGAGGGAAAAATAGCGGCAGCGCGGCGACGGCCATCGCCAGCGCTAGCTGTACAGTGGAGCTAACGGCAAGGGCGCTCCAACGCACTTTATTTTCCGGCAACGTATCCAGCCGGGCTTCCACGGGCTTCTCACCGATCAGCCTCTTCCAGGCTTGGGGATCAGCCGAGTCATTCTCCGGGTTTTCAGCCAAGCTTTTGCGGTTCAGCTCGATCAATCCGAGTCTCCTCTAGGATCGTTCGATTCAGAGCTGCATGCTGCCCAGACTTGAGCTTTCGGCGGGAAAACCATAGGTAACCGCCCGCTCAGAGCACACCCAGCCTCAGGGTCAGCCTAATGGGACGATCAGCACAGCCGTATAGGAAATTCGTACTACTGTGGCTTAATAACCAATGTTTACCGCTTGGCGGAGTGTAGCTCCTGCTGGCTCGACAGTCTGGTCGCCGTGCGTAACTCGGCGTACGTCTGCGGCGGTTTCTTTGCGAGGAAAGTAGTCAGACTTAGAACAAAAGCTCGAAATCGGCCCGATAACGGCGGGTGTAGTTCCCAAAGAAAATCCCATACTGAGGATCGGCAGTATTCGCATGTACGCTGAGGGCATTGAAATGATTGGTCAGGTTGAAGCCGCTCACCGAAAACCGCAGGGTATATTTCGAGCGGTATTTGAAGTCTTTTACGAACCGTGCATCGGCAGAAACAAAGTTTGGAAAGCGCGTCTGTTCCCTGTTTGGCATGCCAACATAATTACCCAAGACGTCGACGCTCGCATATGGGAACCCGTTGCGAAATTCGATCAGGGGAAGAATATAGAGCCCCAGGGGCGCGCTCACGCGGCCCCATGCAAGGAGCCGGTTTGGCGAATCGCCTGGAAGATTGGAGAATAAGTTCGGCCGGATCAGCGGGAGCGGAAAATTGCCGACGAAGCCGCTAAACTCATTCAGGTGTCCTTGAGCGCGACTGCGCGTGTAGGAGAGAAAGATCTGTTGCCCCCTTTTCCACTCAATTCGAGCGCTGAACTCGGCTTGCTGATAAAAAGAACGGCCGCCGCCATTTAGCGTTAGGAGGTTGGTGTTGGTCCCAAATTGTTCGAGGTCCACAAGTCCGGCCGAGCGGCTGCGTTCGTAGAGGGCCTGGATGACAACCTGGCGAGAGATTCGCTGTTCAAGCTGCACCCTCCAGGTAGCGTTACGTGGCGCAAAGCTCCCCAAGGCGCGCCTGTCGTGAACCAGAAGCGTATTCGGCCCCGCATCCATTCCCAGAGCGTTTGTGTACGAGCTGATCGTTTCAATGTTGCCGTCCAACGAATAGTCGGTAACCGTGCGCTGCGGGTAATGATTGAAAGTGTAAACGTCGAGCGGAACGCGGTCGTAAAAGCGGCCATATCCCCCGCGAATTATGGTCCGGCCCCCGCCAAAGGGAGTCCACGCGAAGCCAAGCCGAGGCCCCATGCGAAAGCTGTTGGCGATGCCCTGACGTTCGAACCGTGCGCCAAAATCGAGCGTGAATGCCCGCTTGAGTATCCAATGATCCTGTACAAACCCCGCCGAACCGAAGTCGTGGACTTCGTATGCGCTCCCGTCCGTGAACTCAATGCGTCTCAAAAGATTTCCGGCGAGATCGAGAATATTGACGGGATGAGCGGTGAATTGGCCACTGTTCGTCAGGACGTCCAGCGAGCTGCCGAGTTTCAGGTCATGAACTCCGGCCCAACTGATTTGTCCCGGAGACCAGGTCTCGAGCCACTCCCCGCGACGTGCTTCGCGATATTGCCGGGCAAAATAATTGCCAAGGTTTCCAGTAGGTGTAAGCACCGTATCGGCGTCGCCCTGCCCGCCTATGGCTGCGTCAAATCGCTGCAGGGAAACGACACTGGCCAAGGTTCCGCCGTGAATTGCCATGCGATCAGCTAGCGTCGCTTCATAATTGTGCTGGGCATACGACGGTGTCACGGGCTGTGGATTAAAGTATTCGGGGTTAACGAAATTAACGTGCTGTGGAGTGAAGTGGAATGATCCGGCGAGCAGATGTCGTGTGGAGAGAATGTAATCGAACTGAGTGAATGAATTCACGAACTCTTGTTTGGATTCGTTAAATGGATAGGGAAGCGTCAGATTCGGATGCTTATCCAGGTAGTATTGCACCTCTGTGATCATGTAGAGACGGTTATGAAGGAGAGGTCCGCTCAATAAAGCTCTTGGAGTGCTGTTGCGAAGTCCATCCATATGCCCGCTGCGGATGCGGAAGTCGGGAAACGGATCATCCAGTTCCGTATGCCATTTATCGGCTCCCCGGTGCGTTTCCACGGAGACAATTCCAGTGGTAAAGCGCCCATATTCGGCCACAAACGGCGCTTTCACTACATTGATTGCCTCCACCACCTCCACGGGAAGAGTTGGGCCGAACCTGCCGGTAGCCGGATCGGTCACATCAGCCTGGTTCACTACAAACGCGCCATGGTACTCGCCGGTGCCGCTGATATTGATCTCGCCATCGGCTGAGCGGAGCAGACCAGGCAGGTGCGTCAGGGTCTCCGCAACTGTTGCCGGTACAGAAGGAAGTTCTTTAACCTCTTCGGCTCGCAATTCCCCTGTTGCCGAGGAACTCGCTTCAATAACCGGCGTGGGCGCGCGGACTTCCAGATTCTCCTGAACTGTCGCTGGGGCCATGACTAAGGTCGCTTCGACGGGCCCCGCGCCTGTGATCTGAATGGTCTTCGCTAATTCCTGAAAGCCGTCGCTCGAGGCATGCACAACTACATCGCCACAGCTTGGATTGCTAAACTCTGCTGTACCCTCGGCGTCAGTCATTTGCGAGCCGGCTTCCGAGTTGTCTCCCAGCCAGAGTTTCGCATCGGATATAGCAACGCCCGAGCGGTTTTGCACAAGGACTCGTAGCTCGCTAACCGAGCAGGTTTGTGCGAAAGATGCGGCCGATACGAGGGAGAAAATTACGAGGAGTATGCCTTTGGGCGCCAGCCGGCTTTTAATTACAGCCTCAAAGAGCCGACTTAATCGCGCCCACGAGCTAGCAGAGATTTGCAAAATTAACTCACTGCCTCATCACGCGCTAAAGGCAACCAATTTTCACTTTGTGTAAGTCACTGCCCGACTGCGGGAATATGGGCTCCGACGGCCCAATAACTGACGGCGATGCTATCAAAGCGTTGCGGCCAGTACAAGAACTCCACTAGGCTAGGACGTTCAGTACTGCTGCGGGCGAGCAGGCTTATGGCCTCCTGCAAGAAACCCGTTAAACAGAAATCAACAGTAGAGGCGTGTGGAGACCCTAGTGAAGAGATCCGCTATAGACCTGACCAGTACTTTGGAGTTTGCGCGGGGCTAAAACAGGCGGCGGCGTTACTTGGTGAGCTGACGCTGCGTCTTTTTCTTCTGTTGAATATCCTGATTACATTCTGCAATCTGATCGTCGATGATTTTGATCTCTATAGCTAGAGCGATTTGGCTTGGATTGTCCGCAAACTGCTGGAACAAAGGCTCTCGTTCGGCCCTCAACAGTTGAAGCTTTTTCTCTGACATGGGTCCCTTTGAGTGGCGTGCTGATTAGAGGAAACAACCACGTAATTAGCTTAGCAGGATCAATCAGCGCGTGCTGGCTAAAGTGATCGGTTGTTTCCAAGAGCACCGATTGGAGACCGCTCAGCCCTAAAGGACTCCAATTGATTACGGTTACCTCGTCGGCTACGCTCCCGCCTAAGCGTCCAACGAACCAGGCCGCCTCGCCGGTAAACTCATCCTACGCGAGGCCTCGTGATGCAGCAGATCGGCAGATACGAAGTTCTGCAGGAGATCGGCCATGGAGCCATGGGTGTCGTTTTCAAGGCTCGCGATCCCCTGATCGACCGGCTCATCGCGCTCAAGACCATTACCGCGTCCGTGGCTGAGGATAAGGACCTGCTCGAGCGGTTTCGCCGTGAAGCCAAGGCGGCGGGCACGTTACAACACCCCAACATCGTTACGATCTATGAGATGGGCGAGGCGGATGGAGTTCCCTTCATTGCCATGGAGTATCTCGAGGGGGAGAGCCTTGATGCCCTGATCACTCGCCGTGCGCCAGCCCCCTTGCCGCAAAAAGTGGGATACCTCGTGCAAACCTGCCGCGCGCTTCAATACGCGCACCGGCGCAGTGTAATTCATCGGGACATCAAGCCCGCGAATATCGTCGTCACGGTCGAGGGCGTGGTCAAGGTGGTGGATTTCGGCATCGCGCTGCTGGCCGCAGCCTCCAAGACGCAAACAGGAACACTGCTGGGCACTCTGGCCTATATGTCGCCCCAGCAACTCGGTGGAAAGCGCGCCGACGCGCGTTCTGATATTTGGTCCGTTGGCGTTGTGCTGTACGAGCTCTTGACCGGTCGACGCCCCTTTGCAGGAGAAAATCATGCCGCTCTGGTGCTCAGCATCCTGCAGGAGGAGCCGGTTCCCCTTCGCGAGATGCTCCGCGAGTGTCCCTATCAGCTGGACGCAATTGTACGAAAGGCCCTTGCCAAGGATGACACCGTACGCTTCCAGAGCATGGAGGAGCTGCTTCTCGGATTGAAGTCCGCATGGGCTGCGCTCCACCTGAATAAAGCTAGTGAAGCGCCGGCCGACGCGGCGCTCACCGCTGCACACGAGTTCGCGCTCCAACCGGCGGCAAGCCGTACAAAACCCCGAATCGCGCAATCGGCACAAAGGCTCGCGTTGAAGGACTTGCCTGCAAAGAACGCCCCCTCCAGCGCTCTGGCGGCGAAGCCCGCAGGGGTCTCGATTCCGTCAGCCCTAGTTGCGGCAAGGGTGCCTGAGCTGGACCTATCGTCACCGAGTCCGCCGAAGCTTCTCATAGCCAAGCAGGTGGCTCCGCGATCACGGCGGCGCGGAATCGCCTTTGCCGCGATCGGACTGGCGGTCCTGGCCGGGATCGGGTTTGAAGCAAGACGCACCAAGGTGGCGAACACACCGGTGGCATCGATTGCACCGGCCTTGAACGCGCGTGAAGCAGTTCCCGCAGTCGGGAACGTGATCGAGGACTGGCGTGCCGGCAATGAACAGAAAAGCCCCGATGCGCAATTCAACGCGGCTGTGGCTCAGTTCAAACAAGCTGTTGCAGCGAAAGACGCCGCCTCTTTGAAATTACGTGTTTTGCCGGGGTTTCAGCGGATCGCGCGGGAAGGTGGAGCACGTGCCAGCGATGCGCAGGGATACGTCTCGTCTGCAATCCCCCAGGCGCTGCGCCTCATGACGCCTTGGCCGCAGATCAGCTGTGGCGTGGATGCGCCTGATCCGGGAACTGTGGTGCAGTCTGGCCACTTCGTTGCTTGCGGCGTGCTGGATCCGCCCAAACTCCAGTGGGTACAGTTTTCTTGGCCGGAGTTTCCCGCGCAGGCTCGTCAAGCGGGACTGAGCGATGGGGTGGCAATGCTTTCTTTGACGGTGGATCAGCGAGGAATTGTCATAGCCGCGCGGTCGCGCGCGCCTGATCTTTACGGCTTTGCTGAAGCGGCCATGCAAGCTGCCTCGAAGTGGAAAACGACGGTTCCGCGCTCCGCAGGAAGGCCGGTGCGAACGCAGTTCTCTGCGGACGTCCCCTTTAGCCCGTAGGTTGCTGATCGCAAAGTGTGCGGATGAGGGACCAGACCCGGGCCCTTGCAACGGAAGCTACTCTTTGATCGTGAATTTCAGCTGCACGCCGCAAACATCGATCACATCGCCATCGGCAAGCAGGATCGGAGCCCAAACAGGGCTGCCATTTACGTTCGGCACCTTGTCGCCTCGGCCCAGATAGTAGCCGTCGTCGCGGCGGCTGATTTGAGCGGCGACCTTCGGCTTGAACCAGCCGCGGAGGCGAACCGTGGCCATCTCCGATTTTCCGATCACGGTCAGCTTGCCGGTAAGAGGATACTCAGCCTCCTCGATACGCCCTTTCACCCGGACGAGAGTAGCAACGCGTATGCGCGAGGGAGCGATTTGCGAGCGCTCGCCGGTAGCTGCGATTTCCTGCATCAAGCGACGGCGCTTTTCTGTGTCCAGGACCAGTGTTTCATCTACGCTGCGAGCTTCTTTGGCATTAGGGGCAGGTTGCTTGACGTCGCTGGCCGGCACTTCGCCGCGATCGTTTCCGTCGATATAAATGGAGTGCTTGCCAACCATCACCACGTCGCCGTCTTTCAGGCTGCTCTGCTTCACGCGCTGATTGTTTACGAAAGTTCCGTTCAGGCTGTCGAGATCTTTGATCACCAGATGACCTTGCTCGGAGCTGATTTGGGCGTGGCGATTGGAAACGGCGAGATTATCGATGGCAATGGCGTTGTCGGGGAGTCGTCCAATGGTTATCGGACCGCCGTTGGTAAGGACTTTCTTCAATACCGAGCCTTCAAACTTTACGATAAGGATAGGCATGCTTGTTCACCTCTTGGAGGAATCAAATGACATTCGAACGACCCCAGGGAAAAAACTTTGCAATCCAGCGTTTCGACCGCTCACTACCACGAATGACGATAACGGTAACGTTGTCGTGACCGCCGCGTTCATTCGCTCGATGCACCAGCTGCTCCGCGGCAACCCGGACATCCGGAGCCTGTGCCAGGATTGCGCCGATCTCGGCTTCCGGCACCATTCGCGTGAGTCCGTCAGAACAGAGCAGCAGCGAATCCCCTGGGAATAGCTCGATTTCGTCGGCATCGATTTCGACGGTCTCTTCCATCCCCAGAGCTCGCGTGAGCACGCTCTGCAATTCGCTCGTGGCCGCCTGCTGATGTGTCAGCAGCCCGTGACGCACCTGCTCGGCAACCAGCGAGTGATCTGCGGTCAATTGCTCCAGTGCGTCGGCCCGGAACAGGTACGCCCTGCTATCGCCTACGTGGGCCAGTCCCAATCGCCTGCCGCTTATACGCGCGGCCACAATTGTGGCGCCCATACCGCGACACGTTGAGTCGCGCATGGCCTCATCATGAATCTTGCGGTTCGCCACCTCGATGGCGCGGACCAGGGAGCGCGTGTCCTCTGAAACTTCTGGACGGGTCGCGAAGGAGCCCTGCGCACCGGTTGAGGTACGTTCGTTCAGTGACGCGGCGACGGCTTCGACCGCGATCGCGCTTGCGACTTCACCCTTCGCGGCGCCCCCCAATCCGTCCGACAGCACAAACAGGTTTTGCTCCTGGGAAATGCGATAACTATCCTCATTGATCGGGCGGATGAGGCCCTTATCGGTGCATGCCGCGGCATCCCAGTGCATCTTTTTGGCGTTCAACTTGAAAGCTCTTCAACGAATTTGCCGCACCGCATGGCTACGCAGACGCAGCAAAATGCCTGCAACCACGCTAACAAAGCACATGGCCTCTGCTCAAGAAGGCAATGGCACGGACTTGTGGCTTTGTAGCTCCTCGATTACGTGTGAAATCAGACAATTAGTCCGATGGTTTCATTGTCTGCTACGTCAATCGGCTTGATGATGACCGGCGCTACCCAATGCGCAGCCAGCTCGGGTGAAGCTCACAGGCGAGTTTCCAGTAAAGCCGTCGGGTGCTAACCTGCTGGCACCATGCGTACGCGCCGTAGCATCTTTCTGTGGAAGCCACTAGGATGGAAACATCGACAGTGTGTGCTGTCCGCTTCTTCCGCAGAGGATGAATAGCGGAAAGGACTCTGGCTCATAGGAGGTGGAGTCGTGCTTTCTAAAGACAGATCCAGTATTGGTATCAGGGTCGCTTTTATTGCCGTTCTGCTGATGACACTTGTGTTTGACGCACAACGGGCAAGCGCCGCCTCCTGTGAGAGTCTCGTCACTCTTTCGCTGCCA
>Ga0206991_10030_pt2 | contig 36734 bp, 33 predicted proteins | sample Alteio_BWMinCont_9_FD_153286 | JGI IMG/M metagenome (GOLD analysis project Ga0206991, IMG submission 153286) | Enriched cells from forest soil in Barre Woods Harvard Forest LTER site, Petersham, Massachusetts, United States -... | ecosystem: Environmental > Terrestrial > Soil > Temperate forest >...
ACAAATTAGGATTCTCTCTCGCGTTGGAACAGATATGGTCGCTTATCGCCGCAACGGACAAATATCTTACGACGGAGCACCCCTGGTCGCTCGGCGAGAGTGAACCCGATCAGCAGCGCCGCGCCACAATTCTCTGGACCACAGCTGAAGTCCTGCGCGTCGTTACGGTATTGACGCATCCCGTTTTGCCGGAGAGCACCACCAAAGTTTGGTCGCTCCTGGGCCAGGCGGGACATTTGAGTTCGCAGGAGTTGGACGGATTGCGCTGGGGACAGCTCAAGCCAGGCACGCAGCTTGGCAAGTCCCAGGCATTGTTTCCGCGGATTGAAAAAACAGAAGCAATCGAGAGGATGGAAGCCATGGAAAACGAAGCACAAAAGCAACCCTCGCCGGTCGCGGCACCCACGACGGTGAGCACGCCGGCTGCTGGCGGCGCTGCGGCCGCTGCCGCACCCGCCGCGGCGGAAAAAATCGGCATCGAGGATTTCACGAAGGTCGAAATGCGCGTTGGTCAGATTAAGACGGCGGAGCGCATTGTAGGCGCGGACAAACTGCTGAAACTTACCGTAGACATCGGCACGGAGATTCGCCAGATTTGCGCGGGCATCGCGCAGTACTACGAACCAGAAAAACTCGTGGGGCGAAAAGTCGCGGTGGTCGTGAATCTCGCGCCGCGCAAACTTCGCGGGGTCGAATCGAACGGGATGATCGTCGCCGCTTCCGTCGGCCCCGAAGGCCGTCCCGTCCTCGCCGGCTTTCCCGATGAAGACGTCGAAATCGGCGCGCGGTTGAAGTAAACATGTTCTTCGTAGGGGCGCAGCATGCTGCGCCCCTACTTGGCAACATCTTGGCCATGGAACTCATCGACTCACACGCGCACATTGATTTTCCGCAGTTCGCGGAGGATCGCGAAGCTATGCTCGATCGAGCGCGTGCGGCGGGCGTAACAACTCTTCTTGCCATTGGCACTGGCCCGGGACCCGAAAAGCTGGATTCCGCTCTTCCCTTAGCCGAGCAACACGACTGGATTTACGCTACCGTTGGGATACACCCGCACGAGGCGGAACAAGTCACACCTCAGCATCTCGAACAATTGGCAGTGCTGGCCAAACACGAAAAGGTCATTGCCTGGGGCGAGATTGGCCTCGACTATTTCTACGATCACTCTCCGCGTCATGTTCAGCAACGCATTTTTCGAGAGCAGATGGCGCTGGCGCAACAGGCGAAACTGCCGATCATTATTCATTGCCGCGATGCCTGGTCCGATTGCCTGAATCTCTTGGAAGAAGCCTGGCGACCGACCGGCCTTGGAGGCATACTCCACTGTTTCACCAGCACGCTCGAAGACGCGCGGCGCGGAATTGAGATGGGGTTTCTGGTTTCCTTTGCGGGGAATTCGACATATCCGAAAACGCAGAACATTCGCGACGTGGCGAAAGCTTTGCCCTTGGAGAACATCCTGATCGAGACGGACGCTCCGTACCTTGCGCCGCAAGCCTATCGCGGCAAACGCAACGAGCCTGCCTACGTTGCGGAGGTGGCGCGCACGCTTGCGAGTGTGAGAAACTTGTCGCCAGAAGAACTTGCCGCCGCCACTTCGGAGAGTTTTCGACGCTTCTTCGGCCTTGTCCGGCCGGCGAGCCTCGCGGCCCCAGGTTTCACGAAAAAAGTTCAGGCAGGAGACACGCCATCACGCTGCTGACGGTCAAAGAGATATTTGATCTGGTCCGCGACGACCTCGTTCTGGTCGAAGAGGAACTTGCGCGGCAAAGTGACACGGCATTCCCTGCCGTATCTGAAATTACCGCCTATTTGCTGGGTGGCGGAGGGAAGCGGCTGCGTCCCGCGCTTCTGCTTCTTTCTGCGAGTTACGCGGGCCGCAAAGACCGCAGCGCGATTCGCCTCGCAGCGGTGGTCGAACTTCTCCACAGTGCCACGCTGATCCATGACGATGTCATTGACAGCGCCGGCACGCGCCGGGGCCGGCCCTCGGCAAATTCCAAGTGGGGCAATCATCGCAGCGTTCTCACCGGAGACTGGCTGTATATGCAGTCTTTCCAAATGGCGCTGGAAGAGCGCAATTTCCGGATTCTCGACATCCTCATCGACCTGACGCGGAAAATGGTAGAAGGGGAACTGATTCAACTGGCGAAAATTGGCCGCATTGATGTAACGGAAGAAGATGCTTTACAGCTTGCTACTTATAAAACTGCCTGTCTTTTTAGCGGCTGCGCGCGCCTCGGTGCGGTCCTTGGCGGCCTGGATGGCCGGGAAGAACAAGCGCTCGCGGATTACGGGTGTTATGCGGGGCTGGCTTTTCAGTTGGTTGATGATTTGTTGGATTTCACGGCTTCGGCGCAGCAGCTCGGGAAACCAGTGTTGAGCGATTTGAAAGAAGGCAAAGTCACATTGCCGCTGATCTACGCGATGGAAAACGGCCATCGCGAAGCGCGCGAACTGGTGGCGCGTGTGCTTGCAGAAAAGGAATTCAACTCAGTACGGCCGGAGACGATCGTTGCGCTGGTGCAGGATTCCGGCGCGCTGGATCGCGCGCGAAATCTTGCGCAGGACTACGCGTGCCGCGCCAAAGCCTGCCTGAACGGGCATGCGGATTCCGAATATGCGCGGGCGCTCGCCACGCTTCCGGACTTCATTCTCGAACGCGAGAACTAAAAGAAGTTGAGAGTCGAAAAGTTGACAGTTCAAAGCAAAAACAATTTCGAAGCTCGCTGATGAGAGGTCTTCTTCCATTCAAGCTGGTTTATCACGAGCGTTATGACTTAAACCTGGGCACCCACGTTTTTCCATCGCAGAAATTCCGACTCATTTTTGAAATGCTTCTCCGCGAAGGCATTGCCACACAGCAGGATTTTCTGCGTCCGGATCCCGCGAGCGATGAAGACATCCTGCGCGTCCACACTGAGGATTGGGTGCGCAAATTGAAGACTGGCACACTCACAGCCAGCGAAGTGATGTTACTTGAAGTGCCGTATTCACAGGAACTCGTGGAGGCCGTGTGGCTGGCCGCGGGGGGTACGATTCTGGCGGCGCAGTCGGCGCTGCGCGACGGTTTCGGTTCGAATCTCAGCGGCGGCTTTCACCATGCCTATCCGGAGCATGGCGAAGGTTTCTGCGCGATTCACGATGTGGCCGTGGCGATTCGAAAGCTGCAGGCCGAAGGCTCGATCAAGAAAGCGATTGTAGTTGACACGGACGTCCACCACGGCAACGGCACGGCGGCCATCTTTCGAAACGATCCTTCGGTGTTCACGCTATCGATTCATCAAGCGAACAACTATCCCGCCCATAAGCCGCCCTCGAGCCTGGACCTCAACATGGATGACCGCGCCGATGATGAGGAATACTTGGGTGTGCTGATGCCGGCCGTGCAAGAAGCGCTAGACACTTTTCAGCCGGAGATTCTTTTTTACGTGGGCGGAGCGGATCCTTATTGTGAAGACCAGCTTGGTGGATTGTCGCTGACCAAGGAAGGATTGAAGCGGCGCGACGGCCAGGTTTTCGAGGAAGCAAGAAAACGACGTATTCCCATCGTGACGACGCTTGCCGGTGGTTACGCGCGCCGCGTCGAGGATACCGTGCGCATCCATGTGAATACAATTCTCGCGGCCCGCGATGTAGCACTCGCTTTTCCGTCCGCTTCCGTGGCGCGAAGCTGATAGACTCCCCCGGTTGGAATTCTTGAACCCCGATTTTCTGGTGAGGTGACTTCATGATCCTTTTGAAAAGCACGAGTCGTGTATTCCCGCTTCTATTTGCCGCGTGCTGGCTCCTAACTCCGGCAACTGAAGCGCAGACCCCGTCACAACCTGCCAAGAAACTCAAAATCTATATTTCCGTGGACATGGAAGGAGTGGCTGGTGTAGTGACGGCCGATCAACTGGTCCCCGCAGGATTCGAATACGAGCGGTTCCGGCATTTTATGACCAATGAAACGCTGGCGGCCGTGCGCGCCGCGAAAGAATCGGCGGTGACGGAAATCGTGGTGAGCGATTCGCATGGGAACGGTGAGAACCTGCTCATTGAGGAGTTTCCCAAAGACGTGCGCATCATCCGGTCCTGGCCGCGGCACGGAGGAATGATGGCCGGCCTCGATCAGAGCTTTGACGCCGCGCTTTTCGTTGGCTACCACGCTTCCACGACGAATGCGCATGGCGTGCGGGCGCATACGTTTTCGAGCGCGCATCTGACACGCGTGGCTCTCAATGACAATACGGTCACTGAGGGAGAATTCAACGCTTCCTTCGCCGGTGCGTTGGGCGTGCCGGTGATCTTTGCTTCAGGAGATGACGCCGCAGTGGAGGAATTGAAATCGCGGCTGGGAAAAATAGAAACTGCCGAAACCAAGAGGAGCCTGAGTTTCCATTCCGCGGAAACGCTCACGCCTGAAGCGTCCTGCGAAAGAATTGCCGCGGGAGTGAAGGCGGCGCTGAATCGCTTGCACGAGTTCAAGCCTTATGTGGTGAAAACACCAGTCACTCTGGAGATCAGCTTCAAGAATTACATGCCAGCGGAAATGATCAGCTATTTGCGAGCGGTACAACGCGTCGATTCACACACGATTCGATTCATCGGCAAAGACATGGCGGAAGTGTCGGACTTTGTGGATGTCGTCGACGGATACAGTCCCGATCTGGCGCCCTGAGTAGAAGAGTAGGACCTCATGGCTTGGCGTTGTCCGCTGTACGAACGCGGTTCACGGCCGCCGCCAGATCCTCCTCAAAAGCATCAGGGTCGAAGCCATCGGAGCGGTAGGCAATTTTTCCTTGGCGGTCCAACACAATCACGGTAGGGAAGGCATCGACCCTGAAGAGACGATCAAGGCCATCGGCAAAAACTACGGTGGTCCGAGGCCTTGCCGCTGTCAGGTAAGAAGCGACCAAACTCTCATCCTCATCGCAGTCAGCGGACAAAAAAAGGACATCTTCCATGCCTTGGAATTCGGCCGCAACGCGCGCAAAAATTGGTTCCAATGCATGGCAAGGCCCGCACCAGGTGGCCCAGAAATTCACTACGAGAACTCTTCCCTTGGTATCTTTGAGGGGGAACGGAGCTCCGTCCGGAGCTTTTCGGAGCGTGAATTCCGAGACCTCGCGAGCTTCCGCATTCTTTTTCGTCCTTCCTGCGCTGGAGGCTCGCGAGACTTCATCAAAAGTGAGCAAAAGATACTCACCCAGCCCGATGTCTGAGCCATGAGCGAGCCGCCAAACGTTGCCTAGTTTTTGCCGGATTTCCCGGCGGCTTGCGCCACCCGCAGTCGCGTCGGCCAAGGCGAACGCTTTCGCGTACTGCTGGATTGCGGCGTTCAAATCCTTCCGCAATTCGGCAAGCTCGCCGAGTTGCTCCGCGGCTGCTGCGCTGGGCAATATCGCGTAGCTGGCTGCAAAATCTTTCTGGGCAGCAGTCCGGTCCTTTAATTTCACTTCAAGCCTGCCTCGCATCGACAGCACGGACGCGCGATCTCGTTTTTTTTGTGCAGCCCACTCTTCTTGTGAAACGCGCGGCGACTTTTCCTCCGGAGAACTACGTTCGACAAAATCGAGAACGCGGGTTGCGTAGTTCACAGCGCGGCGCAATCCGGTTTCGTCCCCGTTTTGTTCGAGAAGCTGAATGGCCAGAATGGTGATCGAGATGTCGTCAGGCCTCAGTGCCACGATGCGTTCGGCGTACTCCGTGGCGCGCGCCGTGTCGCGCAGTTGCATACTCGCTTCCACGAGCGCGCGGTAAATCTGAGGGCGCTGGGACGAGTCGGGATGATTTGCCAAGAAGGCTTCCAGATTCCGGACCAGCGCGGCGCGGTCGTTCCCGGCGTTCCCAATAGCCAGTTGCAATTCTTGTTCGGGAGACGGTTGTTTCGCTGGAGTGTTTGCTTTCGCGGAATTAGCAGGTGATGTTTGCGACGAGGGGTTCTGGCCCTTGCCGGTCGGCGCGCCCGTCTGGGCGCACGTGCGAGAAGTCAATGCGCATAAGGGAAAGAAGGCAATCGCGCACAGCAGAAAAGGGCGAGAGCGCATAGAAACGAATTCTAACGGGATTGCAATGAATTGTCGCTAGCCTGGAACGGCTTTCCCCTGCAATTAAGAATTTGGCTTCCGAACAGGCCTAATTCGTGCGACTGATTCGAATCTCGCCCGAAACCGTGTGCACTTCCACCCGCCCGCCGCCGCTGCCCATGTGGGCGCGAAGAGAATGCTTTCCCTGTTCTTCAACGACGATGGGAACGTCGGCTCGAATTTCACCCGTGACCGCCTCCGCCGAGAGCTGAAAATTCGCAGAACTTGGGACGCTAAATTGCACGGCGCCCGACATTGTCTTAAGCTCCCAGTAACTGCTGGCGCCTGGGTTTCCCTGCACAAACACGCGCCCAGACTTGGCGTGGGCTTTCACGTCTTTAGTTGCACCCACGATCTCGACTTCGCCGCTACCGGTATCCGCTTCGACGCGTCCGCCGGGAGCAGAGACGCGAGCGACGCCTGCTAGAGCACTCACGTGCACAGCCCCTTTGATATTTGAAATCGCCACCGATCCAGAAAGGGTGGATATGCGCACATCGCCACCAATTTCGCTGGCCGACACAGAACCGCTGGCGGTGGTGAGCTGGGCGTCCCGCTCGATCTTCTCAACGCGAACGGAACCGGAAGCAGACTGCACTTTCACCGGGCCGCGCACATCGCGAATAGTCTCGGCACCGGAGGCCACGCTGGTACTGACTTCCGTGTCACGCGGCACCAAAATCGTGTAGGAAATGCTGAGGTTGCGCATATGCGACATATCTTTGCCAACTCGGATGGTGTCGCCTCTTTGTTCGACCGGTGGATTGGAAAGCGTATCGTCCAGGCGCTTGCGCGGGTTGTCAAAGCCGATACCAGAAGCACGCACGTCGGCGTGGACGTGAACCTTGTCATCCGCGCTCCCCACGATGTCCACGTCACCCGCTGCGTTGGTCAGTTCCAGCCGAATGGGTCCGGTCACCGTATAGTTTCGATCAAATGTGCCGGTCACCGCGGGCCCGTTATTGCAGGCGGCAAGGCCGACCAAGGATGCAAGCAGCACCAATGATTTGCCGAGAATGCGGTGACGCGTCATTCAACCTCCGTAAGAACCGCAAAACACGATTCAAGATGTCCCACTGCTAGTTACGCAAAAACTGGAAATTATGTTCCCGAAGCGGCCCGAGCTGAGGGCGTGGTGGTTCGGGAAAGAGGTTCGTTAAGAGAGCCTTGGCGATACCCTTGAAGGTCCAGGGCAACGTAAGCAAAGCCCGCGGCTCTTAGCCGATCCGCAATCGATGCAGCCATTTCCGGCGAGAGCGCTAGAGGCATCTCTTCCGGTGAGATTTCCACGCGCGCGAGCCGGTCATGGAGGCGCACACGAAACTGGCGGAACCCAAGATCGCGCAGAGCGGCCTCGCCCCGCTCGACGAGCGCAAGCCGCTCGGGAGTGACTTCGGTTCCATAGGGAAGGCGCGAAGCAAGGCAAGCGGAAGCGGGCCGATCCCACGTGGGGAGGCCAGCGCGTTGCGAGAGGGCTCGAATCTCTGCCTTGGTGAGGCCGGCATCAAGTAAAGGCGTGAGAACTTGATGTTCGGTGGCGGCGCGATGGCCCGGGCGAAAATCAAGAGTGTCGTCAGCATTCACGCCATAGGCGACGGCAGCGAATCGCCGAGCGTGGGCCAACCCGTCCAGGGCTGAGAACAGCTCATGCTTGCAGAAGTAGCAGCGATCCGTGGCATTGGCACGATAGGCAGGATTCTCCATTTCGTGGGTCTCTATGAATTCATGACGAGGACGCAATTTGCCGATGAACTCGTCCACCATGGCTCGATCGTGGGCGGAGAAACTGGGTGAGAGAGCCGTAACGGATAGGGCGCGTGCGCCCAGCGCCTTGTGAGCTGCCCAGGAAAGATAAGCAGAGTCGGCCCCCCCTGAGAGCGCGACAACAAGGGAAGGGATTCCCGCGAGACGCGAAAGCAGAACATGTTCCTTGTCGACTGCCGAGGACGTTCTTTCTCCATCACGAATCTGAATGAGGTTTTTCATCTCAGCCGAGAGTATATCCCAGAGTCCGAACCAGATTGCAGCCCCTTTGCGTCACAAGGGTCACTTGAAATCCAAAAGCACATCGACGGTGCTCTTGCCCGAATCGGTCCGCAGCCAGTGACCGACGGTTTCGTAGTGGAGCGGCAACTCGCCAAAAATCTGTTCCTGGTGAGCCTGCAGTTTTGTCAGGATTTCTTCGAATTTCGATTTGTCGAAAACGCCTCCGGCAACCATGGGCCATGCGCCAAGGAGTTTGCGCTCGCCGGCCGGGGACAGTCCGGTCAAGACCATTTTACCGAAGCGGTATTGCGGGCCCTCCTGAATCTTCACGGAATAGGAAACGGCGCCCGCAGAATCATCATATGCCGCGACAGGATCGGTGGTGGCGTCGAGATAACCGTGGTGTCCGTATTCCTCGCGAACGCGATCCCAGGCAGCTTCGATGCGCATTCCATCGGCGACATCGCCGGGCTTCACTGCGAGCAGGCCGTTCAGTGTAAATTCCGACAGGACCGAGTTGCCGATCCAATGGACTTCCTTCCAGTGGTAGACCGCGCCGCGCGTCACGGGCACGTAGACGGGGATTTGATCGGGGAGCTTCTGATTAGGATTGCCGGATAACCGGACCTCTGGTGGCCCCAGCTTAACCCGCAAATTCCCTTGCTGCAAATAAATGGGTCTGATGATTTCGCTGAGGAACAGGTCGATGGTCATTCTCGAATAGGGTTTTCCAAGGATCTCGGAGAGATGTTGTTGAACAGCTTTGGACTCAAGAAGGGAGGCGTCACTGAACTCGAGTTTTGCAATATGGAGCGCGGCGCCTGCAATGCTGAATTCCTGGACGTTGCCTACACCGATCGGACTGGCGATCACCAGGTGTTCCAGAGTCACTTGCAAACCCCGTACGAAGAGCAATTCTTTCAATGCTTCACCCGCCTGGTCCACTACGGCGCCGGCTTCCGGAAGAGTGCCGTCGAAGAACGAAAGTTTTCTGCGAATCGCATCGGCGAGTTCGGAATCCGCGTACCACGGAATGTTGTCGAAGTAAGCGGGAATGCGGGGTGAGTCCTCCACGTGATAGGTCACGGAAACACCAGCAGCCTTCGTCTGGAAGCTGAACGTTACCTTAGTAAAGAGCCCGCTTTGCACCAGACGGTCGGCGGCAGCCTGCAGGTCGCTCTTTCCAATTTGCGAACCAGTCTGAAGGGCGGCAAGAGAAATTACTTGCGCCTCGGCGAGAAGTTTGCTGCCATCGGCATGAACTTCATGCAAGGGCGCCGTGGCATTGTCAGGAGTTTGCGCCAACGCAAAATAGCCTGCTTGCGGCAAGAGAAGGGGAAGAGATGCGAAGCACGCTCGAAAAAGGTGCACCATGCATCTATTTTAGCGGAAAACGCCCCCGGCTACTCGACGGTGACGGATTTTGCCAGATTTCTCGGCTGGTCAACATCGCAACCACGACGCACGGCAATGTGATAGGCAAGCAACTGGAGAGGAATGATTTCCAGCAAAGGCACGAGCAACTCAGGGGCCGGGGGAAGTTCGATGATGTGGTCGGAAGCTTCGCGAGCCAAGTGATCCTTTGTGGTGACGATGGCGATCACGATGCCGTCGCGCGCTTTCACTTCCTTGATGTTCGACACGCTCTTTTCATAGCGTGTCATTGCTTCGGGATCGGATTCGTCGCGAGTCGCAAGCACGACGACTGGCAGGTTCTCGTCGATAAGCGCATTCGGCCCGTGCTTCATCTCGCCGGCAGGGTAACCCTCCGCGTGAATGTAGGAAATTTCCTTGAGCTTCAAGGCGCCTTCGAGAGCGATGGGGTAGTGGATGCCTCTCCCGAGGTATAGAAAATCGGTGTAACGGAAGAATTGCCGCGCCAGATTTTCGTAGAAGCCGGATTCATCCGCCTGCAGGACCATCTCCATCTTGTGCGGGAGGCGCGTGAACTCCAGCATCAGAGTTCTGGCGGCTTCTTCGCTCATCTTGCCGCGAAGCTGTCCAAGGTAGGAAGCTAGCAGGAGAAGCGCGGTCAATTGCGCGGTAAAAGCCTTGGTGGAGGCCACGCCAATCTCCGGTCCGGCGTGCGTGGGAATCGTGCCGCTTGCTTCGCGCGTGATCATGGAACCCATCACGTTGCAGATCGCTACGGTGGGCGAGCCCTTGAGCTTTGCTTCGCGCTGAGCGGCCAGCGTGTCTGCGGTTTCGCCGGATTGGCTGATACAAACGGTCAACGTATTCGAATCCAGGATGGGGTCGCGGTAACGGAATTCACTTCCGTAGTCGACTTCGACCGGAAGACGGGCCAGACGCTCGATCATGAATTTTGCGGCCAGCGCGGCGTGCCAGCTTGTGCCGCAGGCCACGATGCGTACATTCTGAAATTCGCGAAATTGTTTTTCCGTGATTTTCATTTCATCGAGAAAGACTCTTCCGGTGTCCTGAGAGATGCGGCCGAGGAGCGTATCGCGCACGGCGCGGGGCTGCTCGAAGATTTCTTTCTGCATGAAGTGCTTGTAGCCGCCCTTTTCCGCCATGATGGGGTCCCAGGCGACATGGTGCGCGGGGCGCTCCACGGGGCGGCCATCATGATCCATAACGCGTACACCCTTTGCTGTCAGAACGGCGATGTCCCCATCGGCAAGGAAAAAAATCTCACGCGTATGCTGGAGCAGGGCGGGGATGTCGCTGGCGACGAAATACTCCCCTTCGCCGAGGCCGATGACCGAGGGAGGGCCCAGGCGGGCGGCAACGATCTTCTGCGGGTCTTTGGCGGAGAGGAATACCAGCGCGTAGATGCCGCGCAATTCCTTCAGCGAACGCCGGACTGCTTCCTCGAGCGGAACACCGCCCTGCGAATTCTTCTCCACAAGATGCGCGACGATCTCGGTGTCCGTTTCCGTCGCGAACTTATGACCTTCCTTCTGCAATTGTTCCTTGAGCTCCAGATAGTTCTCGATGATTCCGTTGTGCACGACGACAATCTGGCCAGTGCAATCGCGATGCGGATGAGCATTCTCTTCGGTGGGCCGGCCGTGAGTCGCCCAGCGCGTGTGGCCGATGCCGTAAGTACCATCGAGAGGAGACTTGGCGATGACCTCTTCCAAGTTGCGAAGTTTTCCGGGTGCGCGGCGGATTTCCAATTTGCCGCTCTGATCCACGACCGCGATGCCCGCGGAATCGTAGCCGCGGTATTCGAGCTTGCGCAGTCCTTCGATGATGACGGGCACAACTTTTTTTGGCCCGATATAGCCGACAATTCCGCACATTAGCGGCGTCTCCTGTGGCAGTTTCTAGCAGCGTAACACAGCGAGCGAATTGCAATGACGAATTCCCGGCCACATGTCGCGAAATAGATTACCGTTGCTGAGCCGGACTTACTGCGGAGTGAGCTCGTACGATTTCAGTTTGTCCTCGGCATCAAATTGAAAAGTCACACGCGCCGTCACCGGTTTCAACGTTTCCGTATCGACGTGGTGAATCGTGGCGGCGACGACGTGCGGATCATTCATGCTTTCCACCGGGAAGCCCTGCGAGCTCAGGTAAAACAAAACACGCGATTTCGGCGTGCCCGTCGGCAGCTGGGCATCCAGCATTTCATCGACCTGCTGCAAGCGCGGGTCGGAAGTGTGCGAGCTTTTCTTGCATCCGGCGGGGGCCAGCGTGATGAAAACGCCGAGAAGGAAAAAGCTGGCGATGAGCATGATTGAGTTTCCGGCGAGTTTGCGCATATTAGTCATCGGGAAGTCTGCTCAGTCGACGATCTCGAAACGGTATTCTTCGATGACCGGGTTCGTGAGCACATCCTTCGAAATGCGCTCGAGTTGTTTCTGCGCTTCATCGCGGCTCCAGCCATCCAGATTCAAAACGAAGAATTTTCCTTGCCGGACATCTTTCACGGCCGCGAAGCCGAGCCCGGCGAGGGCGTGATGAATCGTTTGTCCTTGGGGATCAAGTACTGTGCGCTTGGGCATGACCCAGACGTGTGCTTTCATGAACTCAGTATATCATTCCCTCGAATCGCTTCGCGCGGGACGCTAGCCGCGATTGTGCTGAAACGAGTGTTTAAATCCCATCTCCACGATACGCAATAACTCGTCTTCCCGTATCCCCATACGCGCAGCGTTAGCATATTCGTCGAGCAGCGTGGTCTGGAACATGGCCGGGTCGTCAGTGGATAGCACGACCGGTATCCCGTGGCGCAGGAGAACCGGCAGGGGATGTTCCTCGATTTGTGCCTGCGTGCATCGAAGTTGCCGGGCAAGTGCGCCAGTTCTCATATTGCTACCCGGGCAAACCTCCAACGGGATCTTTCTCTCCACAAGAAGATCCATCAGCAATGGATCTTGGGCCGCCGCAATACCATGTCCAATCCGCTCTGCACCCAGCAACTCTATCGCTTCTCGAATCTTCTCAGGCCCGCCGACCTCGCCCGAATGAACCAACCGGTGTAAGCCGATCTCGGCTGCCTTTTCATAAACGGCACGAAACTCGGCCGTCGGAACGCTGAGTTCATCGCCGCCAAGACCGAAAGCGACGATCGCCGTCGAAGCGCACTGCCTGGCGGAATCCAGGACTTCCATGGCGGCTCGTGCGCCAAATTGCCGAACGGCGTCGAACACCCAATTGAAACGCAGCCCGCGGCTTTCGAACGGCACGGTTGCGCGAAGCAATGCTTCGAAATTCGTTTCCGGGCTCTGTTTTCTGAGGAGCATAACGCCGACGGAGAGCGTCACCTCGGCGTACACGACGGATTGAGCGAGCAAATGTTCGGCAAGATCGCGGGCAATAAGTGCGTAGTCCCGAGGCTCGCGCAAAAAAGAAGTTACCCACTTGAACGCTTCGATGAATTCCAGAAAATCGCGGTAAGCGTAGCGCCGGCGTACTTCCTCCTCGGTCAGAATGACGCCGTGGTGGGCCGCCAACTCGCACACTGTAGCGGGCTGGATGGAACCTTCCAGATGAAGGTGCAGCTCAGCTTTTGGAATGGAAACAATCCGTTGAGAGAGCAAGGGCGGCGTCATCCGCGAACGATCAGTGCGGCAATGGCGGGCTGCCGGCGTTTCTCCAAGCCGTGAGCCAGAATGAGCCAACGTCGGTGGCGGCGTCGGAAAGTTGTCTGATCAGAATGGCCGCTGCCTGATTGTAGAAGCGGTCGTAATATTCGTCGGTGAACGAACTCTCGCCGTGGAGAGCGTTTCGATCAGCTAGCAGTATCGTCTCCAGCCAGCTATGCGAGCTCAGGCAGGCTTCGAAAGCGTGGTCCGTCGGGTCGCTGATCAAAACGGCGTCGTTCGGCCTCATGGGGAAAAACGACGAGTAGCGGTCGATCAGCGTGGTCCCGAAGCGTTCGTTGACTCCGGGTTGGCCGCTGAGGCGCCCATCGGAGTTATCGGTCGTGTTAAACGGATCGTGAGCCTCTGCAACGTAGTTGGCGAGAATGGCGGCATCCAATCTGGCTTCGTCCCACCTCCCGGCCTTGAAGGCTTCCGTCAATTTCGCACTGTAGACGCCGATCTGCCAGGGAAGGAGACCGTTGGCCTCCAATTTGGTCTTGCCATATTTGGTGACTGCAGCCTTGTAATCGCGCGGCAGCGCTTCGAACGGGAAGCGTCCGTACTTGTCCAGGAGAATGTAGTGATTGTGCCGCTCGGCGGGAGTCTTCGCGATGGCATCAAGGGGGTCGGTGACGTGTTGCGAGAGCAGCCCAAGGTTGGTCTCGAAAAACGACCGGATGTCCTGCGGCAGAGTGTCGATGGCTTTGTTCACGACCAGCCGGTGGCCGTTTTTTCCCCATGCTCTTGAGTTCTGGGGAAAAAGGCAGCAGAGCATCAAGAAAGTAAAAGCGACTCCCGCTCGTCTGTACCAATGGTGAAAAGACGATGCCTGCATTCTGCGATTCCTCTTATGCGCGATTCGCTGCCCTCAGCGTGCTGTGCTTCCGGCCGTAAGAATAGTAGAGCACGAGGCCAATGATCATCCACACAAAGAAACGGATCCAGTTCATGATCGGGAGGCCCGCCATGAGCAGGACACACGTGATAATAGTAAGTACAGGCGCCAGTGGACCGCCCGGGGCGCGGAATGCGCGCGGGCGATCCGGTTCGCGGTAGCGCAGGATAAGCACTCCTCCCGCCACCAGAGCGAACGCGAAGAGTGTGCCGATATTCGATAGATCAGCCAGTGTTCCTATGTCCAGCAGGCCGGCGGGAATGCCAACCACGAATCCCGCCATCCAGGTGGAAAAATCCGGCGTTTGAAAACGCGGGTGTACCCGGCTAAAGATTTTGGGAAACAAGCCGTCCCGCGACATCGCAAACCACACTCGCGCTTGGCCCAGTTGAAAGACCAGCAGGGAAGAAATCATGCCCATCAGCGCGCCGATCAGGACGACCAGGCGCACTCCCGTAAAATGGAGTTTCTTCAGCGTGTTGACGACAGGGGCGGCATCGTCCAAGAGCGTGTCCCATCGCACCAGGCCTGTAAGCACCACGACCACGGCAATGTAGAGCAGCGTGCAGATGACCAGTGTCGCTATGATTCCTATAGGTAGGTCACGTTGCGGATTTTTACATTCCTCGGCAGCGGTCGAGACGGAATCGAATCCAATGTATGTAAAAAAAACGATCGATCCGCCCGTCAGAATGCCGGGCCATCCGTTTGGCGCAAAGGGATGATAGTTCGCAGGGTGAATGAGTTTTGCCGCAAACGTCACAAAGACCATGATGGCGACAATTTTCAGAAAGACCATGATGTTATTGGTGCGCGCTGACTCTTTGATGCCGCGCACCAGAATCACCGTAAGCAACATCACAATGACGAAGGCCGGCCAGTTAAAGCCGAAATGCCATCCCGGGCCGTAGAGCATGTTCCCTTGCAGGTCGGACAATCCGCTCGGAAGATACGCTGGAGAAATCCACCGGGGATTCGGGTTTACGCCGAACCAATCCAATAAATTGACCATGTGCTGCGAAAAACCGACGCTGACGGCCATGTTGCTGACGGCGTATTCCAGTATTAAGTCCCAGCCTATAATCCAGGCGATGAGTTCTCCCATCGTGGCGTAGGTGTAGGTGTACGCGCTGCCCGCAATCGGAATCATGGCGGCGAGCTCGGCGTAGCACACCGATGCGAATCCGCAGGCGATTGCCACCAGGATAAAGGAAAGCGCGATCGCGGGGCCCGCGCCCGGACGTCCAAACGAAGCGGAATGGTGGATCAGGTACTCAAGAAGCGGGGCGTTCAGAATCGACGAGGCTTGAAATTTTTGTCCGGCAATCGCCGTGCCGACAATGGTGAAGATTCCCGAACCAATGACGGCGCCAATTCCTAGCGACGTCAAGCTGAGCCACCCGAGGGATTTTTTTAAGCGGACTTCAGCATTTTCCGAATCCGATATGAGTTGGTCGATACCCTTGCAGCGGAAGAGTTCTGATCCCACCCATGCTCTCCGATCGCATCCGGGCAAACCGGAAGCCCGAGATTACCCAGTACGGTTTGAGGAATGAACGCGCCTCAATGTACCCCGAGAAGCTCCGTCACGCAACCGCCAGCGCGCCCGGCTTAGGCCTGCTCGAGCTGCGCGTACCGCTCGATAAATTTTTTCGTGCCGCGGCCTGGAAAACTCACAGAAACGCGCCGGTCTTCATCGTCGCCTTCGACGCCCACGATCGTTCCCACGCCGAAGCTGGGGTGCCGCACCTTTCGCCCAAGCATAGGATTTGCATCGCCGCCGCGTTTAATGGCGGGCCGGCCGAACGAACTCGGTGCGGAACGAGGGCGCGGAGCGGAGGCCGCCGGTTTTTGTGTGCCCCGTACACGGCGGAGAAACTCCTCCGGTGAATAGGAATACTCCGCGTCGGGTTCGTAGCGGCGTGTTTCCCCGATCTCCGCCATCGAGCCGCGAACCGTGTCCACCAGCTCACTGGGGATCTCCGTGAGAAAACGTGAAGGCAAGGAAGCGCGCAGTTGCTGCTCGTTGCCGAAAATGCGCCGGTATACCGCGCGCGTCAACGTAAGCGACTGGCGGGCACGCGTCATGCCGACATAAACGAGGCGGCGCTCCTCTTCGATCCCCTTTTCTTCGGCAATGGACCGGCTGTGCGGGCAGATGCCCTCTTCCAACCCAGTCAGGAAAACGTGATCGAACTCGAGTCCTTTTGTGCTGTGCAGGGTGATCAAAGTCACGCCAGGCTTTCCTTCGTATTGATCCGCATCGCTTACCAAGGCGGCGGCATCGAGGAAGTCCGTGAACGTCTCGCCGGCTTCCATGCTTTCGGCGACCGCGCGCGTGAGTTCTTCGAGATTTTCGAGCCGCGCGACATCTTCCGGAGTATTCCGGTCCTTGAGCATATCCATGTAGCTGGATTCCTCAAGAACCGTGCGCAAGAACTCCGCTGGTTCCTTGGTGGAGAGCGCTTCCTGTAATTTGCGGACAATTTCCTGAAACGTACGCAACGGGGTGACAGCCCGGCCGGCCGACGCGCCGGAAACAAACTTTTCAATGACGTCCCACAAAGGCGTCTCGTCAGCGCGCGCCGCCTCCCGGAGCGCGTCGACAGTTGACTTGCCGATGCCGCGCGGAGGCACATTTAATACTCTCAGCAGGGAAATGTCATCTTCTGGATGCATGGCCAGGCGCACATAAGCCAGCGCATCTTTCACTTCGGCGCGGTTATAAAAGCTGAATCCGCCCACCAACTTGTAACGCAGGCCGCGGCGGCGAAATACTTCTTCGAAGGCCCGCGACTGGGAATTGGTGCGGTATTCGACCGCGCAAGTCTGGTCCGAATCATCGTTGAGTATTCGATCCAACTCGCCCGCGACATATTCCGCTTCCGCTTGGGCATCCCGGGCTTCGAAATACTTGAGATTTATTCCGCCTCCTTTCTCTGCGCTCAAGGACTTGCCGAGCCGTTCCGGATTATTGGCCACCACCGCGCCGGCGGCATCCAGAATCTTCTGCGTGGAGCGATAGTTCCGCTCCAGCTTGACGATTCGAGCTGCGGGAAAATCCCGAGAAAAACTCAAGAGAATCGAAACATCTGCTCCACGCCAGCGGTAGATCGACTGGTCCTCGTCACCAACGACGCAAACATTTTGTTTCGGTCCGGTGAGTAGCCGCATCAATTCATACTGGACACGGTTCGTGTCCTGATATTCATCCACGTGAATGTATTGGAAGCGCGCCTGCCATTTTTCGCGCGTCACCGCAGACTCCCGCAACAAACGCGCTGAACGTAGCAGCAGGTCGTCAAAATCCAGGGCCTTGCTGGCTTCCAGCAGTTTCTCGTACCCCGTGAAAATGTCCGCCGTCCGCCGCCCGTTTTGATCGAAGGCTTCCGCGCGAACCTGCTCCGGAGTCTGCCCGTGATTCTTCGCGTAACTGATCCGGCTCAGGACGTTTCGGGGAGTCAGGCTGTCGTCTTCAATCTGCAGCTTGGTCATCGCCAGCTTCACCGCTGTGATTTGATCGTCGTCGTCGTAGATGGCGAAATCCCGCGGCAGACCGGCCGCGGCCGCTTCCCGCCGCAGCAGCCGTGCGCACAGCGAATGAAACGTAGACAGCCAGGGCTGTGCCGGCGGGACTCCTGCGCGCAACAGGAGATCGGACACGCGATTGCGCATCTCTTCCGCGGCTTTGTTGGTGAAGGTCACGGCGAGAATCGCTTCAGCCGGTATCCCGTTCGCGATCAGGTTTGCCATGCGGAAGGTGATTGCGCGTGTCTTGCCCGTTCCGGCGCCTGCCAGGATGAGCACCGGACCTTCGATCGTTTCAACCGCGAGCCGTTGCTGCGGGTTCAGTTCGTCGAGGAGAGTCAGCATTTGTCCGCGGTGTTGGGAAAAAGTGTGCACACGTCATGGTAGCCGACCGTGGCGATGCGCGCAAACTTGCCCGATTTGCCTTCTTGTGAGTGACGCGAATGCCCTTCCGCAATTGACGCGATGTGTGCAGGATTCAGTGGTCTCCGCTGCGTCCGAGATCAATCTCGAAATACAGCAGGCCGCGGTTCTTTTCAATGGCAATCACTTCCGGCACGTACAAATGGGCGTTGCTCAAGAGCTCGAACTGGCTTCGCAGGTCGAAATAAACCAGTCCTTGCGCTGTGGTATGGGGTGCGATGACACTAGCCTGCACTCCGGCATTTCGAATCTCCTGCTCCACTTCCATCCATTTCTTGTCCCGCCCGAATTTGGGCCCGCCGAGGGGAATGGGGAGCTTCCTGGTGGTCACATTCTTGGCTCCGGGATGGGTGATGACATCGGCCGCTTGTTCCGATGACAGCGGCTCCAGCGCCTGCTTCTCTTCCTCCGAGATGGCGATGTTCAATCGGATTCGCTCCAGAGTGATCTTCATGCTATCGTCCGAGTCGTTTCGAAAGGCCACTTGTAGCGCGACAATACCTGCATCAAAGGGGGATTTCTTATGAAACTTCTCCTTGTACAACGCCGGATCGGTCCACGGTCGCGCCGTGATGGTCAGGCCCTCGTGCGATTCCAGCGAAGCGGTCTTCAGTGAAGACGGCTGTGGTGAGGGTCCCTGCTGTGTCGCGAGCAGGGCAGAAGCAAGCAAGGGAAGCACGAGTGTTAGTTTCCGCACCGGGTTATAATAGACTTTTCTCATCTTGACGCCTTCGATTCCTGGGGGATACGCAGGGTTGCCCTGCACCGTGCACTGGTTGTCACGAACGGGGCGCGGACAGACCGGAGCCACGCTTAGTGTATTTCATTTATAGCTTTCTCATGGGCCTGGCGGCCCTTTTGCTTGTACCTTACTGGCTCGTGCAGGGCCTGCGGCACGGGAAGTACTTGTCTAATCTGTGGCAACGCCTTGGATTTGCATTTCCTTCGCTTTCCGCCTTGCCCGCGGAGCGCCCCGGCGCAATTTGGATTCACACGGTAAGTGTCGGCGAAGTGCTTTCTGGTATTACTCTCGCCCGGCGTTTGAAGCAGACCTACCCGAATCGGCCTCTCATCATCTCCACCACCACAATCACGGGTCAGGCGCTGGCGCGTGAACGTATGGATTTCGCGGACGCAGTTATCTATTTTCCGCTGGACTGGAACTTCTGTGTCCATCGGGCGCTAGACGCGGTGCGGCCATCGCTTGTTCTCGTACTCGAGACGGAAATCTGGCCGAATTTTCTTCGCGAGGCCGGGCGTCGCAAGATTCCGGTGGTGTTTGTTAGTGGGCGCATCTCGGACCGCTCGTTCGCCCGTTACCAAAGCTATCTCGGTGTTTTTGGTTTTTTTCTGCGTCCTTTCCTGAAGGATGCGCTTTCGCATGCCAGCGCTTTCCTCATGCAGAACGACAAGGACGCTGAGCGGATTCGGGCTATGGGTGCGCCGGCAGACCGGGTCCACGTCAGCGGGAATCTGAAATATGACCTCGATCTTCCCGGGCCTACGCCGCTTTCGACGTGGCTGGAGGCAGAGGTCAAGCGCAGCGGCCGCTCGCCAATTATTGTCGCCGGAAGCGTAGTTGCAACGGAAGAGCCGCACGCCCTCATTGCCTTTGGCACATTGCAAGGCGAATATCCGAAAGCACTCCTCGTTCTTGCGCCTCGCAAGCCGGAGTGTTTCGACGAGGCCGCGGAATTCATCGACGAATCGCACCGCAAGTTCATCCGGCGTTCGCAATTGCCGATACCGGGGCCAGCACAATCTTCGGCCGGCTCACCCGCAGGCGACTCCACAATACCCGACAATGTTACCGTCCTCCTGCTGGACAGCATCGGCGAGCTCGCTTCGATTTATCGTTTGGCCGACGGCGCCTTTGTCGGGGGTTCGCTAGTTTCTTCCGGTGGGCACAACATTCTGGAACCGGCAGCCTTCGGAAAAATCCCCGTGTTTGGGCCGTCCATGGAGAATTTTGCAGAGATCGCCTCACGCTTTGTTTCTGCCGGAGCCGCCTTGCAAGTGGAGAGCCCTGAAGATGTTGGCGTAGCCTGGATCGAATTGTTCCGTGACCCTGACCGGATGAAGAAAATGGGCGAAACGGCACGGCGATTGATCGAGGACTCGCGCGGCGCGACGGATCGAGCAATGGCGGAAATCGCCAAGCGCCTGGATGGTTCCGCACGATGAATGTTCCGCTGCTGCTGCGAGTCTTTTTGTGGCCGCTATCGATCCTTTACGGAGTCTTTGTTCGGCTTCGAGCTTGGCTGTACACGAGCGGCTGGCTGAAGCAGAAGCGGCTGAAAGGAACGGTCATCAGCGTCGGCAATCTTACCGTCGGTGGCACCGGCAAGACGCCTATGGTGATTTGGCTCGCCGAAAAATTCCTGGCTGATGGGAAGCGCGTCGCCATTTTGAGCCGCGGCTATCGCGGCACAAACGGCACCAGCGACGAAATCGAATTGATGAAGTTTCGACTGCAGGGCCGCATTTCCTTTGGCGTCGGAAAGAATCGTCTCGCCGAAGGCCAGAGCCTCGAATCACGCGAACCCATCGACGTTTTTCTTCTCGACGACGGCTTCCAGCACCTGAAACTCGCGCGAGATCTCGACATCCTCTTGATGGATGCATCGCGGCCGCTGCACGGCGAGTCCTTGCTTCCCGCCGGCCCTCTTCGAGAACCCCTTTCCGCCATGAGCCGGGCGAATGTCGTTGTCTTCACCCGGACTGAGACCATGCCTGGAATAAATGAGGCTGTTGGCAAGCTCACCCAGTTTCCCGTTTTTGCCGCAGCCACAAGACTTCTGGGATTCCGGCGGCTCGGTGGTGAAATCCATCTGCAACAAGCTGCGGAAATAGGCGGCGGACCCTTTTTTGCCTTTTGTGGTCTTGGCAATCCCAGCGCCTTTCTGCGCGATCTGCAAACTTGGGGCTTGGCGCTTTGCGGGCACGCTTTCTATTCCGATCACCGCCGCTATACTGCCCAGGATGTCTCCGAGATCAGACAGGTAGCCAAGCAGGCCGGCGCAAATGCCTTGGTCACCACCGAAAAGGACGCGCAGAATCTCCATGGCTTGCAGTTCGAGGAGACCCCTGTCTATGTTTCTGTGATCGACCTCGTCGTGAGCCCGCAGGCCGACTTTGGAAACATTCTCGATCAAGCGTGCGCCGCAAGGACGGGGTCCGCCGCATGAAAATCCTGATTCGCGCGACCAACTGGGTGGGTGACGCCATCATGGCGCTTCCCGCGCTCCGGATTGTGCGCAGACGTTTCCCGGAAGCGGATATCTCCATCGTCGCACGGCCCTACGTCGCGGATATCTACCGGGACCAAGAGATTTGCGATCGGCTTATTCCTTACGATCCACAAGGGAATCATGCAGGCTTTTTGGGCCGCGAGAGGCTCGCGTCAGAATTGCGCGCGACCAAATTTGATGTGGCCCTGCTGATGCAAAATGCTTTTGACGCTGCCTGGCTGGTGTGGCGCGCAAACATTCCTGAGCGTATTGGTTACGCCCGCGATGGCCGCAGCCTGCTGCTCACGAAAGCCGTGCCGGTTCCCATGCCCGGAGAAATCCCCGCGCATGAAAAGTTTTACTACCTGGAACTTCTTCGCCGCGCCGGTTGGTCGGATTCCATTTCGGACGAGGGATCCATTGATTTGATCATTCCCGAAGGGAAGCGCGCGAGCGCCGCAGAATTTCTCTTCAGGTCGGGCTCGCGCCCAGGCGTGGTGCGCATCGCGATCGGTGCCGCCGCTTCCTACGGGGCCGCAAGGTGTTGGCCCCCTTCACGGTTTGCTGAACTGGCGAACCGGCTGCAGTCCCATATGGATGCCGACGTAATCCTCTTTGGAACCGCTGCCGAATCTGCCGTTTCGAATGCCATCTCCGCCGAGATGCACCGTCCGCCGATCGATCTCACTGGTAAGACGGCCATCGCAGATTTGCCCGCGCTTCTCTCCCACTGTCATCTTTTCGTTGGCAATGATTCTGGCGCAATGCACGTTGCCGCGGCGGTTGGCCTCCCCATCGTCGCGGTGTTTGGTCCGACGGACCCTCATGGAACGGCTCCCGTCACGCCGCGCTGCACGATCGTTCAGCAAAAACCGTACTGTAGCCCCTGTTTTCTTCGTCGCTGCCCCACTGATCACCGCTGCATGAAAGATGTCACGGCGGAAATGGTGGAAACCGCGGCAAATTCCTGGCTCCCCACAATCGAGGTGCGGCGTGCCTGAGCAAGTGGCAATACGCCCTGCCGTGTTCCTCGATCGCGATGGCACCATTGCCGAGGAAGTCGGCTACCTGAATCACGCCAGCCGCTTCCGCATGTTTCCCTTTGTGGCGGGCGCCATTCGCCTGCTCAACAAAGCGGGTCTTCCTGTCGTCGTAGTGACTAACCAATCCGGTGTCGGCCGCGGGTATTTTCCCGAATCACTCGTGGCGACCGTCAATCAGCTCATGACGCAGCAACTTGCCGAAGCGGGCGCGAGAATTGATGCGGTGTATTACTGTCCGCACACTTCCGCGGAACACTGTGACTGTCGCAAGCCGAAAACTGGCATGTTGGAGCGCGCCGCTCTTGAGCATGCTCTCGATTTGAAGCATTCTTTCGTGGTGGGAGACCGTTACGGCGACATCGAGCTCGCGCGAAATGCCCGGGCACGCGCCATCCTCGTCCGCACCGGCTACGGTGAAGGCGAGCTCGCCTGGCATGCGGCAAAGTGGCCTCTGCAGCCCGATTTTGTCGCGGAGGACCTTTCCCACGCTGCGGATTGGATCCTGAGGCAACCAAGATGAAGCCTTCGTCCTCGAAGAAATCAACGTCGACGGCTGTCGACCTGATGGCTCTCGCCGAATGTGTTGAAAAATTCTCGACGAAAACTGTTGTTTTGCTTGGCGATTTCGTCGCGGATGAATTTCAATATGGCGAAATCTTACGTGTCTCGCGCGAAGCCCCGGTCCTGATTCTCAAGCATCGAGAGACAAACCTTGTTCCCGGCGGGGGAGCAAACGCCGCAAATAACGTTGCCACACTCGGAGCGCGCGTTTTGCCCGTCACTGCGGTCGGCGACGATGCTGCGGGGGAGGCCCTGATCGCGCATTTTCGCCGAAAACAAGTCGATGTCACCGGTGTTTTTTCCGTTAAGGGTTGGACCACGCCAACGAAAACGCGCTTTCTTGCTGGCTGGGCCCATACCATCGGGCAACAGGTTTTGCGCGTCGACTATGAACCGAAATCGCCGTTGCCCGATGCTGCCCGGAAAAAGCTTCATCAACGGCTTCTCGCGAATCTGCGTCGCGCCGACGCTCTCGCTGTTTCCGATTACGGCTTTGGAGTGGCCACTCCGGAAACGGTCCGGGAAGCGATCGGGAAGCGAAGCAGCGCCATGCCAGTCACTCTCGACGCGCGCTATGGCCTTCACAGATATGCGAAGGCCGGCGTCAATTCCGCTACGCCTAACGAAGCCGAACTTGAGGCGGAGCACCGCACGTCCATTGGTAAGAATCTCGACGAGCTTGCCAGAGCAGGCCACGCGACTCTTTCCGCGATGAAACTACAGGCCCTGCTTGTCACTCGTGGACGGCACGGTGCGGCACTTTTCGAGCGCGGCAACTGCCTCACACACATCCCAGTTCATGGCAGCGATCAAGCCGTGGACGTCACCGGTGCCGGCGACACCGTTCTTGCCGCATACACTCTCGCGCTTGCGTGCGGAGCCTCGCCGCTAGAAGCCGCCCACATCGCCAACATCGCGGGCGGCCTCGTGGTCATGAAGCGTGGCACCGCCACCGTCTCACGCGAAGAATTGCTCGAAGCCATTCGTGGCGAAGCCTCCGGAGCCACTTCGTGAGTTATGCGTGAGGCCGCTTCCAAAATCATTGCACGCGATGCGCTCCGCCAAGAGCTCGCGCAACACAAACTCCGTGGACAGCGCGTGGTCTTCGCCAACGGTTGCTTCGACACGCTCCACGTCGGCCATATTCGTTATCTCGAGGGCGCCCGGCGCGAAGGTGACGTTCTCGTCGTTGGGGTCAACGCGGATTCTAGCGTCTGTAGTCTGAAAGGGCCAGGCCGCCCAATTCTTGACGAGCAAGCACGCGCACTGCTCGTTGCCTCGCTGCGCTGCGTTGATTACGTCGTGCTCTTTGCCGAACCCACGGTGGAAGCGCTCCTGGAAGAGTTGCGGCCCGATGTCCACGCCAAGGGCACGGACTACACTGCCGAAACGGTTCCCGAGCGTGCGGTTGCCGCGCGGCTTGGCATCCGCGTGGCCATTGTTGGCGATCCCAAGGATCATTCGACGGGCCAGGTTCTTGACTCCGTCCGCAAGGCCCCGCATGTCTGAACCGCGCTTTCTGGTCGTGCGTCTTGGCTCTCTCGGAGACATCGTCCACACCTTCCCCGCCGTTGCTGCCCTGCGAGAAGCGTTTTCATTCGCTCAGATTGTCTGGCTTACGCATCCCCGTTGGAGCGCCCTGATTGAGAGTAGTGAACTGGCCACCGAGATTTGGGAGACGGAGACTCGCTCTTACAACTCTCTTCGCGAAGTGATTGGCCGTGTCCGGAAGGCGGATTTCACAACGGCAATCGATTACCAGGGTTTGTGGAAATCAGCGACGCTGCCGTTTCTCGCGCGTGTACCCCGGAGGATCGGGTTTTCTTCGCAAACGATTCGCGAATTTGGTGTGCCGATTCTCTATACGGATCGGGTTGCATCAACGGCCACCCATATCGCCGATCAAAACGGAGAACTTTCGCGGCACGCCGGCGCCCGAAATGGGGTGGCGCCTTTCTCGCTGGCCGTTTCTTCGATTCAAGAAGCGTTTGTGCTGCAGCTCCTGCGCGGCTATTCCATTAGCAGGTATGTCGTATTGAGCCCCGCCGGCGGCTGGCGCTCCAAATGCTGGCCTCCCGAACGCTATGGCGCCCTCTGTCAGAAAATCTGCAGCGACCTCGGTATGCGCTGCGTTCTGAACTATGGTCCCGGCGAAGAGGAATGTGCCGCTGCCGTCAAAGCCGCGAGTGGCGAAGCCGACCCAATCGCTTACAATGGGTCGCTCGGTCATCTCATGCCCCTCCTGCGCAACGCGGGCTGCATCGTCGGCGGCGACACGGGGCCTCTGCACCTCGCCGTTGCTCTCGGTACTCCCGCCGTCGCATTGTTTGGTCCGACCGACCCTGCGCGCAACGGCCCGTATCGGACAGCCGCTACTCCGGGAAACGACATTGTGCTGCGCAGTCCTAATGCCATAACCACCTACAAACGCGGTGACCGCCCCGATCCTTCCTTGCTGGAGATCGCCGTCGAAACAGTTTTTGATGCCGTCCGCCGCCAAGTCGAGGCTCGTACATGAGCGCGCCGGGCAATTTTTTTGTGCGCTGGCGCGTCCGGCTGGGTTACCCTCTGGCTCTTGCTGTTCTCTGGTTTGCAAGGCCGACCGTTCGGAGCATTTTGCTTGGCGCACTTGTGGGTGCCATTGGCCTGTGCCTCCGCGCTTACGCCGCTGGGTATCTCCACAAGCAGGAAGTCCTTACCGTCACCGGCCCTTACGCCTACACCCGCAATCCACTCTATCTCGGTAGTGCGATGATGGCTCTCGGAGCCGGAATTGCCGCGCGCTCCTGGGTCTCAATATCCATCCTCATTATTTACTTTGCGATTTTTTATTCCATGGTGATGCGTCGTGAAGAGCGGGAACTCCATTCGCGCCATGGCGCTTCTTTCGAAGAGTATGCCCGCGCGGTGCCGCTGTTTGTTCCGCGTCTGACAGCCGCGAACTTGTCAGGGAGTTCGGCGGGTTCATTCTCCCTTGCTCAGTACAAAAAAAACCATGAATGGCACGCGGCAGTGGGCTTTCTACTGCTTCTCGCCGTGCTGTTTCTGCTTTCGCGTTTCCCCTTGCATTGAGGCTGCCGCTATCCTTGTTTCCGGACAAGCTACAAAGCAGGAAATCTCCAGCCGCGTGCCATCCGTTAGCACATGCACCGCGCCGTCGCGGTCGGTTCTCAAGATGCGCACCCCAGCTTTAGTTAATCGCTCCAGGAGTTCCGGGCTGGGATGCCCGTAAAGATTGCCTTCCCCGGCTGAAATGATCCCAACCCGCGGCTGGACCGCTGCGAGCAATTCGGGCGTCGTGGAGTTCTTGCTCCCATGATGCCCGACCTTCAGCACATCGGAGCGCAGCAAATCTGTACCATTCTGTGTGAGAATCGCGCGTTCAGATTCCTTTTCCGCATCTCCGGGCAAGAGCAGGGCACGATTTCCGTAATGTAAGCTCAGCACGAGAGAGTCATCGTTTTTTGCGGGAGTCGCCGTTTCTCCCGGCGCAATGTCCGGCCACAAGAACTCACCCCCCACATCATCCCAGCGGAAAGACTTTCCATGAAGCTCATGTTCGATGGGGATTTTTCGTTCGCGCGCCAGTTCTTCCAGCCGGGCAAGCGCAGGTGACGATACTTCCCGTCCAATCCAGAGTTTGCCGATTCGAAAGTTCTCCAGTATCGCCGTCAAACCGCCGATATGATCTTGATGCGCATGCGTCAACGCCACAACGTCCAGCTTCTTGAATCCGCGTGACCACAGATACGGCGATACCGCTTCTTCGCCCGGATCGACGCCGTAAACTACCTCGCGCCCCGGAAATCCGCTGAACGCCCCTCCCCCATCGATCAGCAGTGTCCTGCCCCCAGGAAACACAACAAACAGCGAATCGCCCTGGCCTACGTCCAATACCGTCGCTTCCAGTTTTCCTTTTGCCCATTTCGTGCCAAATGGGTAGGTCGCAATGATCAGCGCGCCGATGATCCACGCGCAACACCATCCAAAAACAATTTTTCTCCGCATCAAATATTTCACTCGGAACCCAGCTGCGAGCAAAAAGCCAGCAACAAAAAACAGCACGACCAACCAGGACGGAGGTCCCGGGATCCGGTAACTCCATCGCGGGAAATGTGCGAACCACTGGACCAGGTGAACCAGCAGAGCGGTCAGCCACCCGAGTGGAGCCGCAAGCAGCTTTCCCAGCGGTGGCAGAATCAGCCCGCTTGCCAAAGTCAGAAAGCCGAGCGGGACTACGATGCCCGTCAAGGGGACGGCGGCAAGGTTTACGAACGGCGCCGACAGTGTGATGCGATGAAAATCTCGCGCCATCAACGGTAGCATTCCTAGCTGTAAAGCGATTGTTATGACGAGCAACTCCCAAACACGAAACGTAACCGACAGCCCTCCGATCAGACAGTTTTCCGCTGTATTGCCTATGCGCTGCGGCAGCTTCGCGGAGAGCCAATGCGCAATCGAACGCAGATCGATTCGAAACTGTGCTGCCCTTGGCTCGTGAGCGGCGTCCCTCGTGACGTCCCTCCAGCCCCGCAGTGCACGCGCGTATGGCTGCACCGTTTTCTCCAGCCACGGCACGGCCAGTCCCGCAATGCAGCCCATAGCGACAAAAGTGAGCTCAAAACTCGAGTCACGTAGGGCGAGTGGTTTCGCCACGAGTAGGATCAACGCAGCCAGTGCAGCGGAATTCAGCAATTCCAACCGGCGGAAGAAGAGACCGCTCACGATGACCAACGCCGCCATCAACGCCGCGCGCAGTACCGGAGGGCGTTCGTCCACCACCGCCACGTAGGCAAGAAGGAGCGCGAGCGTGAGCGAGATTGTCCACAACGGGGACAGTCGCAATTTTCGTCCCAGCCAGTACAGCACAAAGGCAATGGCTCCCACATGCAAACCCGCAACAACCAGCACGTGGAACACGCCCGTCTTTTGAAAATCCGCAGCTTCCGCCCGGTCGACAAAGCTTCGGTCACCCAGCAGCATCGCTCGGAGAACGCCCGCGTTTTGCGGAGTTCCTGCAAATAACTCGTCAATCTCATCGCGCAAACGCCGCCTCACGCGTGCCAATCGTGTTCCGACGGTTGGAGATGTGAAGCCCACCCGCTCGATCAACTCCGGTGCCCGCAGCGTGCCGACGAGATCGATGTTTTGCTGAGCAAGATACGCGCGCCGGTCGAACGCGCCTTCATCCCTGAATAATTGCGGACGGTGGGCTTCTGCAAGAACGGCTACCTCGTCTCCTGCATGAAGCTCAGGCATCGGTTTTTCGTACGGCTGCGGAACGAAGCTCAAACGCAGCCCGCCTTGAACCGAAAGCAATGCGCCCTCAAACTCCACACGAGAAAGTTCGATCTCGTATCCGAAGCTCCACGGCAGCCGCGCCGGTTCATCTCGAAGCCGGCCGTACCATCGCAGCGGCGTTTTTAGATCGAGCCGATTTGCTTCCAGGAGCGAAACCACGTGCTCTGCAGGCCCGGGCTGTTCTGCAACGCAAGCGCCCAGAAATCCAATCACCAACCAACTGATAAGAGAAGCTGCGGCAGCAGGGAAGAGGCGTTTGAGTCTTACAAAAACTAGTCCAATTGAGACTAGTAAAGTTGCCGTGAAAAAGGCGGAGAGTAAGAGGGTCCGCGAAGGAGCAAATTGGACGATCGAAGGCTGCAGGCCGAGGACAATACCGCAAGCAAACGCCGCGGCGATTGCTACGGCCGGCAGCCTCATAACACTCTTCGCAACCTCACTAGCGTCTCGATATGAAAGGTCTGCGGAAACAAATCGAACAGATGCATCTCCACGATCTCGTAGCGCACGCTCGGACCGGTGACTTCTTTCGGCTTGCGCGGCGAATCTGTCAGTACCGCCAGATCTCGCGTCAGCGTCGAAGGATCGCACGACAAGTACACAATTTCTTCCGCGCCGAGCTCCGCAAGTGTCTTTGCCGCTTCTGCTCCCAGGCCCGCGCGAGGCGGATCTAGGACCACAAATTCCGGTTTTTCTTCTGTCTTTTTCAGAAACTCTTCCGCATGTTCATTGTGCGAGACGATCGTGACCCCAGCGAGTTCCGCATTCGCGTAGAGATCCCGCGTCGCAGCGAGATTTGCATCCACGCACACGACCTTCTGAAAAGCTTTCGCGAGTGGCAATGTGAAGAATCCAACTCCGGAATATAAGTCCAGCGCCAGCGCGCCTTTCGCATTGGCCGTCACCGTCTTCAGCAACTCCTCGATCAGAAAGCGGTTCACCTGAAAAAAGGAAAGGTGGCTGACCTTGTACCTATATCCTGCTACTTCGTGAAGCAGATATCCCGGCCCAGTCAACTCGAACCGGTTTTTCTTCTGGTCCAGCAGCAGCAAACTCTCGATTTCGGGAATCGCACTTCGAAAAGTTGCCGCCAACTCTTCGGCGGATTTGGGAAATTTCTCGAAAGCCACGTTCAAGGCAATCTTTTCATCCGCGGAATCCACGAATGCCTCAAGTTCCTGAATGCCGGCAGGAAGTGCGCCCGAGCGGGCCATGTCCTGAAGCCTTCCGAACGTCAGTGCAAGGCGCGGCGAGAGCACCGGGCACTCGTCGATGGGCACAATCACAGAGCTTTCCGGTAAAAAATATCCCAGCGCGCGCGGCATCCCGCTGCGCACCGCCCATTGCGCGCGATTCCGGTAGCCATACGGCTCCGCAGAATGCTCCGTAATCTCTCCCGCCCACGACACGCCGCCGAGCCGCGACAACGTCTCGCGCAGAATTTCTTTCTTGAGGCGCAGCTGTTCCGTTGCTGAGATATGCTGGTAATGGCAGCCGCCACATTTCTGAAAGTGCGCGCACCGGGCTTTCCCGCGCTCCTTCGCCGCCGACGTCACCTCCAGCAGTTCGGCCCAAACCAGTTTCTTCTTCTTCGATTTTGTCGCCGCCCGCACTTCTTCACCCGGCAGCACAAACGGCACAAAGACGGTACTCCCATCGGCGTGCGCCAACCCGTCGCCGCCATAGACCAGCTTCTCAATCGAAAGTATTAACTCTTCAGCCATTTTATCTCCACTCTATTCTCCGACAATTTCCATGGAAAGGAAAGCTTTTCGCCGGAAGAAACCGCTACGCTGGCAAGCTGCACTTAGCTGCAAGCCAGAACCATCAATTTCACTGCACTTTCTTAAGAAAAATAAAAAAGACTCAGTCGGAGTAACCCGTATTCTTCCAGCAATCGTTTCTGAACATATTGTTTTTCAACCATCGCCAGTTGTTCCGCTTTCATTTTCCGCCTGTACAGCGCCAGTTGCCCATCCACTTCGCGCCGGATTTTCAACAGCAACTCTTCCGAAGCCCCGCTCGTCAGCAAGGCATGCACCTTGTCATCGAGAATCGTCAGCCGCCGCTCCAGATCTTCCACGTCGAGCGTCCCCGGCGAATCCAGAAGCGTTGCACTCGTCTCCAGCGCCGATGCGATTTCCCCCAGGCGCGCAGCCAAGGCAGGTTGCAGTGCAAGTTTGTTTGCGGCTGCCTCTTTTAGCCGAGCGATGTTTCTGGCGAAATACTTCCTCAATTCGTCGCGTGAGAACGGTTCGCCGGCCGCCGCTCCCGCATTTTTCGGAGCCCTGCCGGTCGCCGCATCCTGTTGCTCTTCAGCGGCTTGCAGGACGGCATCGGTGCAGTACGCCAGGCTTTTCAGCGGCTTGTTCGCTCCACGCTTCGATCTCTGATAGCTTTCGAACGCGCTGTCAATACCCTTTAGAACCGCTTCCAATGGCACGCCCGCCTTCTGCCACGCTTCCATGATCGCCCAATCGAGTGGCGACACCAGCAGGTGTGCCCCGCGTTTTTTCCAAAAATATTCCTCGATTTCCGTGAAGTAATTGAAGTAGTTCCAGCCGTCCATTTCTGTGGTTAGCCGCCGCGGATTCTATTTATGTGCTGCGCTTAGTGCGTTACTTGAAAAGCGTAAGCTATTTCTGCGCTTTCTTTGCGGGTGCGGCCGCGCGCGCGTCCTGACCTTGCGCTGCGGCGCTCTTGCCATGCTCTGCCGGCTGATTTTTCTCCCAGATCAATCGGAGCCCGGACAGTGTCAGGAAAGCATCCGTGTGCTGGATGTGCTTGGAGCCTTTGGCAACCAGCTTTGCCTGTCCTCCGGTCGCAACCACCGTCACATTTTCGCCAAGCTCTTTTTTCATGCGCGTGAGCATCCCGTCCACCATGTCCACAGCCCCGTAGTACAAACCCGCCTGCATGTGCGTGATGGTATTCGTCCCGATGACTTTTCCCGGGTCTTTGATTTCCACTCGCGGCAGCCGCGCCGCCCGCGCAAACAAAGCTTCGGATGCAATCCCCAGCCCCGGCGCGATGACCCCGCCCAAATACTCCCCCTTGGCCGAGATGGCGTCAAACGTAATCGCCGTCCCGAAATCCACAACGATGCACGGCCCTCCATACTGGTGAAACGCCGCCACACCGTTCACAATGCGGTCCGCGCCCACCTCCGAAGGATTGTCCACCAGCACCGCCATGCCGGTCTTTACCCCGAGTTCCACAAACAGCGCCTTCTGCCCAAAATAAACGCGCGACATTTCTGCCAGCGTCCAATTCACCGGAGGCACGACCGAGCTGATGATTACGCCAGTGATGGCGTCGCGATCCAGCCCCGCCAGGGTGAACAGATTCCGCGTCAGCACGCCATATTCATCAACCGTTTGCTCGCGCGCCGTCGTCAAGCGCCAGTTGGCAATCAACTCTTCGCGGCGGAAAACGCCCAGCACCGTGTTGGTGTTCCCTACGTCAATGGTCAGCAGCATCTATCGCGCCTCCGCCACGTCGCCCGCAGTCACCGTTTTCACGTTTCCGTCGTCGCGCTCCACCTGCAGCAAACCCTCCGGTCCCAGTCCCACCGTCGTTCCCACGTAGCTCTCCGTGCCGTTGGTCACCCGCACGCGCTTGCCTCTCGCGTAACTTGAAACCCCTTCAAAATGCGCAATCACTTCGGAGGCACCCTCGCGCAAAAACCGATTGTAGTCGCTCTCGAATTCGCGCAGCAAGCGAACGAGCAGTTCCATGCGCGATTGCGGCTTGCCCGTTTCCATGCGCAGGGAAGTGGCGATGCTCGCCAGCTCTCCAGGAAATTTCTCCTGATTTACATTCAGGCCGATCCCTATAATAACGAACCGCACCTGGCTTGGTTCAGCGTGCATCTCCGTCAGGATGCCCCCGGCTTTTTTCCCGCGAATGAACAAATCGTTGGGCCACTTCAAGTCGACCTTCAAGCCTGTCACAGCCTGCACCGCGGAGTGTGCGGAAAGCCCCGCCATCATGGTCAGCAGCGGTGCCTGTACGGGCGCCAGCTTGGGCCGCAGCAGCAGTGTCACGTATATGCCGGTGCCACGGTCGGAATGCCACGCACGCCCCGCCCGGCCGCGCCCCGCGGTCTGCTCTTCCGCCAGCACCACGGCGCCTTCCGGCTCGCCGGCGTGCCCCAGTTCCAGCGCCACGCGGTTCGTCGAATCCGTCTTGAAAAAATGGAAGATGCGCTTGCCAAACAGGCTGCCCTTCATCCGTTGCTTCAACATGTCCGGAGTCAGTATGTCGGGCACCTGCTCCAGAAAATATCCCGAGGCTGTCTGGCCTTTTACCTTAACGCCTAATCCGCGCAGCCGCTCCACCCACCGCCACACCGTTGATCGTGACACACCGATTTCTTTCGCGATTCGCGCGCCGCTGATCACGATCGTGGCGTTTTCCGCCAGCAGTGTAAGCAGCCCCGCGAGCCGCCGGTCAGTCGTTCCGGGTAGGGTTTCTTGAGTCATCGGGATAAGGCCATGCCTTTTCGCGCTGCCTAAGCTTACGTTTCCTCGATGCTGTCCACAAGGAGACTCAGGTTTGCCGCCGGCGCCGAATGCGTCAGCATCCCGGAAGAAAGAAAATCGGCACCCGCTTCCGCGTAAGCGCGCGCATTTTCGAGGTTGATCCCGCCGGAAATCTCGATCACGCAGTCCCCGCGCAGCCCGCGCGCAATCTTCACGCATTCAGCGGCGCGTTCGGGAGTCATGTTGTCCAGCAGCACGGCCTCTGCTCCTGCGCCAATCGCCTCAATCAATTCGCGCACATCGCGCACTTCGATTTGCACCGGCAAAGGTCCCGGGCCGACGACCTCGGGGTCCAGTCCGGCCGCATCGTACGCGCTGGCCGTCCGCGGAGGCGGCGCCTTCGGTGCCGTATAAGTGTGCGCCTTGTCGAGGGCCGCCTTAATTCCACCAGCCAGCGCAATATGGTTTTCCTTCAAAAGAATCGCGTCATAGAGCCCGAAGCGGTGATTGGCACCGCCGCCCGTTTTCACCGCATATTTTTCCAGTGCACGCAAACCGGGCGTGGTCTTCCGCGTATCCCGAATGCGGGTTTTCGTGGCCGCCAGTTGTTCCACGAATCGCCGCGTCAGCGTCGCGATTCCGCAAAGATGAGAGAGAAAATTCAGCACCGTGCGCTCGCCCGTCAGAATTGCCCGGGCATTTCCTCGGATCTGCACAATCTCCACGCCAGGCTCCACGAACGACCCGTCGTTGTGCGGACAACTGACATGGATTTCCGGGTCCAGCGCGCGAAAGATCTTTTCGGCAATCGGCAATCCCGCGCAAACCAGCGTCTGCCGCGTGAGGATGTGGGCCCGTGCCTCTGCCTGCGCAGGCACTGTCGCGGAGGTCGTCGCGTCTCCGGACTCGACGTCTTCGGCCAGCGCCCGCCGCACGAGGTCAACGATGTATTCTGAATTCCAATCCATAAGCACCCGTAGAACTAGGAAGCTCCTTCGAGCTGTGACAAGCGATCTTGCAGTTTCCGAAGTTCGATGCGCTGCTCCGCGAGCGTCGCTTCAAGTCCTTTGATAATGTTTTCTGGCGCGCGGCTCCGGAATGTCTCGTTCCCCAGTTGCTTTTCCTTTGACGCGACCGCCTTCTGCAAACCTTCGCTCTCCTTCTGCAACCGTGCTTTCTCGGCCGCCACGTCCACCGTTTCGGTATAGACGATGCGCACGTCAAATTGTGACGTCGAACGCACTGCGCCCCCGGTTTGCTGCAAGTGCTCTGAAGAAAGTTTCAAGTCCGAAAGAATTCCCAGCCGGACAATACTCGCTTTGTTCGCGACCATCAGGTCGCGCATTGCCCCGTTCGTGCTGGATAGCTCCGCAGCGACTCTCTTTTTCTGATCGAGTTTTAGCTCGGCGCGCATGGTTCGCACGGCGGTGATGACCTCTTGAACCATCCCAAATTCCTGTAGCGCCGTATCATTCTTCCAATTCGCGTGTACTTCCGGAAACCTATCCAGGGCAATGGATTTCGCCCCCGCGCGCTGCGGCAACTGGTGCCACAGCTCTTCCGTTAAGAACGGCATGAACGGGTGCAGCAATCGCAGTGCCGCATCAAAAGAAGCGAATATATTCTTCCACGCCACACTGGCCCTCTCGCGGTCCGTGCTTTGCAGATCTGGCTTAACCCACTCAATGTACCAGTCGCAGAAGTCCCCCCAGAAAAACTCGTACACACCCTGCGCGGCTTCGTGAAACCGGTAATTCGTCAGTGCGTCGTTCATTGCATCTACCGTCGCTGCCAGCCGGGCAAACAGCCATGCATCCGCCAACGGGACGCTTCCCTGATAAGCATACGGCGCTCCCGCGCGAACTTCCGGCGCCGCCACCTCTTCCAGTTTCGCTCCGCCCTCTTCAAACTTGTCCAAATTCACGAACAAAAACCGCGCCGCGTTCCATATCTTGTTTGCAAAATTCCGTGCGCTAGCGAGTTTGTCTTCGGACAAAATGATGTCCGTCCCGGGCGCCGCCATGGACGCCAGGCAAAACCTCATCGCATCCGTTCCGTACTGCTCGTTCAGCGCCACGGGATCGAGTCCCGTGCCTTTGGACTTGGACATCTTCTCGCCGCTCCCAGTCCTCACGAGCGAATGGAGGTACACGGCGCGGAAGGGAACTTGGCCCGTAAAGTGAATGCCCAGCATGATCATCCGCGCCACCCAGAAAAACAGGATGTCGTACCCGGTGATCATCAGGCTCGTCGGATAGTATTTCGCGAAGTCCGCCGTCTTCTCCGGCCAGCCGAGCGTCGAAAACGGCCACAACCCCGAGCTGAACCAGGTGTCCAAAACGTCGGGATCCTGCTCCAGCTTCGTCGAGCCGCACGTCGCGCATTTTGCCGGCGTCTCCCGCGCCACAGTGATGTGATTGTTCTCCTTGCAATACCACGCCGGAATCCGGTGCCCCCACCAGAGCTGCCGCGAAATCGTCCAGTCGCGGATGTTTCTCATCCAGTTGAAATATTCCTCGCGCCGGTTATCCGGCACGATCAGAATCTCTCCGCGTTCCACCGCCGCGATCGCCAGTTCCGCCAGCGGCTTCATCTTGCAAAACCATTGCGTGGAGATTCTCGGTTCAACGATAGTCTTGCTGCGCTCGCAAATCCCGATCGCGTGAGTATGCTCCGTCACTTTTTCGAGCAGCCCCAGCGCCTTCAAATCCTCGACCACTTTCTTCCGCGCCGCTAATCGCTCCAGCCCCGCATATTGTCCTGCACTCGCGCTCATGTGCCCGTCATCGGTCATCACGTCAATTTCAGCCAGTTTGTGCCGCCGCCCCAGTTCAAAGTCGTTGGGATCGTGCGCCGGCGTTATCTTCACCGCGCCCGTTCCAAACTCGCGGTCCACCATTTCGTCCGCGACAATCGGTATCTCGCGGTTCATCAGCGGCAACAACACATTCTTCCCAACCAGGTGCGTGTACCGCTCGTCTTGCGGATTCACGGCCACCGCAGTATCTCCAAGCATGGTCTCCGGCCGCGTGGTTGCGACCACCACGAACTCCTTAGTCCCCACCACCGGATATTTGATGTGCCACAGGTTTCCCTGCCGCTCCTCATGCACCACTTCCAGGTCGCTCAGCACCGTCAGACACACCGGGCACCAATTCACCAGGCGAGTCTCCCGGTAGATGAACCTTTCCTCGTAAAGCCGGACGAAAACTTCGCGCACCACGCGCGACATTTCCGGCGAAAGGGTAAACTTCTCCCTCGACCAGTCGCAGCTCTCCCCAATGCTCCTCATCTGCTGCGTGATCTGGCCGCCTGCTTCTGCTTTCCACTTCGAGACCTGTTTTTCAAACTCCTCCCGCCCGAGCTTCTGGTAGTCAATGCCCTGATCTTTCAGGTGTTTCACCACAACGCGTTGCGTGGAGATGCCTGCGTGGTCCGTACCCGGCAGAAACAGGGTGTTGTATCCCCGCATCCGGTACCAGCGCGTGAGAATGTCGATCTCTGTATGCTCCAGCATGTGCCCGATGTGCAGCGACCCTGTCACGTTGGGCGGAGGAATGACGATCGAAAACACCGGCCCCGGCGCATTCACGTTCGCCCTGAACAGTGCTTCCTTAACCCAGAAGTCTGCCCACCGCGGCTCGATCTGCTGCGGTTCGTAAGCCTTTGCTATCTCGCGAGCCATCCGGTGCAATTCTCCTGTTTAGGGGAAGGCCTTGGCCTGCCCTCTTTCAGCACAGATTATTTCGGTCAGAGTAATCTTCGACTATACGAGGGGAAAAGCTCTGGCGTCAATTCAATGCGCCAAGTGACCAAATGTCGCGGCGTAATCTTATGAGTGGAAATTGAGGACTCGACGAAACAGTGGGGCAGGGAACTGCTACTTCTTCGAATTCATCTCTTCCTTAACCATCGCTTCCACCACCGGCTTCAGGATCTCTCGCGTAACCGCTTGCAGAACTTCAGGACTCATCCTCGCGAGCACTTTGGCCACCAGGTCATCCATGCTCGGCGAGGCCGCGGGCGTAGCCGCTGGCGGTTCTACAAGTGTCTCCGGCGCGTAATAACTTGTTCCGTCGGCGTTGAATTGCTCCGTGCCATGCGTCACATCTTCAGCAACGTGAGCGGCTTCCTCGCGGATAGCTTCTACGGCGG
>Ga0206991_10014_pt2 | contig 36609 bp, 32 predicted proteins | sample Alteio_BWMinCont_9_FD_153286 | JGI IMG/M metagenome (GOLD analysis project Ga0206991, IMG submission 153286) | Enriched cells from forest soil in Barre Woods Harvard Forest LTER site, Petersham, Massachusetts, United States -... | ecosystem: Environmental > Terrestrial > Soil > Temperate forest >...
GCCTCCGATGGCTGGATAAGGCGCTTCAGGCGCCAGGAATAGCGCCCAACATTCAAGCGGTCCGATTCTTTCATCGCAACGTGTGGCCCGCGCTCGAATCTCGCTGGCCCGGACTGAAGTGGAAGATCTTGGGCAAGAATCCGGGACCCATCCGCGATTTGGCCGCTCGCGATCCGACCATCGAGGTCACTGGCTTCGTGGAAGACGCTGTGGCTCTCATCGCGCAGTCACAAGTGGCCGTGGTTCCCCTGCTGGCCGGAAGCGGAACGCGAATCAAGATTCTGGAAGCGTGGGCCGCCAGCACGTCCGTGGTGTCCACCACGCTGGGCGCCGAGGGTCTGGAGTACCGCGACCGCGAGCATCTGATTCTAGCCGACGATGCCGAGAGCTTCACGGCCGCTGTGTCGGAGCTGCTGGCATTGCCCGTGAATCGGGAACGCATCGGAGCGGCCGGCCGTCGGCTTTATGAGGAGGAATATACCTGGCAAACCGCTTGGAAAGCGCTGGACTCGATTGTTGCCAGTGACAGGTAACGGGAAGCCGTACCAGCGGTCTAACCGGATGTAATACCGTGTCCAGCGGATGCCCGAAAATAGTTAGCAAACTTACGATTAGAAATCGATGTAACATAACTATGTAACTGCTACGCGTCCTGCAAACGTTTTGTAAACAGCTCGTTTGAAAACGGGAAACCCTCTATACTGGAGAAGGTCATGCGTTTTTCGGTAGACGCTCACGCGATCGGACAGCACTTAACGGGGAATGAAACATACATCAGGAACCTACTGAATTGTTTCGAAGTGCTGGATCGTGAAGCAGACTTTGTAGCCTATATATCGCGCGAAGAGGCCATGGCCGACGTGCCTCAACGATTTCAAAAGGGGCGGGTTTCGGTGAACCCTTTCGTGCGGCTCGGTTTCGATCTGCCGCGGCGCGTGGCGGAAGATCGGCCCAGTCTGCTGCACGTGCAGTACACAGCGCCGCTCACCTGCTCGGCGCCCATCGTGGTGAGCGTGCATGACGTCAGCTTTCTGGAGCATCCTGAATACTTCACAGCCTTTCGCGCGATGCAGTTGCGCTTGACCGTCCGCCGCACCGTAAAATCCGCTTCCTGCGTTCTAACGCCCAGCGAATTTTCGAAAAAGCGGATTCTGGACGCATACCGGCTTGCGGACGATAAGGTGGTTGTGTTGCCGAACGGCGTAAGCTCGGTATTTCATCCGGTGGCTCGCGAGGTGGCGCAGCGCAGCATGCGAACATCGTTGCCGCGGGCGCCATTCATTTTGACGGTTGGCGACCTGCAGCCCCGCAAGAACCATCTGGGGCTCATCCACGCGTTTGGGGATCTGATCCAGGCGCATCCGCAGTTGCCGCATCACCTGCTGATGGTCGGCAAGGAGACGTGGCATGCGCCCGCGGTGCGCGCGGCCGCGAAAAAATCGCGAGTGGCGGGCCGCATTCATTTCACCGGTTTCGTGGATGACGAAGAATTGCGACGCCTGTACGGCGCCTGCGATCTATTCGTTTATCCCTCGTTTTATGAGGGTTTCGGATTGCCGATTCTCGAAGCTATGGCCTGCGGCCGGGCCGTGGCCTGCTCCAACACCTCGGCCATGCCGGAAGTGGCCGATTCCGCAGCGCTGCTTTTCGATCCCTGCTCCCAACGCGATCTGGTCTTTGCCATGCGCGATCTGCTGCTGAACCCCGAGTTGCGCCACCGCATGGAACGCCTGGGAGTGCAGCGGGCGGCGATGTTCAGTTGGAGCAGCAGCGCGGCCAAGACTTTGGATCTCTACTATGCCGTGGGTGGCGACGCGAGTAAAGCTCCCACGGCCGTCCGCAAGCCCAGTTCAGTTGTTCGGCGATGAGTTCCATGACCAAGCGCATGTAGTCATGAAGCACCCATTTGTAAAAATCGTTTCTCCGTTTCTGCTTTCAACGTTGATACTTTTCGCTGCGCCGGTGGCCGAATCCACGCTTCCCAATGAGACGCTGCGCTACAGCGTCAACTGGCCGACCGGTTTGAGCTTGGGCGAAGCGACGCTCAGCGCTTCGAGCTCCGAAAAACTCGTCAACGGGCAGACGCAGCCGAGCATGCATTTTCAATTCGAGCTGGATGCGAGTGTCCCCGGATTTGCGGTCAGTGACAAATTTCGCTCCGCTGCGTCCGGAAGTTTTTGCTCGGCGGAGTTTCAGAAAACAACCTCACACGGTTCTAAAAAGGTAGACGACAAGGAAACGTTCGATCCCAACACCGGCACGGTCACTCGCGGGTCGGGCGATGGGGCTTCGGAAATCCTCGCCAATAGTTGCGGCAAAGATGCTCTGGCATTCTTGTACTTCCTGCGCCAGGAGTTGGGCCGGGGCCGCGTTCCACCGCACCAAACGGTGTTCTTCGGCGCCGCTTACGAGATCAAGCTGGATCTGGCGGGCACAGAGAACGTGAAAATCGGGAACAAGGCGGTGGATACCGATCATGTAAAAGCGTCCGTGGACGGTCCCTCCTCCAGCATCAAATTCGATCTGTTTTTTCTGCAGGACCGGGCGCGCACGCTGGCGCTGGTACGCGTTCCCCTCGCAATGGGCACGTTTTCGATGGAACTGGCGAAATAGACTCTCCCCGTACTCGTGGCCATCAAAGTAGCCTTCTTCTCCCCGCTTCCCCCCCGCGCGCAGCGGTATTGCCGATTATTCCGCCGCACTTCTCGACGAATTGAAAAAGCTGGTGGACGTGGAGGTGTTCTCATCGAAGCCAATTTCCTTTAACCCAAAGAATTTCGACGTCACGCTGTACCAGGTGGGCAACAACGTTTATCACGACTTTTGTTATGAGACGGCGATGGATCATCCCGGCGTCGTGGTGGTGCACGAGGCCAATCTTCACCACTTGATCGCCGACATTACCATCAAACGCGGCGATTGGGACGCCTACCTGCGCGCCGTCGAGCAAGAGGGCAGCGCTACGGACCTGGCGTACGCGGATCGGGTGCGCCGGCTGGAAGTGGGGCCCGACTACGAGGGCGTGCCGATGCTGCGCCAGTTGTTGAGCCGATCCAAGGCGGCCATCGTGCACAGCGGCTGTGTGGAGTCTGAGTTGCGCGGCGCGGGATTCTCGGGCGCCGTCGCTCGCATCCAGCATGGCGCCTGGATTCCGGACGCCAACCGCCCCCAGTTTCGCGAACGTCTGGGGCTGGACGAGACCACGCCGCTCATCGGCATCTTCGGTTTCCTGAAGCCATACAAACGGATTGCCGAATCGTTGTGGGCGTTCCGCAGGCTGGTGCGCGTTCATCCGGCGGCCAAAATGATTTTGGTGGGCGACCCGCATCCGGAGCTGCAATTGGAGTCGCTCATCCGCTCCCTCGATCTGGGGGCGCAGGTGCGCGTTCTGGGCTTCCGCCCGATCGAGGAGTTCGTGGGCTACCTGGCGGCCTGCGACATCGTGCTGAATCTCCGCTATCCAACCGTCGGCGAAAATTCAGGCACGCTGATGCGCGCGCTTGGCCTCGGCAAAGCGGTGGTGGTTTCGGAGGTCGGGTCTTTCAACGAGCTTCCGGAAACCATCTGCCTGAAAGCGCCGGTGGACGCGAGCGAAGAGGATCACATTTTCGAATATCTGAATCTGCTGGTGAGCCGTCCCGAGCTGCGCAAAGCGCTGGGCGCTCGGGCGCGCGAATGGGTGGCGACCGAGTGTAGCTGGCCCAAGGTGGCGCGGCGCTATGCCGACTTTCTGGAGCGAGTGGCGGGGAATGGCGCGGGGGCCGATGACGCGGCGGCCCATGGAGCCACGGAAGATGCGAGCGTCGAGCCGGCCGCGACGCCAGTGGGCGTGCGCGTGGATCCGGAATATATTCTTTCCTGGGCGCCCGATGAATCGGCCAAAGGTTACATCGAAACGCATCTCACTCGTTTCGAAAAAACGCTCGCCATCACCCCGCCCGGCGGGCCCGACGACCGTATCCTCGAAATGGGCTCGTATCTGCAAATCACTCCCGCGCTTGAAACGCGCCTCGGTTACGGTGAAGTGCGGGGCTGTTACTATGGCCCCGCGGGCAAGGTGGACCAGCGCAGCGTGCAGTCCATCGACGGCGAGCAGTTCCATTGCGCGCTCGAATTGTTTGATGCGGAGCGGGACCGCTTCCCGTACGACGACGGCTATTTCTCGACCGTGCTGTGCTGCGAGTTGGTGGAGCACCTTACCGAAGATCCGCTGCACCTGATGGCGGAGATCAACCGGATCCTGCGGCCCGGCGGGCATCTGGTGCTGACGACACCCAACATCGGTTCCCTGCGCGCGATCGCTGCGATTCTGACAGGCTATCATCCAGGATTCTTCCCCGCCTACATTCGCCCGCGTGTGGCAGGCGAGCAGCCGGAGGCGCGGCACAACCGCGAGTACACAGCCCGCGAGATCGCGCTCCTTTTTTACTACTCCGGGTTCGAGACGACGCTACTCGAAACTGGGCCCTTCCGCGATGAGTCCAAGCCCGAGCACGAGTGGGTGAAACATTTGCTCGCGCGCTACGAAATGCCGGAGGACTTACGCGGCGATGGAATCTACGCGGTGGGCCGCAAGACCGGTCCAGTCCGCGAGCGTTATCCAGTCTGGCTATATCAATGAGCGCCGAGTATCGAGACGTTCGCGTGCGCGTGGAAGGCTCGGTTCTCGAAGTCTCGCTCACGATTGCGAACAAATCCCGCGGAACTTGGACGCCGGACAACTTTTCGCTCGGCTGGCAGTTGTTCGATCCACAGTCGAGCCTGTTCATCGAGGACGGAGCGTGGACGCCGGTCGCCAACGATGTTCCGCCGGGCGCGATGGCGAACTTCGCAATTTCGATTCGGTTTCCCCCCGAAGCCGGCGCGTACGAAATCTATCTCTCCCACATTCAGCCCGGCGGCGGATGGGCGTACACGCGAGGCGAGCCGTTCCTGCGAATTCTGGTGGAAGCGGTCGGTGAAGAGATGGGCGGACGGCTTCGTATCCTGGCGCAAGAGATGGTGACGGTGCGGTTGCTCCGCCTGCGGCGAATTTGGGCCGCGCTGCCCAATCTAATTGCAAGCCCAGTGCGAACTATCGCCCGGAACCACCGGCTGATCCGTTCCATGGCGCGCCGCGATATCCTGGCGCGCTATCGCGGCTCGTTTGGCGATGTCTTTTGGACTATTTTGAATCCGTTATTGTTGATGGCGACTTACTTTTTTGTTTTTGGCATCGTCTTGCGGAGCAGATTCGGCGCCGACCAAAGCCGCACCGGCTTCGCGCTCTATTTTCTCGCGGGGATGCTGCCTTGGCTCGCATTCTCGGAGCCCGTGGGACGAGCAGCCTCGGTGATTTTGGAGCACCGCAATTTCGTCAAGAAGCTGGTTTTCCCGCTGGATACATTGCCGGTGAACCACGTGGTGGCCGGGTTAGTCACCGAGCTTTTTGGCGCCGGGGTCTTCGTCGCGGCGCTGCTTATCATTCGCCACAGCGTGCCCGCCGCGATATTGTGGCTGCCGGTGCTGCTGGTTCCGCAGTTGCTGTTTACCTTGGGTATGTGCTGGTTCTTGGCGGCTCTTGGCGTATATATGCGCGATCTCGGCCAGATCATGGCTTTGATTCTGACCATTTGGTTTTTTGTCACGCCGATTTGCTATCCGGAGTCCGCGAATTTGTCGCCCGCAGTGACGGCTGTCATGCACCAGAATCCGCTGTACGTGCTGGTGCGCGGGTATCGAGCGGTGTTCCTGGAAGGGCACGCGCCGGAACTGCTGCCTCTGGTGAAGTTATGGGTTATCGCGCTGGCGCTATTCTTCCTGGGGCACGTCTGGTTCTACCGGCTGCGCAAGAGCTTCGCCGACGTCATCTAATTATTCGCTGTGCTAGAATCGCGAACGCAATGCATCACTATCAGTGGGAAAAAGTAGAGAAGGAGCAATTGAATCCGTCGTTGGCGCGCCAGGTGATTCATGGCGACACGATGACGGTGGCGCGAATGTATATCGCCAAGGGTTGCGTGGTGCCGCAACACAGCCACCACAATGAGCAGATCTCGATCATGGAGGGTGGCTCGGCGAAGTTCGTTGTCGATGGCGTGGAGCGCGTGATGAAAGCAGGCGAATTGCTGCGAATCCCTCCCCACGTGCCGCACAGCGTGGAAGCGCTGGAGGATTCGGTAGCCTTAGACCTGTTTTCGCCGCGCCGCGAGGACTGGCTTCGCGGGGACGACGCCTACCTGCGCAAGTGACTGCCTGGGCTATTTGATCGCCAGGACCGCGTCCAAATACGCGCCCGTAACCCGGCACTCAACTTCGGAAAATCCCGCCGCTCGTAGCAGCGCCTCGTATTCGGCGGCCGATCGCTCGCGGCCTTCAGCGCCGATCAGCATGTTCAGCGATTGCATATGCGCCGAGATATAGCCGGGTTCGAGCAGCTTCTCGGCGATTAGCAGCCCGCCGCCTCCAGGCAGAGCCGCGTAGATCTTGCTCAGCAGAGGGTGAATCTTCTCGTCCGGCCAATCGTGCAAAACTCTCCCGGCGCTGTAGAGGTCGGCCTTGGGCAGCGGATCGCTGAAAAAGTCGCCAGCGATGGTGCCGGGATAGATCTGGGCGACTTCCGGCAGATCGAACACCTGGGCTTCGATTTGTGGATATCGCTCGCGCACCGCTTCCGTCAGATGCCCGCTCGCCCCGCCGAGATCGATCATCCGATGAAATCGGGTTAAGTCAAACGCCCCGGCCACGGCGGGTGAACTGATGCGGCCGAATCCGTGCATGCCCTTGAGGAATTCGCGTTTCGATTCTTCGGTGCGAAAGAAGCCCGAAAAAACTCCGCCCTCCGTCCCGAATGTCTGCTTCCAGCGCGGCATGCCCTCCCGGACCGCGTCTTCCAGATGCGCCCACATCGGATAGACCGCTTCGTTCGAATAGTGAATGTAACCGGTCAATGAATCCGGGCTGTCGGATCGCAGATATTTGTCGGCTTCCGGCGTGTTGACGTAAACTCCATCGCGCTTTTCGAGCAACTGCAATGCCACGCAGGCATCCAGCAATCGTGGCAGCGCTTTGCATTCCGCCGGCCGCGCGCCGTCGAAGATGCCGAGTTTGACCGCGGCAAACATTGTTTTCGATCGTCGAAAAGCCTCGATCAGCTCAATGATGTTGTCGGGTGTGGTCATATCCAATGGGCTTCAGCGCTTTTCCGGCGTATCGAATGGAACCGGGCTTGCCCATCGTAATGCTGCCGATCCGAATTCCAGGCGTTTTCACGCGCGGCCTCGCGGTGTACAACAGTTCGTAATCTTCCCCATCGTGCAGCGCCTGGTTGAGCGTCGCGTCCTTGACCAACGGCACGCTGTCGAGATCCGCGGCAACACCCGAAGCCTTGCACAGTCGATGAAGATCGAGCGCCAGACCGTCGCTGATGTCCATGCAGGCCGTCGCCTTGCCCACCAGTTTGCGGCCGAACTCCAGCCGAGGTACGATCGCGCGCTTGTTGCGCCATCCGCCGAGCGGTCCCGAAACATAAAGCGCATCGCCCGCCTGCGCGCCGGAACGCAGCAAAGCTGTACCTTTCGCGACACAACCGCAAAGCATTACATCACATACCAATTGATCCGCATGCGAAATATCGCCACCTGCAAGTGACGCCTTCGCTTTTCGCAGCAACTTATAGACGCCACGATAAAACGCGTCGAGCCAGCGTGCATCGGTCCAGGGCGCGAGCGCGATCGACAGCAGGCAATAGAGCGGCGTTCCACCCATTGCGGCAATGTCACTCAAGCTGCGAGCAACCGCTCGCGTGCCGATGGCTTCAGCCGTCGACTCGCGTGTGAAATGCACGCCCTCGATGCTCAGATCGGTGGTGAATAGCAGATCCTGGCCAGTGGGCGACGAAATCACCGCGCAATCGTCGCCGATCAGTGGAGAACGGCGGCGAAGTTTTTTGATGATGCTGTCTTCGGTCACGATGCCGCAGCTACCAACCCCGACGGCAGCTCTTCGCCGAACACTTTCCCGAGATCCTCTTCCACTTCGCCTTCGAGCGCGGGCAGAAGAGCTTCCGGAATTCGTTTGCGAATGTTCTCGATAGTCGCCGGGCTCAAGTCGCGCGTGGAATCTCCGGTGCGCCGAGCGATCGCGACTACTGCATCCTCGGTTTTCGGTATCTTGATCAGAGCTTCGATCCAACGCGTCGCGGCTTGCACGGGGAGCACCTGGTTGATGGGACCGTAGAACAGTTTGCGCGCGCCGAGCCGGGACAGGCACCACAGGGCCGTCTCCACCATCTCGCCCTTCTTCGCTTGCGCCAGCAGCGCGTCGCCCAGCTGCGTTTTGGTCTGCAATGGCAGCAGCTCCAGGCTCGCGGCGGTGCGCCACATTTCGCGCAGCAGGCTATTATTCAGTCTCGGCCGTTTGGATCCGCGTGGCAATAGCGCCGGTGAAAGCCGCTGGAAGATGTCCACCTGTTGGTTTTTGTTGAGTCCGCCCGCGACGCGGCCCCAAAAGATCCACCAGTCGATCTCATTTTGTACCTGATTGGGGAATTGCAGTCCTCCCGAGTAAATGCGCCGGGCCTGTTCGATGCGGAAATCGTCGCCCGGGAATCCAAAGCCCGGACGCAGCATGAAGCCGCACAAATTCAACCAACGCATCTCGATAGCCGGTGATTTGCGGCGACACTCCGTGAGTTCCAGTAAGCGATCGCTTAGTCTTCGGATCGCGCTGAGAGGCCATGAGTTGCGCCCCAGGGCTAAGGTCTGCTCCAGCTTGCCAGGCAGCTCCTCTGGGGTCAAAGTTCCAGAGCGAAACGCGCCTTCAAGTAAAGCTTCAGCTTGCGCGACGGCTTCGTCACTGACCACGGCCGCAGGCTTTCCGCCAGTGCGAACGCCGGCGGTCTTGCGCAATTCGAATTGCAGCCTCCAATGGTGCTCGCTGATCTTCGAATCGGCCCAGACCTCGAGCGTGCCGACTTCGGTCAAATGCGCCCGGAGCTTTACCGGCACCAATCGCTCGCCCGCCTTACCGAAACGGATCACGGCGTTCAGCGGCGCGTGCAAGTGGAGTTCGGCCGCCTCCGCGCTTCCCAGCAGATGGCCCACCGGATCGTCCACGCGCGTCAACGAACTGTACAGCCGGAAAGAGACCGGCTTGTTTGCGACCAGGTGAAGATCACCTAGCTTCAGCTCCTGGCTGTCGAGTTCGAGCGTCTGTCCTTCCTCAGTGCCGCGCGGCACCAGGCAAACCGCTTCGTTGTCGCCGATGCCCACGTAGTAAGAGCGCGGAAGCCCGCCACGCACCAACAGTCCTGCGCCCGTCGCCTTGACGTAGGAGTAGTAGGCCGCGCCCACCGCCACCGCGAGATCCAGATCGCGATTCTCCAGGATGGCAGGCCGCCGTCCATACCAGCGCTCCATTACATCGGCGACGCGCTGCTGGCAGATTTCGGGAATAAAGAATCCGCCGTTAAAGAGAACCGCGTCGGGCTTGGCGTCCTCGTTCGCGCTCAGGAACGCCGCCAGATGGCGCGTGACGGCGGGATCGGAAACATACGGCAATCCCAGCTCGCGAAACAGGCTGCGCTTCTCCTCGGTGGGCTGGTCGTGGATGCCGCAGAATGGCAGAAAGCCTTCGAGGGTCAGCTACAGTGCCTCTTCGCGCGTAATCTCGGTCTTCAGCGTGCCGCCCACTAGCGACGATCCCGCGCCCAGCACCGTAATCTCAACGGACTTCAGCTTGGGATCGGCCAGCATGCGCTCCTTGGCCGCCGCGCACTGCCGGCGCAGCGCGGTACGTTGACGAATGGAAAGCTGCGTCCCGAGTTTTGACTCCACCAGCCAGGCCAGCGTCAGATCCAGGTTGTCGCCGCCGAGAAGCAAGTGCTTGCCCACCGCCGTGCGCGTAAACTCGATGCGATCGCCATCGCGATGCACGCGGATCAACGTGAAATCGCTGGTGCCTCCGCCGACGTCGCAAACCAGCACCAGTTGGCCGTCGAACAGGCTTTTCTGCGATTGCGCCAGATGATTCGCGATCCACGAATAAAACGCCGCCGCGGGCTCTTCCACCAGCGTGAGCTTCTCGATCCCAGCGGCATGCGCGGCCTGCACGGTCAACTCTCGCGCCTCTTCATCGAACGAGGCAGGGACGGTGAGCACGACATCCTGCGACCCGAGCGGCGCGTTCGGATGAGCCTGGTTCCAGGCATCGCGAAGGTTGGATAAGATCGCCGTGGAAACGTCCACCGGCGAAAGTACGCGTCCGCCTTCCTGCGCATCCCACGGGAGGATTTTGGCGGTGCGGTCTACTTCGGGATTCGATAGCCAGGATTTCGCCGAATGCACCGACTTGGTCGGAACCAGCGCGCCCTGCTCGCGCGCATACGCCCCGACGTAGGTTTGATCGCCCAAGAACAAAAAAGACGGCAGCGTCCGGCGCGGCTCGATCTGGCCCGGCGCGACGTACTGGGGGACCTGGAGCACCTGGATCTCCGGATAGTCCGGCAGCTCCCCGTGAAGCTCTGGAATGTAGGCGAGGGCGGAATTGGTAGTGCCCAGATCGATGCCGATGTTCACTACTCGATCTCGACTTCGGCGGGGGCGATCACGGACGCGTTGGAACCCGGCGCAAGCGGCGGCAGATCGATTTTCTCGGCCTTCCAGCCTTTATGCCGCAGCACGCCGCTCGGCGCCTTGCCGCTGGCCGGCACATTACCCAAGAGTTTCACCGTCGCAGGATCGTTGGTATCCAGTTTGGTTGGGCTTCCCTCTACGCCATCGATCACCGGTCTCAGGCGCAGGTAGCGATTGAGCGAGTCACGGCACTGCTGGTGCAAATCGCGGACCGCCGCACCGACTTGCTCGTCCGAGTACGCGCTGATATCTTCCATCAGAAAGTCGATCAGGCGCGAATCGCGCTGCAAAATCCCCAAAATCTGGAGCGCGCCATCAGAAGCCTGCGCCGCGCGGGCGGCCGGCACGGGCTTGGCAGCCGGTTGGGGCTTGCTTCGTGGAGAAAAACCAAGCTCCTGTGCGATCTCGGCTGGCAATTTGCCCGTAAGTAGTATGGCGAAGAAACTGCGGAAAGCTAGTACGATCCTGCTCAAAATGATCCTCTACGCCTAGGATACACTGCTCATATCTGTTGCTGGACTGCGAATGGCGGTTCGGTTGCATGAAAATGGGTGTATGTCGATGCGATTTCTGGATCGCCGAGACGCAGGACGGCAGCTCGCCGGGAAGCTGTCCGCATATGCGGACGATCCCAGCGTCCTGGTTCTGGGCTTGCCACGCGGAGGGGTGCCGGTTGCCTATGAGGTTGCCCGGGCTTTACACGCGCCGCTAGATGTGTTCGTGGTCCGCAAGTTGGGCGTGCCTGGTCATCGGGAGCTGGCGATGGGCGCCATTGCAAGCGGAGGAATGCGCGTTCTCAATCCGGACGTTATCGACGCTTTGAGGATTTCCCCGGCCGTGGTGGAATCGGTCGCAGGCCGGGAATTGCTGGAGCTGGAGCGCCAGCAGCGGGCCTATCGTGGCAACGCGCCGCTCCCGGCCGGAGGGGAGCTGGCTGGCCGCACTGTGATCGTAGTAGACGACGGCTTGGCCACCGGATCCACCATGCGAGCGGCTGTCGTGGCGCTGCGGCAAAGCAATCCCTCGCAGATCGTGGTCGCCGCGCCGGTGGCGGCGGCCGCAACCGCAAGCAGCCTCCGGGAGGATGCCGACCGTGTCGTTTGCCTCGACACGCCTCAGGATTTTCACGCCGTCAGCGCGTGGTATGAAGATTTCTCACAGACCAGCGACGAAGAGGTGCGCAGCTTGCTGGAGTCGGCCTCGCACGCGGCCTTCTCTCGGTGAAAGTTCAGTGGGAAAACCTGCAAGGTGAGTTGAGCGTGCCCACCGCGGCCACCGGTGTTGTAGTGTTTGCTCACGGGAGTGGCAGCTCGCGCCATAGCCCGCGCAATCGCTACGTAGCCGATGTTCTCAACGAAGGAGGGCTGGCAACGCTGCTCATCGATTTGCTCAACGCCGAAGAGCAGGAAGTGGACCCGCAGACCGCGCAGCTTCGTTTCGACATCCCCTTCCTGGCGCATCGGCTGGTGGCTATCACGCAGTGGCTGCGCGTGCAGCCGCAGGTGGACGGGCTGAAGGTTGGCTACTTTGGAGCGAGCACGGGAGCAGGCGCGGCGCTAGTGGCGTCGGCGGAGCTTCCCCGGCTCATCCATGAAAGTGTTGGGGCGGTGGTGTCGCGCGGAGGCAGGCCCGATCTTGCGGGAGACGCGCTGGAGCGAGTGCAGGCGCCTACGCTAGCGATCGTCGGCGGCAACGATCCGGTGGTATTGGAGTTGAATCGCCAGGCCTTGGCACGGATGAATTGCGTGAAAGCATTGCACGTCATCCCAGGCGCCGGCCATTTGTTTGAGGAGCCGGGCGCTCTGGAAGAAGTCGCAAAGCTGGCGCGAGCCTGGTTTACGGAGGAGCTGAGCTAAGCCGAGGACTTCCTCCGAAGAGACGAGCTTCGTTAACCCTGCTGCGGTCCGCGCAGAATCGCGGCTTCCTTGATCTTGGCCAGCTCGCGGCGTGCGATCGCGGCCCAGGCGCTGCCGGGGTCCATCGTCAAATAGGCCTTCCAGTGACGCACGGCCTTCAAGGGCTGCCCCATCGATTGATACAGCAGTGCGATGTTGTAATGCGCGTCGGCATAGCGCGGATGAATGCCGATAGCGGCCAGATAGTGATGCAACGCGGCGGGCCGGTCGCCACGCTCATCGTAGAGATTTCCGAGATTGAAATGCGCCAAAGCGTATTCCGGATCGACGTCCACTGCTTTTCGATAAAACTGCTCCGCCTGACGCCAATCCCGGGCGTTAAAATAGACTGTTCCAAGATTCACCAGCGCTCCCGCCGAGGTGGGATCTATCTCGGCGGCCTTCTGATACGCCGCGATCACTTCTTCCGCCGGTGCGCCGTTCTGTTCCAGATCGAGACCTTTTTCGAACCAGTGCTCCGCTTCTCGCCGCGATTTCATCTTCCGCGCGGCTTCCGATTCCTCGGCTTGGCCAGGGAACGACAGCAGCTTGCTGATCTCAGCCTGGTCGAAATTGAGGATCAGTTGGCCGGAAATCGCCTCCATCTTCTTGTTGCCGGCGAACTGGACTTCAATCCTCTTCCCTTGCGTGTAAATCTTTATCTCTGTTAGCGGATTCTCGAATTCACGGAAGTGTCTCCGTACCGCATGCACGGCCTTGCGGATTTGTACCGCGGAAACGTTGCTCTTGCGCAGACCCACCAGCGTTCGCAAGGCCAGGATGTCGGAAAAGCTGAGGGAGCCACCCGGTGGCAGGAGCTTTTGTTTCTCCCAGCTATCGAGTTGACGCTTTGAAACGCCTAGTTGCCGTCGAACGTCCTCGCGCGAGTAGGCCTGCTGAGTTGCTGGAGCGGGCACGGTGAAAGTTTAACAGAGGGAGGGGCTGCGAGGTGACCTTCAATCGAAGTCGAAAAGTTCGGCGATGGGCACTCGGATGTCTGGATCGCTGGTTTCGAGCACGCCAGATGTGGCTTCGATCATGCCTTCCTTCGTGGCGACGTAACCTTTGCGCAGGCTGGGATTGATGATCCAGATGTAGGGGACGCCGAAACGCAGGTAGTCGTCGATCTTGTCTTGCATATAGTCCATGGTGTCGTCTTTAGAAAGAACCTCGATGCAGAGGTGGGGCGGGGCGGTGAAGATCTCGCCGATAGTCTGAGAAGATTTCACAACTGTCACATCCGGGACGCGAAATCGCGTCGGGCTAACTTGCACGCGCTGCTCGGGCACAACCTCGATCCCAAGCTCTTTCGACCGGAGGTCGAAGTAGACGATCAATCTCCGTTGGATTCTTCCGTGCGTTAGCTCGCCCAAGTTCCGCTCCACAATCCTGCCGTCGAGATACTCGCGGTCAGGAGAGTAGCTGGTACTCAGGTAGTCTTCAATCGAAACGAGAGTTGCTGCTCCCATACCTGCTCTTTAGGATACCGCTTCGCGTCGTTAGTCAACGTCAAAAAGCTCGGCGACGGGAACCCGGATGTCTGGATCGCTGGTTTCGAGCACGCCAGATGCTGCTTCGACTAGACCGGCTTTGGTGGCGACGTAGCCGTTGCGCAAGCGCGGGTTGATGATCCAGATGTAGGGGACGCCGAAACGCAGGTAGTCGTCGATTTTCTCCTGCATGTACAACATGGTGTCGTCTTTGGAGAGAATCTCGATGCAGAGGTGGGGTGGGGCGGTGAAGATCTCTCCCTGGAGTTGGGACTTCTTAATGATCGTGACATCAGAGACTCTTATTCGATTAGGGCTGACCTGAATGCGTACTCCCGGGTAGACCTTGATTCCAAACTCGGCGCGGCGGGTCGCAAAATAGCCGATCACTTCGGCCTGAGCCGCGCTGTCCGTGTTCTCGCCCAAGTTTCGCTCAACAACCAGTCCGTCGACGAATTCGCGATCCGGATGATAGCTCGTGTTTAAGTACTGCTCGATTGATGTTGCCATCAGCTCACTCCCGGCGGCCCGAACGTCGATCGCACCAATTGCAGGCCCTCCTCCTTGCTCTGAATCCGCGCTTCCAACTGCGCGTCCTCGGCCACTTCCAGCATGCGCGAGAAGTCCGGCCCGGGCGCATAGCCGGCGGCGATCAAATCGTCGCCCGTCACCAGACGCGGTGGACGCAACTCCTCGGGGGCCGATTGTTCGAATTTCTGCTTCGCAAACTCATAGTTGTCCAGGTGTCCATGGCTCGACGAACAGTCCAGCCGATGCAGTTCCAAATGTTCTTCGAACGCGGGCAGCCGCAACATGCGCTTCAACGTGCTCTCGCGCATCTGATGCACGTGCGAAAACCGCATATGATTCGCGATCAGCGCGATCACCTGATCGATCTCCGCGTTGGAGAACCGCAGCCGGTTCAGGATCTCGCGTGCGATTCGCTCGCCCAGTTCGACATGCCCGTCGAATCGGATGCGATCGGCCATGCGAAACGTGCCCGGCTTGCCGACATCGTGCAGCAAAACGCCCAGTGCCAGTGCGGGCGACGACGATTGCAGGCCCTCCAACATGATTAGCGTGTGGGTCCAGACGTCGCCCTCCGGATGAAACTCGGGCGGCTGGGCCACGCCTTTCATCGCGGCCACTTCCGGAAGAACATCACCGAGAAGGCCGGACTGGTCCAACAGTTCGAAACCACGTCGTGCGCCCCCTTCGGTCAGGATTCGAACCAGCTCGTCGCGAATGCGCTCCGGCGAAACCCGCAGTATCTGAGCGTGCCGCTTCTGGATGGCGGCCAGAGTTGCGGGTTCGATTTCGAATCCGAAGCGCGCCGCGAAGCGCACGGCTCGGAGCATCCGCAGATGGTCTTCTTCAAAACGTTGTTCCGGATCGCCGATCGCTCGAATCACGCCGGAGCGCAGATCGGATAGGCCGTTGACGAAGTCCACGACGGAGGAAGACAAGAAAGGCGCAGAGGAATTCGAGGAATACAAGGGATACGAGGAATACGAGGAATTTAGAACCGTGGGATCGAGTAGCAACGCGTTGATGGTAAAGTCCCGCCGCAAGACATCCTGCTTCGGATCTGTTTCAAACACCACCCGCCCTGGGTGTCGGCCGTCCGCGTACGAATGATCGCTCCGAAAGGTGGCGATTTCGATGCCATCCACCAGCGCCACGCCGAACTGCGCACCCACCAGTTGAGCCTTGGGAAACAACCGCAGCAGCTCTTCCGGCACTGCGTCGGTTGAGATATCATAGTCCATCGGTTCGCGGCCCAAGATCAGATCGCGCACGCAGCCGCCAACCAGCCACGCCTGGAAGCCGCGTGCCCGTAAGTCCGCCGCGATCTCGATTGCCCTCGTTTGGCTAGGCGCCTGGCTCATAAGCTGAGGCCCATACGATCATCGTAAGATAGAACCTTCGGCTCAAGTAGAATAGTCAATTGGAACACGCTCAATAATGTCGACAGAAGTAGGCAAGCCATCATCCACCACCGCTAAGGTGGTAGTGGCCACCACCGTAGCTCTTTCCTTCATCAGCTTTTGGCGCGGCGCTTCCATTGTTCTTGCCGATCTGGCGTCTTCGGCATTTTATGCCGGCGGCATCGCCGAAACAGCCGTCGGACCCTCCGCTCCCTGGTTCGTCCTGGGCGTCATGCTTTTCAGTTTCGCCGTTCGCTCGGTTTACATGGAAAGCTGCAGCATGTTCGTGCGCGGCGGCGTGTACATCGTGGTGAAGGACAGCATGGGCCCTTTCATGGCGCGGCTGTCGGTCTCCTCGCTGGTGTTTGATTACATCCTCACGGGACCCATCAGCGTCGTCAGCGCGGGCCAGTATTTAGGTCACTTGCTGGATGAAATCGCGAAGATGCTCGGCCAGTCGTTCCCGTTCAACGTGAACTACTTCGCGGCCTTCTTCGCGGTTATCGTCACCGTGTACTTCTGGTGGCAGAACACCAAAGGCATGCACGAATCCAGCGGGAAGGCGCTGCGCATCATGCAAATCACCACCGTGATGGTGGTGGCGTTGTTGATCTGGTGTCCTCTGACCATTTTGATGCGCGGCCATGTCACGTTCCCGCCGGCGCCGCTGCCGCGCAATCTGCGGTTCACCAATGAATCGCTGGGCTGGTTCCGAGGGACCATTTTCCCGGCGATCCCGTTCATCGCCCTGATCATTGCCTTCGGCCATTCGCTGCTTTCCATGAGCGGCTTCGAAACACTGGCGCAGGTCTATCGCGAGATCGCGTATCCGAAGATGAAGAATCTGAAGATCACCGCGAACATTGTGTGCTGGTATGCGGTGGTTTGCACCGGCGTCATCACCGTGTTTGCCGGGATGATCATCAGCCCGTCCGATATTCGCGATCATTTTTCCGATGACTTGCTGGGTGGGCTGGCGATGCGCCTGGTGGGACCTGAATTGGTGAAGCTGGCGTTCCACATTTTCGTCGTCATCGTGGGCGTGCTGATTCTTTCGGGCGCCGTGAATACATCCATGATCGGCGCGAATGGCGTTTTGAATCGCGTGGCCGAAGACGGTGTTCTGCTGGATTGGTTTCGCAAGCCCCACAAGCGTTTCGGTACCACCTTCCGCATCATCAACCTGATCACGCTTTTGCAGCTTGTGACCATCGTCCTTAGCCGCGGCGATGTTTACCTGCTGGGCGAAGCATACGCGTTTGGCGTGGTGTGGAGCTTCTTCCTGAAATCCCTGGGTGTGCTGGCGCTGCGTTACCAGCGGCATGATCAGGAATACAAGTTCCCCTTCAATTTTCGTTTGTCCGGCGTTGAGATTCCGGTGGGCCTGGGCGTGACGACGTTGATTCTGGGTTTTGTCGCCATTGCCAATTTGTTCTCGAAAGAGTACGCCACCATGTACGGGGTCGGCTTTACGATGATCGTATTCGCCGTGTTCACGCTCTCCGAGCACGTCAATGCGAAGAAGCGCAAGCTGACGTCCGAACACAAGACGCTGGAAGAATTCAACCTGGACCATCAGCCGCAGGTGAACGCGGCCACCCTGCATGCGCGGCCCGGCTGCGTGCTGGTTGCAGTGCGGGACTATCACAACATGGAGCACCTGAAAAAGGTTCTCGAAAAAATCAACTTGCGCCGCCACGATATTGTCGTGATGACCGTTCGCACCATTTCCACCGGCGCCGGCGAATACGATCTTTCCGACGAGCAGATGTTCAGCGATTACGAAAAGGAGCTGTTCAGCCACGTGGTGGAGATGGCCGAGAAGGAAGGCAAGCCGGTGGAGTTGCTGGAGGTCCCGGCGGTGAATCCTTTCGACGCCGTGGTCCAAACCGCCACCCGGCTCAAGGCTTCGCGACTGGTAACGGGCGTGTCTGCAAAGATGACGTCGGAAGAACTCGCGCGTCGCATCGGGCTCGCATGGGAAAGCCAGCCGGAACCGCGTCACGCGTTTTCCCTCGAGATCATCAGTAAGGACCGGCCGTCGACGTACGTCAATCTGGGCCCGCATCCTCCGCGTCTGTGGCCCGAGGACGTCGACCGCTTACATGACCTCTGGCTGCGGCTGAGCGACAATGAGTCCGTCGGATCGCGGCTGCACCATCGTGACATCGTCGGCCTGGCGCTGCGCCGCCTGGAAAAAGATCTGGCGGACGGCAAGCGGGAACAGGTGATGACTGATCTTGACGACGAACTCCGCAAGGAATAGGATGTGCCACGCGTACTGCTCCGAGTCGCACTTGCCGGCCTAGGTCTGGCGATCGAATGTGCGGCTCAACCCGCTGCGCCGCCCAAGGTTCTGCTGCTGGTTCGCCAGCAATTTAAGCCTGCGAAAAGCCACGCGCGCGAGCGCTTGGAACGCGCCACGGCGGCCCTCTATAACCGCCTGGAAGTTCCCGTCTACTGGATGGAAATGCAAGCCTTCACCGGTCCGGCAGAGGCCCTGTTCTTCGATCCTTTCGATTCTTTTGAAGCGGTGGAGAAAGCGGGCGCCGCTCTGGGGCCGCTCTATGCAGCGAATCCCGATTTGGTCCGGTTCCAGGCCGGCATCAATGACGCTCTGTCGTCTGAAACAAACATTCTTGCCGTCCGGCGCGATTCAGCGGGTGTCGAGAAGATCAATCTGGCACAAGCGCGCTTCCTGCGAATGCTCGTCATTGAATTGAATCCAGGCGAAACACAACCGGGCGACGATTCGCCGCACGCGGAGAATGCCGTTGTCTATCAAGTGAAGTCGGGCATGCCGGGACCGGCTTTGCTTATGTTTCAGCCCATGTCTTCTCTCACGGAGGTTCCCGCCATACACGTCACCGCAGGAACCATTGTCGAAGATACGGTCTACGCGATTGAGCCGCAACTCTCGCACGTCTCGCGCGCATTTGCCGAGCAGGATTCCGAATTTTGGATCAAGCAGTAGCTCCTGTATACTCAGATTTCGATATGCGCGCACTCACCATCGCAACCCTCGTCCTGGCGGCCGCGTCCGTTTATCTGGCTAGAATGCAGGCCGCGCAAATTCCGCGGCAATCGCCCGACTACGCGATCCAATTGACGGACGGCAAGCAAATCAAAGTGAGCGACTACCGAGGCAAAGTTCTGTGCCTCACCTTCATCCTCACCACTTGCCCGCACTGCCAGAAGACCACGCAACTTTTGGAGGACATCTATCCCGTGCTGGCTCCCAAAGGATTCGCGGTGGTCGAAGCGGCTCTGAATGAAAACCCGGACGTCCCCTCGTTCGTCTCAAATTTCAAAGTGCCTTGGCCGGTGGGTACGGCGGGAGTCTTGTCGGCCCTCGATTATATGCAGTGGCCGAAGGACAAGCGTCCCCTGGTTCCTTTTGTTGTATTCATCGATCGCCAAGGGGTGATTCGCGCGCAATATACCGGCGTAGACGAAGGGTTCTTCGACAACCAGCAGGAACAGCACATGCGCGACGAAGCTGAGAAGCTGCTGAACGAAGGCGCCGTCAAGGCCAAGCCCGCGCACTAGCCCGCCGGTTGACGCGTGTCACATTGATTCAAATCGTGGCCCATCGCGGTGCGTCTGCGGAAGCGCCTGAGAATACGCTGGCTGCGTTCGCCAGGGCCATTGAAGTGGGCGCCGACATGATCGAATTCGATGTCCGGCGCGCCTCCCATGGCGAGCTGGTTATTTCACACGATCCAGTTCGCAACCCCGGCCCGGATGTGCCTACGCTCGAAGACACTCTGAAACTCACTGCAGGGCGCATTCAGCTCGACGTCGAACTCAAGGAGCCGGACTGCGAGCGTGACGCGATCGACCTCCTGCTCCGTTATTTTCCGTTGAGCGATTTTTGCATCACGTCGTTTCTTGCCCCCACGCTTCGCGCCACCCGCGCGATCCATCCTGGCATTCGGACCGGCCTGATTTTCGCTTTTTGGACCAAGAGCGTGCGCACCGGGTGCCTGAGCCCGGATATCGACCTGCTCGTCGCTCACCATCGCCTTGTGGACGAAGCCGAGGCGATCGGAAAGCCGCTGTTCGTGTGGACCGTGGATGACCCGGCCCTCACCCGCGCACTCTTCGAGCGCTCGCTGGTCGAAGCTATCGTCACCAACAATCCCCGCCAGGCGGTCGCGCTTCGCCGGTAGGTTTGCCTGTGGGCTCTGCGTGCTACAATCCGCGCATGATTTGTTGTCAGGCTTCCCGGTTATTGGCGCTGCTCGCGGCCACTCTCGGAGCCGCTTCCGCCGCAATGCCGCCTGACGCAGATCGGCAGCTTGCACGTGAAATATATAAGGAAATGATCGAGATCCGGTCTGGCTATACCACCGGATCCACCACCCCCGTGGCCGAAGCTGTAGCCGCGCGATTGCGCGCCGCCGGCTTTCCGGATTCCGACGTTTTCGTAGGCGGCGCAAGCCCTAAGAAGGCCAATCTGGTAGTGCGTTATCACGGTACGGGCGCGTTGAAGCCGATCCTGTTGCTTGCGCATACCGACGTGGTCGAAGCAAACCGCGAAGATTGGAGCACCGATCCGTTCCAGTTCATCGAAAAGGATGGCTACTTCTACGGCCGCGGCACTTCGGACGACAAAGCGCAAGCCGCCGTCTGGATCGCGAACCTGATTCGCTACAAGCGCGAAGGGTTCAAGCCGGACCGCGACATCATCGTCGCACTTACCGCGGACGAAGAAGGCGGCGGACCGTACAACGGCGTCATCTGGCTGCTCAAGAACAAGCGCGACTTGATTGACGCCGACCTTTGCCTGAACGAAGGCGGCGGGGGCGTGATGGTGGCCGGAAAGAAGATCGCCAACAACATCCAGGTCAGCGAGAAATCGTATGCCGATTTTAAGTTCGAGGTGCACAACCGAGGCGGGCACAGCTCCGTGCCGGTACCGGACAACGCCATCTATCGCTTGGCTACAGCGCTCGAAAGGCTTTCCCGCTTCAGCTTCCCGCTGAAGACTGATGAAGTGACCCGCGCTTATTTTCGCCAGATGGCGAAGGTGGAGGATGGATCGTTAAAAGACGATCTCGTCAAAATTTCCGAGGGCTCGCCGGAAGCTGCCCGCGAAGCCATGCAGCGCGTGGCATCCGTTTCGCCGCGTTGGAATTCGACGCTGCGTACCACTTGCGTTGCTACTGAGCTGGCCGGCGGTCATGCGCTGAACGCGCTCCCACAGCTTGCCACGGCCAACGTGAACTGCCGCATTTTCCCCGGTGACTCCGTTGAGTCGGTTCAAAAGGCATTGCGGCTGGCCATCGGGGACGATCAGGTTGCCGTTCATGTGCAGGGCGACGTCGGCGTCGGGCCCGCGTCCCCTATGCGTCAAGATGTCCTCAAAGCGGTCGCCCGCCTGAGCGATACCCTGTGGCCCGGCGTGCTGGCGATTCCCGTGATGAGCACCGGCGCAACGGATGGGCGTTATCTGCGAGTAGCGGGCATTCCCACTTACGGCGTGTCAGGCTTCTTCGGCGACCGCGACGATGTTCGTGCGCATGGCCGCGACGAACGCATGAACGCCGGCTCATTCTACGAGGGGCAGGCATTCCTGTATCAATTGGTGAAGGAATTATCGGCGGGCCAGTGACGGAGCGCCTAGCGCGCCTATTGCAAAACGACGCTCAGGCGCTCGTCAAAGGGGCTGCCCAGCATCGGCTGTAGCTTTTCACGTACTTGTTTGGTGTGAACCGCTTCCAGATGCGCGTCGAAAGCCGCCTGATTCTCCCAGACTGAAACGATTGTGAAATGGTTTTTGCGTGAGACATCCACCAGCATTTCGAAGCGCACCACACCCTTGTCCTTGCGGCTGTCGATCGCGAAGTTCTTCAAGAGCGGGGTGCCGTCGGCGATGTAGTTGGGCGTGAGGTCCACGTGAGTGACCACATAGAGCCGGCTGTCTTGCGCACAAAGAACGGTACTAGCCGCGAGGAACAGGAGAGCTGTGAGAGAAAGTCGCATGGCTTCTGATAGTCTACTCCCGATGGAACTGGATCAGTTGGAAGCTTACAAGCGTGAGTTTGGCTCGAAGGAACAAATCGGTTTGCCGCCGCTGCTCCTGAAGCTAAGCCGTGAGCGGTTTGATGACGCCGCGTCTTTGATCCGCTTCCACGAAGCGCTGCTATTTTTCCGCGCGTATCCGCCGAATCGGGAAGTGTTATTTCTTACCGATTTCAAGCTCAGGCTCATACCCAAGAAAATCGAGCAACTGCGCCGGGCGGGCGTGGATCTCACGCCATTCGAGGAACCCGATGTGTCGGGCATCGCCGGAACGGCGCTTTCGGCGATGTTTACGTACGACATGACGCGCTGGCTGGCCGAGCATCATTCTAAACAGGTCGAAATCGATTGGGAGGGCTACGATTGGTCACTGCTGGGACCGCTGCTGGGCCGTCTGCATCCGTTTGCAAACGAGGATCTGCTGGTAGAGGCAAACATTCCTTATATGGATTGGTTTCGGGCTGCGAAACGCGGGCGGGGTTCGGATTTGCGCTGGCTACTGTCGCAAATCGACAGCGCGGAGCTGTTCGCGCAGGCCAAAATCTTCGTCCGCTGGCAGCTCGGCGGCTCGCGCAGCACACGAACGAACGGGCGTTTACCCGGAAGACGCAAGCCGTTCTTCCACGATAGCCCGCTGATCCGGCGCGCCGATGTGTCGTTGGCCAACGAGCTTGAATCGCCCGCGATCAAGATCGAGAAAATGAGCCGTGCCGAAGGCGAAAAGATGCTCGACTTCGCGCGCGAAACCTCCGCCATGCGCTATCGCGAGCTGCACGGGTTCACCTATGGCGATCCCGATCATGTGGTTCGCGCCGATCTTGGCCGTGGCGTGGAAGTGTTCGTTTCGGGTGTCCCTCGCGAGCATCGCCTTCCGCTGCGCGCCTATCACGCGGGCATGTTCTTCAAGAACGGCGTTCCGATCGGCTACATCGAATGCCTGACGTTGTTTGAGCACATGGAGGTCGGCTTCAACCTCTACTACACGTTTCGCGAGGGCGAGACGGCGTGGCTCTACGCGCGATTGTTGCGGCTGTTCCGTCAATTGCTGAATGTGACGTGCTTCGCCGTTGACCCGTATCAGGTGGGTCATCACAACGAAGAGGCGATCGAGTCGGGAGCATTTTGGTTTTATCGCAAGCTGGGTTTTCGCCCGGCCAATGCGCAGGTATCCAGACTTCTGCGAACTGAGGAATCGAAACTGCAGGCGAATCCTGCCCATCGCACGCCGGCGCGTACCTTGCGACGCCTCGCGGCCGGTTGGATGATTTACGAGATGGCGGATTCGCGAACAGGCGATTGGGACCAGTTTGAAACACGCCGCGCTGCCATGGCGCTGCGGACCTCGCCGTTCCCACCCGCAATTCGACGCGCAAAGAACGCTCCCGAGGAATCAGCCTACGTTCGCGCGCTCCAAGCCGATCCCGCGCTACGCCGGCGTATTTTGAAGCTGGGGTCCAGTCAGGGCGCGACGTAAATGGTCACGTTGCTCTGATTCAGCGGGAAGCTACCCACTTGCAGCGTGATTGGCTGTGCGCCTCCGCCTACGAGAGAGGCAGGCACGCCGATGTTCAATTGGGTGAGCCCGACGAATCCCGGTGCATCGCCCGCGTAAAAGATTTGCGCGTTCTGACTGCCGATGGTCACAAGCACGGGAAGCTTGGGCTTGGGCAGCGCCGAATCGGGCGGAACGGCGCCATCCGATCCGGGCGGTATAGTTTGGCCAGTTCCGGTGGCGTACAGCACGATAATGGAGCCCTTTGGCGCCGGACTCGTGGCGGAGTTGAGCGTGCCATCCTGATTCTGGGCAATGGCCGGTCCGAACGGCTGATTGCTGATCGTGAAAACAGCGGGATTCGCCGCTTGTACGCCGATCCCCGACGGAGTCGTCACGCCATTGTAGGTCAGTGCGACATCCGCTCCCGAAGAGCTACCTAACTCGAAGGGCGCTTGCGCGATGATCTCACCCGAGGAAACAGAGACCAGGGGTGCCGGCGTGTTGTTAAACAGAATTTGTGTTCCTCCCGCGCTGGTGGGCAGTGCGCCGCCGGCACCGAAGCCGTCGAACACCGGCTCGAAGGGACCCAGACAGACCCCGCGTATTCTAAGCAGCGCACCGGGGGCGATGGGAGGAGCAGTGGGCGGAGTAGGAGGCTCGCCGAATGACTCGTAAACGAGATTTGCCGGAGCGGCACTTTGGATCCCTGTGCGTCCGAAGGTCGGCGTCGGCTTTTCGTTCGCCGGCGCGGGCGTTGGCGATCCGATCCAAATAGTGTTTCGCGTGGCATCGGAAATGTAGAGGTTGCCTTTCGCGTCAAACGTCACGCCCGCCACTTGTCCGACTGTTGCGCCGACGTACTCCACAGAAAGCGCGCAATTGTGGCTGACGCGATAGATGGCGCTTTTGTCTTCGTCAGCGACATAGATTGACCCGGCTGAATCCAGCGCCACGCCCGATGCCCACCCGATTTCCTCAGGGCCGCTTCCGAAACCGGGCGCGGCTGAGGTGTTATATTCGCCGGTGCCGGCCACGGGCGAGATGGCGCCGCTGGCGGCTGACAAACGCTCCACGCTGGTTCCAGCCGAAAAGAAGAGATCGCCCCCGGCATCGAGCGCCATCGATCCCATAGCGCCGTTGGTCCAGAGAGTCTGGATGGTTCCGCCGGGGTCCAACTTCAGCAGGGCGGAATTCCCCGTATTGGTGATGAACAAATTCCCAGCGCGATCTACGAACACGCCCTGAGGTTGCGAGAGTTGACCGGCGATCGTAGTCTGTGTCCCGCCCGGCGTTACCTTGAGGACACGATTCTTGCCGGTGTCGGCGATAAAGATATCGCCCGCCGCATCTACCGCGACGCCTTGTGGGTTGCGCAAGAAGCTGTTCTGATCGGGCAGGCAAGCCGGGTCCTGGTTGTAGAGAGGACCGCCGTCTCCGAGCACGGTCTCGACCACGCCGCGGGTGTCGATCCGGCGAATCCGATTGTTATTGGTGTCGGCGACATATAGATTCCCTGCGTTGTCGAACGCAAGCGCATTCGGATTCGCAAAGGTTGCCGATATGGCGGGCCCGCCGTCGCCAGTGAAAAGGTTGGGGCCGGCGCCGGCGATGGTGCTGATCTTGCCGGTGGCCGTGGCTTCTTCCAAGCGGCTGGACAGCAGGTCGATGAAGAATACATCGCCGCTTGCATCCGCCTTCATGCCGCCGGCTCGAACCGCCGCTTTCAAAGCATCGCCGCAAGCCTCGGTGAACGTTTGTGGATTCGAATCCTCAACGCCGGCGAAGGCGTGGATGATTCCATCCGGAGTGATCTTCCGCACCCGCGGCGTCGCCACGAAGACGTCGCCCAGAGGATCGGTCGCGACGGAAAATGCAGTGAGCGAAGATTGCGTAGCGGGCACCTCGTCCACGCTCGGAATACCGGTTGGAAGTGCCGGGTTGCCCGCAATGCGAGTCAGCACTCCGTGAACGTCGATCTTGGCCACGCGCTGTCCATCGGCGACGTAAAGGTTACCTGCGGCGTCGAACGCCAGATCCGACGGTTGGCTTAATTGCGACTGCGTCGCTGGTCCGCCTTCGCCTCCGTAGCCAGGGACTCCGGTCCCCGCAAAGGTCGAGAACGCGCCGTCCTTGTCCATTACGCTGACCATTGCACCGTTCGGCTCGGCGATATAGAGTCGATCCGCCGCGTCCACCGCCAAGGCCCCCGCAGGGTACATGGCGACTGACGAAATGGTTCCGTCGGCAGCGATGCGCCGGATTCGATCCTCGTCCTCGCTGAAATACAGAATTCCTTGACTGTCGATCGCTATGCCACCTACAAAATTGATTTCGGCTGCCGTGGCCGGTCCGCCATCCGCGCTGTCGCCGGGAACGCCGGTACCCGCGATGGTGGTCACGATGCCGTGCGTGTCGATCTTGCGGATGCGCGCTTCCTCGCCAATGTATGTATTGCCCACCCGGTCACGCGCTACCGCGTACGGAGCCTGGAATGCCGCATAGTAGGCCGGGCCGTTATCGCCCGTCAGCGTGGAAGTGTCGATGCCCGCAAAACGGGACAGCCCGCTGCTCAAGAAGGACTGAGCCGTCACGGCACACGGAGCGAGCACCATAAGAATGCTCAGGGCTGTACGCATGTTTCACTTGCAACGTAGCACGAACTGTCCCGAACTACATAGACAGCTCTTAACACCTGCCAACCTCGCCCACTGCGCTAGGATAAAGGCCGTGGAGGGAGCGACACGATGCGCCGCCCAACCCGCTGCCTTGAGTCCAGGAAGTACAAGCTATTTGTCGTACTCCCGTTGCTCTTTGCGTCGGCCGCTACTCCTCACGAGGTGGACCGGGTTTGTCGAAACGGCAATTGCGACGTTCTTACCGTACAACAGGGTGTCGTAAGGCTTGTTGATCCATTGCGAGCCTTGGATCTGGGGAGGTACCTCCCTGCCGCTCAACATTTCGTCCCTCGAGACGAGGCGCCAATTCGAAACCTGTTGTCGCCGCGCCAGTGGCGCATTGTCATCAGCGCCTTCCTGGACCACACCATTAACTCTGAGGCTGGGTTGCGACTTCGATTCTTCGGATCGGACGGAGGACTTCGGGCCACGGACGATGTGTTGATGGCGATTGAACAGGTCGAGGAGGGCCGTCTCTTTGGTGGCGATGACGAGATTTTTGGCATCCAGTCCAACGAGGAGCACTCTACAACTCCAGGACGGATATTTGGCTTTTACCAGAGCATGGCGCCCCGAAACACCTGATCGGCGCAAATGCTACATTCGGCAAATTCTCGAAAGACCCTAAGTCTCTCCCAGGAGTCTGGATTAGCCGCCAGACCTATGATGGCGTGCACTCTGAGACCAAGGGCCGGAAGGACGAGTTTTGGGTTTGGGACGCTCGGAACCAGTCGGTAACTCTTCACCGACAGTAGGGATCCAATAACGCCGCCCTCGCCTGCTAGGATAAAGGCCGTGGAGCGACACGAGCCGCCGCCCAACCCGCTGGAACAGCGCCCGCCGGAGCAGCCCTTCGCTACGCCCTGGTTTACCCTGAAAGACGATGAACTGCTCCAAAAGCGCATCTGCGATCTGGGCGTGCGCATTCACGGGAGCGAACTCGAAGGCCGCATCGCCCAGCTCTATGAAGAACTCGGCGCGCATAGCCTGGCGTTTCGCCCAGCCTGCTATCTGGGCGACGAATGGTTTTCGCCGGCCGGGTCCCCGGCCATCGCGATTCCGTTTTATCTGGCCCATCCCCGCTTGAAAACCCTTGAAATGCACCAGATGCTGCAGGTGGAAGGCGGAACTCCCGAGTGGTGCCAGCAACTGTTGCGGCACGAAAGCGGTCATGCCATCGATCACGCCTACCGCTTCTCCTCGCGCGACGATTGGCACGCCGTGTTCGGCAGCCCTGAAACGGAATACTCGCCGGAGACCTACCAGCCGCGGCCGTACAGCAAGGGCTTCGTGCGCAATCTTCCGAACTGGTACGCGCAGGCTCATCCCGATGAAGATTTCGCCGAGACCTTCGCGGTCTGGCTCTCGCTCACACCCGAGCAATGGCGCGAACAGTATCGCGGGTGGAAGGCGCTCGACAAACTGGAATTCGTGCATTGTTTGATGGTAGAAGCCAAGAACACAGCTCCCAAAGTGAAGCGCGTGCGGCGTATTTACGAAGCCGGACGCCTCCGAAAAACGCTGGCGCGTTACTACACCGAACGGCGCAAACTCTACGCCGAAGACTTCCCCGACTTTTACGATGCCGATCTGCGCGTTATATTCGGAACTGGGGAACCGAACGGAGAGTCCGCTGCAAAAGTTATGCGACGCAATCGCCCGGCGCTGGTCGGATCCATCGTCCGCTGGACCGGACAGCACAAATACACGGTGGACATGCTGGTGCGCAAATTGATCGAGCGCTGCCAAGAGCTCAAGTTAACGTTCCCTCCTCCGCTGGAGCGTCCGCGCGTCTCGTTCGAGCTAGCCGCCTATCTGTCGGCCATGGTTACCAATCATCTGCACACCGGCCGTTTCAAGAGGTCCGTGTAGCGTGAAGGTTCTCGTATTATTCGACGTGGCTTATCATACTAAGGCGGCTGAGACCTTCTCTCCGCAAGAGTTGAAGGAAGAAGAAGACAAGCCCACCGAAGCCGACGTGCTAGCCTGCCTGCAGCGTTTGGGGCACGAGGTGGAAACGCTGGCGGTCTTCGACGACGTGGTTTGCATCGTTGAAAAGCTGAAGAAGTTCGCGCCCGAAGTGGTTTTCAATCTCACCGAGAGCTTCCATTCCAATCGCGCGCACGAGCCGAACATCCCCGCGCTGTTAGAACTGATGCGCGTGAAATACACCGGCGCCCACCCGGACGGTCTGATGCTTTGCAAGGATAAGGCGCTCGCCAAAAAGGTGCTGGCGTACCATCGCGTGCGCGTCCCGCATTTCGTCATCTCTGACGAGCAGCGTCCGCTGAAACGCTTGCGGCGCTTCGTCTATCCGGCGTTTGTGAAGCCGGTGGGCGAGGAATCGTCGGACGGAATCGCCAAGGCGTCCTTCGCCAAGAGCGAGGAGGAGGCGCTGGAGCGCGCGCGCTTCATCCACGAGAAATTTCACTGCGACGCATTGATCGAGGAATATATAGACGGACGGGAACTGTACCTCAGCGTAATGGGCAATCGCAAGCTCACCGTCCTTCCTCCGCGCGAGATCTTCTTTCATGACGTTCCCGAGGACACGCCGAAGTTTGCGACCTTCAAAGCTAAGTGGGATGATACGTATCGCAAGAAGTGGGGCATACAAAACGGGCCCGCCACCGAGCTTCCGGCCGGTGTCGACGCCAAGCTAGCCCGGCTCGCGCGAAAAGTCTATCGGGTGCTGAAAATCCGGGGCTTCGGCAGAGTGGACGTGCGCTTCACGCCGGCCGGAGAAATTGTCGTCATCGAGGCCAATCCCAATCCATCGCTGGCCTGTGAAGATGACTTCGCGCAATCGGCCGCTACCTCGGGGCTCAACTATGATGCCCTGATTCAGAAGATTCTCGATACGGCCTGCGCCTGACTGAACCGCGCGCGTGAGCAAGCGGACCTACTTAGTACCAAGTTCTCAGTACCAACTTCTCACTATTCCTTCCGCCCGCTGTGCCGATCTGTATTAGCTAGAGGAGCAGCCTCTGATGCGGCGCGGCGATGTGGTGGTCGCGTCCACTTTTGTCAGCGGCGGCTCGACAGCGTCTTGTGTCCATGCTTTGAGGGGCACGGTTCCTTGTCCGTCCCCTCACTTTTTTCTCGGGCGCCTCAAAACTCCAGTCGCCCTTGAAATGCGATCATCCGTGGTGAACTGTCCCCGCCCAATCCAACTCCCAACAATCCAGTTGGCGGCGCAGTGGTATAGCTGAGCGCGCCGAATCCCGTTTGAGTGGAGGGCTTCCCCGGAATTCCCGCGTAGACCGTATTCGGAAGGCCGAAATTCGGATGGTTGAACACGTTGAAGAACTGACCGTCGATGCGCAGCTTCACGTGTTCCGACAACTGGAACCATTTGGTGAGATACAGGTCGCTCCAGACGAAATCGGGACCGCGCAACGCGTTCCGGCCGAGATTACCGAACTGACAATTCACCGGACTGTTCCCGCCGGCGCACGCCCCTGTGCTGGGATCGACGCTCGATACGAAGGCCTCGGGATTCAGCCACTGGATGGTCCCCGGTTGCGTGACGCCAGGGATGGACGAATGTTCGTACACCGGCACGCCTGGAACAACACTGGCATATTGCGGTCCGCTGCCTTGCAGGATGCCGTTTCCGTTCGCCGAGTAAGGCGCGCTCAGGACTGAAAATGGCAATCCACTGTGCCAGAAAACTGTGCCGGACATCTGCCAGCCGTTCAGCGCTCGAGCCAGCATGGGATTTCGGGCTTTGATGGGTAACTGATAAACGTATTGCGCGGTGAGGTTGTCACGCACGTCGTAATCGCACGGCCCGTATTGGCGGCCAAGCTCGCCAGGCAGTGGAGAAAGAATGGCGCCCGCGGCGAAAGGAAGGAATCCTCCATTGGAAACCGTGTCCATGCAGTGGCTCCAGGTGTAATTGGCTTGCACCTGAAAGCCATGCGCCAGCCGCTTGTCCGCCGTCAACTGGAGGCCGTTGTAGTGGCTGTTCGCGCCCGTGCTCAGTTGCGTCACCGCGCCGAAGCGCGGATCGACGGGCTGGCCGTAGGGGAACGGCGTGAAGCATCCGTTGCAGACCGTTTGATACCCGTTGACTTGTGTCTCATAGGGCTGGTTCACAGCCCGCGTTCCCACGTACTGCGCTCGCAAATTCGCCGAATTGCCGATTTGGCGCTCCACAGCGAAGCTCCACTGCATGAAGTAAGGCGCACGCAGCTTACCATTCGGAACCGCGGTCATCGAAATCGGAGGAAGGCAGGAGTGCGCATTGGCTAGCGGCGAAGCGCAAGAAAGTTCGCCCTGAGCGAAACCGGAATTGAACTGCTGATTAGCGGCTGCGGTCAGGTCGATAGCGCTGTTCGGAACGCCGGGCGCAATCGCCGTTCCGCCCACGGTTCCGAGCAGGCCGCCCTGAAACGTTTTCGAGTACGGCGGGTTGCCCCCCACCAGATCCGCGACACTCCCCGGCAGGATGTCGCTAAATAAACCGAAACCGCTGCGCAGCACCGTATGCGGGGCGATCTGCCATGCGATTGCGGTTCGCGGCTGCAGGATCGCGGCGGGCGTGGCAGCAAACACGTTCCCGAGATGCGTTTGAATCACCTCATCCAGCGGCTGATTCACATCGTGGGAAATCGAGTTGAAAGAGCCGGTGAGACGGCCCACCGCGTCATGTGGATTCAGGGGATTGGAATTGTAGGTATCGCGGATTCCAAACGTCCAGGTGAAGGTGCGCGTCAGCTTCCAGGTGTCCTGCGCATAGAAGTCCAGATTGAGGAAGTTATAGGGCTGCGAATCGGCCAGCGGGAAGGTTTCCGAAGCCGTCGACGCGACACCGTGAATGAACTGCGCAAGCGTGGTGTACGTAACCAGTGGAACCACGCCTTCACCGAAGTCGTAATCGTTCAGCCGGAAGATCCGGCTGTTGGTTCCGAACCGCAACTCGTGCGAGCCCACGGTCCAGGCGAGATTGTCGTTGATGAAGAAGCGCGTAGCGCGGCGGCCTTGCACCCAGGTGTTGTCGAGCCCGCCGAGCGGAGTGAACGGTGCATTGGCGCCGCTGCCTTCCAGCACGATAGGAAATGCCGCAAGCGTTTTTTCCAGGTCGGCTGGCCCAAACAGGCTTTCATACCAGGAGAACGCCGGATTAAAGTAGTTCACCAGATGCGCTGAGAACACATGCGTATAGCCGGCTGCGAATGAGTACAGCGGCTGTGGAGAGATGGCGTCGAATAGCGGATTGATGGGATCGGTATAGGCAGCCTGAAGGCCGGTGTCGGACTGAAAACGAAACCAGGCCATGTTGTTCGTATTGATGTTATAGTCGATGCGCGCTGTCTGCACCTGCTCGCGATCGTCACTGGAATGCGAAACGCTCTGTCGATTCGCACAACCGTTCCCATTGGGAGGATTGCCGGCCGCCGTGGCGCCAGCGCTGTTGAATGGGCAATCCAGGATCGGCAACGGTGTTCCGGCGGTGTTGCCGTACAGGGAAAATATCTTCCGGTAGAACGGCGCCTGCTGGGACGCTATTTGGTCGAGGACATAATTCTGAAATGCCGGTGTCGGCACAGTTGTGGCAGTGACGATGGGTAGCGCAATCCGAACCCACTCGGAGTCGAAGAAGAAAAATAGCTTGTTCCGCACGATCGGGCCTCCCACACTTCCTCCGAAATGATTTACCGTGGAGCGCGGCTTGTGGTTTCCAAACGTGGCGTTTGTAAAGAAATCGGCCGCATTCAACTTCGAGCCGTTCCACAGCTCATAGAGATTTCCGTGAAAACGATTGGTGCCCGATTTCGTGACGTAGTTGACTTGAGAAGCCCCGTACCGGCCAAGATCCACCGCGTAGGAAACCGTGTTCACCGTCACCTCCGCGATCGAGTTCAATCCCAGCACCAGATTGGTCGAAAGGCCGCTATTCAGGTTCGTCAGTGGATCGTTGGTCTCCAGGCCATCGACAATATAGCCGTTCGAAAGCGATGGCAAGCCATTGAACTGGACGTTCCCATAACCATTCGTGCCCCCCACGAAGTCGTTCCCGCTCCCGGCTGTATTGATGAGAGCGCCTGCGGCAAACTGAATTGGATACGTCATGTCCCCACCGGGATTCGGGAGATCTTCGAGTTGTCGCGCTGTCATGGTGGTCGAAGTATTCGCGTTCTCGGGGTTGATCAGCGGCGCCGTCTCCTGAACCAGCAGGGTGGTGCTTTGGGAGGCGATATTCAGCTTGAAATCGACCGATTGCTTTTGTCCCAGCCCCGCTGCTACGGAGTTGTTTTGCTGCGCCTCGAAGCGGTCTGCCTCGGCTTTCACCACGTAGATGCCCGGCTTGAGTTGCGGAAAACTGAAGCGCCCCGCGTCGTCTGTCTTAACGAATCGCTTCAGGCCATTCTCTGCGTTGGTGACCGTCACGCTGGCGCCGGAGATGGCCGCGCCCATCGGATCGGTGACTGAGCCCACGATCGCGCTGGTGGTCTCGCCCTGGGCCAGCGCCGCGATCGGCATCATGATTGAGAAGATGATCGCACTTAATTTAGGCACACCTAAAATGCTAGATGACTCCCGGCGCTCCGTCAAGCAAAATCGGCACTGAGGGATGTTATGCTTGAATTTAGTGCCCCCTAGAACTGGCCCGTACAACACCGAATCGGTCGACGACTATCTCAAGGCGATCCTGGAGCTGGGCGGCGTCGAACAGCAGCGCGTCACCAGTAATGCGCTCGCGCAGCATCTGGGAGTTCGCGCCGCTTCCGTCACCGGAATGCTGCAAAAGCTGGCGGCGCACCAGCCACCGTGGGTGAAATACGAGAAGCACCACGGCGTCCGTTTAACTGCCGCGGGCAACATGCGAGCGCTGGAGGTTCTTCGCCACCATCGTTTGCTGGAACGCTTTCTGCACGATGTGCTCGATTACTCCTGGGATGAGGTTCACGACGAAGCGGAGCGTTTGGAGCACTTCATCTCTGAGCGCCTGGAAGATCGCATCGCCGCGAAATTGGGCGACCCGGAGACTGATCCACACGGGCACCTCATCCCCGAGCGAAGCGGGGCTCTTCCGGCCCGTCAAGAGGTTCTGTTATCGAAATGGGCCTGCGGCGTCCCGGCCGTGATCAGCAGCGTGTCGGACCGGGATGCCGCGGCTTTGCGCGAGATGACCCGTCTGGGGTTGAAGCCCGGCGTCGCAATCACGGTGGAAGCGGGTACTCGCAGCGCTTCTCTGCTGGTCCGAATTGGCGATCGCTCCGATTCAGTTCGCTTGCGTCAGGCTCTCGCAACCGGAATTGCGGTGGTCGGCGGTGGGTCGCTCTAAAATAGTCCATTGCGCCCGTTTGTCCCGTTCTTCCGCAACCCGCACCTGCTTACCATCGCCGGAAACTACTGGCGTCGCGATCTGGACGAGCGGCGCTTTCCGGTGGACGCGAAGTTCTATCACACCGAGCCGGGCGTCCAAGTCCTGGTGCATTCGCAGGCGCCGGCCGGCGAACCCGTCGCTCAACTCGTTTTGGTTCATGGATTGGAAGGCTCCAGTTCCGCGGGCTACGCGCGTAGCTTAGCCCAGGCGGCGCTCGAAGCCGGCTGCGCCACGCACCGCTTCAACATGCGAAGCTGCGGAGGAACGGAGCATTTGAGCGGCCGCACGCTGTATCATTCCGGCCAGACTTCGGACCTGCTCGCAATGCTTCACCAGCTCCCCCGCAAAGCGCCTATCTTCCTGGCCGGCTTTTCGCTCGGTGGCAACGTGGTGTTGAAGCTGGCCGGGGAATTGGGTAGCTCAGCCTCCGCTCTGATCGCAGGCGTCACAGCGGTTTCCACGCCCATCGACCTTGCGGCCTGCGTCCGGCAGCTCGACAAACCCTCCAACCTCATCTACGCGCGGAGATTTGTCACGCGCCTCAAGGAGCGCGTCCGCGCCAAGGAGCGCCTCACACCGGGACTGTTCGACCTGTCCGGCCTCCCCCTGGTGCGGAATATCTACGAATTCGATGACCGGTTCACCGCCCGGGCCTTCGGCTTCGGCACCGCCGACAACTATTACGCCACGCAATCGTCGAATCAGTTTCTGGACCGCATCCGTGTTCCCACGCTCCTCGTGGCGGCCAAGGACGACCCGCTCATCCCGTTCTCGGTCTACGATCACCCGGCATTCTCGACGAATCCGAACCTGCAGCTCGCGGCGATCGAGCACGGCGGGCACCTCGGCTTTATCTCGAAATCCAAGCCGCGCTTCTGGCTGGATCAGGTTCTCGTAAACTGGTTACTGGAAGTAAGGAACAAGTTACCAGCCAGTTTCGTCCCTTAACTCAGTGGCCCAGACTGCCTCATTTCGCGAAGCTGCATTGGTGGCGGCCGATTCGTTGCGCTCCAGCAAATTGCGCAGTTTTCTCACACTGCTCGGGATTATTCTCGCCACCACCACGCTGATCGCGGTCATGTCTATGATTCACGGCATGGACGTGTACATCGCCAACACTGTTTCCAACATGGGCTCGGACGGTTTCCGCATTGTCAAAATCGCGTTCCTCGGCAATTTCGATCCGAAAAAATATCTCCAGATGCAGAAAAGGAATCCCGAGCTGAGTCCGGACGAGTACCAATACCTAAAAGACCATGCCACGCTGCTGAGCGATTTCGGGATGAGCGCCGGCCGCACGGTCAGCGTTTCCCTGGGGTCGCAAACGCTGACGAACGTCAACTTGAATGGCGGCACTGCCAACTGGGCCGCGCTGGGTAACACCCAGCTCGCCAATGGACGCTACTTTAGCGAGATCGAAGACCGCCACCGCAGTCCGGTCGCGGTAATCGGCGCCGATCTGAAGACTAACCTGTTTGGGGATGGCGATCCCATCGGCCACGAGATCAAGATCGAAGGCCGGCCGTTCACCGTGGTGGGAGTGGCTGAGGCCAAGGGTAGCGTCTTCGGCCAGTCGCAGGATGCATTTGTCGACGTTCCCATCGGGGCTTACTTCCAGATTTATGGATCGCGCACCGGAATCCGCTACGCCGCGCGCGCCTCCGATCAAAAAGTGCTGGAGCAGGCCAAGGACGAAATTCGCATGCTGATTCGCGCCCGCCGGCATGAACGGCCCGGCCAGGACGACACCTTTTCGATCCTGTCTTCAGACGCGCTGGTCAGCGCCTGGGACCAGCTCACCAACGCCATCGCCGCAACCGCTGTGGCTGTCGTGTCCATTTTTATGGTTGTGGGCGGTGTCGTTATCATGAACATCATGCTGGCTGTGGTCAGCGAACGCACGCACGAGATTGGCATCCGCAAGTCGGTGGGCGCGCGCCGCCAGGATATCCTCAATCAGTTTCTGGTCGAGTCGTCCATGCTGGCCGGCATGGGCGGCTTCATCGGAGTGGTGCTGGCCTGGATTGTCGCCACCGCGGTGCGAAATTTCACGGCGGTTCCCATGGCGGTACCCTTTTCGGCGGTGCTGATCGGTCTGGCCCTTTCCATCACCGTTGGCTTGTTCTTCGGAATTTATCCGGCGCAACAAGCCTCCAAGCTTGACCCCATTGAAGCCCTCAGGGTGGAACGATGACCAGAGTAGAACTCACCGCAGCGATCGGCCTGGCCCTCGCCACCGTGCGCGAACACAAAATGCGCTCGTTCCTCACCGTTTTGGGCGTAATCATCGGCACCGGGACCATCATCGCGGTCGGTTCCATCATCGCGGGACTGGACGGCGCCGTCACGGGCATAATCCGCAGCTTTGGAACGAACACTGCGATCCTTTTCAAGTTTCCGGTCGGCTTACACAACGCCACCGCCGAAGAAGTACGCCGCAAGCCCATCACCTATCAAGACGGTTTGGCCATCGCCAGCCGTTGCCCGTCGGTGCAGTATGTGAGTCCCTACCTGATCCCGAACACTTTCGGAACCGGGCCGCAGATCAACATTGCGCGCTACAAAAGCAACGAACTGTACAACGCCAACTTGGCCGGAACGGAAGAGTCCTACGCGGAGAGCGGCCAGGCTGAGATCCAGGAAGGGCGTTTTTTTACTGACGTGGAAAACCAGCACCGCATGCCCGTGGTCGTGATAGGCGCCGACGTGCCACGAGCCCTCATGAACGGTGAAGATCCGGTGGGTAAGTGGATCGACGTCAACGGCCATAAGTTCGAAGTGGTGGGCGTCATGAAGCGGCCGAGCGCGTCGTTCCCCGGTCAGGACGACATCCGGGTGATGCTGCCGTATTTCAGCATGCACAAGTTGTTCCCTGCGTCCAAGGAAAATCTCTTGATGGTCACTGCCAAACCGGGCCGCCTGGCCGCGGCCGTCGACGAAGCGACTGCGGTGATGCGCATCCAGCGGCACGTTCCTGCGAACAAACCAGACGATTTCTCTATCTCAACCTCCGATCAGATAGTGGAACAGTTCCACAGCGTCACCGCGATTGTCGCGCTGGTGATGGTGGTGATGAGTTCCGTCGGCCTGCTGGTGGGCGGCATTGGCGTCATGAATATCATGCTGGTCTCGGTGACTGAGCGCACGCGC
>Ga0206991_10033_pt1 | contig 36578 bp, 34 predicted proteins | sample Alteio_BWMinCont_9_FD_153286 | JGI IMG/M metagenome (GOLD analysis project Ga0206991, IMG submission 153286) | Enriched cells from forest soil in Barre Woods Harvard Forest LTER site, Petersham, Massachusetts, United States -... | ecosystem: Environmental > Terrestrial > Soil > Temperate forest >...
TGCTCGGCGGGATTCCCACCGCGGCCCCGCCTCCGCCTCCAGTAAAAGAGGAAAAGAAGGCCGGCCCGTCGCGAATTCGCGTGGGTGGCAACGTACAGCAAGCCAACCTGATCCGCAAAGTTACTCCGTTGTATCCGCCGCTGGCCAAGCAAGCCCGCATCCAGGGTGTCGTGCGTTTCACCGCCATTATCGGCAAGGACGGCACCATTCAGAATCTGCAATTGGTGAGCGGCCATCCGCTCCTGGTGGAAGCAGCTAAACAGGCTGTTTCGCAATGGCAGTATAAGCCGACGCTCCTGAACGGGGACCCGGTGGAAGTCGTCACCACGATTGAAGTGAATTTTACGTTGAGCCAATAGAAGTTTAAATTCAACTCGCAGGAGAATCAGATGTTTCTACAATTACAAGTTTGGTCGTTCATGCTTTTGCAGGAATCGGCCACTAGTTTCGACGTGCGCGGTATGTGGGACAACATGGGATGGGCAGCCAAATTAGTGGTCATCCTGTTGTTCTTCATGTCGGCCTGGTCGATTGGTGTGATGATCGATCGCGCCATCGCTTACAACGGCGCCCGTAAACAATCGCGTCAGTTCGCCCCGGCCGTCGCGGGCGCGCTGCGTGAAGGCAAGCTGGACGAAGCCATCAAGATCGCCGACCGCTACAACAAGAGCCATCTGGCCAAGGTTGTGGTGGCCGGTCTACAAGAATTCCGCGCGCACCAGCTGAGCTCGGAGATTTCGGGCGAAGAGATCGAAGCCTCCAAACGCGCCCTGGAACGCTCGGAAGCCATCGTTCACGCCGAACTGAAGCGCGGCGTCAGCGGTTTGGCGACCATCGGTTCCACGGCCCCCTTTGTCGGCTTGTTCGGCACCGTGGTCGGCATCATTCACGCGTTCCAGGGCATCGCCACCCAAAAGGCCACCGGTCTCGGTGCAGTGGCCGGCGGTATTTCGGAAGCCTTGGTCACCACCGCCATCGGTCTGTTCGTAGCCGTTCCCGCGGTTTGGGCGTTCAATTACTTCACCAACCGCATCGACGCGTTTGACGTGGAGATGGGCAACTCCAGCTCCGAGCTTCTGGACTATTTCCTGAAGCGCGTGGGACGCGCGGCAGCGGCCAAGTAGATTTAGCAGTCACTGCGAGTTGAATTCGGAACAGGGCGCGGCTTACTTGATGAAAAGCTGCCGCGCCCGGCTCCGAGAACGAGCTTGGCTTAAAGGAATTTTGCAATGGAAAAGAAAAAAGCGCCCCCTCCCGTAGCCGACATCAATGTAACGCCCATGGTGGACGTCATGCTGGTGCTGCTCATCATTTTCATGGTCATCACGCCCATGCTCACCAAGGGCCAGAGCGTGGATAAGGTAAAGACCAAGAATCCCATTACCATGCAGGCTGCCGACAAAGAAGACGCGATCCTCATCTCGGTCACTCGCAATGGCAGCGTGTTCCTGAGTCCTGGTAATATCAAGCTCTCGGGTGCGGATCAGCTCCCCGAAAGAGTTCGAGATCTGCTCACCAACAGAATCGACAAGACCGTATATATCGTAGGTGACGCCCGCGCCAGGTATGCAGTGGTGGAGGACGTGGTCGATAATTTGCGCGCGGCGGGAGCCAGCGAAATCGGGCTCATTACCGAAGAGCCGCACGAGAACAAGACGCCAACCCAGGCGGCGGCCGCAGCCGCAACAGCTAAGTAACGTCTTACAGAGCCACAACTTACAGAGCCGCGACCGTATGGAAGCGGAAGTACATAAATAAGCGAGGTAACGAACTATGGCAATGGCAGTAGGCGGTCCCAAGAGCGGGCCAAGATGCGACATCAACATGACGCCCATGATCGACATCCTGCTGGTGCTGTTGATCATCTTCATGGTCATCACGCCGCTGACCCCGCACGGTTTAGAAGCTTTGGCGCCTGAACCGCCCGACAAAAAGAATCAGCCGCCTCCCGATCAGGATCGTACGGTGGTCATCGTGATCGACAAAGACAAGAGCATGCACATCAATAACGAAGACACCGACATGGACAAGCTGGGTCCGCGGCTGGAGCAGATCTTCAAGACTCGCGCCGAGCGGGTAGTCTTCGTGAAGGGTGATCCCGATCTGGAGTATCAGGTCGTGGCGCGGGCCATCGATGTCGCCAAAGGCGCGTTGATCGACAAGGTGGGTCTGATGACGCCCAAGCTGGAAGCGGGAAATTAAAGCTGGAATTCAGAAGTCAGAATTCAGAATCCAGAATCACAAGGGTAACGTGATGAAGAGCACAATATTGGTAGCGGGAATCGGATTGCTGATTCTCTTCGCAACGGGCTGCGACAAACTCAGGTCGCGCGACGCCCTCAACCACGGTGTCCAGGCCTACAAGGGCGCGCATTACTCGGAAGCCGTGGATTATTTCAAGAATGCGGTGCAACTGGATCCTGAAAACACCATGCCTCGCTTGTACTTGGCCACCGCGTACATGAGCCAGTACATTCCAGGCGCCGTGTCCCCGGAGAACATCCAGCTTGCCGACCAGGCCAAAGCGGAGTTTCTCAAAGTGCTCGAGAAGAGCCCGTCTGACACCACCGCTCTCGCGTCTCTGGCTTCGCTCAGCTATCAGCAAGCCCAAAGCATGCCGGACCTGGATCAAAAGCTCAAGAAGCTGGACGATGCCAAGGAATGGTATCTCAAGCTGATCGCCGCGGATCCTCAGAACAAGGAAGGCTTCTACAGCTTGGCTGTCATCGACTGGGTGAAGTGGTACGCGGCCTGGATGAAGGCGCGCGCCGAGCTGGGATTGAGGCCCGAAGAGCCCGGCCCGCTGAAGGACAAGAAGGTGAAGGCGGATTTGCAGACGCAATATAGCGCCATCATCGACGACGGCATGAAGAATCTGCAGAAGGCCTTGGACATCGATCCTAACTACGACGACGCCATGGCTTACATGAACCTCCTGATCCGCGAGAAGGCGGATCTGGATGACTCGCCCGAGCAGTATAAAATCGATACCGACACCGCCGATAAGTGGGTTCAGAAAGCTCTGGACACCAAGAAGGCGAAAGCCAAGAAGGCGGCCGATGCGGCGGCTGCGTCCGGCGCTGGTGTCCAGGCCGAAGAAGCTAAATAAGCCGCTAAACTATCCGGATCGGTTTTCCAGTTCGTTCCGTCACCTGCCCGATGCGATAAGCGTCGGGCAGTTTCGTTTCCAGCTGCGCTGCGTCGCGCTCCGGCAAAGCGATCAGCAGCCCCCCGGACGTTTGTGGATCGTAAAGTAAATCCTCGAACCCGCGGCCTATTTCCACAGACGCCTCCACACAGGACGACGCGAACTCCCGATTGTTTTTGAGGCCGCCTGCAATCGCGCCCTGCCGCGCATAGTCCACCGCCCCGGGCAGAAACCGAAGAGCCGAGAGATCGATCTCGATGGTTACTTGGCTGCCTAGCGCCATCTCGCGCGCGTGGCCAATGAGACCGAAGCCTGTCACATCCGTGCATCCATGTATATCGAACGCGAGCATAGCCTCGCAGGCTTGCCGATTCAGCTTCAGCATGGATTGGACGGCTCCTTCCACATCCGCCTCTTTCGCGATGCCCTGCTTCAACGCCGTCGCGATCACGCCCGTCCCCAGGCGCTTGGTGAAGACGAGCGCATCTCCGGGCCGCGCACCTGCATTGCTCTTGATTCGATCCGGATGGATCAAACCGGTAACGGCATATCCGAACTTCAGCTCGTCGTCTTTGACGCTGTGGCCACCGAGCAACGCGCAATCGGCTTCGTGCAACTTCTCAGCCCCGCCCTTGAGGATCTCCGCGAGTTCCTCGGTATCGCCCGAGACGGGCCACGCCAGAATCGATAACGCCGAGACTGGTTTGCCGCCCATGGCGTAGACGTCGCTCAAAGCGTTGGCCGCCGCGATGGCGCCGAAGGTGTATGCGTCGTCGACGATCGGCGTGAAGAAATCGACAGTTTGGACCAGGGCACACTCCTCCGTCAGCTTGAACACGCCGGCATCGTCGGCGGTATCAAACCCAACCAATACGTTTTCGTTCGCCCAGCGTGGGATCCGGGCGAGCACTTGGTCCAAAACCTTTGGACTCAGTTTCGACGCTCAACCGGCGGCGGAGGACTGGGCGGTGAAGCGGTTTTTCGTTGGCTGCATGACTTCAGAATACAAGGAATACGAGGGAGACAAGGAATACGAGGAATGCACTCACTTGCTTGCAAGCCCCGGCAAGGAATTTTCAAGACCTGCTCGTCTGGCAGAAGGCGCATGCATTAGTACTTGGCGTCTATCAGATGACGGCAGCGTTCCCTAAGCATGAAATGTTTGGCCTGAGTTCGCAGATGCAGCGCGCGGCGGTTTCCGTTCCAGCCAACATCGCAGAGGGATTTAAACGTCGAGGAAGAGCGGACAAAGCGCGCTTCTTAAATATCGCCCAGGCATCGCTGGAGGAATGCCGCTACTTCCTGATTCTGTCGCACGACCTCGGCTACGCCGATACCGTTTCACTACTGCAATTGCTGGATGAGACAAGTCGGTTTCTCGACAACTACTGCCGTTCCTTGTCTTCCTCGTCTTCCTCGTCTCCCTAGTATTCCTCGCGTCAGAATCGATAAAGCATCAAATACACCACCACTCCCGTAACACTCACATACATCCAAATTGGAAACGTCCACTTTGCGATGGCGCGATGCCGCTTGACATCCATGCGCAGTCCGCGCCGCAACGTGATGATGGCGAGCACCGGTGTGATCACCGCCAGAATAGTATGCGTGGTCAGGATGGTCAGGTAGAGATCGCGAAGAAATCCGGTTTTCTGGTAATACACGATGCCGGCGTTGAAGTGGTAGATCAGGTAGCAGGCCAGGAACACCACCGACACCGAGAACGCGGTCAGCATCACGCGTTTGTGCGCCTGAATCCGTCCGTTGCGGATCAGAGTGTACCCGATAGCGAGCAGCACAGCCGCGATGCCGTTCAACGTGGCGTTTACTGCCGGCAGCGATTGGACGTCCATCAACTGTGTTCCGCCGCGAGCGCGTGAATGTCGGCAATCACCTTAGCGATCGCCGACGATTCCGATGTGTCGTAGTAGCCGCGAATCTTGCCCTTGCCGTCCACCAGCACGAAGCGCGTGCTGTGCTGCATAGTCCCGTCGATGTTGCCGAGCTTGAACGCGTCGCGATCCAGCATCTCGAGCGTTGACACCGGGCCGGTCAGAAAATACCAAAGCGACGCCGCGCCGTGTGTTTGCGCGTAGGCCGCCAGCACCGGGGGAGTGTCATTCGCCGGATCAATAGTGAACGACACCAGGCGAACATCGGGAATTTTCAGCACTCTGTCCTGCACCTCCCGCATCTGCGACGTCATGCGCGGGCATGGTCCAGGACAGGTGGTGTAGATAAAATCGGCCACCCAGATCTTGCCTGCCAACGCCTGGCTGTGGAACGGCTGGCCGTTCTGCGCCGTTAGTTCGAATTGCGGAATATCGCCGAATACTTCGAGAGCGGGATGGCGCCCGGAACAGGCCGTGAGCGCGGCGGCGGAGACGACAACTGCCAACAGCCTCATTGGGGGCGGTCGAACAACATCAGGCTGAACAACACCGGTAGATAGACCACCGATGCCAGCAACACCTGCCGCGCCTGCTGCCGCGTGCGATCCCAACGAATGCGCAGGCCGTAATAGACGAACGCCAGGCCCAGCGCGAGCGCACCATACAAATACACATTGCCGGCCATGGCGAAAAACTTAGGCATCAGGCTGATGGGAATCAGCGCGATGGAGTACAGCAGAATGCGGCGCGCGGTGGACTTGCCATCCGGCTCCACCACCGGCAACATGCGAATGCCTGCGCGCGCGTAGTCTTCCTTGTACATCCAGGCGATGGCGTAAAAATGCGGAAACTGCCACAGAAATAAAATCGCGAATAGAACCCAAGCGTCCCACGTCAGCGTGCCACTGGCTGCGGCGAATCCGATCAGCGGCGGGATCGCGCCTGGGACGGAACCAAATGTTGTGGAATGTGGCGAGCGCTGCTTGAGCGGCGTGTAGATGAACAAATACATCAGCAGCGTGGACAACCCGAGCAGCGCGGCCAAGGGGTTCGCGCCGAACCACAGCTCCACGAATCCGGCGACGGAAATCGCGATCGCGAAGAGCAGCGCCTTCTGAGCATCCAAGCGCCCCGATGGCAGCGGGCGAGCTTGGGTGCGCCGCATTTTCGAATCCGCCTCGCGCTCCATCCATTGATTGAGAGCGGCGGTTCCAGAGGCGATGAGTCCGGTTCCGATGATGGTGTGGAGCAACGTGAGCCAGTGCCAGCCGTTTTTGGATCCGAAAAAGTATCCAACGCCGGTGCTCATCAGGATGAGCCAAGTGATTCGCGGTTTGGTTAACGCGATGTAGTCCTTCATCAAAAGGCTAGGCTCGATCCACTAGGGTATCACAAGATCGTAGCAGTTTCGCAATATATTTTACGGTTTCAGCGCAATCCTAGGACGAGCCGTTCGCGCTTCCGAAGCTGTGTTCCGCGTCGGCGACGGTCGGGTAGTGCGGCAGGAGTTTGCTGACCCCGGTCATCTCCAGGAGCACTTGTACGCGCTCGGAAATCCCGACGGTGGCGAATTTTACGCCGATCCTCTGGGTGTGCGCCCAATGGCTGAGGACGATGCCCAGGCCGGCGGAATCGATGTACGGCACGCCCGAAAAATCGAGGATGGTGCTCTTCAGATCGGGCTGGCGGACGGCGGTTTGGAAGTCGAACAACGTCGAGATGGTCAGGGGACCGTGAAGGGTAAAGATGGTGACGTCGTTGGCGGAGCCGGGAGTCCGCTGAATTTTCAATTCGTCCATGGGAAGCATTTTAGCCCTTGCGCACTACAGTTGCGTTACCGACCAGTGTAGCGGATTGAGGGCGGGTCAGGAACGGGCGCGGCCTCGGAGATGATACTTCTAATTGGAGCGAATACCGGGGGGCAAATCCATGGTTGTAGACTGGCTTGGCCATGGGGGTGAACGATGGAGCGGCTAGGCCGCACCGCGACCGGAGCTGCGCGCGATCGACCCCATGGAACTTGTCCCATTGTCAGGTCAGTCAATTCCGCGACAACCAGGTGTAACCAGATCCTTCCACTGGTTTCTGTAGGGCCGATCGTCGGTGAAATTGCTATCGATAAATTCCCAGAAAGCGCTCATGAATACTTGGATTCCGACCCAATGAACCGGTTGTCCTGATTCTCGATTGGGCGAGCGCCAGACGGCAACCGCATACCGTGTGAAGGTCGGCTGATCGTTGGCCTGAAGGGTGTCCCTGAACCTGGCTATGTCCTGCAAGTCCGAGCTTAACGACGCGGGATCCGAAGTCCTGTACATCAAAGCACCAGGCCTGTTCTCTCCCCACACCGGCGAATCGAGCGAAGCCGCACTGCACACTAGTTCTTCGAGTGACTCACGGTGAACAATCCTCGCCAGCGGAGGAAGTTGGTCCTTCGCTCTCAGGGTCTCGAACAGGCGAGCGAGTTGGTCCTCGTAGTTCCGCCTTTCCTTCCTGCCCTGAGCCCTCAAAGCGGACTGACCAGCGCCGAGGCACACGATCGACACGACGAATGCGAAGTTAGCGTACTGAACGAACCGCCTGGAAGTCATCCTCGGCTCCGCGCCGGATCGATGGCCGATATCGGTCTTCGTAACAATAATTGTAAAGCGGAATGCGGATTGTTGGCGCCCTCGGATTCGCCCGAGCATCCAATCTCCCGACCTAGCTACAGTTGGAAGTGCGCGAAGGAATCGAGAGAACATTGGCCAATCATCTGATCAGCGAGAAAAGTCCCTACCTGCAGCAGCACGCCCACAATCCGGTGGATTGGTATCCGTGGGGCGAGCCGGCTTTTGAAAAGGCGCGCAGCGAAGACAAGCCCATCTTTTTATCGGTCGGCTACTCGACCTGCCATTGGTGCCACGTCATGGAGCGCGAGTCGTTCGAGAGCGAAGAGCTGGCGGCTCTGCTGAATCGCTGGTTCGTGCCGGTTAAGGTGGATCGCGAGGAGCGCCCGGATGTGGACCGCATCTACATGACGTTCGTGCAGGCGTCCACAGGCGGCGGCGGCTGGCCGATGTCTGTGTTCCTCACGCCCGAGCTGAAGCCGTTCTTTGGGAGTACCTATTTTCCGCCGGACAATCGCTATGGGCGGCCGGGATTCGGCGCGATTTTGCACCGCATCGCGGAGGCGTGGAAGAACGAGCGTGGGCGCATCATCGAATCGAGCGGGGATGTGATCGCACAATTGGCGCGTTATTCCGGCGCGTCCGGCTCATCGGGCGTCTTGCCGGACGCGACGATTCTGGATTCTGGATTCCAGCAATTCCGTAGGATGTTCGATTCGGCGCATGGCGGCTTCGGGCACGCGCCGAAATTTCCCCGGCCGGTGGTTTTCAATTTCCTGTTGCGATATTACGTGCGATCGCCGGATGCGGATACCAAAGAAGACGCTCGGGAGATGACGCTCGCCACCTTGCGCGCCATGGCCAACGGCGGCATGCACGATCAATTGGGCGGTGGATTTCATCGCTATTCGGTCGACGAGCGCTGGTTTGTCCCGCATTTCGAGAAAATGCTGTACGATCAGGCGCAACTGGCAATCTCTTATTTAGAGGCGTTCCAGATCACGCACGATCCTTTTTACGCGAAAATCGCCAGGAGCACGCTCGATTACGTGTTGCGGGACATGACGGATCCGGGCGGCGGCTTTTATTCAGCCGAGGATGCCGATAGCGTGATTGACCCAGCGAATCCAAAGGAAAAGGGCGAGGGCGCCTTCTATATCTGGAGCGCCGAGGAATTGAAGCAGTTCGCGAAGTTCGCATCCACTTACGGCGTGGAGCCGGGCGGCAACGTCCCCGACGATCCGCACGGCGAGTTCACGGGCAAAAATATTTTGTACTTGCGCCAGCCCTTGGATGACGCCACCGAGGCGGAACTGCATCCGGCCAAAGCCGCTTTGCTTGCGATCCGATCGAAGCGCGTGCGCCCGTATCTGGACGACAAGATCCTGACTGCCTGGAATGGCCTCATGATTTCGGCCTTCGCCCAGGCTGCGCAGGTGTTGGACGAGGGTCGCTACCTCGAAGCGGCGCAGAGGGCGGTAGGGTTTATTCTGACGCGCATGTTCGACGCGAGGTCGGGCGTGTTGCAGCGCCGCTATCGCGACGGGGACGCGGCAATCCCAGGCTTCCTGGACGACTACGCGTTCTTCATTGGCGCGCTGCTGGATCTCTATGAAGCGGATTTCGATCCACGTCACATCGAGATCGCGATGCAGCTTGCCGGTAAAATGCGCGAATTGTTCGAGGACACCGTCGAGGGCGCCTTCTTCAGCACGGCGGCGGGCGATGGCAACCTGGTGCTGCGCATGAAGGACGATTATGATGGCGCCGAGCCTTCGGGAAACGCAGTCGCGCTGCTGGATCTGTTGCGCCTGGCGCACTTCACCGATCGCGCCGACTACCGCGAGACGGCCGAACGAACGTTGCGAGCGCTGGGATCGAAGATGGCCCAGCAGTCCATCGCGGTTCCACAGATGCTTGTCGGACTCGACTATTACCTGGCTCCTCGCCGGGAAGTGGTAATTGCGGGCGAGCCCCGCGAATTTCTTCGTCACGTTCGCGCGCGATTTATGCCGCACACCATCACGGTTCTCTCCGGCGCCTCGTTCTTTCCAGCAGCGGCCAGCATGCTTGAGATAGACGGTAAACCCACTGCGTACGTGTGTCAAGACTACGCCTGCCACCTGCCAACAAACCAATTAGGCGAGTTCGACGAGTTGCTACAATAGGTCGAAATCCAAACAAACCTATCTGAGGAGAATCATGGAACGACCTGGAGCAACGACGATGAGAGGCAATCCGCTGACCCTGCTGGGGCCTGAGTTGAAGGCCGGCGAAAAAGCGCCCGACTTCAGCGCGGTGGATGACGGACTGAAGCCCGTCAACCTGGCGGGAACCGGAAATGCCGTGAGGATTTTCAGCGTGGTGCCATCGCTCGATACGCCGGTGTGCGACGCGCAGACCAAGCGCTTCAACGAAGAGGCCGCTAAGCTGCCGGGCGTGCAGATTTTCACCATCAGCATGGACCTGCCGTTTGCACAGAAGCGGTGGTGCGGCAACTACGGAGTCGACAAGATCAAGATGCTCTCGGACCATCGCTCGGGCTCGTTCGGCGAGCATTACGGGACGCTGATCAAGGACATGCGCATCGAAAGCCGGGCGATTTTCGTGCTGGATACCGACGATACCATCAAGCACGTCGAGTACGTGAAGGAAGTGGCCGATCATCCGAACTACGAAACGGCGTTGGCGGCGGCGCGATCGCTCGCGAAGTAGGCGGCGCTAACCGCGCGGGCCGATGAAGGTTCTCGGAGTTTTGGTCCCAGAAAGTTCGTTCTAAAACGACTTAGAGAGCGTCGTTCTGAGCCGCCATGCGTGAGCATGCGGTTTTGCTGACACAGGAGACGAATCCGCATGCTTTCGCAGGGTCGCGAACTGACGCACATGTTCCTTATCGCGACGGGATGCGCTCCTTAAGAGCGTCACGTTCGTAGCCCCGGCATTCCAGCACCGGCAGCCTCGGATACTTCGGAAACCCGGGGTCTAGCTTCGAAAGCTGGCAAAGGTAGAACACCGAGCCCCGATCCGAGGTTACCCGGCGTACGTGCGCGCAAGTGGCGCAAAGCCCGGCAATTGCAGGTTCCTCGTTCATGCCGGTAGGCCCACGCCCAGAGTCTAACATCCGCCCGCAATCGCGGAATTAAAGGCTGGGAGCCGCAAAGCCGATATAAAGGCGATGGGTACCGGATCATTCTTCATCCACGGTTCCGATGATGCGCTCCGGCACGTAAAACTGCTGGCAAGCGGTCTCAAGAAGGTCGCCATAGCGGGTTTCGTCGGTGGCACAGGTTGCGCCGTAATGGCCGTGCTCCTGAGCCACCTGTTGGTGGCCTCCGGATCAAGATCGAACAGCACCCCGAGCACTCAGGAGATGTCCGGGATCACGTTTGTGGCCTGGTTCATGGCTATCGCCCTGCTCGCCTTTTCGACCGGCTACTTCATCGCGGGTTGGGGCCTCGGGCACCAAAAGAGCTGGGCTCGTTACACGGCCGCGGCGGTTTTTACCGCGAAGTTGCTACTCTGCTTGTGGCTGGGCCGCGCCTCCGTCGTAGCGGCGATCGTTTCCCTCCTCATTGCAAGCCTGGACCTTTACGGTCTGTGGGTGCTTCTCTCCAAAGAAACCGGACAACTGTTTGGTTCGCCGCGCGCAAGCCAATCCAGCGTCAAACCTGCTAATCTAGTCACTTAAAGTGCCTTCGCCCGAATGCCCGCTCGAATGAGCGACAGCTTCATCCTGCAGACTTATCCGTTTCGCGAAGCCGACCTCGTTGTCAGCTTCTTTACGCGCGATCAGGGCAAACTGAGGGGAGTGGCGCGGCGGGCGCGCCGGCCGAAAAGCAGCTTCGGGTCCGGTTTGGAACGGCTGTCGCATGCGACGGTCTCGTATTATCAAAAGGAGAATCGCGAGCTGGTTAGCCTGAATTCCTGCGAACTGACGCAATCGCAGTTCGCGTTGGCCTCAAACTACGAATCGAGCGTGGCGCTCGATTATCTAGCGGAAATTACAGAGCAGTTGCTGCCACCCAACGAAACCAACGAACGTCATTTTCGCCTGCTGATCGCCGTCTTGGATTCCCTGCATGCGGGCGGCAACGTCTGGGCCGCCGTAACGTATTTCGCGCTGTGGGCCGTGCGGCTGGCGGGTTTGTTGCCGGAACTTCGCGTCAGCGCCGATTCGCGCGCCATTGTTGACGAGATGCTTGTGACACCCATCCAGCAGATGACCGCGCGGCCGTGGGCCAAAGAAACCGCAGCCGATGTGCGGCGCGCGCTGAACCGTCTGATCGAGGATCACGTGGAGCGGAAGCTGCGAACGACGGCGATTTTGGAGGCGCTGTGAGCACACCGCTTTCATTTCAAGAAACCGTTCTTGCGCTGAAGAAATACTGGTCCGAGCGCGGCTGTATCATTCAGGAGCCGTACGATGTCGAGGTGGGTGCAGGCACCATGGCGCCTGAAACATTTCTGCGGGTCCTCGGACCAAGCCCCTATAACGTGGCCTATGTGCAACCGAGCCGCCGCCCCGCCGATGGCCGTTACGGAGAGAATCCGAATCGTCTATACAAGCACCAGCAGTTGCAAGTGATTCTGAAACCGGCGCCTGCCGACGTGATCGATCTGTATCTTGGAAGCCTGACGGCGATTGGCGTCGACCTTCGAAAGCACGACATCAAGTTTGAAGAAGACAATTGGGAAGCGCCGACGCTGGGGGCCTGGGGCATCGGCTGGCAGGTGATGCTGGACGGCCTGGAGATTTCGCAGTTCACATATTTCCAGCAATGCGGCGGGTTCGATCTTGACTTGATTCCCGCCGAGCTCACCTATGGCCTCGAGCGCATCGTCGCGTTTCTGCAGAACGTCGACAGCGTGTACGACATCGTGTGGGCGCCGGGATTCCTGTACAGCGACGTGCGGCTCAAAGACGAGCAAGAGTTTTCGAAATACAACTTCGAGCTGGCCGACGTCGGCATGCTGTGGCAGCTCTTCGATCTGCACGAGAAGGAATGCCAACGGCTGATCAAGATAAGCGGCGTGGTTCTGCCCGCTTACGATCAAGTCCTCAAGTGTTCGCACATCTTCAATCTGCTGGATTCGCGCGGGGCGATCAGCGTGACGGAGCGCGTGGGCGTGATTGGTCGGGTCCGAAAGCTCGCGCTGGGCGTAGCGGACGCGTGGATGGTGGAGATCGGGGCGAAAAAGGAAGCCGCCGCGTGAGCTTGCCATTTCTGCTAGAAATCGGAACCGAAGAGATCCCCGACTGGATGATTGTTCCTGCATTGAACAATTTGCAGGACATGTTTCAAGCATTGCTCGATCAGCAGGTTTTGGGCGGGCGCGTGACATCTGTGGATGCTACGCCGCGAAGGTTGGTTCTGCGAGCTGAGGGATTGTTGGAGCGGCAGGCCGATGTCGAAGAGCTGGTATTGGGCCCCGCGAAGTCGGCGGGAGCGGGCGCGGCGGGGGGATTTGCGAAGAAGATGGGCACTACGGCCGATCAATTGGGGACCCAGACAACCGCCAAGGGCGAATACTTCGCGTTTGCTAAACGAACCCAAGGTCAGGCAACAGTGGCGATTTTGGCGCGCGAGTTGCCGAATCTGATTCTGAAGATTCAGTGGCCTAAGACGATGGTTTGGAACGGGAAAGGAACCGAGCGTTTCATCCGTCCGATCCGTTGGATGCTGACGCTGCTCGGTCGTGCCGTGGTTGGATTCGAAATCGCGGGTGTTCACTCCAGCTCGACAACCTGGGGCCACAGGGTCCTCGCTAACAGGCAGTTCACAGTCACCATTGACGACCATGAGCATGTGCTCCGCGAGCTAAGCGTCATCCTGTCGGCCGATGAGCGTAGAAGGAAGATCAAAACAGAAGTTGACGCTTTGCTTGGCCGTGTAGGACTACACGTGAAGCAGGACCGCGATCTCATGGAGACTCTAACTTACTTAACCGAATACCCTACCCCGATCCTCGGCAGCTTCGACCGCAGCTATCTCTCCCTGCCGAAGGAGGTGCTGGTCGAGGTCATGCGCCATCACCAGAAATACCTCTCCGTCGAAGACTCAGACGGCAAGCTCGCACCGCACTTCATCGCCGTCATGAACACCAATGGTGATCCCGACCGCTTGGTCCGCCAAGGCAACGAGAAGGTCCTCCGCGCCCGCTTCAACGACGCGCGATTTTTCTGGGACCAGGACCAAAAGAAAAAACTCGAAGATCGCGTTGAAGACCTGAAGACGGTCACATTCCAAGCGCAGCTCGGTTCGTACTACGAGAAGACTCAACGGGTAGTGAGATGGGTAACTGATCTCGGGGGCGAGGAGGACGCGCAGCGTGCCGCCTTACTGTGCAAATGCGACCTCACCACCGACATGGTCAAGGAGTTCACGGATCTCCAAGGCATCGTCGGCGGTCTCTACGCCCGCGCCCAGGGTGAAAACGAAGAAGTCGCACAAGCCATCTACGATCACTACAAGCCGCTCAGCATGGACATGGAGGACCCGGTCCCCTCCACGCTCAACGGCTGCCTCGTGAGTATGGCCGATAAATGGGACACGCTCGTCGAATGCTTCAGAGTCGGCATGGCCCCGACCGGCTCCCGCGACCCATTCGGCCTGCGCCGCGCCGCGCAAGGAATCGTGCGGATCAGTACCGAAGGCCAGGTCAACTTTGAATTGCCGCAACACGGTGAGCTGGCCGAGTTCATGCGCGACCGCGTCGAATACTACTTCCGCGACGTCCACGGCTTCGCCTACGACGAAGTCCGCGCCTGCATGGCCGCCGGCTGGAACGATCTGCTCGATCTCTGGCGGCGGCTGAGACGCGTTCAAGCGATCCGCCCGACGCCGGACTTCGAGCTGCTTGCCAAAAGCTTCAAGCGCATTAAGAACATTTTGAAGCAAGCCGCTTACTCCGATGGCGGCTCTTATCGCAAAGAACTGTTCGAAACCGGACCCGAGCTCGAACTCTACAACGAGATTGTTCGTACGAAGACTCAGCCGCTCGAATCGCGTATCGGCCCACTGCGCCCCAAAGTCGACCTCTTCTTCGATAAGGTGCTCGTCAACGCACCCGACCCCGGAATCCGGCGCAATCGGCTTGCGCTGTTACAGAGTCTCCTGACGGAGTTTTCGGACGTAGCTGATTTCTCGGAAATCGTCACAGAAAGGCAACCATGAAAAAATACGTTTACGCATTTGGCGGTGGCGCCGCCGATGGCGATGGCAAGATGAAAGACGTCCTCGGCGGAAAAGGCGCTGGCCTGGCCGAGATGAGCCGCGCGGGCGTGCCCGTGCCTCCCGGTTTCACCATTTCCACCGAAGTCTGCAACATCTATTTCCAGAACAAGAACAGCGTCCCGAAAGAAATCAGTGAGGAGATCGACCAGGCGCTCACGGACCTCGAAAAAAAGATGGGCAAAAAGCTCGGCGATGCCTCCGATCCGCTGCTGGTGAGCGTGCGGTCCGGCGCTAAGTTCTCCATGCCCGGCATGATGAACACCATCCTCAACCTGGGCTTGAACGACAAATCCGTCGAAGGTTTGGCCAGGAATAGCGCCAATCCTCGCTTTGCCTATGACTGCTATCGCCGCTTCATCCAGATGTTCGGCGAAGTGGCGCTCGACATCGACATGCACAAGTTCGATCACATCTTCGATGAGCGCAAGAAGAAGGTGAAGGCCAAGCTCGACACCGACCTTTCGGCAGCGGACCTGAAGGTCATTATCGGCGACTACCAGAAACTGGTGAAGAAGGAGAGCGGCAAGCCGTTTCCACAGGACCCGCGCCAACAGCTCGCCATGTCGCGCGACGCAGTCTTCCGCTCCTGGTGGGGCAAGAACGCGGTCACCTACCGGCGCATGGAGAAGATCCCCGACGAAATCGGAACTGCAGCCAACGTACAGGCCATGGTGTTCGGCAACCTGGGCGAGACGTCGGGCACCGGCGTAGGTTTCACGCGCAATCCGGCCACGGGCGAGAAGGTCTTCTGGGGCGAGTTCCTGCTGAACGCGCAGGGTGAGGACGTGGTGGCGGGCATTCGCACGCCGCTGCCCATTGCGGAGCTCGAAGCCGTCATGCCGGATGCGTATCGGCAGCTTCGCGATATCACCAGCAGTCTCGAAAAGCATTATCGCGACATGCAGGATTTCGAGTTCACCATCGAGAACGGCAAGCTCTTCATGCTGCAAACGCGCAATGGCAAGCGCACGGGCGCGGCGGCCTTGCGGGTGGCTGTGGAAATGGTGAAGGAAGGCTTGATCGACAAGAAGGAAGCAGTGTTGCGCGTGGCTCCGCCACAGCTCGATCAACTGCTGCATCCGCTATTCGATCAAGCGTCTCTCAAAGCATTGCTCAAGATTGCAAATGGCATTGACGCGTCGCCGGGCGCGGCCGTTGGACGTGCGGTTTTTGACGCCGATCAGGCGGTGGAAAGCGTCAAGAAGGGCCCGGTTGTGTTGATCCGAAAAGAGACCACGCCGGACGATATTCACGGCATGGAAGTAGCGGCGGGCGTTCTCACCGCGGTGGGCGGCAAGTCGAGCCACGCGGCCGTCGTGGCCCGTGGAATGGGCCTGCCATGCGTAGTGGGCGCCGGCGCTCTGCACATCGAAGAGCATAAGAAGCAGTTCACGGTGAAGGTGGGGGCCAAGGACCTTGTCGTCAAAGAGGGCGATTGGATTTCGTTCGACGGAACCACGGCTGACGTTTATCTCGGCCAGGCCAAGACCAAAGAACCGGATCCGAAGTCGCCTTTATTCGTCGAATTCATGAAATGGGCCGATGAATTTCGCGGCGATTTCGGAGTACGCGCCAATGCCGACATTCCCCGCGATGCCATCGCTGCGCGCGAGTTCGGCGCCGAAGGCATCGGCCTGTGCCGCACCGAGCACATGTTCTTCGCCGCCGATCGCATTCCGTACATGCAGGCCATGATTCTGGCCGAAGACGAGAAGACGCGCGACCAAGCTCTACAAAAACTGCTGCCCATGCAGCGAAAAGATTTCGCCGGTCTGTTTGAAGCCATGGACGGCTACCCGGTGATCATCCGCACGCTGGATCCTCCGCTGCACGAGTTTCTTCCGAAGCGCGAGAACCTGATGGTGGACATGGCGCTGCTCCCGCACGCGAGCGGCAAAGAAAAAAAGAAGATGTCGGAGAGCTACAACATTCCGGTGGGCGAGCTGAAGAAGAAGCTTCCGGCGTTGCTCAAGCGCGTCGAGGATCTGCATGAGTTCAATCCGATGCTCGGCTTCCGCGGCTGCCGGTTGGGCATCGTGCATCCCGAAATCACGGAGATGCAGGCGCGCGCTATCTTCGAGGCCGCGGTGCAAGTGGCCAAGAAGGGCGTCAAAGTTATTCCAGAGGTCATGATTCCGCTGGTCGGATTCAAGCTCGAGCTCGCTCTGCAGAAAGAGATCGTCGAACGCGTGGCGAAAGAAGTGCTCGAGAAGGCCGGCATGAAAAACATGAAGTACCTGATCGGAACCATGATCGAAATCCCTCGCGGCGCGCTGACGGCCGATCAGATCGCCGAAGTGGCCGAGTTTTTCAGCTTCGGCACGAACGATCTGACGCAGACCACGCTGGGGATGTCGCGCGATGATTACACGAAGTTTTCAAAGAAGTACGAAGAGCTGAAGATCTTCAAGGCCGATCCGTTCCAGACCATCGACCAGGAGGGTGTCGGCAAGCTCATCGAACAGGCCGTCAAACTCGGAAGATCGAAGAATCACAAGCTCGAAATCGGGATCTGCGGCGAACACGGCGGCGATCCCAGCTCCGTGGAGTTCTGTTATCGGGTGGGCATGGACTACGTTTCGTGCTCACCCTATCGGGTCCCGATTGCCAGGCTCGCGGCGGCACAAGCGGCCATCGCCGGCGGGGACAAGAGCGAAGCGATGCGGACGGCGTAATAACGCTCAGTTTTGATCCGGAGGCTTCTCGCCGGGCTTATACAGCGTGGGAGGCTTCCGGTCGCCGGCTTTGATGACTCCCGGCTTATCCTCGGGGCTCTTTTTCGCCTTTTTGTCTTCGTCAGTCGCCAGGGCTTTTCGATCCTGCTTTTCCTTCTTCTCCTCGGCGATGACGTCGCCGGCTCGCTTGTGTAGGTCTTCCTCGGAAAGCTCTTTGCTGTCGGTGGTGGTGTCGATGGCGTTCTTCAAGACAAATTCATAGCGCGCTAAATCTTTCGGCGCAGCATCCTCGATCTTTTGCAAGGTGGAGAGCATTTCACCCTCTGCCGCAGCCACTTCCTTCATCCCCACATCCAGGCTCACCTTGCGAACCAACGCGTCGTCCGCCACAGTGTCAATGGCTTCGATGATCCGCGTGTAGTCCTCCAGGGTGTCGTGAATCAGCGCCGAGCGCCCAGGTTTTTCCTTGCTCATAAACTGCTGCAAAAGGGCCAGCCTGGTCCGCGCGAACAGAATATACAACTTCAACCGCGCGTTCGGTTCCTGCACTTCCCGGATTTGATCCACTTCGTCCGCCGTTAAGAAGTCGCGTTCCTGCGCGAAGCCGCCCGCGGCGCATACCAGCATGATTGCCAAAACTCGCATGGGCATTACCTTTATTCCTTACTGTTTTCTCCTGCTCATGATATCGGACAGCAACTCGTCATGAATGTCCGAAAGTCTTTTCAGCACAGCCTCGACATTCGGTCGAAAATCAAAACTTACTTCGTCGCGAAAGCCACTCAGCCGGCGCATCAGCGCGCTTACCTTCAGTTCGGCGCGTTTGTAGTATTTGCTTTTGCGCGGTTCGCTGCGGGTTTGCCCCAGCGCCTCATAACAAACCGTCACGGACTCGGCCACCTCCTGGATAGCCAATTGCTGACCGGCTTCATTCCCGTCCACATACGCCTGGCGCGCCGCGTCGATTTTTTCATCCGCGTTCATCAGAGCAAGCTCCGAGCGCCGGTTCAGATCCGGTTCCGACTTTATCGCAGTGATATCGGCGTACGCCAGGATGCCGGAAAATGCCAAACAGGCCAACAGCGCGGGGATCATCTCTTGTCGATCTCCCTTTGCAAAGTCTTGATCCGCTGCCTGGCTTGCCATTCCTGATTCGGATTCTCGCCCTGGCTCATTTCGAGGAATCGCTGATAACTTTCCAGCGCCGGTTTCAAATCCCGGGTTTTATCCAAAACGATGGCACGCAGGAAAACGTGCCCCGGCTTCTCGGCATGGAGCGCCGCGATGCGGTCCAGCGCCGCCAGCGCGGGCGCATAATTCTCGGCCATGAAGAGCACGCCGGCCAGCTCGCTCCAGGCTTGCGGATCACCGGGCTTTAGCTTGATGGCGCGCTCAAACTCCGCGGCGGCCTCGGGAAATTTGCGCTGGTCGCGAATCAGGCGTCCATGCAGCATGCGGATCTCGAAGTTGTCCGGATCGGCTGCCAGAATCTGTTCCACTAACGGCTGCGCTTTGGCGGGCTCGTTGTTCTTGAGGAACGCCTCGGCCAGCGCCGCGCGATTGGCTTCGGTGGGCGACTTCGCAACCGCACTCTGCAACGAAGCAATGGCATCCACCGGCTTGCCGGCCTTGAGCTGCAGATCGCCGAGCCGCTCCTGCGCTCCCGGATTTTCAGGGAACTGCCGATAAATGGCCATGGCTTGCTCGGGCTGGTTCGCCTTCTCGTACATGCCGGCAAGTTCCAACAGGTCGTCGCGATAATCGGCGTTCAGCCCGGCGGCTTGTTTGAAATGAACCGCCGCGTCCTCCAGCTTATTTTCGCCAGCCAGCGCGTGCGCCAGGCCCAGCTCCGCATCCGGTGACTTTGGATCGATGGCCAGAGCTGCAACGTAAGACTGCTCGGCTTTCCCGAAATCGCCCGCACCCAGCAGCGCCGCCCCCAGGTAGTAATTGGCCCGATATTCCTTGGCATTCTGCGCAGCCGCCGGGGTCAAGTAAAGCACAGCTTCGGCCGGCTGCTTTTCCCGCAAAAGCGAGATGCCCAGGTTGAGCTCAGCCTGATAGAGATCCGGCTTCAGCTCCAGCGTCTTTTTGTATTCCGGAATGGCCTCGGCATTCTTGCCCATCAAACTGTAGGCCAACGCGAGGTTGAAGTGCAGGCTGTAGTCCTTCGGATCGGCGGCAACGGCTTTGGTCAAGCTTGCCACCGCCTCGGGATAGCGCTTTTCGTCGAGCGCCTTCATCCCCTGTTCGGAGAGGTCCGTCTGGAAGGCCAAGGCTGTCTGGAACACGATGAAGAGAACCAACGGACTGCTGGGGCACATATACGGCTTTCTTTATTTTCCCCCAAACCATCGTCGCCGATGCATTCGGAATTATACCGATCGAGCGGTTGTTGCCGTTCACCACCTTTTTTACCGTCCCCCGCATCCCTTCCTGTGGCGGAAGCCCCTTTAGTTACACTGGCAAGACTGCGAGGTAGAGTGGCCCGACAACTGCACGTGGCAAGCTATGCCGTCCACGCCGAGCCATCCAAGGTCCACCATCCTGTGACTCGGCCTCGTCAATCGTCGCTGATTCGAACCGTCGCGGTGCTGGCTGGTACCGTGGCCGTGCTTTATCTCGCTCGCGACATTTTGATTCCGCTGGCGCTCGCGATCACACTGACCTTGATCCTGTCACCCGCGGTCGGCTGGCTGCAAAAACTGCATATCCGAAGGTTTCCCGGCACGCTGCTTGTAATGTTGGTGTTTATCTCCGTGGCGAGCGGCATCGGCTATGTGATCGTGAATCAACTGGTGCAGGTGGTGAGTGATCTGCCGGCCTACCGCGAGAATATCGACAGCAAGATGCGGGCATTGAGAGCGCCCCAGAAAGGCGCTTTAGGAAAGGCGGCTCAGTCCGTCCAGGATCTAGGGAAGGAACTGGCAACCCCTCAGGAGAACACGGTCCCGCCGCTCGCCCGAACCCGGAATAGCCGGAACAGTGCTCCCGCAGCCCCGGTTGCCGTCCAGGTGGTGCCGGCTCCAACCAATGAGCTCGCCAATCTGCGCGACGTCAGCCGGCCCTTTCTTGCACCGCTAGCGAAGGTTGGAATTGTTTTGGTCTTCACGGTCTTCTTGCTGGTAGAAGAAAGTGATTTGCGGAACCGCCTTTTCCGTCTGGCCGGCATAAGCCGGCTCAACTTAGTGACTGAAGCCGTGGCGGACGGGACGCGCCGGATCAGCCATTATTTGGTGTTGCAGTTCCTGGTGAACGCGTGCTTCGGGCTGCTCTGTGGAATCGGCTTGTATCTGATCGGCGTTCCCTATGCAGCGCTGTGGGGAACCGTGGCTGCATTGCTTCGCATCGTGCCATACGTCGGGGCGGTGGTGGCTGGATTATTGCCATTGATGCTGTCGCTGGCCGTTTTCGACGGTTGGCGGCAGCCACTCCTGGTTTTCGCGATCTTTGCCACCCTGGAGTTGATCACCGGGAACCTGCTCGAACCTTGGCTTTATGGCGCCCACACTGGAATCTCGTCACTGGCTCTGCTCCTCAGCACGATGTTCTGGGCAGCGTTGTGGGGACCAGTGGGATTGATACTCTCGACTCCTCTCACGGTGTGCGTAGTGGTGCTGGGACGCCACGTCCCACAATTGGCCTTTCTTCACATCCTGCTGGGCGATCAGCCTGTCCTCGCGCCGGAAGCGCATTTGTATCAGCGCCTGTTGGCGATGGACGAACAAGAGGCGCGAGCCGTGGCCGAGGAATATCGACGCGAGAATTCGCTCCCGCAGCTATACGACGCGGTAATCATTCCGGCCTTGATCATGGCCGAACAGGATCGGCATAAAGGTGCGTTGGACCCGGAGCGGGAAGAATTTCTGTTCACGAGCTTAAGAGAGATGATGGCAGACTTCTCTGAAACCACGCCGCCTGCCCATGCGGAAAACGCGGCGGAGTATATTCCCGCGTCGGCGGCCCAGCGCATTATCTGCTTGCCCGCTCATGACGAAGCCGACGAAATCGCTTCCGCCATGCTAGCCCAGCTACTGGACCACGCCGGCCGTGCTACGGTTTCATTTCCATTTGGCTCAACGCCGCTGGATATCGCAGAGCTGGTCGAGCCCTCTGACGTCTTTTGTGTGTCGGCGATTCAGCCGTTCGCGTTCCCACATGCCCGGACACTCAGCCGGAAACTGAGGACTAAGTTTCCGCGTAGCAAAATCGTGGTTGGTGTCTGGGGCTTCAGCGGCGACATGGAACGGGCTCTCGTCCGCTTCCAACCCTCGGTTCCGGATAAGTTCGTGAGCAGCCTTGCCGAGGCCCTGGAATACTTAGGAGTTTCCGCGCCGGTTCCCAGCCCGGAAGTTTCCGCCTGACGTGCTATTTTGCCGAAACCAGCCGCGCGATCCCGAAGGCAGCCGCCGCAGCCAACCCCCCGATGAAGGCAGTGCGCAAGGCGCCCGAGGCCAGCGGCATTCCCGTGTAGTGGCCCTTTACCGCGCCAAAGATCGCGAGCGCCAGGATGGTGGCAACCACGGAAACCATGAGCGCTGAAGAGGCCGTAGCCAGCAACATATAGGGCGCCAAGGGAATCAGGCCGCCTACGATATACGCGACCGCGATGGTGCTGGCGCTGCGCACGGCGCGCTTGGGATCCGGCTCTTCAAGGCCGAGCTCAAAGCGCATCATGAAGTCGATCCACTGCCGGGGACGTTGCCGCAGCGAGTCGACAATGGGAACTGCCTCGGCGTGCGTCAGCCCGTAGGTTTCGAAAACCTCCAGCACCTCGCGAGCTTCCTCATCGGGGATCTCCTGCACTTCGCGCTCCTCGCGCTTCAGCTCGCTGGCATAATGATCGGCGTCGTTCCTGGCTGCGAGATACCCGCCCAGGCCCATCGCTATGGACCCCGCCGCGATCTCGGCCAGTCCTGCGACCACAATGATGCGCGTGGTGGTGTCGGCGCCCGACAATCCAGCGGCCAGCGCGAAGGGCACCGTGAGTCCGTCCGCCATTCCAATCACTATGTCGCGTACGAATTCTGAAGCTGTGAAATGCGACTCAACGTGCGGCGTTTGCGGCATATTCTTTCAAGTATCGCCCAGTGTAGGAATTCCGGGCCGCCGCAATCTGCTCGGGGGTTCCTTGCGCCACAATCTGTCCGCCACGGTCGCCGCCCTCGGGTCCCAGGTCGATCACCCAATCGGCGCTGCGAATCACATCCAGGTTATGTTCGATGATCAGGATGCTCCCGCCATTCTCGATCAAGCGCTCGAAAGCCGCCAGCAACTTCGCGATGTCGTCGAAGTGCAGACCAGTGGTGGGCTCATCGAAAATGAAGAGCGTTCCGCCGCAGGTCGCCTGTGCCAGGTGCGAGGCCAGTTTCACGCGCTGGGCTTCGCCCCCGCTCAGCGTGGTGGCCGATTGCCCCAGCCGCAAGTAGCCCAGGCCCACGTCGGCCAGGACCTTTAATCGAGTTATCAGGCGCTTCGATTCGGAGAAGAACGACAATGCCTCCTTGACCGTCAATTGCAGGACTTCATGGATATTCAGCCCTTTATAGCGAATATCCAGAATCGCACTCTTGAAACGAGTGCCTTTGCACTCTTCGCACAGCAGCTCGACATCGGCCAGAAACTGCATTTCAACGGTCACCGTGCCGTCGCCCTGGCAATTCTCGCAACGCCCGCCGGGGATGTTGAACGAAAAGTGGCCGCCGTTGTACCCGCGCTTCCTGGCATCCGGAGTGGACGCGAAGATTTCGCGGATGAGATCGAAAGCTTTGATGTAGGTCACCGGATTCGAACGAGGTGTGCGGCCGATGGGCGATTGGTCCACCAGCACCACCTCGCGCACCAACTCCGCCCGTTCCACTCGCCGGCAGGTCACCTTCTCGGCCTTTTGGTCTTGGTCTTCGTCAAAACCCTGCAGCGCGGACTGGCGAAGCCGCTGCGTCAGCGATTGAAAAATCACGTCGTGCACCAGGGTGGATTTGCCGGATCCCGAAACACCTGTCACCGCCACCATCATGTTCAGCGGAATCTCCACGTCAATACCCTTGAGATTGTTGGCGCGCGCGCCGAAGAACTTCACTGTACGGCGGGGATCCACTTCGCGGTGCTCGCCGCCGGTCTCGGCGTGCAAGTCGCCTCGCAAATACTTCGACGTCAGCGTCCCGGCGCCGTTGGCGACGATCTTGCGATAGGAGCCCTCGAATACAATGTGACCGCCCAGTTCACCAGCGCCTGGGCCCATGTCGATGATGTGATCGGCGGCGCGCATCACGTCGGCATCGTGCTCCACAACCACAATCGTATTACCGAGATCGCGCAGTTCTTCCAAGATGCGAATCAGCCGGCCGGTGTCGCGCGAGTGCAATCCGATGGAAGGTTCGTCCAGAACGTAGCATGCGCCCACCAGCCGCGATCCCAGGCAGGTAGCCAGCTGGATGCGTTGCGCTTCCCCGCCCGAGAGCGTGGACGACAGGCGGTCCAGCGTCAGATAGTCGAGCCCAACATCGTTCAGGAATTTCAGCCGCTGGCGAATCTCGACCAGGATCTTGTCGGCAATGGCCGACTCTTCCGGCGACAGTTCCAGTGATTGAAAGAACTCGTAAGCTTGCTCGATGTTCAGCTTGGTTATAGCGGCGATGGTCTGGCCGGCGATCCGGACGTTGAGCGCTTCAGCGCGCAGGCGCGACCCCCGGCAATCCGGGCAGTTCGCGTAGCCCCGATAGCGGCTCAGAAAGACGCGAACATGGACCTTATATTTCTTCGCCTCTACCTCGGCAAAAGAGTCGTGGATGGCCTTCACCACCATCGCCTGCTCCTCCACTGCGAGGTCTCCATACGGCACGTTCGATCGCACCTTCCCGCGCGACGATTTCTTAAACTGCACTCCAAAGCGCTCGTACTGCGGCTTGGTCCATGGATCCACCGCGCCCTCATCGAGCGACAGCCCGGGATTGGGGATTACCCGCTCCATGTCGTAGTCGATGGTGTTTCCGAAGCCCTGGCAGCGCGGGCATGCGCCCATCGGATTGTTGAAGCTGAAGAGGCCCGGCTCCGGCGTCACCAACTCGATGCCGCATCGTTTGCAAGCGAACTTTTCGCTGAACTTGAGAACTGCCGGGGGCGGATTCTGCGGCGTGGCATCCTCAAAGATTACTTCGCCGGCTTCGCGATAACAGATCTCCGTGGTGTCCACGATGCGCTGGTGCAGGTCGGGCGAGATGACAAAGCGGTCCACTAAGACGAACAAAGGCTGCCCGAAATCGATATCCAGCAGCGACTCGGGCGTGGAGAATTCGAACACTTTGGAGTTCTGGTACAGGCGATTGAAGCCCTTCTTGCGCAGTTCGAAGAGATGGTCGCGCAAGGCATCCGTTCCACCTCCCACCCGCACCGGAAACAACGCGTACCAACGCGAGCCTTGCGGTTGTTCCAGCATCTTCTTCGCGACGTAATCCACGGTGTCGCGCTGCACTTGGTCGCCGCACTTGGGGCAGTAGCTGCGTCCGGCGCGCGCGTACAAGAGGCGCATATAGTCGTAGATCTCGGTGGAAGTAGCCACCGTCGAGCGCGGATTGCGCGTGGTGTTCTTCTGGCGGATGGCGATGGGCGGCGCGATTCCAGAGATCTCATCCACATCCGGCTTCTCCATGCGCTCCAGGAATTGCCGGGCGTAAGCCGACAGCGATTCCACATAGCGCCGCTGGCCCTCCGCGTATACGGTGTCGAATACCAGCGACGACTTGCCGGAACCGGAAACACCGGTAACAACCGTGAGCAGATTGTGCGGGATGGCGAGCGAGACGTTCTTTAAGTTGTGGACGCGCGCGCCACGAATGAGAATGGATTCTTCCAAGGGATGATTCGGGAGAGGGGGTTGGCCCCGCCTGCTGATTTGATTATCCCAGATGCGTCAAGGACGCAGGCACTCTCGCCAGATGAGCTGATGGAGGATGTGACGGCTCATACTCGCTCCCGACTCTAGGGTATTCCGACGTAGGCTAATGTACGAAATCGCGGATGTACCCGTTCACCAACTCCGGCTTCTCGTGAATTACCCAGTGCGACCCATCCGGGATGCGCTGGATGGTCAGGTTCGGCACGAATTTGTCCATGCCATCCAGATTGCCCGTGAGCAATGCCGTGTCCTTTTCGCCCCAGATCACGAGCGTCGGGACTTTGACGATTTGGGTGCCGGAGGCGGGAGGGGGGACATCGCTGTCCTTCTCGGGTGGTCCCAGTTTAGCTGCCCGGTAGTAATTCAAGCCTCCGGTCAGCGCGCCGGGCTGCGACCACGCTTCGATATACGCCTGCTTATCCGCCTCGGTGAACACGCCGGTCTTTAGGCCGTCACCCAGAACCGCCTCCACCAGCGCTGCGTAGTTGTTCGCGGATAGCATCTGCTCGGCCTGTGGGCTGCGGAACATCAGCATGTACTGGCTGGCCTTCTGCTGCGCAGGATTTTCGGCGAGTTCGCGCGCGAGTATGGCGGGATGCGGGCAGTTGATAATGACCAGCTTTTCGAGATACTCGGGATGCGCGATCGCGAAACTCCAGGCCACGCCGCCGCCCCAGTCGTGCGCAACCAGAGTGAACTTTTTGTATCCCAGGTGCTCAGCGAGTGCGCGGACGTCTTCCACCAGATTCGTCATCTGGTAGGTTTCCACATCCGCGGGCTTCTCGGAAAGGTTGTAGCCGCGCATGTCGGGAGCCACGGCTTGATGGTCCCTGGAGAATTCCGCTAATTGGTCTTTCCACTCGTACCAGAATTCCGGGAAGCCGTGCAGGAATACGATTAGTGGCCCCTTTCCCTCGGTGACGTAATGGAGACGAACCCCGTTCACTACGGCGTACTGGTGCTTCCACCGGGGTGACCCGGCGAGGGCGCAAGATACGGCGAGAATCAGGAGCAGCGCTATCCGGTAAGCCATGTTCCAACGCTAGGCGCTGGGAAGCGTCAAGTCAACTGGGCGCAAAACAAAAAAACTCCAGTATTCACCTCTTTAGGTTTGGGCGGGCGGCACGCGGGTGCTTGGAGCCGACTTATAATCGGCTGATCCTACCAGGGGTGCGGTTCGACTCGGCGACCCTCCGTCGTTCCTAACATACTATTCTAACTGGGCTGCTAAGTCTTCCAAAAATGCTGCGGCATCCGCCAAAGGGCTTGGACCGGCCAATTGCGAGTCTTCAATAACCATGCTGGTCTCTCGCAGTCGTCTGTCCAGCTTATTGGGATCAATATTGCATCTCTTGAGCAACTGAGTCCATATCGAGAATGCTGTGGGGCGGAAATTGTCCCACTCTCCTCGGTGACGGAATGTGAGCTGAGATAATTCGTCACCATGTCGCTTCCAGGTGCTCAGCGCCGGTTCTAGATCCGGTCTTGGCTTTCCGTATTGTGCTTTTTGCTGTTCAAATATCGCGCCGATTTCTTCCATTTGCTGATTGCTTAAGTTGCGTGACTCAGTGCTGAATTTCAATTGAAGTTGCCTCATATTAAAAACCACCAAACCCGCGCGCATCTTTAATTCTTCGACTGTCCATCTATCTGCTGGTGATTCTGGTCGCTTCTTAGCGTCTTCAATTAGCTTGGCCACTTCAATGGCGATGTCCTTGGCTGTAGGTGCAATCGTTCCTGCTCCGAAATTGTTTGGGCCGATAATTACACCGTTATTGTCTCCGCCGATACAATTTCCGTTAAGGCAGTTTTGCTCAGGAGGCTTATCGGGGAGCGACGTTGGCACGGGTGATGCTGGGGCGGGAGGCGCTGGCGCTTTACTCGTGGTCGGAATAGGCGCGATTGCTTTCGCACTGGGGACGGATGTTGATCTTGGAGTCGCCGAACGGACGCCCGGTGTCGGGTTTCGGGTTTCCGGCGCAACGACTTCTTGGTCAAACGCCGTGCGGAAAGCGATGTAGGACGGGCTGCTGGTGTCCGCAGGTTTTACGATGTCAATATGATCTGTATCAATTGGGTCCAAGTGGCGCGTGCAAAGGTTTGAGGCACTCGCTTGCGTGACGACTAGCGCACCAAAAGTCTTCAGACGCTCGTAAGCACAATAGGAAGGGAAAGTGAACTGAGCGTCTAACCAATGTCGTTGGAGGTCGGCGAGATAGTCCTCTGACGCCATGATTTGCAACTTGCCGAATTGAGGGTTCTTACTGAGAAGGGTCCCGAGCGTTGCGACTTCGGACCCTGTCGTGGGAACTGAGTAGAAATAGACGAAGGATACTCGTTGGGCCGCATTTCTGTAACTCGTTAGGTAGGCCCGTGTGACAATTCCTCCAAGACTGTGCGCTAGAAAGACTATGTGATCGTGCCGAGTTACTTTGTCATTATCGAAGTGTAAGCGCATGTTTTCCGCAACTTCATCCGGCGAATAGGTGCGGGAGAAACGCGGACTGGGGTATTCGTACACATATATGTCAAAAGCATCGAACAGCGTGTCATGCGAGATCAGATCAGGCCAGTAGGTATGGGTTTCAGGATTGGTCCAAGTCGATGTGCCATCACCGGTCAAACCATGAACGAAAACGATGACTCCTTTCGCGTCGGTATTGTGACGAAGGTAGCGCGGGTGGGGGCTAGCTGAAGGAAGCGAACTAGCGCCAAGCATCAATCCGATACAGGCAAACCAGATTGCACGGCACATTTGATTTCATTATCGCTCCAAATTGGCATGAACTTGGTGGACGACCACACCGTTCACGATGTCCATTTGAACATGTGCCACAGGCCCATTAATAGAAGCCACAAGAGTGCGATCTCCACGATGAACCGATGCAAGGCGGGTGCCCGGTCGCAAATTAGCTCAAGTGTATCGAAGAATCGCTTGATCCAGCGTTGCATGGCTCTCCATTTCAAAAACTAGGAAACGAGAGCTAAAAGCAGGGTGGCAGCGACAGACCCGCTTGTCAAGCGATTCCTCGCAACAATGGGGACGTTTTCAACACATTTCTCTCTTGAACCGGCTCAATAAGATAGGGTGAAAAGGTCTGGTGGAAAAACTGTGTGAAAGATCGCGCCCTGTGGAAAAACAATCGTTTTAGTCAGCTTTTGACATCGTTCAGATAATCTGTCAGGAGGACAGCCGATACCTACTGACGTGGACCGAAACCCGGTCACGACGTGATCTTGACCGTGGCGTTGGTGGGGATGACAGGAAATGGCGGGTTGATGCGAAGAAGGCCATTTCTTAACCTGGGGACTAACGCCCCCAGGCGGACTAAGCCTCACGGTGACGTTGACGTATTGCCTTGACAATGAACTCCGGTCGGCCCATAGTAGGGCTGTCTGAGAACTTCTGCTCACCCGGCAGACAAACTGAAATAGTCAGTTCGTCTGCAAATTATCCGTGAGTGTAACCAACCGAAGGAGGTTGCCATGTTCGCTCGTCCATTCGTTTTGAAGCCCAATAGCGTTGCGGAGCTTACCAGGCTTATCGAAACCGAGGCCCTTCCACTGCTTCGAAAACAGGAAGGTTTCCAGGACGAGATTACGTTCGTCGCTCCCAACGGAACGGACCTTGTCGCAATTAGCCTGTGGCATCAGAAAGAGAACGCGGACGCTTATAGCCACGATGCCTATCCAGGATTGTTAAAGACTCTTGGGAAAGTCGTTGAGGGAACGCCTCAGGTTCAAACCTATGAGGTTGCCAGTTCGACCTTCCACAGAATCGCGGCTCACGTCACGGCGTGAAGTTGTCGGATCTTTCGGGGGCGGACAATATCCGCTCCCACGTCTCATGGCCTACGCTTGCCGACGGCATTCTAGACCGCTCGTTCACAATGCCCACCGCATCGAGCTGCGTGGCGAGCCGATGCGAAAAAACACTCGCAAACAAAATGCTAGAGAGGCGCCGGGAAGCGTCAGGCCAACCGGGTGCAAAAACAAAAAAACTCCAGAAGCCGCCGAGAAGGATTGGCAACTTCTGGAGTAACCCGAACAAGGTAGTGGGTCAAACTGCCTGTCGATGCGCCAGGGCGGATTTGTCGGACGGCCCGCTCCGCTTGGTTTGCCGCATGCGTTCCGTGGCGGAAGCGATGGCTTCGGCCAACGGTTGATCTTGAACTTGTACCCCGCCCCAACTGAAGAGGATGGAGCAGGAGCCGATACCGCGCAGTTGGTAATCCCACAGGCGTTCGGAAATGCGGTTCATCCGGCGTTGAGACTCCGCGCCTTGTTCACCCCGGCACACCATTACGAACTCGTCGTAGGCCGTGCGGCAGGAAAAATCATCGCCCTTCAGCAGACTGGCAATGTAGGTTCCCACCGATTGCATCAAGCCCTGGCTGTGCCACATGCTGCTGTCGCTGTCGTTGATGCCGATGGATACTACCAGGCCTGAAAACGGCTCCTGGCTGTCGAGGAGTTCTTCGAGCGCCGGCCGCTGGACCATTCCCCGAAGCTTGCCCGGAGCCACGTCCTCGCCGTCTTCGGGGAGCATGTTGTACACGGCGTCCAGGGTATTTGTCGAACCCAGTGTGGGTGGTGCCTCAATCAGATTCTGTTTGGACTGGCTTCCGATCAGACGCTCCCAAAGCGCGGCGTCAATAGTGAACGCGGGGAGGTTAACGCCCAGGAGCTGAAGCTCCGCCGGGGATGATGGCGCCGAGGGAGAGGGCGGCGCCATTTCGACGGTGACGGTCTCGCGTTCCCGCGCTTGCACTGGGGGGCGGGATAGGGTTGCAATGGCAACCAGCGGTTCCAGTGGGCGTTCGGCGGCCAGTTTCTTGGCCGGCCCGCAATCGAGCGGCGCCATATCGAACAAACTAATCGAACGCTGTGGAGGATCGCTGTTGCGAATTGTGATGCGTTGTGGTTCGTGCAGGCGCTGCTTCCGGCGTAGATCGACGAACACCGCAAAGGCCGCCGCGGTTAGGATAACCACTACGGTAAAAGTCATTTGGAGGTCGGTAAAATCCATGACGACTCGATTGTAGGAGGCCGCCGAAAGGCTCGAAATAGACTGCCGGTATCAAATTCGGAGGGTACGAGTCAGGGTAACCAGGGGGATCGAGGGTACTAGGAGGTCCAACTGGAGGGGTCGCTCCGCTATGGAGCCACGACCGATGCCCTGTCAAGGGCCAAGGGATTGGAATCTACAAAAGCGGCCAGCGCTTGGTGGTCTGCAATTTGCGGCTCGGCTGGGGGCCTGGCCCATCGCTCGATTGAGCGCGCGGCATGGAATTGCGGAAATCGATATCGGCAGTGTTGAACTGCAAAGGCCGGTCGAGCACCATCTCCATGGTGGTCCCTTTGGCGAGAATCGCATCGGGTCCGCGCGTCAACAGCACGCCGACCAGGCCCGCTGTGGCTCCGGCTGCGGCGCCCAACCCTGCTCCCAGCCCCGCGTGCCCAGCGGCAGCACCCGCCAGACCGCCCACCGTGGCGCCCGCGGCGGTGGCTTCTCCCACCGTCCGGACGTCGCCCGCTTTGTCGCCCTCGCCTTTGATCTTGCCTTCGGACTTGTCCAGTGTTTCCGGCGCGCGCCCATCCAGGCTACCCATGCGAGCGCGAAAATCGCGCGTCACGCCATTCGGCAAGGTGAGCGAATCGAAGCGAACATACAGCTCGCCACGGCCCTTGACGCGGCCCGGCCGCTTCACTTCGGTGACCGTCCCGGCTACATAGCTTCCCGGCGGAATCACGACATGGCCGTTAACGAGAATCGGGAACACGCTCTCCAGATACACTCGTTCGCCGCTTACCGCGGTTTTAGTGCTGACACTGTTGATCATACTGAGGGGGATGCGCGTGCCCACCGCGACGACGAAATCGTCGGGGCTGGCCGCTTCGGTTCGTTGCGCCGGCGCGCTCGGAGCTGGATCGGGCGCCGGCTCTTGCGCGCTCAGTCCGAGTGCGGCCGCGAACGCTAGTGAAACCGAGCGAAGGTACATAAAGTCCTCTTTTCAGTTTAAACGCAAGGCGGCCTTAGCGGGTTTCTACTATGCGGCGGCCAGGCTTGTTGGCCTTTTTTTGCGGCTTCGGCGCGATCAACTGCAGCGGAGCGGACGCCAGGAAGAAAATCAACAACGCTGCAGGCCATAATTGAAGCAAAATTCGCTCGAGCGACGTGCTGATTTCAACCGCCAAATTGCCCGCATATAGTATGTTGAACAGCAATTGGGTGGCGAGCGTGAGCGCGAGCGCGATTCCGGCTGTAAGCAGCGCCGCCCGGTCGCGCGCATCCACCTGGAATCGTACAAGATACCAATACAGCGCGAGCACCAGAATAATCGGTATCAGGAACCGGGCCATGGTGAAGAGAACGAAAACCAATCCTTCCGCTGTCATGATCCAGCGGCCGACGTCGGCGAGATTCTTCACGATCACCGAAGCCGGCAATGCGAACAGGTCGCTCGGCCCGCTCACGCGTAGCTTAAAGACGATCACCACCCCTAGCGGCGCCAGCAAACCGGCCAGCAAGCGAACAAGCTGCGGAACAAGCTTGTTGCGCTCGCCGAACCTGAACAGGGCGAATGCACGAGCCACAATCACGGCAACGGCAAAGATCATGCCTTCGTTTCTGGTCCAGGCGGCGAATCCGACCATCAATCCCGCCAGCGCGCTGAAGCGCAGGTCGTCCGGATGCCGATCCTGGAAGCAAAGCAGCGCGAGAGTCGCCAGGATATAGAGGCTCAACGGCACGTCGCCATAGAGCGCGGCGCTCAATGCCACGAAGCTGGCCGTTCCCAGCAACAGCGTCCCCGCCATCAACGCATGTATCTTGCCACGTAAGACGCCCAGTGCGCTCACTAAAACGCCCGTGGTCCCGAGCGCAAAAAGAAAAGCGATGGCGATCGGCGCATCGGTGGATTCGCGTCCGGACAGCTTCCAACACAAGGCCACCAGCCCCGGCAGCAACAGCGGATAATCCGTATGGCTCCAACCCAGATCGCTGGAGAAAGCGTCGCGCCAGAATGCGCCCGCGCGAAACAGGAATCGAGCCCTTAAGTTCCAGATGCTCCAGGCGGCTTCCTCGCCGTGGGGGTTGTAAGTGATGGCCCCAAGGAACATGATTACGGCCAGTGCCGCCGCCACCACGAATAGGGCGATCAAATACCTGGGGACCTTGGAATCTTCGGAACCTTCGGCCCAATCGAGTTCGATTCCTTTTCGCTTGGTGACGAAGCCCAGCGCCAAAGCGATCGCGACTACGACGCCCATGGCCGACCCCAGGATCGCGACACTGGGCCCCACCAACATCAACGCGAGAAAGTAGAGACACGAAGCGACGCCGGCTCCTGCCCCAATCGCCAATGAAAACAGCAAGATGTTGTGTAACGACCATCCGATCGGCCGCGGAAATAGCCAGCGCACCAAGCCGAATCCAAGCAGCCAAATCCCGCCCAGACACAACAGCAGCGTCATCGTTTTTCGCCTCGACAGAGTGTTATTCCATTGCCGATTCCGCGCAGCGGGCGCAGACGATTGGCCACCAACAGCTTCATATCCAATTGTTTGCTGTGATAGTTCACAATCACCAGGTCCTCGTGGACGGACGGCTTGACGATGGCCGGAGCCAGCGCGTATTGCGTGAGATGGAACTCGGCCAAGGCGCTCGGATCGCTAGGCGAATTATCGGAGAGGTAGCCGAAAACGCTGTGCGGTTGAATGGTCTTGGGAAAATCGCTGAACCGGCTCTCAAACGCCGAGACGCCAAAGTTCTGCGCACGGTGGGTAGCGCTCGCCAAAACATCCAGGAGGAACCAGAGACTCGACGCGAGCGCGATGGCCGCGAGCGACAGGATTGCGAATTGATGGCGCGCCAAGCCGTTCAGTTTAACATTAAGGGCTTACCGGAAGGTGTACGTTCTTGATGCTGATGGCTCCGTCCAATTGCAAACGAATCTCCGGATTCGCGCCCGTGGACACCGGTAGCTGCAGGTTGATCTGATACAAACCGGCGTAGCCCGGCGCCACGCCTGCGTATTCAATGGCGCTGGGATCCACCGGCTTTCCATCCAGCAAAATGGACAGGTTCGCGCCGGCCACCAGAGGCGCCGCGGCGGTGGGCAATTGGAAACCATCTGCTGGAGGCGTAGTTTCACCCAGCCCGGTAGCCCAGAGCGACACGAAATCCCCCGGCTTGGCAGGGGACGCAGTTGTAAGCACAGACCCGTCGGTAAACGTTGCAACCGCGTTTTGAGGGTCCAGCTGGAAGAGCCCGGGCGCGGCGCGGCCGAGGGTCAGTTGAATGAGCGGCCCTCGCGTGCTGTCGACGTCTACATAAACCGAGACCGGCCCCGGAAGCAGATTGGGCGGGACCAGGAAATTGATTTGCACCGGCGAAACGTAATATAACGCTGCGGGGAAATTGTCGAGCAGGACGGTTGTTTCGCTCGCGCCGAGCATGATCGGGAGAGCTCCGCCCTTAATGTTGCTCCCGGTGATGGCCGCCGTGCTGTAGGCCAGGTTCGCGCCGTAGATGGTTCCAATCGTATTCGGAGCCAACTGGCCGGATTGATTGTCAGCCGCGTTGACAATGCTCAGAGCGGAGTAAATGGGCGCCGCTCGGGGCAAGGGTTTTTCGGCCCCCAGTAAGCAGCAGGCAGTCAAGAGGGCGAATGGGAAAGGAACCAATCGCATTGCCACAATAGTTCCCGGCCGCGCCGGAAACTCTCAGGAATATCGCGGGGCGTTAATACCGCGGCACGAGCGGGTCGATCTCCAGGCTCCAACGATCGATGCCGCCGGCCATGCTCTGGCACGCATCGACGCCCTGCTCGCGCAACCAATAAACCACGTTCAGGCTGCGAACGCCGTGATGGCAAAACACGATCAGCGGCGTTTCGTCGGCTTGCGCGTCCAGCCGCGAGAGCTCAGCCGGTACTGCGCGCATCGGTATCAACTCGGCGCCATCAATGCGTGCAAGTTGAAATTCGCCTGGCTCCCGAACATCGACCAGGGCGAGCTTCTCGCCGGCTTCCAGGCGCCGCCGGACTTCCTGCGGCACGATTTCGAGTGGTAGGGTGGTCTCCATCCGGTTTTAAGCGGTCAAACAATGCTGATCCCATACTACAGGCTAATCGCTTAGCCGGAATCAGCCGAAGTAAGATATGAGTACGACGCGCAGGTGGCAGGAGGGCTCCCGCAGAATGAGCATCAAGAAATTCTTTGAAGAATTCGCAGAAACCGCAGTAGACTAAGGTGTTAAGCGAGACAAAGTGGCGCGGTCTGTCTCTACTGCACCGCGCCAGAATCAGAGGAGGAGAAGGTAGATGACTCACGCTTCTCTGTGTAAGAAGACGTACAAACGCGTGCAATGGTTCCTTCCAATACGCATCGGTAGAATGGACACGATGCGTTCGGGGATCGCTATCTTATTGCTTCTAGCATGCGCGGGTATGCTTTCGGCGCAGTTCAGCATCACCACTACGACCTTGCCGGTGGCAACCGTCGGTGTTGCCTATTCCGCTCAACTCCAGGAGAGTGGCGCGACGTCAGCCGTCACCTGGTCTATCAGTGCAGGCAGCCTGCCTCCCGGCTTAACTCTGAATGCTAGCTCGGGATCCATCACCGGCACACCGGCCTCAGCAGGTGGGTTTTCTTTTCAGGCTCAGGCAGAGTTCGATAGTTCCGCACCGGATTATGCGAGTGCGAACCTATCTATCCGCGTCAATAGCGTCTGCGTGCCCGTCTTTTCTCCTCCCTCTCCACTGCCCTCGGGAGACATAGGTCTGATCTATCCTCAAATCCAGTTCACTCAGGCTGGTTGCCCCACATCGTATACATATTCAGAGCAGCCCGCGGGACAGTTCAGTCCGACTCCTTTGCCACCAGGACTCACACTAAACTCTGGCGGTATTCTGTCGGGAACACCCACCGGCGTGGGAACTTTCAGCTTTCTGCTCACTGCCACTGACCCAAACAACCAAGTAACACAGGTTCCTTACAGCATCACGTTTAACAATTTGCCTGCCATCTCTACCGGCTCGCCGTTGCCGAAGGGCCTGGTAGGCGTCCCTTACAGTCAGCAGATTGCGGCGAAGGGCGGAGTTCCTCCGTATGTTTTCCACATGGACGCTCAGCCCCCGGGAATTGTCAACATCACTTCTGCCGGCGTGTTTTACGGAACTCCGACCCAGGCCGGAACATTCAACTTTAATATTGGGGTCAGCGATAGCCTCGGCGGCGGCACCACAACGCCTTTTCAGGTCACTTTTGTACCGGCGGTCTCGCAAATTCAAGCGGCTCCTCTGAGCCTGACATTCAACGCGAACCTCGAAGGCAATCCTCCGGCAACGCAAGCGATCGCGGTGGTGCCGGCTAGCGGAGCCACACCGCCCGTGAACTTCACCGTTCAAATCGACGGCGGGCAAACCGGAACAGCGGCGCCTTCCTGGATCACCGTGACTCCAACCAGCGACCTGGCGCCTGCCGGCCTGGTAGTGAGCGTCGATCAAGGCACCATGCCCGCGGGAAACTATGCCGCACGTATTCAGGTGTTAGATAGCGAGGGTTTTGCGAACGACATTTCCGTCACGCTCAATGTCGCGAGCGCTCCTGTGCAATTGACCGTAGCGCCGACCATCTTGAACTTTGCCGCCCGCTCGGCGGCGCCCGGCAACCTCACCGAGGAATTGGTGCTATCCAATAGCGGGGCCGGATCGCTCGGCTTCACCACGTCGGTGGTGGGCAACAGCTCCTGGATCTCGAACGTCACGTCCAGCTCCAGCACCACCGCGCGCAATGCCCCGGTCTTCGTTCAAGTTCAAGTGAATACCAATGGCCTGCAGGAGGGTGCGTATGAAGACGCAATCCAGTTATCTTCCTCAGCCGAAAACATACAGATTCCAGTGTCGTTGTTTGTCGCGGCTAGCGGCTCCATCCTCGGGGTGGACACTACGGGTGTGTTGTTCCAGGCCGTGGAAGGCGGCGGATCCACGCTGACGCAAACCGTCCAGATCCTCAATCTGGGCGATCCGAGCTCCACTGTAAATTGGAACGCTACTTTGGTCAGCGGCTCCAACTGGCTGAGCCTGGTCTCCTCCAGCGGAACTGCAACCGGCACTAATCC
>Ga0206991_10034_pt1 | contig 36486 bp, 25 predicted proteins | sample Alteio_BWMinCont_9_FD_153286 | JGI IMG/M metagenome (GOLD analysis project Ga0206991, IMG submission 153286) | Enriched cells from forest soil in Barre Woods Harvard Forest LTER site, Petersham, Massachusetts, United States -... | ecosystem: Environmental > Terrestrial > Soil > Temperate forest >...
ACGGCCTAGTTGTCTAGTCCGGGAGAAGGGGCAGGAGGGTCTGAGTAAGCAGGGGTTTCGGGCCAGCCGGAGCCAGGGCTCGCTAAGTAAGCCCGGTTACTGGAGTTCTTTATCGAATGCAGGGTTCGCCAAGTCGGACAGCGCAGGTCCAAAGGGTTACAAATGGACCCTTTAACTAAGCCAATAATCGTGAAAAATAAGACCGAACGGACCGAAGATTTCTCTTTGGTCCTTGGCGGACCGTTGTACAAGTTGTTATTGCGCTCCCGACTTATCCAGCCTCCTCTAGGGCAGCTGGGTTGGCGAATAGGCGCGATCACGGCGCTTGCGTGGCTGCCCCTCGTTGCGCTCACTATTTTTCACGGGCACTTTATGAGTGGCGTGAAGGTGCCGTTCCTTTATGACTTCGAGGTGCAAGCCAGGCTTCTCTTCGCGTTGCCGTTACTGGTCCTCGCTGAGTTGATGGTCAATCTCCGAATGCGTCCAATCACAGAACAGTTTCTCGAACGACAGATCATTAGCCATACCAGCCGTCCCGCCTTCAGCGCCGCTATTTCCTCGGCGATGCGCCTAAGGAACTCGGTGGCCGCTGAGATCGGACTGCTTCTCATCGCGGTTCTCGCTGGCTCCTATTTCTGGAAGGAGACGTACGCCCTTCACTCCAATGCATGGTCCGCGACACTGTCATCTTCACGCTTGAACTACACCCCTGCCGGTCGCTGGTATACATTTGTTAGCGTTCCGGTCTTTCAATTTATTCTGCTTCGCTGGTACTACCGCATCTTCATCTGGAGCCGCTTCTTGTTTCAGGTATCGCGGCTCGACTTGAATCTCGTGGCGTTGTATCCAGACCGGTGTTGCGGGCTTGGATTTCTCGGCAACGTAGCTTTCGAGTTCGCGCCTCTAGTAATGGCCCACAGCGGTCTGGTCGCCGGATTCCTCGCGAACCGTATTCTGCATGAGGGCGCAAGCCTACGCGATTACAGATTTGAGCTCATTGGGATGGTGGTCCTGCTCCTTCTCATGGTACTCGGACCCCTGTGCGTATTCATTCCGAAGCTCGAACATGCGAGGCTTACAGGGTTGCGGACCTATGGCCGTTTAGCAAGCGATTACGTCGTTGCCTTCGCCGAGAAGTGGTGCCATGGCCCGATCACGGGGAGGGAGCGTCTCTTAGGATCGGCCGACATTCAGTCCTTGTCAGACTTGGCCAACATCTTCGCCGCCGTCAAGGAGACGAGGCTGGTGCCGTTTGGCAAGGATACAGTTCTACAATTCTTGGTTGTAATAGCACTGCCGCTTGCGCCACTTGTTTTCACCATGTTTTCGGTGGAAGAGTTGATCAAGCGATTGATCAACGTCGTTTCTGTGACACACTTGGCGACGCGTAAGGACTTCGCGAGTCACAATGGGTTCCACCCTCAGCGATGATCTGCTTCGGCTCGCGCTTGAGGCGGCACCTGCAGCGATCGTGATTGTCGACAGCGCAGGAAGATGATCTTTCTGAACGCTGAAGCAGAAGAACTGTTCAGCTATGATCCGCAGGAGCTGCTCGGACAACCGCTAGAAATGCTCGTACCACAGCTGTCGCGAGAGAATTACGCAACTCTGCGCAATGACTTCTTAACCAGCCCGCAGGCCCGACTCATGGGGGTGGGGGGCGATCTATGTGGCCAACGCAAAGACGGTTCGCGGTTTCCCGTGGAAGTGCAGTCGAATCGGATCCACTCAGAACACGGAGAATCGGTGCTGAGTATCACTGCCGGGGAAGAGCGCTTTCGACTCGCAGTGGAAGCTGCCCCCAATGCCATGGTGATGGCCAACAAGGAGGGAAAGATTGTTCTGGTGAACTCGCAGGTCGAACGGCTGTTCGGCTATAGCCAGGAAGAGCTTCTGGGCCAACCCATTGAGACGCTGGTGCCGGAATCGTTCCGAAGGGGACATGTAAGCCTTCGCGACGAATTTTTCACGCAACCGCTGGCGAGGGCCATGGGAGTAGGACTGGACCTACACGCGCAGCGCAAGGACGGTACACATTTTCCCGTGGAGATTAGTCTGAACCCCATTGAAACCGCGGAAGGGACGTTGGTCCTCAGCGCGATCGTAGACATCACGCAGCGTAAAGGCGCCGAGCTGGCGCTCCGAGAAAGTGAGGAGCGTTTCCGAAGTATCGCGGACACTGCGCCAGTTATGATTTGGATTTCTGGTCCCGACCGGCTGTGCACGTTTTTTAACAAAGGTTGGCTAGCCTTTACAGGGCGTGGCATGGCTCAGGAGGTTGGAAACGGCTGGATCGAAGGCGTTCATGCGGATGACTTGGGGCGTTGCCTTGATACCTGCGAGAGATCCTTTAACCGCCGCCACGATTTCGAAATGGAATACCGCCTGCGTCGAGCAGATGGCGAGTATCGATGGGTTCTGTACCGGGGTGTCGCGCGATTCGCGACAGACGGTACTTTCTTGGGCTACATCGGTTCGTGCATAGATATAACAGACTTTAAGCTTCGTGAGCAGGCGCGGCTTTCCAGACAGAAAATAGAAAGCCTTGGAACGGTTACCGGTGGTATCGTCCACGATATCAATAATCTGTTGAGCGGCATTATTGCGAATGCCGACTGGGCCTTGAGTGACCCTAAGTCCTTCCGGAAAGCAGTTGACACAATAAAAAAGGAAGCAAGACGTGGGTCCGATATAGTGCATGATCTAATGTTGTATGCCGGAAAGGATGAAGCAGAAACCGAACTGGTCCAAGTATCTCTGGTAATCGAAGAGATGGAGAATCTGTTGAGAGCGGCGATTCCAAAGCATGCGAGATTGAAGATGTTTCTGCAGCAGACGCTTCCGCCAATATTGGCGAACTCCTCGCACATTCGGCAGCTTCTGCTCAATCTCATCGTTAACGCGTACGAAGCGATCGAAGAGTCGGGCGGCGTAATCAATGTCGCGACTTCAGAATGGAACACGGATGATCCGGTATCAGCGCGGGCCGGTATCACCCAGCTACTCGAAGGCGACTACGTCCATTTGGAGGTCTCCGATACAGGACGCGGTATGACCAATGATGTCCAAGCTAAGATGTTTGATCCATTCTTCACAACCAAGGAGCCGGGGCGCGGCTTGGGACTTGCCGTGACTCAGACCATCGTTCGCAAGTATGGCGGAGTGGTCAACGTCAAGAGTGCGGCAGGCCAAGGGACAACGTTCGAGATATTTTTCCCAGCTGCTGCTCAGATTTCGCACAAAGGGTAAGTCCTGTGCGAGAAGTGCCAGACACACCCAGCCAGGTCCGCAGTGTGAAGGGCCGTACACTCTAGGGACGGCCTTTTGTCTCGGAAAATGTTTTGAATCCATTGACAGCCGAACGCATCAAGTTCCCACGCGACTCATGTGTGCAGGCTGGATACGCAAGTATACAAGGTCTATACGGACCGGACTGTCCTTATCTGTCCTTTGCGCTTTGCTGCTTGGCATAGCGGTTGCGTTTTGCCGAGCCGAGTCCTACAGCACATTGATGGGCAGAGTTATCGACCCCTCCGATCGGGTGGTGCCGGGCGCCGAAATCGTCGTGCGCGACTCGGAAACACTGGTTGAGCACTCCGTAACGACAAACAGCGACGGCATCTACGAAATTCCTGCCTTGCCGGTCGGCACCTACCGTCTGCAGGCAAGCGCGGTTGGATTTCGGACCTCCATTGTGGACGGGCTAACTACAGAAGTTGCCCGGACTCTTGTCCAGAACATACGCCTGGAGATCGGAGACATTTCGCAGGAGGTCGGGGTGAAATCTCAGACCGCCCTGATCGATGGGGCCACAACCTCCGTGGGCTACGTGATTGATGTTCGAACAGTTCAGGAATTACCTCTAAATGGCCGTCATTTCTTGGATCTCGCCATGCTTGCGCCCGGGTCGGTTACGTCGACGCAAAATGGATTCAATTCCGCGCCCACTCGCGGCCTGGGCGCTTTTTCGATCAACACCGCCGGCAACCGCGATGACACGGTCAACTACATAATCAACGGGATCACGATCAACGATCTGCTCTTTAACGGCATTCTTTTCCAACCGTCGATCAGCACGGTTCAGGAGTTTAGGATCGACAACTCAACCCCCAGCGCGGAATACGGTCACAGTTCGGGAGCCGTCGTCAACGTGGCGACTCGCGCGGGTACCAACCAATTCCATGGCGAGCTGTTCGAGTTCTTCCGCAACGACGCTCTGGATACCCGCAACTTTTTTACTTTGACTTCCAGTAAGCCACAGCCCTTTAAACGCAACCAGTTCGGCGCTAACTTGGGAGGCCCGATTTTCAAGAGCAAAACTTTTTTCTTCCTTTCCTACGAAGGTCTCCGCCAAGAACAGGACGTTGATCTCGACAGCGTGGTGCCGAGCGACGCCGATCGTGGCTTGATCACTGAAGGCGTGATCGCGAAGCTGCTCCAACTGATCCCTAGGCCCAATTTTATCGATTCTTCAGGGACGCCGCGCTTCATCGGTTCAGCGAGAGCACCAGTGGATGGCGATCAATGGTCGATGGATATCAACCACGCCATCAATCAAAGCGATCAGTTGCACGGTTACTATAACGCCTATCTCACCAACACCATAGAGCCGGCAGGACGAGGAAATACCCTCCCGGGGTTCGGATATGTTCAAAAGGCGCTGAGGCAGTTCTTCTCGCTAAACGAGATACACACATTCGGCGATCACATCAATGAGGTCCGCGTCGGTGTCAATCGCCAATCCAGCAGCACCGAGCCGAATGCGCTACTCAACCCCGTTAATTTCGAAATACAAGATGGTATTTCCCAGCCCATCGGACTGCCGCAGATGAACATCGCCGGCGGCACCCTCAATTTCGGCGGCCCGTCGCCATTCCCATCCGGGCGCGGTGACACCACCTTTGTCGCCGGTGACACTCTGAGCTGCCTTTGCGGCCGGCATTCTGTGAAGTTCGGCGGCGAGTTCCGGCAATTCCTGAACAATAATTACCGCCTGGGCACCGGCGCGTTCAACTTTCCCAGCGTCGCCGCATTCCTTGCGGATACCGCGAACTCGTTCAGTGTGACGCTTGGAAACCAATCCAGCAGTATCGCGCAAGCAGCTATCGGTGTTTTCGTTCAGGATCATTTCAATTGGCGGCGGAATGTCACCCTAGACCTCGGGCTACGATACGACTGGAACATGACGCCTGAGGAGCGATACAACCGTTTCATCGTGTTTGACCCTTCATCCGGAAGTCTTGTGCGCGCTGGAACAGGAAGCAACGCGGTCTATCATCAGAACAATAAGAATTTTCAGCCGCGGATCGGTTTTGCCTGGGACCCGTTTAAAGACGGAAAGACTTCCGTGCGAGCCGCCTACTCGCTCTTTGTGGACCAGCCCATCACGAACGTCGTGGCGGGCTTAAGCGCAAACCCGCCACTGGCCACACCGCTTACATTCGCCGGCACCATCCAAATGGCCAGCGCGATTGGGGTTGCTCGTGTCGCCGGACTTGCACCTGTTAGCATTGACCGCGGCTTCGACAATGCCTACTTGCAGTCCTGGAACTTCAACCTACAGCGCCAGCTGTTCACCAACCTGGCAATTATGGCCGGCTATTTTGGATCCAAAGGCACTCACCTCATCCTCCAGCGGAACATCAACCAGCCGGTTGACGGTGAGCGCCCCTATCCGGATGTCTCGGAGTCGAGCAAAATCCTTCCGGGTGCGCCCCTCGGCAATATCACTCAAACTGAAAGCACCGGGAATTCGAGTTACAACGCTTTGTGCGTATCGGTAAGCAAAAGGCTGGCGCGCGGGTTGGAACTCAACGCGTATTACACCTGGTCAAAATCGCTCGATAACGCTTCACAAAGCTCGGAGGGCATCGTTGTCCAGGACAGCTATAATCTGCACGGAAGCTGGGGCCTCTCGGAGTTTGATGCTCGTAACCGCTTCGTTGCCAGTGCACTATATGACCTGCCTTTCCAAAGCAACCGATTGGTCGGGGGTTGGCAGCTCGGATTTATAACGCAGGCGCAGAGCGGCAATCCGGTTAATGTCGTAACCTCTAACAGCACGCTCACAGGCGTCGTTAATACGGTTCGACCGGACGCGGACGGACCGATCCCGATCGTCGGGAGCGTAAATGAGTGGTTCGATACCGCGGTTTTTACGCCTGTTGCGGGTTTTGGTAACCTCGGCCGGAATGTGGTCATCGGGCCAGGCTTCGACAATACCGATTTTTCGATCGTGAAGAATACGGAAGTGGGCGAGAAGGTTCGTGTGCAGTTCCGGGCCGAGGCATTCGATCTATTCAATCACGCTAACTTTGGACAACCGGGAAATGTAGTTGGCACGCCCGGCTTTGGGCGTATCACCAGTACGCGCTTCCCAACCGGCGAAGCAGGGTCTTCGCGCCAGCTGCAGTTTGGCGTCAAGCTGATTCTTTGATGACAGCATTATCGCAACTAACGGCGTTCATCGTCTTGTCCGCAGTAGGGCTCTCGTCCTCGGATGCTTGGGGGCAGAGGTTGGTTAAGCCAAGACGAGTGCTGCTGCTGGACTGGGATGAGAAAGAGCAACCCGCCAATGTCGAGTTCGAACGCAATTTCGAAGCAGCGCTACGATCAGCCGCGCCAGGAGGCATCGAGTTGTATTCCGAATACTTGGAATCCAATCGGTTCCCGGGTGAGGAACAATCTAAATTATTGCGCGACTATCTTCAGCGAAAATATGCCAAAAGCTCCATCGACGTTGTTGTTCCTACTGCGAGCGCGCCCCTCGACTTCCTTTTCAAGTACCGCAGTGACCTCTTTTCGCGGGTTCCCATCGTCTTCGCCGCTACCAACTATCCGAGCGCGGCGCAGTTAAGGTCAGGAGCTGGCGCCACTGGAGTCGTTTTTGTAAATACCTACAGAAAAACGTTAGATCTGGCGCTAAGGCTACATCCGGATAAAAAGCAGGTGTTCATTGTCAGTGGAACGATGACTCCTGATAAACCTTACGAGAGAATGGCGCGGGATCAGCTCAATAGCTACGAAAGCAAGGCGGACATTACCTACCTCACCGACTTGCCTCTGGGAGACCTGGTTGAAAGAATTAGAAATCTACCGCTGCAGTCCATTGTTCTTTATGTGTGGCAGCGTGCGCCGAATAACGAAGGTAGGCTCTTGCAGTCCCAGGAAGTCCTCAGTTTGATCGCCCCCGCCGCGCGGGTCCCGTTGTACGGGATGTCCTTCGCAAATGTCGGCCTCGGAATAGTGGGTGGCTATGTTTGGACGATGGAGACCAGAGCGGCTCGACTGGCGCAAATGACGATGGAGGTCGCCTACGGAGCGCGGGCGTCGGACATCCCAGTCGAAGGCGCTCCAGATACACCGATGTTCGACTGGCGTCAACTTCAGCGCTGGGGTGTCCCCGAAAGCAGCCTGCCCGACAACAGCATCATTCGTTTTCGCGAGCTCACCATGTGGCAACAGTTCAAGTGGCGCATCCTGGCCGCAATCGCCATTATTGTGGTGCAGGCTGCGCTGATTTGCTTGCTCATCATTGAGACCCGCCGAGCCCGGCAGAACGCCTACGCGCTGGGTAGAGCGCAACGAGTTCTGCGTGAAAGCGAGGAACGGTTTCGGAACATGGCCAATACGGCCCCGGTGAAGATTGTTGTTACCGATGCGAACCAGCAAGCCACCTTCTGTAACAAAAGATGGCTGGATTTTACTGGCCGCACCACGGAAGAGGAACTGGGCCAGGGTTGGACCGCCGGGGTGCATCCTGACGACAGGGACGACCTCTTGGCCAAACTTTGGGTTTCGCACGAAGCCCGCGTCGAATTTGAGTTGGAATACAGATTGCGCCGCGCGGACGGGCAGTTTCGATCGGTAATCTGTCGTGGAATTCCGCGTTTCGAACCGGATGGAACATTCACCGGCTACATCGAATCGGTGACCGACGTCACTCTGCTCAAGCAGGCGCTTGCCAATCAAAAATTGGAAAGCCTCGGCGTATTGGCTAGCGGAATCGCGCACGACTTCAATAATCTACTCGGCAGTATTCTAGCCGGCTCGGAGCTGCTGCTATCGGATCCTGCCGCCGCTGCGCCCGCTCGAGAAGAACTAGAGAAAATCAAGTTGATCGCGATTCGGGCATCCGAGATCGTGCGACAGTTGATGGTATACGCCGGCGAAGAAGGCACGGTTTTCCAAGAACTCGATCTGGCTGAGCTGGTACGCGAAATGCTTCAACTGATGATGGTATACGTGACAAAGAAAGCCGTCTTGCAGATCGATGTTCCCACGAATGTACCCCCGATCCGAGGGAATGCCGCACAAGTTCGTCAGGTGATAATTAATCTGATCACCAACGCCTCGGATGCACTCGACGAGAAAGGCGGGACGATTTCCGTCACCCTGACGCGGGTCCCCTTATTGAAGGAATGGGTCCTGGGGGAGAGCGCAGAAGCGCTCGTCGGGGATTTCCTCCGACTGGAGGTCCGCGATTCAGGATGTGGCATGGCAGACGAGATCCAGGGCCGGATATTCGATCCCTTCTTCTCCACCAAGCGAGCCGGCAGGGGCATGGGGTTGGCCGCGGTGCGGGGCATTATCCAGTCTCATGGGGGCACGATTAAAGTAGAGAGTGCAGTCGGGTCGGGTTCGTGTTTCGAAGTTCTGTTGCCCTGTGTCACGGAGACTGAACGGGAGCCCTGCAAGGATGTCGTATCTGCTCCATCAAATGCAGGCGAGAGCGTAACTGCAACGGTTTTATTCATTGACGACGAAGACGCGCTCCGTCGACCGATCGCAAGCATGCTTCGACGAAAGGGGTTTACTATCTTGGAGGCAGGAGATGGTGCCGCGGCCGTGGATCTGTTTCAAGCCCATGCGCCAGAGATTGACATTGTTCTGCTCGATCTGACTTTACCGGGGATGTTCGGTGGGGAGATCTTGAAGGAATTACGGAAGATGCGTCCTGATATCAAGGTTGTTCTGTCAACGGCGCACGGCCGGGAACGAGCTCTCGCCGGTGTGAGTGATCCGAACTCGGTCTCCTATATTCGGAAACCGTATGAAATTGAAGAACTTACTGCCTTGCTTCGGAAAGTGTGCCTGGGCAAGCTAAGCTCGATGCAAGCCACCGTGCGCTAAGGGCGAATGCGGCGCTCAAAAAGTTAAGTCGCTTTGGAGCATTCCTGCATCCTGCAGTTACGCCGGTTACGCGTTCCCCGATGTTCTGATCTTCGCAATGCGAATTTGCGGTGCCAGCTGAATGCACTCGAAACTCGTAAACGCCATCGAAGGCGTCCGAAGGTCTTTGGGTATATCATGCTCGACAAAATACTCATCGTCGAAGACGAAGAAGCTCTCCGGATCGCAATTCAGGGGCAGTTGAAAAAGGCCGGGTTCCAGGTGTCGGTCGCGGAGGACATGCCCGTGGCTATGGAAGTCTTGCGGCGTCAGTCGCACGATTTGGTGATCAGTGACTTGAACCTTCCAGGAGCGTCGGGGATGGAGTTGCTGAAGCAGGTCCGAACTGACTACCCGAAAACTACAGTGTTAATGGTTACTGCATATGCCACGGTCAAAACGGCTGTGGAAGCCATCAAATTTGGAGCGTATGACTACCTCACCAAGCCGGTTGATTCGTATGAACTGCAAGCACTGGTTCATCGCGCGCTTGAGCGCCCGCAGTTGATTGGGGAGGTCCTGTCGCTTCGCAGCAGCCTCGACCAAAAGTTCGGCTGTGAGAACATCCTAGGGCAGTCTAGGGCGATCCTCCAAGTACTCGATTCCGCCTCGCGCGCGGCTCAATCTGACGCAACGGTCCTGGTTCTAGGAGAGACGGGAACCGGAAAAGAGGTGCTTGCCAAAGCAATCCATTTCAATAGTGTTCGTAGCAAGCGGCCCTTTGTAACTATCAATTGTGGATCAATCCCGGGAGAACTGCTGGAGTCGGAGTTGTTTGGCCATGTGCGCGGCGCGTTTACGGGGGCGTTGACCAACAAGAAAGGCAAGATCGAGATGGCCGATGGAGGCACCGTATTTCTGGACGAAATTGGAGACATGCCGCTCGGTTTGCAGGTACGGATATTGCGGCTCATTCAGGAGCACGAGATCGAAAAGGTAGGCACTTCGACTCCGATTCGCGTGGACATTCGCATCGTCGCAGCGACCCACAGGAATTTGGAGTCGTTAGTCGAAGCCGGCGATTTCCGAGAAGATCTATATTACCGATTGGCCGTTATTCCCATCGAACTTCCACCCCTGCGAGCCCGTTCCGAGGACATTCCAGAGTTAGTGGAACATTTTTCCGAACTTTGCAAGCGCAAGACAGGTCGTGAGAGTCTAATGTTACCCCCATCTCTGCTGCCCTATTTCTCGAGGTATCCTTGGCCTGGTAACATCCGTCAGTTGCAGAACTGCATCGAGCGCCTGGTCGTGCTTTGCCGTTCCAATGAGGTCACGTTTAACGATCTGCCGGAGTTTCTGAAGACACCTGCTACAAGTGATGACCAGTATGCGGCCGCGGTTCATTCAACTCTCTACGCTGCGGAGTGCAATCTCATCGTCGAAGCGCTTCGGAGATTCAATTGGAACCAGACGCGCGCGGCACTCGATTTGGGGGTCAGTCGAAAAGTCTTGATGGCTCGCATCGCAAGGTACCGGATTCCGATAGGGCGGGATCGTACCAAGGTGCCGTGCGACGGGCAGCCGACCAGAAGCTGATTCGGCTGAAACCGGATGATGCGAGCGTGCGGTTCAACCTCGGGAACGCTTTATTCAACGCTGGTAGGTTTCAGGAGGCCACCGCCGCTTACACAGAGACTGTGAGCCTCAAACCTGACTTCGCCCACGCACACTACAATCGGGGATGGCCCTGCTTCGTCTCGATGACGCCACGTCCGTCAAACTGAGTTTGCGGAAGCACATCGCCTTGACCCGAGCCTCAATCCCCCACTAAATAGTCGCGCGGCTCGTTAGCTCCCTAATCGCCGCTGCGTACAACAATGCTCCGATCCGCGGCACGCCCCACCCCTGTTCACAGCGTTGACCGCGCCGTCCAGTTCCCCAGACTTCTCCGTCGGCACGCGCCATGTTCGTCGAAGAAGTTCAGCGGGAAGATCACGTGGCTCTGCGCTTGCGGCGCTTCTTGCACGTCGGCCGCCATCCGCGTGGAATCCACCTCGAAACTTCGACACAGGAGGATTCTGAATCACTCACGTGCGGATCGTCATCATCTGTTTGAATCCTGCGAGTAGTGGTGTCTCCCGAGTGGCGAATCAAGGAATCCCCGATTCGATCAAGCTCCCTCGGCGGACACCCAAAACCGGTCATCGGTGGACACCTGAAAAGCGGCCCACGGGATAGCTGATCCAGGACATTGACTGAGACGGAGGATTCTCCTCCGGCGGTGAATGTCTTGAGCGAAGAAAACAAACAGCAAGTCCTTGCGCTCGACCGCCTTGGCTGGTCCCTAAGGCGGATTGAACGAGCCGTACACATTCGGCGCGAAACGGTCTCGACCTATCTAAAAGCCGCTCGCATCCTGACGCCTATTCGGGGCGGACTACCTCGACCAGAATTTGATCTTCTGCCAACCTACTGGTCATTACTATTCGCCTGACCGCTTAGGCGCCCGTGTTGTCGAGCTTATGAGGAAGGTGGGGCTTCACGGCGTGAGTCTCCATTTCCTGCGCCATTCACATGCAAGTATCCTGGCTCAGCAAGGGAGTGCCGGCTGCTGTCGTCTCGGAGCGTTTGGGCCACGCCGACCAGAACATCACGCTCTCAATCTACAGTCATGCGTTGCCAGCCGATTCTCACGCGGCGGCGAAAGTCTGGAACGATTCTGTAAAGGCGATTGCTGCTAGTGCCCGCTTGGCTGCGCGTTCGAGCGGAACTCCGAATCCCGCAACACCAATTTCAGCCTGAGGCATAACCGCCGGTCGGCGCGCTCCAACGGCAATAACTGAAGCCGCGACCGATACGAGCCGGTCTATTCCCTTCGAATTTTGCGCTACTTCGGCACTCTTATTACAGCGAGCATGAGCTTCCAATGTACCGAGAGACTGCTTATACTGGGGATCAATATTTACGAGGGCTTGTGCACCAGTACTGAGAGGAGTATGGCGATATATACGGTTGTAACCAGCAAGTCGACGATCCTGATGGTCGCGCTCAGCAGCGCAGCTTTCAGCCAAACCATCACGCTTTCACCGATCAGCGGTCCGCCAACGAGTACCGTGGAGGTCTCGGGCAGCGGGTTTTCGCCGAACGCTAGCATCACAATCTACTTCAGTGCCACGGACGAGGCGTCAGCCACGGCCGACGGGTCAGGGTCATTTTCCAACGCAATTCAGGTGCCAGCCTCGGCGCTGCCGGGGAAGCGCACCGTGACTGCGGTGCCAGCCTCAGGTGACAAAGCGCAGGCGATATTCACTGTTTATACCGACTGGAGAGAATTGGGATTCTCGCCCGCCCGCACGGCCTTCAACCCGTATGAAAACGTGCTGAATCCCAGCAATGTCAGCGGCCTCAGCGTTCAATGGAGCTTTCCCACCGGCAGCAATGTGAATTCCTCACCTGCAGTGGTGAATGGAGTAGTTTATGTCGGCTCCAACGATTTCAATGTCTACGCGTTAAACGCCGGCACGGGAGCCAAGCTGTGGAGTTATGAGACCGGAGGCATTGTGCAATCCTCACCCGCAGTGGTGAATGGAGTGGTTTATGTCGGTTCGGAGGATCACAAAATTTACGCGCTGAACTCCAGCACGGGCGCCAAGGTGTGGAGCTACACCACTGGGAGTCAAGTGGTTTCCTCGCCCGCAGTGGTGAATGGAAAGGTTTTTATCGGGGCCTTTGGTGGGCATGTCTTTGCGCTTGACGCCCGCACCGGCGTCAAGCTGTGGAGCTACGTCGCGGGCGGAGCGGTGTCTTCCTCGCCCGCGGTGGCGAATGGAAAGGTTTATTTCGGCTCCTACGACTACAATGTCTACGCGCTTGACGCCGACACCGGTACCAAGCTGTGGAGCTTCGCCACCGGGTTCCAGGTGCCGGGATCGCCCGCGGTGGCGAACGGCGTGGTCTATATAGGCTCGTGTGACTCGAATGTCTACGCGCTCGACGCTACCACTGGCGTGATGAACTGGAGCTACACGACCGGCAACTACGTGGCTTCCTCGCCTGCGGTGGCCAATGGCGTGGTCTACATCGGCTCCTACGATGGATACCTTTACGCCCTTGACGCTGGAACTGGAGCCAAGCTATGGAGCTTCTTTGGCCAGACTAATAACGATTACTTGCCCACGGTGGCGAATGGAGTCGTTTATTTCGGCGTGGGAGGCTGCTGTGGGACGCCAAACAACGTCTACGCTCTTGATGCCAGCACGGGCGCCGCCCTGTGGAGCTACGCCGCCGGCGCCCAGCAGGTTACAGTAGCGAATGGAAAGCTTTATGTCGGCGCCTATCTCGACGACATTTACGCGTTCACCTTGCTTCCTGGCACGGGTACGCCTGGCGACAGCGACCACTAAAGATCAGCTCGCGACGTGCCCCAGCTCCGAGCCACAGTCGGAATTTGCAAAAAGCTGATGCCGATACCATTGGAGGGACCACAACGGCTTAAGTTTCCCTACGAAATTCTCACGCATGTTTGCCCATGTCTGCGCGAGACGGTCACCGAAAAACTAAGTGTTTGAAATGAAAAGAGAAAGTTGGCGGGGACGACGGGGCTCGAACCTGCCTAGCGGGGCGGCACGTAGAGGCAAACAGCGGTAAGTGTTTGAATCTACGTGCGCGCGCGATTTGGCGTTGTGGTCAACCAGAGGCAACGTTGTCTGCCAGCATGTTTGCACCATGTTTGCGCGGCGGCACCTAACGTGGTGGGACACTCGTGCAGACCAGAGACAATGCCGATGATTTCTCAGAGTTTCTGGCATTTGAAAGCTCGGAGTGAGAGCGTTCCCAAGGGAATTCCTGGGTCCCCAAGAATGCGCTTTTGCAACTTTTTCTCTCAACGTTGTTTAATGTTGCCGGGGGCCCGCGCAGGATGCGAACTCCTCGGCACCTCTTGGACCATCCCCCGCAAGCTCTGCGATTTGAATGTCAATGAGCGCAGGGAACGCCGGTCAACATAGGGTCGCGACTGGGGGTGCTGGCCTGGCGGTCGGAATCGGTCGCCGAGTGCTCAGCGCCAAGTGGCAAGCTTCTTGCTTTTTCCAGTCGCCGTAATCTGTTGACGATCGCTTTCACGTGCATTTCGTCCTTTGAGTGATTATCCGATTGCCGGTTCTTTTCCGACTCACCATCGACGAACCGGGCCGTCCGCCAAGATGTTATTGATGGGGGTACAAAGACTGGTTGGCTGAGGCCAGCTGCCGTGCTTTGCGAGAGAGGAGTTCGAGGCCATGTTCGTGAGTTTCCTTCTCGAGAGTGTCCAGTTGTGAACGACCCAAAGCAGGATTAACCTGGAGCTCCGCTTCACCCAGGGCCAGCCGTGCCTCGCATTCAATTTGGTAGTAACCCAGTTTTCTCGCGGTCGCGATTGCAGAGCGCAGTTGTTGGCGCGCTGTGGCAAGTCCGAGATGTCTCGCAGGAGCCTGGCCGGCAGCCGATGTTTCTATACGGGCCGATTGAATTGTGATAGGTAATGCCAAAGCAGGGTCGGGGACATTGCGGGCAAGCTCAGCGGCATGCTGGATTGCCTTATGAGCTTCCTCTAACTTGCCCTGCATAAGCAGAGCGCGGCTGAGCAAAGTGTAAGCGCCGGTGGCGTCTGGTTCTCCCTTCTCCTTCTCAAATTCCGCTATCGCTGCACGCAGCAAGGGCTCCGCTTGGTCGGGATGATTCTCTTCCAGGGACAGTCTAGCCAGGGAGACATGACTCTCCTCTACTAGATCCTGCTCGCCCATTTTCTGCCGAGTCTCCAGTGTTTGCTCGTACTGTTGCCGGGCTCCCCTCAAATCCGCTTGGGCCATCAACGCACCTCCGAGCACAGCCATCGCTTCCGTCAAAGACTGGTACTGAGAGTGGGTGGGACGGATGGCACCTACTGCTTGTGCCGCAAGATCGCGTGCTTTCTTCGTCTGCCCTTGAGCCAACTCCAGATCGGCAAGCCTGCACATCGCATAGCCCGGGGCGCCGGGATCCAGCAACGCTAAGCTCTCGATCGCCTGTTGGTAGAGTTTTGCCCCTTCAGGCAGTTTGCCGCGAAGATAAAGAATGTCGGCGATGTTGGAGAGTGCCACACCCGCGTTGGCCTTGTCCCCAGCCTGGTCGAAATGATACTTTGCCTTCCGATACAACTGATCGGCCCGGTCCAGTTGGCCCTCGTTGGCGAAATTAATAGCCATGTTGTTGAGGACAGCACCGGTTTTCTCGTGTTCACCCAATTCTTGCAGAACGACGAGCACTCGCTGGTAGGTTGAGATGGCCTGATCATAGTGTCCCTGAGCCCCTTGCCGATCCCCAATCAGGCGCAGGGCATCGGCTGCTCCCAGGCGATTACCTGCAGCAAGAAAAATCGTGGAGGCATCTTGGCAGGAAACCTCTCCCTTCTCGGGTTGACCACCGTAGATCAGGATCATGCATTCTAATAATCGAGCCTGGGCATAAACCAGTTTCTTGTCTTGTGCCGCGGCTTTAGCAAGAGCATTGCGGACCAGTACCAGCGCGGCGGCCTTGTCGTCTGGCATGGCGCGCTCTTGCGCTAGATCGATACGCGGGTCACCGGAGGCCGGCGGCGGAAGGCGACGTAGCTGAGCGATCGTTCCCATCGCCTGGCTTCTCTGACCAGCCGCGTTTTGAGCGAGCGCTAGTTGCAATCCGAACTCAACGCTGTCCGGCAACAACGCGAACAACGCCTGATAGGTCGAGGCAGCCTTTTCGTGCCGCGCCAGGCTTTCGTAGTAGTCGCCTTCGACCAGCATTCGGTTCACACGCGGCAAATTGGAAGACAAGTCCAAAGCCCTTTTGGCTTCCTCCTTACGCTTCTGCTCATAGCCCAGCTGTGACCAAGCTCGAGCCAAGTTGGAATGGGTTAGCGGAAATTTTGGATCGGCCCTGATCGCTTGTTGCAGGAGGTCTTTGGCTGCCGAGGCGTCGTAATCGCGCAGCTTGTCGAGGCCAAGAGTGTAGAAACGCGCGGCTTCAGAGTTGGAGGGTAAAGAAGCGAACATACTGGGCTCGTCGGTTTCCGCAAGGCTCGGAACGCCCAGCCGGTCCCTGAGCTTGCCGCCGATGTGGGAGACAATATGAAATAGATCTTGCGTGCTACCAATTTCTGCGATCTCCGTCAGGACCTCTCCTGTTTTGGCATCTTGCAGGCGCGCATCAAGTCGCAGTTGTCCGCGGTTGGGTCTGCCCACTGTTGTATACGAGCCCAGAACCAGCAAATCACTGTTCAAAGCAGTGCCGATCCGCGCCGTGGTCTCCTTTTTTAGACTATCGGTTCGGGACCACGGTGATAAGAGGCGCAAGTTCTCGACCTCTTCTCCGGAAACCAGCCGCAGTTTTTCACCTCCCGCGAGCTCCGTGCTCAACATTTCCGAGAACGCCGTGGCCAGCCATGCGTCATCAACCCTGCCGGAGATGTTTTGGAAGCCAAGAACTGCGACGGATTTGCGTAGGGCAACGGTTGCTGCGGTTTGTGATGGAGGATTCTGCGTTTTCGCGCTGTTTTGGCTCCAGTGCCGTGTGAACCAGGTCGCCACGATGAGTATCAGAACAGCCAGCGCCGAAGCCGCATATATAAGGTGCATCGGGTGCTCTTTTTCCGGTGGCGGAACTGCGGTGGGAGCACCTTTGACTACGGCCGAACTCTGGGGCGGGATGTTGCCGGGAGAAACCGGTTCGGATTTCGCACTATTCGCCAAGACAGGAGCGATAAAACGGTATCCGCGACGAGGGACGGTTTCCACAAAGCGCGGATTATCGGCGTCGTCGTCGATGGCAGAGCGCAGCTTCCTCAGAGTGACGTTCAGGCCGCCGTCAAAATCGACGTGAGTGTCCTCCGGCCAAAGCTTTTGCCGCAGCTCCTCACGCGTGACAATTTCTCCGGGGCGCTCCAGCAACAAGACCAACACCCGAAAGGGCTGGTCTTGAATCTTGACGCGCACGCCATTGCGGGTCAGCATCTTACGGGCCACCTCTACCTCAAATAATCCAAACCTGAAGACTTGGCCGAAAGAAACTGACGGTTCCATGGTCAACGATCCGCAAAGCAGCTGGCAGTATAGCATGCGCGGAGCAGGTCAGCACTTCCCGTAAGATCCTAAAACAGAACGTGTTGTCAGGTCAGAAAGAGGTAACCAACGGTTTGCTTGACCGCGGGCGGCAAACGCTGCATTCTGCCAACGAGCCTAGGCGTTGTTTTTTGGCTCAGCCTACCCACGTCGGAAGGAATGGTTTGTAACCGGCGCGCGGTTCTGGATATATCTATCGGCAGGGATTGGATGGGGGTCTGTGCCCCTTTGCTTAAGGAGACCACAATGTACAATCCACATTCTCCCACGCGAGAAACCTTTTGGACGCTGCCAGCCACAATGGTTGCGCTCTTGACCTGCGCATGGGTACCGGCACGGGCAGATATTTTTCTCAGCTACGGTTTCGGAGTCCCCCTCTCCAACACCGTATCCTCGTTTAGCCAATATACCGGGGTGCCCAAGCTAACCTTCACCGGCGGTCTGGTGGCGTCGGAAGGAATGATCATCGGGCCTGATGGGAATCTGTACGTGGCGGATGGCGCCAGCCAATCGGTGCTACGGTTCAACCCCTCGACGGGAGCGTTGATCGGAACGTTTGTGAGCAGCATCGGTGGTACTTCATATCCGCTCGGCATCACATTCGGTCCTGACGGCAGCCTTTACATGGCCGATGGTAGCACCGCTGGTAGCGGCTACATCCGACGCTTCGATGGAAGCAGCGGCGCACCGACCGGCACGTTCAGTTGCGCAAATCCCAGTGGCGGTGTCCCGGGCTGCACTCCGTTCGATCTGACGTTTGGTCCTGATGGCAACCTGTACGTCTCGGATCTGGCTTCCGCTAGTGTACTGAAAATGAACGGTAGCACGCTGGCCTTTATGAGCGTGTTTGTTCCTCCGGTCGGGGACCTCGTGTTCACAATGCCGTGGGGCCTTCACTTCGGCCCCAATAAAAACCTCTACGTGCTTTTCGAGACGAGCATTAACGTCTATGACATTTTCGAGTATGACGGAAGCAGCGGCGCACAGATCGCCGGCTTCCTAGCCACGGGCCTGGGCACCTTGGACTTTGGTTTCGGCCCGGATACAGAAATTTACGCCGCGAATAACTACGGGTTTCAGAGGTTCAGCTCTTCTACCGGCAATTTGCTGGGCACATTCGGATCCACCTACAACGGGGCCGCGGACCCTTTCTTCTTGATGGGCGGTCCAGGGGTTCTGAGCGTACCGCCCTATCTGCTGTATGATCCCGTAACCGTGACTCCTCTTCAGAAGTTACGGCTCACTGTGGTGAACGGGCCGGTGCCGGTTCCCCCGGGCGTTCCGGTTGAGGCAACGCTGGGATTCATGACAAAAGCGGGCGCCCCAGCCGGACCCAGCAAGGTTGTAAGCCTGAATCCCGGCCAGGTCGCTTCCCTGGATCTTGAAGTCAGCACACTGATCTCCTCCGGCCGCATAGAACTCCAACCCACGGTGACGGCCGGGCCCGGCACTCCGCCCGGGGGAAGCCTGCAAGGCAGCGTCGAAGTGTTTAACGCCAGCAACGGCGTCGGCTCCGTGTTCTATGCAGGGATTCCAATCCCACCGACATCCAACGTCACCGGTCCTCCCTCATTCGTACCGCAAGGAGTGGTCTACGGCCAGAGCATTCAGATTAACGCGCTAGCGCCTCCAGACAGTCCCTGCGTCGCCTTGCTGAGCTTTGCGGATGTGAACGGAAATCCCATTGGGCCCACGCTGAACGCCAATCTGAACCCGGGCACCATGACTTCGCTGATCTTCAATCCGAACTCGATCACGCAGTCTGCGGGCCGCCAGGAATTTGTTCCGCAGATGGCGCCGAGCAACACGGGTAATCCGGCCGGTGGTCCAGGCATCGCCTCTGCCTGCCTGGGCTCGGCGGAGGTGATAAACCAGCCATCCAGCGCCGTCGCCACTTATCAGACCTCTTCGCCGGCCATTGGCATGAGAAACCCAGGACCCGCCGGCGAGCCTGCCGCCACACCTCATTAAGAAAGTGCAAGAAGAATGTATCGACCATGTTTTGCCACGCGAGAAACCTTTTGGACGCTGCCAGTCGCACTGGTTGCGCTCTTGACCTGTACATGGGACCGGCACGGGCAGATATTTTCTCAGCTACGGTGGAGGAGACTCCCTCGAGGAATACAATCAGGAGGATAAACGATGTCAACGACGCGAATTCCGGATGTTCCAGGGACGCATGGGAACGGTTCGCTCCGGCTGGCGCTCAGCTTCGCTTGGCTGCTGGCGTGTGCCGGCGTACCGCTGCACGCCCAGAGTTACCAGGATCTGTACGACTTCGACTGTGCTACGGGATGCACGCCCACTGGCACATTGACACAGGGAACTAACGGCAATCTCTACGGAACTACCAGTTCTGGAGGTACTAACAACTGGGGGACCATCTTCATGGTGAGCACTGGGGGCGCATACACCTCTCTGTTGAATTTCGACTCGACTACCGGCGCCGGGGGCGGAGGCTTGACCCTGGCCACCGACGGAAATTTCTACGGTACAGGGTATATCAGCAGCGCAAGCACCGGCACGCTGTTTCAATTCAACCCCGTAACCAACGCGGTCACCGTCTTGCACCAGTTCAGCAGCACGGAAGGCATCCCCCAGGGTCCTCCGATTGTAGGCAAGAACAAGAACTACCTTTTCGGCGTGGGCGCCATTCCAGGAAGCCGAGCTGGAACGGCTTACCGCTGGACGATCTCGACGGCCACGTTTGAGCTACTTCCCAAGCCAGTGCCCGGCTTTCCGAGCGGTCCCCTCTTTCTGGCGTCGGACGGGTTCATGTACGGCGCCACGGCAAACGGCGGAAGCATGGAAGCGGGGGCTCTCTTCCGCATGTCGGCGGCTGGAACGATTAAGAAACTCTACAACTTCCTCGACGGATCCGACGGCGCCGATCCTAACGCCCCCCTCACGCAAGGAATAAAGGATGGCAACCTGTACGGAGTCGCATATGATGGAGGTTTTTACGGTGGCGGTAAGTACGGAGTGATATTTGAGGTGACTTTGCCGGCCGACGGGTTTGGGCCTATATACCAATTCGACGGAACTGGCGGCGCCGCCTTCAACCCTGGCTCCGGCCTGCTGGCAGCGTCGGATGGGAATCTCTACGGTTCAACGCTTCACGGCGGCTCAGACGGCTTGGGCACCCTTTTCGAGTTTCAATTGGGCGGATCTTTTATCCCGCTGTTCGATTTTACGGGTAACGGGGGCCTAGCGAGCGGTGCTACTCCGAATGGTACCCCGCTCATGGAAGACACGAACGGCCAATTCTATGGATTGACACCCGGCGGCGGGGCGAACGGAGGCGGAGTTTTTTACACCATGACTCCCCCAAATCCATTGAGCCACATAAACGTATGCTGCAGCTGGTGGGTGATCCTCGACCAGCCGGTGACGATTGTTGGTCAGAACCTGACGGGGGTCATCAGCGTTAACTTTGGCTCGGTGTCGGCACAATTCCGGCATGGGTCCAACACCTACCTGACAGCGTACGTGCCGAGTGCCGCTATTGACGGCCCTGTCAGTGTGACCTTGGCAACCGGCCAGCAACTCGAAAGCGCGCAGTCTGTGCACGTTCTGCCCAAGATCACCAACCTCGATCCTTCGAGCGGCCCGGTCGGCACGCAGGTGGGTATCGTGGGCGGCGGATTCGCGGGAACGACCGAGGTAACCTTCAGCGGTGTCGCGGCGACCAATGTGATGGTGATCGACCCGGGACTGATTCAGGCGACTGTGCCTCCGGGCGCGACGACGGGCCAGGTCGGCGTTGTCACCCCCAACGGCGCCGCCCTAAGCAGAGAGACGTTCACGGTCAACTGAGGATTAAGACTCCCGCCGCGCATCATTCAACCAACACATTCAGCACGACTGGCTTACCGTGTGGGGGATGGCGATACGCATGCGCCCAGGCCTCTTTGCGTCGCGATAGCGCAGCCTGCCATCGTCGTCACGGACACGCATGGCTTCGGGCCAACGGCACATGGAATGCGGTCAGGTATACATACCAGCCCGAGGGCAGGCCCGGCGTCGTGCTTTCGCCCGCATAGGGCGTAATCCACTCCGAGCTTTCAGTATTAGCGAGCCAACCGAGGGAGCCGATCCCTTGCGCCTTAAGAAGTCGACGAACTGCTTAACGGACTCCTGTTCCTCCGGGGAAAGTGAGCTGATGACAGCGGCAAGATTCTCTGCGACCATATTTGCCTTCCATCCGCAGTATACCTTGCCTAAGACGGTGGCTCCGCAAGAACACGGTTTTGCAAATTCTTCTCTCAACGTTCCTTCATGTTCCTGGAGTTTCGCGATGCAATCCAACCGGCCCTTCTCAAGACGATGCGACTTGTGAATCCTCAGTTCGCATCGATGGTAGGGAGCCACAAACTTCAGCGCTGTCGTGGTGCGGCGTGTAGGAGGTTCGCTCAGAGCTTCTCTTATCGAAGCTGCGAAGGACGCGGACATCTCCGGCTCACTCGTCGTCACGCCGGAGGCTTTCAACGTTCGCAAAGGCTATTGGTATCCTGATCGCGAACTCGATCCCTCAATCCGGATCGCGCTCACAGACCTTTCAACGAAATTCAAAATCGCACTCGTGACAGGCCTGATCGAGGAGGGCGATGCTCAAGGACCGGGCTATAGCTCTGCTTATCTCATCGACGGTCAGGCCAGCCACCTACTGACGCGTAAGATGGAAAACGACGGATCGGAAAATTACCGGTGTTGCACCGAGGATTTCGATAAGCCCGTCGAGTATGGCGGCCTCAGCATCGCGGCTTTGATCTGCATGGACGCCGCCGACTTCAGTCAGCGCAATCAGCAGCAGGCGGCGGTTTTGGAGCAGATGGCGTTGCATGGGACAAAAAAGAAACTTCTTTGCGTTCCGTCTCACATGATGAGTTACGGAAGCAAAGAAGTCGCGCTGGCTTGGCCAGTAGGTGTTGCCGTCGTGGTGGCTAATTCGTCACCGAAGCAGCCGAGCGTCCTTCGATTCGGCACTGAGGCGAGGTGCTGTAGGGTGAATGAGAGCGTCGTGAAGATTACGGATCTGCCCTGATCGCGGCGGAGGTTGCGATCGCAGCCTGGATACGGCCCCAAGCGTTCAATACTTCCAGCAGATCGGGTTGGCCACTCAGACCAAATTCTAAATTACAACTCGTCCTTGCCGGTCAGTATTTCCAAGGCGCTGCACAAAGTGTCTGAGCGTAAAGCTCGCGAACTACCATTCTCGGTTCGCGATGGTCGCGGAGCTAAGATCCTTTCGCCCAAATTTACCGAAGGCTCTGTCCGGGCCCAATGCCGTGACGGATGCCGGATGGAGGATGGGAATAGGACGGCTACTTCTCCATGGTTGGGCTCTGTGACGTCACGGGTCCGTCACGTCACTGGATGAACAATGTGGCCTACACAAGCAGAAAAACGCCGCCCCTGCATTCAACCTGAGGCGGCGTTTCGGACGGCTGCTGGCTACCTTACGATGTGGTAAGTGCACTCCCCGGCGTCGCTCTTGGAGGATTCGATCTTCTCCCCTCCCTTCCTGCCCAGGATGCTGACGAAACCACGTACGGTGTGCTTCTGCCAGCCCGTGGCTGCTACGATCTCAGCCAACGTCGCGCCTCTGGCGCGCTTCATCAACGCGATGACTTCGGCCTTCTTGTTGCTGCGGTCTGCTTTCGGTTTGCCGGTGGTCTTCTTGCCCGCGGACGCCTTCTTCGTGGCTTTGGCCTTGGAGGGTTTGCGCGCACGCTTGGGCTGTGGAGCCTCCGGCTTGCTCGCTTGATTCTCCCTTTCGATTGTTGACATGTTGGACTCTCCCTTTCACCGCTTGTCTTTCGCGATCGTCACATCCATCACTCTGGTTGGGAGAAATTGCAACCAGAATCTTTAGTGATTGAGCCGACCCGGAGGCTGTAGCGTTGGGGAGGACGGAACTGGCGGGTGGGGTTCCTTTTTTATATGCCCGACAAAATGATCCACCGGGGCATACGACGTGTCCACTGTTGAAATCAGTCGTTTGCTATTCAGTGCTCTTGAAGACCAACCTAAGCCCGTCAAGCTCCATGAGATAGTAATGAGCGCCACAGCCTTCGGCCTTGGGACCCACAATGCTACCTCCAACAAGGATACTCCGCTCGCAGACTTGAGCAACGAGTAACCGACTATCGAGGCGGTACTGCAGAGGCGATGAAACCTGGGTATTGTGAAAGGAAAGTGCTGGATAGTGCCCAGGCCTTTCTGCGAACACGCCGAAGTAGGGCAATGTGAATCCAGAGTCCGGTGCAGGGTGGGGAGCACGGTACACGTGACCAGTCTCGGCGTCCATGATTGCTGTACTGAAGCAAGACGTAAGAGCAGGCTCACCGCATCCGAAGCTTACTAGAATGTAGTGCCCCGCAAAATTGGGCCCTGGCCTCTGTTGTTCTTTTCCAGTGATGCCGTCGTAAACTCCCCACCCCTTGTTCACCCCATCAGAGATCACCGCCTGAAACTTGCGTTCCTCGGCGCTTTCCAAGATGGGCGACATCGGTTTCTCCGGGGGCATTGCTTTTGCAGGATAGTCTCTGAACTCTGGGGCGCGCTCGACCTGATTTTGAGCGCCCAAAAGTGTGACGAAGCAACAGCCAAGAAGCGAAAACGCTATTGAGTATCTCATGGTGAATATGACGTTACTGAGGACTCGCCCGAGAGCTGCCAGTAGCCAGGTGCCGTGTTCGTTGCGTTAACAGTTGCAGTCCAGTATACATTGCCACAGGAGACCGTGACGCCTCCACTCGTGACCCAGGCAATCGTAGTAGCGTACCAAGTCAAGCTCGCGGAAACCAACGTTTGGAAGCCGCCCGGCTGCGTACTACTCGTATTAAGCCTTGCCCCTGGCGCATCGCGGTATGTCATGAGCGAGCCGTCTTGGGTTACTGTGCCTGGATATTGTGCGTCGAGTTGCCATGGCGTAGTCACATCATATGTTTGGGTGGTCGTTCCGTTGGTGTACGTCGCCGTCCCAACGACCTGGATGTACTGCCAGGCGCTGAACGCATAATTGCCGTTACCGCCTGAAGCTTCAAAGTAAAGTTGAATAGAGTCGCCCCAGTAGAAGCCTGCCGAAGGGCCACCACTAGCTCCCGTATTTCCTGTAAATACATGTAGACTCGCACTCGATGTCACGGCACCGGCGAGCCAGCACGTGAGGGGATCGGAGGACCCTCCCCCGCCGCCATCTTGTCCCCCGCCGTCGTCGCCGCCTCCGCCGCCGCAACTGGCATCGTTGCCGTCAAAGTCACAGACATCCTCCCACAGCAACCCAGTAGGGTCAAGGCGGTTAACGGGGTCGCCTGAAGTATACGTATAGCGATTCCAACTCTGGGGATCGCGAGGGTTGCCGGGGCCGCCGCCGTGTGCCTTATACGGGTCCGTGGTCATGAAGCGACCGTATGCATTGGAGTAGTAGCGATTGTTCGCGTAATCCAGGCCGCTGACCGAGTCCTGCCAATACGTCCCAAAATTCCAGGTGTCCTGCGGGTTCGTGCCGCCCTTCGCCTCGCCCCATGGATAGTAGGTTCCGGCCGAACCCAATTGATCCATCACCGCCAAGCGCCGCCCGCCGAAATACGCGTCGCCCGATGTACCGGTCACTTGCAGTGCCGGCGTGACCACGTAATTGGTCTGTGAATTGTCGACAAAGGCCGTGGCGAGCAGATAACCGCCCAGCCGCTGCCCGCTCGGCGAGTAGACGTACACGGTGTAGTTGGTCAAATTGCCGTAGCTATCCGCCCCCGCTGGTCCGCTGAAGATGCGCTTGTTCTGCGCGTCGTAGAAGTAGGACGCAAGCTCGGTGTTATTCGAACCCTGAACAATGGAGCTCAGACGATTCTCGGCGTCGTAGCCCACGTTGTAGGATAATCCGTTATTGTTGACGGTGCTGGCGTTGCCGTCGGCGTCATAGCTGAGGCCGACGATCTGGTTGTTAGCCGGATTTACCGCCTGCGACAAGCTCGGTCCCGATCCGGCAGTCACGGTCTTAGACAACAGATTACCGAAGCCGTCGAAGCCGTACTGCTCGCCCCATCCGCTGCCGTTCGCCGTGAGCAAACGGTTGAGCGAATCGTAGGTGTAGGTGATCGTCTCACCGCTCACCGCGTTGTACATCGAGCTGACCTTGCCGTTGTTAGTGCCAGTGGGGTAGTTGTAGGTCAGGTTCTCGCTCGTGCCTGCTGTAATGTTGGTGAGCTGGTTAAGAACGTTGTAGCTACGCGTCTCGGCCAAGGCATCATAATTCATCGTCAACAACTGGTTGGCCGCGTTGTAGCTGACGTTGTTCACTATGGTGGCCCCGCCGGACGTCTTCATGCCGCTCAGCCGGTTCATACTGTCGAAAGAATAATTGTAGCTGGCTCCGGCAACAGGCCAGAGGGAGAGCCCGGTCGCGGGGTAGCTCATCGACGCGATCGCGCTAAGGCCGTTGTAGGTAAACCCGGTGTCCAGATTGGCCGTAATGATGGTGTTGTGGCGGTTGTTATTTTGATCCAGATACGTGACCGGTTCGTTGACCTGAAGCCGCTTGGTGGCGGTCAGTCCGGCAGGCGTGTAGCTGTACATGTCGTTCAATTGGACCGTGCTGGACGTGCCTATTGCGGGATATTGCACCGCCGTCAGCCGTCCGAAAGGATTTTGCGAGAACTTTCCGGTGGAATCCAGCGGGTTGGTGTCGTAGTAGTAGGTGCGCAGCACCTGAGGCGGAGGAGGGTTACAGGATTGCGGAGGTGGAGGGCAGTTGTAGGGGACGGCCAGGCTCACCGACCCCAGCCGGTTGTAGGTGTCGTACTGATATGTGAATTTGTTATTCAGCGCGTCGGTCTTCGATGCCAAGGTGTTGGTGGCCGAGTTGTAGGTATAGGTGACGGTCCCGTTTTCAGGATTTGTCGCGCTTTGCAGGAATCCGGTGACGGTCGTGCCGCTGTTGTAATTGAAAGTTCGGGTCTGCGTGTTACTGCCCCTCGTCATGCTGACGGCGATCAAGTGATTCAATACGTCGTAGCCGTAAGTCGTGTAAACGAGGCCTAGCGATGGGTCCGTTTCACCGACCTCGATCAAGTTGCCGAATGCATCCATCGCGAAAGACTTCGTGTGGCTCGCGGGGTCGACCACGGTAACCCAACTGCCTGCATAGGAATAGCTGGTCGTGCTCCCGTCCGGCAGCACGACACTGGTAGTCCGGCCAGAGGCATCGTAGTGATAAACGGTCCAGGCGTCGCTGCCGCCCGGTGCATAGGGCTGCGATTGCTGGCTCAATTTGCCTAGCGGCGAGCAGCCGCAGGGCGCGTATTGCACGTCCACTGTGGAGACCACTGTGGAAGGTGTCGAAGTTCCGTAGCCTGCGATGGTTTGAATGGTGCGCCCGAAGCCGTCCATCACGGTTTCCGCCCCCTGCGTGCCAGTCATAACGATCTTGTTGGGCGGAGAGGCGGTGTCATTGTAGGTGTAGTTGGTCACCGCGCCGTATGGCGACGTTGTGCTGGCTGGCCGCGCATTCGCATCATAACCGATCGAGCCCGAGTCCCCGTTGGGTCCAGTGGCCGAGCTTAAACCCAGGAAGGTGTTCCAATTCATGGTGGATGTCAGCGTGCCGGTGGTGATCTGCCCCGGAGCGGCGTAGTTGTTCGCTGCTGTAACATTAGTCGTGATTCCGTTCACCTGTGTGCTTGTGACACTCCCGGTCAGGTCGAGGGAGTATGTCGCGATGGTGGTAGGCGTCGTCGAGCTGGAAACGTTACCGCGATAGGTAAACGTATAAGGATAGTTCGTATTGTCGTGCTCGCACAGGTCCCCCTGTATGCTGCCGCATGGGTTTGGAATATTCGTGAGAGCGCTCTGATCATAAGTGTTTGACGCCAGCGTCGCGGTGTTGGTCCCGTCGGTAACGGTGCTAGTGAGCAGGCGGTTGAAAATATATCGCGACGTGTAGTTCGTTCCGCCCAGGTAGGTGTTGGTATACGTCCGCGCGAGCGCCCCCGGGGAGCCGTTGCCAAAGTTGTAGGCTTGCATGGTGAGAAGGTTGCCGTACTGATCGAGAGCCTGGATGGTCTGCTTGTCCTGCTCGTAAGTCTGGCCAGGGTTGAGCTTGGTAACGGTGGTTCCGATGTACGGATTCAGCGTTGTCGGTGTCTGCGCCCAAGTGAAATCAAGATGCGATAGCACGTTCGCTTGGCCCGCGTTGCAGTCCGTTCCGGGCAGTTGACATTCCTGGTAGCTCAGTTGCAGACCACCGTTAAACTGCGTGGTGTCCGGTTTGAACGTCCAATATTTTTCGGCATTGGCGGGAGAATCCTTAAGCAGCGCCGACGAATGTAGGGTGTAGGAGGTATCGGTTCCGCGAATGAGTTGAATCTCGGTCTCAGCGGCGCCGCTCGACACGGAGAGGAAACGGTTCTGAACCTCGTTGTACGTTCGTGATCCCGACAGCGTATTCGCCGGCGTGTAGGTCCACCGCAGGTGCCCGCAATAGGGCGTAGTGACCTGGGTGAGCTGGCCCGGTCCGGAGGCGCCTGTGCCAGGGCTGCTGCAACTGCTCGTGGCGCTTGTCGTGTCGTAACTGAAATAGGTCGTGAGTGGTATACCCGTGACCGTCGAAGATTCTAGCAGGGCCACCGTGCTGAAATTCGCTCCATTGAACGGAGAGTCCAGGGCGTAGTTCTCGTTGTAGGCAAATCTGTAGTGCTCCGAAGTGCCGATGTAATTGGTGATGGTTGTCAGATGGGGAATCGCGTCCGAGTTATAGGCGAACACATAGTCCGCGGACCCGTAGCCACGCACGTCCTCGATACTGCTGATGCGCGAACTGGAGTTGGTCCACGTGACACCCACGCCGTCGTTGTAATTGATGAATATTTCGTTACCGTTGCTGTCTTCCATGAGCGTCGGGTATAGGGTGCCGGCGTCCCATTCGGTGCCGGCCGAAACGCAGCCCATCACCCAATAACTGCCGTTGTTGAAGTGCAGCTTAGCGGCGTTGGAATCGTAACTGACGTAGACGCTTTCTAGCGAGCTCCAAACCCCAGAGCTGTTCTGATTCAGGTCGTACTGCGCGCCTGTTGCGTCAGTGAAGAGATATTCGAAAACCAACCCAGTCGGTCCGATCACAGGAAGCAGCGAGCCTGCGAGCAGCTTCCATCCGTACCCATAGCCGACGTCTTCGCCCAGTTGCCAGGTTCCGCCGGGATCTTGCCGCCAGTTCTGGGAATTATACGTGAGGTTGAATCCTACACCCCAGCCGCCGCGTCCCATGGCCTTGAGGATCGGCATGGTGTAGTTCAGATTGCCGGAGCGCATGTCGATCTGCTCGCCCCCGCCGCCCCAGTAGGAGCCAGTCGGGCGCACGCCAACTTCACGCGGATCGATAGCTCCGGCGGGAGGCATGACTACAATGAACGAAGTGGTGCTGTAGTTGAGGTCGAAGTCGTACGCAATGAGCGTGTACTGATAGTTTGAGGGTGTAGTCACCGTGTTATCAGAAAACGCCTCGTCGTAGAGGGTTGTGAGTTGGACGCCACTTCGCCAGACAGCGTAATAAGCTATCCCAGGACCGCTCGCCTCGGACGCGCCAGGCCACTGGAAATCCACCCGATTGGCAAAGGCGGAAACTCCGATCTCATCCGTGGGGGGCATGGTCGGCGTTCCAACGTAGATGCCGCCGAGTTTCACTTGCGCGATGCTGTTTCCTGCCGGTGCTCCACGCACCCCGACGCCGGGCTGGCCGCTCGTGATGGTAGAATCCTGGATCATGAAGTAGAGTATGTTGTCCACATATACAGCGATCAGATTCGAGATGGCGGTGTAGATAGCGCGAACAGCAACTCCGTTGTGGCAAGGGATGGTCGTACTTCCCAGGCTCGTAACTGCCGCACTGACGATCTTGTAGCCGGCTAGGGTCGCTGTACATGCGGACCCACTGAAGGTCGGGTTCTGCACTTCGAAGGCGTACGTGGTTCCGGCTGGGGCGGGGCCGCTCAGGGCATTCGAGCTGCCTCGCAAGTAGGTCACATAGGTGCCGCCAGACGCCGTAAGCGTCAAGGTAGTCTTCACTTCGTAATTGCTGCTTCCATCGGGCGCGGCAAGCTTGTAAATCAGCGACCCGCCGTTGGAGTTCGAAGACGTGAGACCGCCCGAACCCGCGGTCAGCGTCCCGTTCTCCGTCCAGTTGGAAGTATTGATGCTCGTGAGGCTATCAGTGAAATAGTACGTGTAAGCTGCAAAAAGAGCAGGGGCGATAGCGACTGCCATTAAGGCAAGGTAGCGTGCGCGCATCACGGCACCACCACACGGAACTTCGTGATGTCGAAGTTTTTCTTCAACAGCTGGAAGGCACTTTGGACCGTGGCGGGCGAGGTGGTACTGCGGTCAAAGAGCTGAAGCCCCGGCACCGTCGAAAGCTGCGCCTGGATCGGACTGGTGACGGAAGCAAGTTCCGACCGGTTGGCGGTGACAATCTCAATGAGCGCGAAATTCCCGTCGTCCGACGTGACCTGGTTGAAGGCTATGATGCCCGTCCGGCTTCCCGGCGTCATCTGCGTCGGGAGGGGCGCGAACATTGGACGCTTTGGATCGTCCCAGGTGCCGGAACCAATCATCGGCACGATGGCATAGACGCGCGCGTACATACTGCCGGGATCGACGCGATGCTGGGCGAACGCGGAACCTACAGCGACAAGCAGGCACACCACGGGCATGACAGCCCTTCGGACATTCATGGTCTTCAACCTTTCTGGAGAACTCTTGCAGCCTTGAAGAAAGCTGCACAGAAAATATCTAATCCACTAACTGTTACGAGTCAAGTAAAAAGTTTGTGACTATCGGTTTAAGAGGCACGAGGCAAGCGCTCGTGTGGTCACAAATCGGGCACTCGAAATTGCGTGCTTGTTCGGTTCTCAGAACGTAGACTAGCTAAAGCATTGTTTTTCAATCGAGGTGAGATTGCATACCGAGACGAATTTGCGCAACGCCTGTTCGGTTTTCCGAACAAGAGCTCGGTAGAAAAACTTTGCTTCAAATTTTCACCTAGGTCTGTTCTCGGAGGCAGTGTAAGCAATAGGCCTGTGGACGAGTCGGTATTGACCATCGAAGAAATTCGGTGTAGCGCTGTCTAGACACCCGCGCCTGACGAAGTCACAAAGGACGTTATCACATATTCTATATGGCCAGGAATTAACCGAAATGAAGCGGCGAAGCGTTAGCAGGCCTCGCCGATGGCCCACGCGCGACGGCAGGGCCTCGGGCGCGAAACAGGATTCGCCCCGGATCATCATACTCCTGAATTGTCGGAGTTTCCCCGATATTCGGTGCTCGGATCACAAGCTTATAATCGACCAATGCTAGGCGCGAGGGGAACGCAATGCTGAGGCTCAAGAGAGTAATCGCAAAAGCTCGAAAAACAACAGCGCGAGCTGAAGGAGGCGATAGCCGCGCATCGAGCGCTCCGGTTCGCTCAAGGGCAAATTACAAGGCTCAGCCGCTCGACGAATTTGAAAAGCGCCTGGTGGTCGAAGCGCTGGAACGCGCCGGCGGCAATCAAAGCAGGGCCGCTCAGATCCTCCAGGTGAGCCGCAACAAGGTATGTTACAAGATGGCCAAGCACGGGCTGAGCCGAAAGCGACCTCCGCATAAACAGCCGCTCATGGATTCATCGCCCTCGATCCTCCTTCCGTCCCGGTTACCGCGACCAGGCGAGGACCTTTCGGCTTCACCAGCTTTAGTGAGCTCGGTTGAGGGCTCGGACGCTTTCCGGCCTGCAAACGCGCCAGACATTCCAATGCGACGATAACTTCATCGATCTGCTCTCGCTCGATCCGAAGTTCGGAGAGTATGCGTCGGAGGCCCATCGTTGCACTGTACGGTAAGAGTGGCACTTACGGAACGTTGAGGCGAATTTGTTCGGAAAACCGAACAGCAGTTTGCTATGTCGATGAAAACAAGTGAGGGATTGAAAGCAAAACCCTCACGTCAGTGACCGTGATGTTCTGGAACCCGAACAGGGAAAATCCGACGACATGCAGCGGGAGGCACACTTAGATCCACGAATCTTTCATTTTGTTGTACGCGCTCTTTTTAAGGCCGACAGAATCAAAGGTTCCAGCAGGCTAGGAGAAATTGCAACAAGAATCTTTGGTGATTAAGCTGAGGCGGAGGGTTTCGAGGTTGGGGAGGAACGGAACTGGTGGGTTGGTTCCTCTTTTATATACCCGACAAATTGGTTCGTGCTTGAGCTATCGCTCCAGCCCGCGTTGCACAAACGCTTCTGGGGCGAACACCTTCGGCAGAAGGCCGGGTTGTGGTGCTGTCCGGTGAGATGCAACGGTCCTAGTCCTCGCGCAATACCTTGAGTCGGGCGGTCGCATCAAATTGAGTGACATGTCACGAGGTTGGAGGGTCATGCTTTTGCTTAGAAGCTACTCTCTGTTCTCGGATGCCCCGCCTGCCAGCAGCGCCTTCACGACATCCCCGAGTTTCATGAAAGCGGGATATTCGGAGGGCTTGCGAAAATATCCGTTTACACCCAACTCCGTCATTTGCTCGCGGTCCCGCGCGGAGTCCGAGGTAGAAACGGCGATGACGAGCGCGTTCGCGCATCGGCGGCTTCGACGCATGTGCTTCAGAACCTCGCCGCCCTGCTTCTTTGGAAGATTGATGTCGAGGATGACCAGGGAGGGACAGGGCGCGGAGACGTCGCCATCCGCCTCATCGAAGTACCGCATGGCCTGCTCCCCGTCCCTGACGACGTGGAGGGCCATAGGAAGCTTTTTCGCCTCGATCGCTTCCTGGATCAGGAACACGTCCGCTTCGTTATCTTCCACGACGAGTATATGGCCCAGAACGAGGGTCGCAGGTTCTTCAAGCGGGGAGTTTGAAGCGGAAGATTGATCCACGTCCGGGTTCGGATTCAACCCAGATCCGCCCATGGTACCGGTCAACGATCCGCTGACAGATGGCCAATCCGATTCCGGTCCCTGAATATTCATCGCTGGTGTGAAGACGCTTGAACAGCCCAAAGATGTTCTCCTTATATTCAGGGTCTATCCCGATGCCGTTGTCGCTCACGGCGAATAGCCAATGACCGTCCTGCCGCTCGACCCCAACATGCACGACGGGCTGCCGATCCGGGCTGCGATATTTCATGGCGTTGCCGATCAGATTTTGGAACACTTGCTGCAAGTGCATCCCATGCACCGGAAGCGAGGGCAACAGATCAGCGCTGATTTTTGCTTCGCATTCCGAAATAGCGCCCGCCAGGTTAGCGAGGGCGCTGTTGAGCGCTTCGTTCGCATCGGCGGCTTTGCTGGGAACGTCGAATTTTGTCACTTGCGTGTAGCTCAGGAGGTCGCGTATCAGCATCTCCATGCGCGTCGCTCCGTTGTGCACGAAGGTGATGAACTTCCGCGCCTCCTCGTCGACCGTGTCGCCGTGGCGCGTGGCCAGGAGTTCGCTGTAAATCTTGACGCTGCGCAAGGGCTCCTGGAGATCGTGGGTTGCGGAGAACGCGAACTGCTCAAGATCCTGATTGGCGCGCCGCACCTCTTCCTGAACTCGCACGCGCTCGGTAATGTCGTTGTTCGATTCCAATATGCGGATGACGTGGCCTTTTTTGTCGCGCTCGGCTACCCAGCGCGAAAGAGTAATGATTCGGGAACCAGCGCGAGATGTGTGAATGAGTTCTCCCGACCAGCGGCCGTCTCGCAAAAGTATCTCCCGAATTCCCGGCAAAGGCTCCGGAAACTCGGTCCGCAGAAGTTCGTGCGAAATCTCGCCCAGGGCCTCCTCGCGAGTGAAGCCGTACATCTTCTCCGCGGCTCGATTCCAATCTAGGATGCGATCTTGGCCGTCACGCACAAGAATGGCATCGCTGCTCAAGTCGAGCAACTGGGCTTGTTCAAGCAGACGCTTCTCGGACTTCTTGCGCTCAGTTATGTCGCGGGCGACCTTCGATGCGCCGATAATACGACCTTGGTCATCCTTCACCGGGGAAATAGTGAGGGAGATGTCGATAAGCGAGCCATCCTTGCGCCGGCGTACCGTCTCAAAGTGATCGACGCGCTCGCCGCGTCTGAGCTGCGCGAGGATATCCGGTTCTTCCTCCAGCCGGTCCGGGGGGATGAGGAGCGCGGCCACCGTTTGGCCGATCGCCTCGCCCGCCGTATAGCCGAAGAGGCGCTCTGCGCTCTTGTTCCAGGTCGTTATAACGCCGTCAAGGTTCTTGCTGATGATGGCGTCGTCGGAGGAATCGACGATGGCGCTTAACAGAAAAGCAGCGCGTTCCGCGCGCTTGCGCTCCGTGATATCGTGCGAGACTGCAAGATGAACGGTCGTTCCGTCAAGATGCCGCAAGGGCGCAGCGTGCGTTTCCATGTGACGGCGCGCGCCCTTCAATCCCACGATGTCGAATTGGAGGGAGGCCTTTTCGCCCTTGCAAATCCTTTCATTGAATTCGCGGAACCGGTTCCGATCTTCAAGCGCAATAATGTCGTAGACATTTCTTCCGATAACAGCATCCCCCGCGGAAGCGCCAACCATGGCCAGGCCGGGTGTATTCATAAACAGCAAGGTCCCGTCGGGCGCGACAATCTTCACGCATTCCGGGGTCGTCTCAACGATCGCGCGGAACTGTTCGTTGGCTTCGGTCTCCGCGTGTTTGCGGTCCGTTATCTCCATCAACAGATTAATGCCGCCGATAATCCGCCCTTCGGCATTGCGCACGACTGCGGGGCACGGCGTAAACCAGAAGCGCGAACCGTCCGGCCGCTCGGCGATGCATTCGATGCCGGTGGGTACTTCTGCGCCTTTCAGCGCGATCGCCATAGGGCATTGGTCGTGGGGCAGAAGGGTGCCGTCCGGCAGAAAAATCTTCCAGGTGACGCACCATTGGTCCGTGCCAAGCTCAGGCACGCGGCCCGATAGCTTCACCGCGGCGGCATTGAAATACGTCAGCCGGCCCTCGGCATCGGTCGTGTAGATGGCCACCGGCAGCGCTTCAACCAGCTCTCGGAAAACGCTGTCTTTTAAGTAGCCGCCAGCGATAAAAACGGTGAGTGCTTTCGCTCCGCCTGCTATCATGGCGCTCCTTTCGTTTGTTTCTGAAGAACGTTACGGACAATCGAACCAAGCTGCATGAATCCGTCCAGAGTCGATGGTTTCTGGAAACAAACTATCGCGGCGTGCCTCGTCGCCTTTTCCTCAGTGGCGCCAGCGATCAAGCCGCTCATGACGATGACAGGCGTCTGCGCGTAGTTCTCAGTGGAACGCAGGCACTTAAGGATATCCTCGCCGCTGCGCTTGGGAAGGTTCATGTCCGCGATGAGCAGATCAAGCGCCGGGCTTTTGGGGTCGGCGTCGAGGGTTCCCAGAAACGCGATCGCCTCTGCACCATCGCGGATCAGCCGGAGCGTACATTCGACACCGTGCTCCTTAAGAGCCACGCGTACGAGTTCGGCATCTTCCAGCTTGTCCTCGGCGAGCAGGATTTCGAAATGCTCGGTCTCCGCCATCATCGCGCTTAAACTCTCCAGCTCCGGCTTGGGTTCCTTCATTTTCGCCGCCGGCTGGTCACGGCGGCTGTAGGCCGGGATTCCTTCGCGGCTTCCGCCGGCGAGGACGCCGCGACGTATCAGCAAGGCAACGTCACTATTACCTGTCATGATTACCTGTCATGTCCTGGTCGTTGCGAATGAGCGAGCAGATGTACTCGCTGGGCGTGCTGAAACGGCCTTCACGGATCTTCTCCTGGACGAAGTTCTTCATCGTTCGCGGAAGTGAGTCAGGGTTGCTTTTTCCAGATTGAAGGCCCAGTTTATCCCACTTGTTTGGACTATGTAACATCCCATGAGAATACCTGCGCTGTATGGACGATTCTTGCAAGCATCGAAAGGTAAGAGCGGGTCCCTCCCATCTAAGTGAGAGCCCTGAACGGCATTTATGTTTCCATATGTTCACGGACTCTAACCCGCAACGCTCACGTGGTGATGGCACGTCCGGTCGCAAGAGCCCTCGCCGCGCCTGCGCCAGGGATCGAAATCGCAAGGCCGAGACCCAAAGGGGCTCGGGGCGAAGCCTGAGAGCCCGGTCGGCGTACCGGCATTGTGGATGACAACGCCGTGGCCGCACCTTTCCTTCCCTTTTTGGCTGGAGTCCTCGCCGTAAGCTTCGGCCCGTGGAGCCGTGACCATCGGCTGATTCTGCGCGGGCTGCGCGCAATCGCGGCAAGCATGATTCTTGCCTTCCTCGGCGGATTGATCGTCGCGAGTTTCACGGGCGGCCTATACACTACCAAGGATTCAAGGGGCCCCTGGCTAGTTTGGCTTTGTCTGCTCTCATAGGGGTCACGGCTGGCCTGTCGAACCCCGATGACACAGGGAGACGGTATCTGATAGGCGTAGCCGCTGCCGTGCAACTCGCGATCTTTCCCGCTTGGCTTGGCGCGGCGGCGATTGCGGGATTGCCCCCCGAGGGACGTCCTCGATGAGCGTTTGTCAGCTTCGCAATTCATCTCGTGAGGATATCTGCGAGCGCTCTCCTCGCCTACACGGGCCTGCATCTGCGCCCCGGCGGCTGGCGCGCGCCACGCAGCCACCGATAATCCGAGTTTACGGGGCGATGCCCTGTCGTTCAGCGCGGTCATGATCGCGATTTGTTCTTAGGGATTTTTGCGCCGGATCGGCGCGCCTCGCTGAGGGCAATGGCAACCGCCTGCTTGCGGCTTTTCACTTTCTTGCCGCTGCTGGATTTCAACTTTCCCTCTTTCTGCTCCTTCATGATCTGGTGGATCTTCCGCTTGCCTTTGGAACCGATCCGCGAGCTCGAATGAGAATGAGATGACTTTGTTGCCATAATTAAGATCTCCTAATATGCTGTTCGCGCGCGTCCGTTCGTTGTACGAGACTTTCGCTGCGCAAGCCGCCGGCTGCGGCGTATCAGCGCGACCGTGCGCATTCCGCACCATGGCATGTTCGGCTTCGTAAGGCCGCCCTCTTTAAGCTTGCGATCGAGCTTCTGCTGGCCGAGCGCCTCGAAGTCTATGTCGATTTCCTTCGCCTTCGGCAGCATTTCGTTTTCTTCTTCTGTCAACGGGCGGCACTTCCAACGCTCGCCCTGACAGTCAGATTCACAGCACGTTTGTCACCAATTTGTGCAACATGACAAACGGTTTGCGAGTCTACTTAAAGAAGGCGGCGCGCAAGCGCGTGGCAGCCTGACTACCTTCGCCTCATGAGCGGGCCGGGCTTGTCCCAGGACAGAC
>Ga0206991_10036_pt1 | contig 36123 bp, 37 predicted proteins | sample Alteio_BWMinCont_9_FD_153286 | JGI IMG/M metagenome (GOLD analysis project Ga0206991, IMG submission 153286) | Enriched cells from forest soil in Barre Woods Harvard Forest LTER site, Petersham, Massachusetts, United States -... | ecosystem: Environmental > Terrestrial > Soil > Temperate forest >...
GTCATCGAGGTCATGAAGCCGACGTCTTCCAAACGCTCGCGGTCGTAGTCCAGGTTCAACGGTTCAACGGGTGAAAGTAGAGTTTGTGCACTTACGGCCAAGGTAATGCCTCCAGGTACGCTCTGGGCGCGAATCTCTAATCATGGCAGATTCCGAAACTCCGTTGTAAGAGCGGATTATTCGGGTAGTTCGGCGGGCGGCTCCGGCAGCAGGAAGGTGAGGCCCAGGGCGAGCGCGTAGACTCCGATCCCGACTACCGTTGCCGCGTGCGTCAATCGCGACGATGGCGAGTTGCCCGGCAGGAGAGCAGCGAGGTGCGTGGTGACGACCGCCGCGGAGGTGCCGAGCATGCGTCCGCCGACGTTGGCGGCAAAACCTTCGCCGGTTCCGCGCAGGTGGACAGGATAGACGCGGGGAAGATAATTGCCCCAAAAGGTAAGTTGCGCCACCGTGGTGAATCCCGCAAAGAAGATGCCGATGCGGAACATTTCCAGGCTGTGCGTCGCCATGTAGAGGAACACCACCGGAACGATGGCGAGGCCGGGAATCAGAAACATGCGCAGTAGCCGGCGACGGCTGACGACGATCAGGGCCAGCGCCGCCAGCACAATGCGTCCCGCCAGGCCGCCCATCTCCTGAGTTCCTTGCACGCTAGAAATCGCTTGCCCGCGTGCGGCCGGCGCCAATTGCGCCACCTCCGGCAGACCCGGTGTGATTTGCGGCGATTGCTGGATGGTGCCGAAGGCCGCGCCATAGGCGCAAGCGAACAGCAGCGCGGTGACGATGGTCACGCGGCGGAATTCGGGACTAAAGAGTTCGCGCACGCTGGGGCGCTTGAGCGTGCCCTCGATGCGCTGGTGCTCCCATTGCGGAGACTCGGGAAGGAACGGGCGGATGATAGCGAGGGGAATGGCGGGCGCCACACCTGCGATTAAGGCGTAGCGCCAGGCGGCGTGGCTTCCATAGATGGCGGGCAGGGCCAGTCCCCAGCGATTCGCGACATAAAACGCGCCGGCGGTGAGGACGCCGCCGGCTGAAGCAAAAGCTTGCGTGTAACCGAGCACCGCCTCGCGTGTTTTCGGATTGGGGAAGAGCTCGGCGAGCCACGCGACCGCTGCGACAAATTCGACGCAGGTGCCGGCGAAGGAGAGCGTACGGAACAGCAGCAGCCATTCGACACTCGCCGCGAGTCCTGAGGCGGTGGCGGAGAAAGCGTAAATGAGAATGCTGTACGTGAGGATGCGGCGGCGTCCGAAACGGTCTGCCAGATATCCGCCCCATAGGCCGCAAAAGCCGCCGACGAGCGGTGGGATCCAGAAGAGGTAACCGGCCCAATCGCGATATTCCGGTGTGCCTGGCTTTAGATGCCCCAGCTCGGTGAGGGCGGGCTGCAGGATGAGCGGGCCAACCAGCACGACGTAGATGTCGAAGAGGAAGCCCATGGCGGCGACGGCGCAGATGGTCCACTTGACGCTGGCAGACATAAGCCGCCAGCGTAGCATGGGCGCTCCCGGAGGTCGCGCGGGATTGGGGATTGGGGACCTGGCACATTGGGTATGATGGGCGGCGGGAGATCTTATGTGGCGAGCTCTTGCGTTTGTCGGGATCGTGCGAATGTTATGCGCGGCGACAGTGCAGTTGGATTCCGGCATGATCTCTGGAGTCAGCGGCACGAGCGCGGCGGTGCAGGTGTACAAGGGAGTTCCGTATGCCGCGCCACCGGTGGGCAATCTTCGCTGGCGCGAACCGCAGCCAGCAGCTCATTGGGAGGGTGTCCGAAGCGCGGATCAATTCGGAGCGACGTGCATGCAATCGGCCCCGCGCGCCACCACAACACCTCCGAAAATGTCCGAAGACTGCCTCTTCCTGAATGTTTGGACTGCGGCGGCTTCGGCTAACGATCGCCGGCCCGTGATGGTCTGGATCCATCCGGGCGGCTATCAAACCGGCTCGGGATCGACGCCCGGGTACGACGGCGAGGCGTTGGCCAAGAAGGGCGTGGTGCTGGTGACCATCAACTACCGGCTGGGCGTGTTCGGGTTCTTCTCGCATCCCGAGTTGACCAAGGAATCCGAACATCACGCGTCGGGAAACTATGCGCTGATGGATCAAGCCGCGGCGCTGCGGTGGGTACAGACGAATATCGCTGGGTTCGGAGGCGACCCGCAACGTGTAATGGTGTTCGGCGATTCGGCTGGTTCGTCCAGCATCGCCAATCTCATGGGGTCGCCGCGTGTGAAGGGGCTGTTCCAGCGCGCTGTGGGGGAAAGTGGCGCCTGGATGGGACTGTCTCTCACGCCGGCACGAACACTTGCGGAGGCCGAGCAGTCCGGCGTGAAAATCGCGGGGGCGCTGCACGCTCAGACTTTGGACGAGCTGCGAGCGACGTCCGCGAACGATCTCGTGAAAGCCGGCCGCGCGGGTGGGCCGGTGATCGATGGATGGTTTTTGCCGGAAGATGTGGGAACGGCATTCGCCGAGCACAAGCAGAACGATGTGCCGCTACTGGTTGGATCGAACAAGGACGAAGGAACGTTTTTCCTGCAGCCTACGACGGCAGAAAAGTTCATGGAGCGGGCGAGGATGCGATTCGGCGATCAGGCGGATGCGTTCTTGAAGCTTTATCCGGCGGGAACGGACGAGGAAGCGAGCGCATCGCAACTGGCGGCGTTTCGCGATGAGCTGGCGTTTGTGATGCGGGTTTGGGCGCGCGCGCAGACCAAGACCGGGCATTCGAAAGCGTTTCTCTATTACTTCACGCACCAGCCTCCGCCGGCCACCGGCGCGACGTCTCGCGGCGGCTTTGGTTCGGGAGCCACCCACGGCTCTGAAGCTCAATATGTTTTCGGAAACCTGCTTCCGACTCGCGCGTGGACGGACCTGGATCATCAAGTCTCCGATACGCTTTCGTCATATTGGGTGAACTTCGCTACGAATGGCGATCCGAACGGCGGAGGGGTCTCAAAGTGGGCGGCGTTTGACGACCAGGGGAGTGGCCGGCCGATGGTGTTGGGCGATCAGGCCGCGATTGGCCCGGCGCCGAATCGAGCGCAGCTCGCGTTTTTCGAAGCGGTTTATGAAAAGGAGCGAGGAACCGAGCGCTAATGGGGGAATGGAATCGCGTCCTCGATGTGAATCCGAAAGCTCACGACGGAAACGGGTCCGCGCACTTCGTTGTAACCGGGATTCGTGATGTGCTGCCAGTCGGCCGCGAAGGAAATGCCTCGCCAGATGTGCGCGGTGTAATGGGTCTCGAAGATTTTCTCCAGGCCATAGGTGAGGCCGCCGTCGCCTAAGATGAATCCCAGCCCGCCGAGGGCCAGGTAGCGCCGATGGAAGCCGAGCGGTCGACTTCGGTGTAAGCAAACGATTCGGTGGAACCGTTATTCCAGCCGAGACGTCCGAAGGCCCGCCATTGGCTGGTCAGGGGCTGTTCTACATTCACTCCAAAGCCATACTTCACGCGGCCTTGCTCGCGATACTTGGTGATGTCGGGAACGGAATCCTGGCCGGAGAGAAAACCGTCGATCGCTTCGCGGTAGCTGCCCATGTTGGCGTGGTTCACAAAGCTCAAAAGTCGAAGCACACTGGTTCTCTTGGGAAACAGCGAGTGATGCAGTTCGAATTCCCAGTTCTCTCCGCGAGCTCGAGCGATATCCCAATCGAGCGTAATTCCATTGGCGACAGTCGGCATCAACATCTCGCCGAAGCGGAACACCCAATTGCGGTCGTAATACTCCATCAACAGCCCGTACGTGTATCCGCGCGTGTCCGCCGCGTAATCGTAAGCTCCGTTGTTGATCAGCGTCCAGTTTAAGAACTGCAAGTGGCTATCGCTGCCTACGGCGTTTAAGTCGAAGAAGTCCACAGTGCTCATTTTGCCGAGCCGGAATTCAAGCCGGCGCACCGGCAAGGTGGAGGCGAGGGACAAGGGATTGCGGGTAGCCTCAGCGGTTTCACTGCTGAGCGGCACGGTGTAGTGCAACATCTGGCGAGCCATATACGGAGCGGTTCCGAGCGTTGGATTGCGGACCACATCCATGTTCGTAAAGCCCGCCAGACCGAGCGCATTGCTGAGGCCCGCGCCGCCTGCGCTTTCAACGTCGGCGAGGATTTCCAGGTTCTTGGTGATTTGAAATCCGGTGTACAGCGTCAGCACGCGGGATGTCGCATGCTCCGCGTTCGGCTCCAGACTGTGCGGCCCGCTATATTGGGCTGCAAACGCGCCCTGCTGCTGGCGGATAAAATTGGCCTGGCCGGAGACCCAGAAACGGCTCCAGAACGAATCGCTCGAGCCGGAATCGGGAGTCGGTGTCGGCGGGGGAGTAGGCACATCTTGGGCCTGGAGAGAACTCAGGAAGCAAAAAAGCACAACCAGGAAGAATGCCCGCAAACGTCCTATGGTGCGGGATTAGCGCGCGAGGTGTCAACGGAAATCGCTGAAACCGAATGTTCGCCATATGTAACCGCATCGTTATATTCGGACGGTGTGACGATGTGCCACCATGGTTGATTCGTGATAGGTTGTGCCGGGTCCACGCGATTCGTCTGGCTGCTGGCGCTTACTTTGCTCACGCTTCCTGGCGGCCGAGGGACAAGAGGCTAATTCCTTGAAGTCGGTAAAGCGAGTATTCATCGAGGGATTGGGGGACAAGCCGGAATTGCGCGAAATTAAGAAAGAGCTGGCAAGCGAGCTGCGGCGATCGAACATTTTTGGTTTAGCCGGCTCCGCCGACCAGGCGGATGCAACCTTGACCGGCCGCGGGGACACCTGGCTGAAGGGCTACTATAGCCTCAACCCTCGCGCAGGCACGTCGCCCGGGAGCGGCCTGCCGATGTATGGCGGCTACGTTTCGGTGGAGCTGAAGGACCGCGCGGGCGTTACGCTGTGGTCGTACCTCGCGACGCCGCATGCCAGCTCCAGGAATATCGCTCACGATCTCTCGAAAGACGTGGTGAAGCACCTGGTGGCGAGCTATGAACAGGAACGGGGCCGGTGATGGCGTTCTGACCCAACAAGCGTTCTTGCCGCCCTTTGCGTTTGGCCATTGGTCCTTTAGGGCCAAACGGGAACGACACTGCGCGGAGCCGGTGCGACATCTCCCGCGCCGATCTATCAAAAGTGGATCGCCTCGTTTCAGGCCACTGCACCTGGAATGGCCATATCGTACGAAGCGCTGGGGTCAGAAGAAGGCATGGAACGTCTGCGACGGGGCGAGGTTGATTTTGCCGCATCTGACATCCTCCCGGACAAAGACATTCAGGATCAGCTCGCTATAGAGGCGCTTCCAGCCGTGGTGGGCGCGGTGGTTCCGGCCTATCACATCCAAGGCCTGACGCGAGATCTGCGCTTCACGCCGGAGCTGCTGGCCGGGATTTTTCTCGGCCGCATCACCAAGCGGAACGATCCGCTCATCAAAGCGATCAACCCCGGTGTCAATCTGCCGGCGGCGGACATCGTGGTGTTCCATCGCTCGGATGGCAGCGGGACCACATACGTCTTGAGCGAGTATCTTTCCAAGACCAATCCGGCGTGGCGCGAGGCCATGGGAACAGGGAGCACCCTACATTGGCCTTCAGGGTCGTCCGGAAAAGCGGCCAAAGGCAACGACGGCGTGGCCGACGCGCTGACTCACACAGCCTATTCGATTGGCTACCTGGAGTTCATCTACGCACTCCGGAACGAACTCGCTTATGGAGCCATCAAGAATGCCGCCGGCAAGTACGTCCGGCCGGATATCGACAGCGTGACCGCGGCGGCGAAGGGCGCCCCGGCTGAGAATTTCCGCGTGTCCATCGTGGATGCTCCGGGCCGTGAGGCGTACCCGATTTCTTCGTTCACCTGGCTGCTCTTTTCGTCTAAAATGCCGGACGGGGTTAAGCGTGAACGCTTGGCGGCATTTTTGGATTGGGCATTTTCTTCGGGACAACGGGAGGTGGGGGCGCTGGGCTACACGGCGTTGCCGGAGGATCTGGCGGGGCAAGAGCGCGGCGCACTGGCTCGTTTCAGGACGAAACGTTAGCTACGGCGAGAACCGGCTTGCTTACGCGCGCGGTTCCGAAAGACGCGCGCGGGTCCCGAAGACGCGCGCGGCTCAGTTAGGTAATATGGGCCTGGAGCATTGCATGACCCGACTTAGCATAACTCTTGCCGCATTAGCGGCGCTTGTAGTCCCTCCCGGCGCATCGGCGCAACGCTACACCAGCCCTCCCGTCACTACTTCCGCGGTGATCGATGGAAACCACATTTCCATCGACTATTACGCACCGTCCATGCACGGCCGCAAGGTCATGGGCAACCTGGTGCCGTACGACGAAGTCTGGTGCACCGGCGCGAACTGGGCCACCAAGATCACCACCGAAGCGAACCTCGACATCAATGGTCTGAAAGTTCCGAAGGGCAGTTATAGTATCTGGACGCTGCCCAACGAAAAGCAATGGATGCTGATCATCAACAAACAGACCGGCCAGTTCCACTTGAACTACGACCAGAGCCAAGACTTCGCGCGCGTGAAGATGAACCTGAAGACCCCGCCGTCTCCCGTGGAGACCTTCAAGATCGACCTGCAATCATCGGGCGGAAGTAAAGGAACGCTGTCGCTGCTCTGGGAAAACACGGACGCATGGGTTCCCATCACAGTGCTGCATTAACCGGCCTTGCCGGCTTCACCACCCCAGGAGGCCGCTAACCGTTGCTGGGAGCGTAGGCGGTTTGGGACATGTTCTCCGCCATCACCTGCTTGCCATAAACCCGCAGCATGCGCCGCGCGATTGCCAAATCCTTTTCAAACTGTTCCTTCTCGGCGGCCAGTAGTTGTTCGGCGGTTCGAAAATCGATGCCTGCCGACAGATCGTGCGCGCTCAACAGATCGCTTACGTAAGTAGCGAGCCAATGTTCCGAGCGCATCAGCGTCTGCAGTCGCGCCAGGGTTTTTTCTTCGTCCAACACTTGATTACCCACAGAAAACCTCCAATGGTGGTGGCTATTACTAACAGAGTCGCGAACCTACGAAGACCGCTCCTCGAGCGAGGGAAGGGCAGCTTGTTCGGATTGCCGCCCGGCCCAACGCGAGATTCCCTGGTCTTCTTTTCTAGTCAAGATCCCTCGAACGCATCGGCCCCGACGGTCTGGGCCGAGATATCGAAACAGCGCAGCTCCCGCACGAAATCCTCAATGCTTCCCTGCATCGCTACGGCGGCTTGCGCCAGCTGGTGCTGTTCGCCGAGCCGGTTCCGCAATATTCTTGGCACGTCGGCGGTCTCCGACATCAGCTCGGTGGCCTTACGCGTTAGTTCATTCAGCTCTCTTGCATCGATTGTCATTTTAAAAGTCTCATTGTGAAATCGTGTGGTCCGCCGCGAGCCCCATGTCGCCTTGAATTTCCGGGAACAGGTGGGGATAGGTGCGATACATTCTGCGAGCGACCAAGAAATCTCTCAGGAAGTCGTCTTTCCGCTGTTGCAACAACCGCTCGGCGAGTTCGAATGTGATTCCGCCAGAGGTTCGAAGTTGCGAAGTAAGGTCATCGACGAACATGGAGAGCCAGTGCTCGGACTCCAGTCCAGCTTGCGCGGCAAAAGAAGACATGGCTGCGATCCCCGTTGGTATGTGTTCCGACGGATTTACCGGCGTCGGGGTTACTGGCTTCGTTTCGGCCTGCAGGGCACCCTGCAACTCAGCCAAGCCGCGACCAGTGTTTTGGTTTTCCGCCGCGGAGGTTCTCACTTCACGCAGCATGTGCTCGATGTTCCAAGAGGCCGCGTTGGCCAACTCGGCTAGCCGGTGTTCTGTCCCCAGGCGCGCGCCAATAGAAGCGGCAAGTTCGGTAGCGCGCGAGCGTGCTTCCGAAAGCGTGCGGATCAAATCTTCGAAGTCCGCCTCTGGGATGTGCAAGTCTGAAGTCTAATCGTTTTCACCTTGTTACATCAACTGTGACTCGGCCTAGTACGCCCAGTCTATACCTTTCGGGCTACCTTGGCTGTAATGATGAGCTCGCCGACATGGCGCTGTGTATGCTCGGCTAAGTGGACCACCAATCCAATTACCGTGGTTGGCAATTTTCTTCGGCCGACAGTTCTTGGCTCCCCAAGGGTGGCTGGATCGAGCGACCGAATCACCTGTTCGGATTGATGAAGGGCTTCATTGATTGCATCGAGCAGAGCCGATCGGCTGGATCCCGGATCCATTTCGCGGGGGATTGCCGCTAGCTGTTCCGGCGTGAGTTGCTTCCCGCGCAGGTAAGTTGTCAGACGATCGACGCTGCCGGCGATGTGGCGGAGCTGAAATCCCACTGGCGCCAACCCATGCGGCTGCAACCAGATTTGGACATCGGTTAGCCCGTGCGTCCAGTGGGCGAGATCCTCGCGAGCCTGGGCGTAAGCGTGTAAGGTCGGCATGACCAGGGGATGCACGCCCTCTAGTGGGCCTCGTAGCCATGGCTCGATAGGGCTATCCGCCATGCTTATGAACTTGCATGCTTATGAACTCGTGGCACGCCTAGCCGGTCCACTGTATCGCCTTCGAAGTCGAACTCGATCAGCACTGCCGGCTCGTCACCCACCACCCAGCCTTCGTGTTCAGGCTCCACTTGAACGAATTTCGGAGCTTTGTATTCCACCACACATCCGTCCGCGAAACGCACATTGATCTGACCGTGCGCCATGAAACCGACGTGCGCGTGCATGCAGTACTTGCTGCCCATCAGCTCGCTCAAATGTTTGGCCCAATGGAATCCCGGTGGATAGATCAGCCGCTTGACCCGACAGGCGCCCGTCCGCGCTACATCCACCTGAACCCCGCCCACCTCGCGGTGTTCGTCGGCTTCAACTGGTGCTAAAAGTGGATCGGTGACATTCATCGTCGTCTCCCCCTGACCTAGGTTAACCCTTGTGAGCTCTTCACGCGCGCCTTTGAGGCCACGCGCTGGGCGGTCATTCTTTTTCTTCGGCGCGCACCGGATCGTAAAGATTTGTCAGGACCGCGTCGTCCAGGTACGCCTTCAGCCCGCGAAGCGCTTGGGCGCGATGACTTACTTCCATCTTGCGCTCGATAGGCGCTTCCCCAAAACTCAATCCGAAAGGCGGATAGAAGAAGAGCGGATCGTATCCAAATCCATTCGCGCCCCGCGGCGCTTCCATCAGGCGGCCTTCCACTTCGCCACGAAACGTATGCACCAAACGTGCCTGCTTCGCCAAGGCCACCACACAGACGAATCGAGCTGTGCGGTTGGTAATGCCGTGCATTCGGGCGGTCAGCAATTGATTGTTGGCGGAGTCAGTTGCGTTCGGACCGGCAAAGCGCGCCGAGTACACGCCGGGCGCGCCACTGAGCGCATCCACTTCGAGGCCCGAGTCATCCACAAACAAATAGTTATCACAGTGTTTGGAGTAGTATAGAGCTTTTTGTACCGCGTTCTCCTCAAATGTGACGCCGGTCTCGTCAGGCGGCGGGATGGATGCAAGGCCGGGAAGCGCATCCAGTTGGATGGAGTCTCGAAGGGCCATCTGAAACTCGCGCAGCTTGCCGGGATTGGTGGTGGCGCAATACAGTCTCAACGGGCGCTTCGGTTTCAAGCCCTGAGCGCCGCCTTCTGGATTTCGAACAGCTCCGCGATGCCGCGCCGCGCCAGCCCGACCATCTGCTCTAATTGCCCGTCGTCGAACGGGGTCTTTTCGGCCGTGGCTTGCAGTTCGACAAAGCGGCCGGAACCGGTCATCACCAGGTTCATGTCCACTTCCGCCGAGGAGTCCTCTTCGTAACACAAGTCGAGGAGCGGTTCACCTTTTAGGATGCCAACGCTGGTGGCCGCGACAGGTTGCGTGATGGGAAGCGATTTCAACGTCCCGTACTTCACCATCTTCTGAAGCGCGAGTACGAGCGCGACGTAGGCGCCGGTGATGGAGGCCGTGCGAGTGCCGCCGTCAGCCTGAAGCACGTCGCAATCCACGATCACGGTGCGATCTCCGAGCGCCGCGGCGTCAACCACGGTTCGTAACGAACGGCCGATCAAGCGTTGGATCTCGAGCGTGCGTCCCGACTGGCGGCCTTTCGAGACCTCACGGGGCGTGCGCGTTGCGGTGGCGCGCGGGAGCATCGAGTACTCGGCGGTTACCCAGCCGCGTCCGCTGCCCCGCAAAAACTGCGGCACAGTTTCTTCCACTGAAGCGGCACATAGGACGCGCGTGTGGCCTACTTCAATCAGAGCCGATCCCTCGGCGGTCATCAGGTAGTTGGTCGCGATGCGTACCGGGCGCATTTCGTCCGGGCGGCGCTTATCGATTCTCATTGAGTGATTCCGGATTGCAGGGAAAAATAGAATAGCAAACACATCAGCGCGATCCCTAAGGCCACAATGAGCAGGCAAGGAAGGGCGGCTCGCGCCGATTTCACTTTGTCCGGCGTCTTCTTGGGGCCGGCGGATTTGAACTTGGCCATGAAACTTCAGTTTAGATCAGGCGTCCGATCTTGACCGCAAGTTCGGCGGCGTAATGGACGAGCGGCGCACCGGAGGGAGGCGGCAACCCAGCTGCTTGGAACAGCGTCTGGCGCAGCTCAAATACGTTGGCACGCGCGAGCGTCCAGGGGGAATGCTCGATCTGTGCGTGCCGCAGTTGTCCCCGGGAGGTCGTGTATAGGCGATAACGGGCGGTCAGGAAACGATCTCGGTCCGTGAGTTCGCCCGGATGGTACGGCTCGCCAGGTTGAATCACGATGTCCGTCATCGCTCCGGAATCGTGCGGCCAATGACGCCGGCTTCGGTAGCGGAGTGCACCATCTTGCGATGTCACATGCATTTGGGCCCAGAAGTACGGCAGGTGATATCCAATGCGGGCGCCCAGCACGGCTAGCAGCCGGGCCGCCTCTAAAGAGAAGAACCAGACTGAGGGGTTGCCGCCGGGTCCGACGACGTAGGTCCGCAGATTTGTCTCAGGAAAATACGGGATGCCAGGGCAATCGTATATTTCAAACGGGACCAACCCGACCCAAGCGGCGTTGTCGAACGTATCGAGTTCGAGTTCTGCCGGAAGGAGGGGCCGGATCAGATGGGGGGCATACGGCCAATGGAGGAACGTTAGCCGTCGCCAGGTCTGATTCATTCCGGCTTGCCGTATCCGCCTCCGCCGGGCGTTTCGATGCGTAACACGCCGCCAGGGTCGACTTGAAAGCGCGCTTTTCCAGGGATGGCGATGCTGCGCTTGGCGTCGAGGAGCGAGTTTCTGCCGCGCGCGCCGGGCTTGCCGCCGAGTAGACCGTACGGGCCGCGCTCGCGACGGTCCGACAATATGGTGACGTCGGCCGATGTCAGAAATTCATATTCGCGAACGATTCCATCGCCGCCGCGATGCTTTCCCGCGCCGCCCGATCCAGAGCGAATGCGGTAGCTTCGAATGCGCAGCGGATACAGATGCTCGAACGCTTCCACCGGCGTGTTCCAGCTATTGGTCATGTGCGTGTGCGTGGCGCTCGCGCCATCCGACACCGCGGACGCGCCCATACCGCCGGCGACGGTTTCGTAATAGGCGAAGGCGCGTCGACGCACGCGATCCCATCCGCCGAAGGTCAAATTGTTCATGGTTCCCGAACTGGCGGCGGGAATCAGCTCGGGAGCGGCTTGCGCCAGCGCTCGGAGAATTACGTCGGTGATGCGCTGCGATGTTTCCACATTTCCCGCGGCCATTGCAGCCGGAGGCTCAGCGCTCACCACCAACCCGCTCGGGGCAATCACTTCCAAGGGCCGCATCACGCCCGCGGTATACGGAATGTCCTCACGCACCAGGCAACGAAACACATAGGTGGCGGCCGACACCGCAACCGCATAATTCGCGTTCACTGAGCCTTCCACTTGCTTGTCGGAGCCGGTGAAATCGATGGTGGCGCGATCGGCGTGAATCGTCACGGCCGCGGCGATCTTCACCGGTCGGTTTGTGATGCCGTCGCCGTCCAAATAATCTTCGGCGCGATAGGTCCCTGAGGGCAGCCGCCGAATCGCCGACCGCATCATGAGGTCGCTGTAATCCTTCAGCGCCGTCATATTGCGGCGCAAGGTGGGCAGCCCATACTTCGCCGCTAATTCCAGCAAGCGCTGCTCGCCGCGCTTAATTGCCATGCACTGCGCAAGAAGGTCGCCTTCGCGCTCCACGGGGGTGCGCACGTTGGCGAGGATCAGGTCGAGTAATGGGCGGTCCATGGAGCCGGCGCGCACGAGCAGGATGGGGGGAATGCGAATTCCCTCTTGGTAAATTTCGCGCGCCAGAGGCATCGAACCCGGGCTCATGCCTCCCACATCGGCATGATGCGCGCGGTTGGCAACGTAGAACGCAGGCTTGCGGGTCCCTTCCAAGAAGACGCCCGAGACGGCGGTGATATCGGGAAGATGGGTGCCACCGCGGAAAGGATCGTTCAGTATGGCCACATCGCCGGGCTGGAGAGCGAAGGCTTGAGTGGCGTGCCACACCGACAGCGGCATGGCGCCCAGGTGCACGGGCATGTGATCGCCCATGGCCACGGTTTCTCCCTCGGCATCGTATACAGCGCACGAATAGTCGCGGCGTTCCTTGATATTCGCGGAAAAAGAAGTCTTGCGCAGCACCGCGCCCATCTCTTCTGCGATCGAGACCAGAAGATGCCGGAACAGCTCCAATTCGATTGGGTCGGTCTTCATTCCTTACAACTCGCGATATTCACCAGGAAACCGGACACCTTTTGCCAGCGATTATTCTCGGATTTCTCGATGAGGTAGCTGTGCGTAGCCGCGTCCACGCGGATACGCCAGCCTCCCACGGGCTTCAGCTTTTCCGTGTGATCAAAGGGCTGGACTGCCGACCAGGTTGCGCCGCCATCGTGCGTCGCGTAGTTTTCACGCTTGCCGTTGTCCAGCCGCGCGTCGATCACCAGCTCACCGTCAGTGGGACTAGCGAACGAAAAGTGCTCGATGGCGGCCACGCGGGTTTCTTCAAAAATCGAACGCTCGCGCCAGGTCTTGCCGCCGTCGGTGGTGATCAAGAAAAATGGATCACGCGGCGCGCCCTGCAAGTTGGCGCCGGAGATCCAGCCGTATTGAGCATCGATGAATTGAATCTGGTCGACGCCCGACGATCGCAGGCGAGCATGCGGTTCCGTCCACGTTTTGCCTTCATCGTCGGAAGCAAGCAAGATGGAGTCGAGAGTCGCCATAGGGGTATGAAGGTTGCCTGTGACGAATAGCTTGGCGCCCACTGCCTCGACGTTGGAAAGCTCCAGATAAACCGGGCACGGATCTTCTTCCGAGCAGCCTAGGCCCGCCGCTTGCGTATCCGCCGCCGTGCACTCGTACACCACGCGCATGGGCTTGCCGCTGTTTTCGAGCGGAGTCTGCGCACGGAGGAGACCTGCGAAGACCAGCAACATTGCCGGATGGCGAAGCACAGTCTATATGGTACCGGACGACGGTTAAATGTCGAACTCGATGCCTTGAGCGAGCGGCAGTTCCTGGGACCAGTTGATGGTCACGGTTTGCCTCCGCATGTAAGCCTTCCAGGCGTCGCTGCCGGATTCGCGTCCGCCGCCCGTCTCCTTTTCGCCGCCAAAAGCGCCGCCGATCTCCGCGCCACTGGTGCCGATGTTGATATTGGCGATGCCACAGTCGCTGCCGCGCGCACTCAGGAATGTTTCGGCCGAGATCACGTTGGTGGTGAACATGGCGGAGGACAGCCCTTGCGGAACGGCGTTGTGCCATTGGATCACTTCGCCTAAGGTTTCGAACTCGATCAGGTAGAGAATCGGCGCGAAGACTTCTTCCTGGACGATCGGCATGTTGGCGCGCGCCTTAACCAGAGCCGGCTTCACGTAGCAGCCGCCAAGTTCTTCACTTATGTCTGAACCGCCGTAAATCACTTCACCACCCTCGGCCTGGATGCGGGTGAGTGCCGCTCGCATGGCTTCTACGGCCTGGCGATCAATCAGAGGGCCCATAAGCGTCTTTTCGTCCAGGGGATTTCCGATACGAATGTGACTGTAGGAAGACTGCAGCTTGCGCGCCATCTCCTGCGCGATTCCCCGTTGCAGAAACAGACGCCGAATACTCGTGCAGCGCTGGCCGGCCGTGCCCACTGCGCCAAACAGCACTGCGCGCAGGGCCAGATCGAGGTTGGCATCGTTCATCACGATGACGCCGTTGTTACCGCCCAGCTCGAGCAACGTCCGTCCCAGCCGCCGGGCTACAGTCTCAGCCACAATGCGGCCCATGCGAGTGGAACCGGTCGCGCTGATCAACGGAATCCGGCGATCTTCGATCAGCCGCTTGCCGATGGTGGCGTCGTCGCCGACGATGGTCTGAAAAACGCCGCGCCAGCCGTGGCGATCGAGCACGCGATCGCAGATGTTCTGTACGGCGATCGCAGTCAGCGGTGTTTTGAGCGAGGGCTTCCAGATGACGCAGTCCCCGCACACGGCGGCGAGCAGGGCATTCCAGGACCACACCGCTACCGGGAAGTTGAAGGCGGAGATCACGCCCACCACCCCGAGCGGCTGCCACTGCTCGTACATGCGGTGTTCGGGGCGCTCGCTCGCGATGGTGAGTCCGTATAGCTGACGCGAAAGTCCGACCGCGAAATCGGCGATGTCGATCATCTCCTGCACTTCGCCCTTGCCTTCGGCCAGGATCTTGCCCATTTCGAGGGTGACCAGTGTGCCCAGGTCGTCCTTGAAGCGGCGCAGTTCGTCACCGATCTCGCGCACGATTTGGCCGCGCTTGGGGGCTGGAAACATGCTCCAGCGAGTGAAGACATCGAGGCTTTGAGCGACCGTGCGCTCGTAGTCGTCGGCAGAGGCCAGCCGAATCCTCGCGAGCTCGGAACCGTCGGCAGGGTTCAGCGACGCGATCGCCGAGGCGCTCGAATCATCCGGCTGGATGCCCAATCGTTCTAAAACAGAATGCGTAGTTATTGTGCTAGCCATCCAAATCCCTCCGTCCCGGTGGCGAATCTGCGCCCAGCCCGGCGCACGGTGCGTCCAATGCGTTCCACTATCTCACGCTGGAACTCGGGATCCAGCCACTGGGAGAATCCATGCTTGTCGCTGATCGCAAACGCCGCGTCGCGCGTGGTTGCGCCGCGCGGCTTCACCGATCGGACGTGCAGTGGATCGCAGATGACGTCCTGATCCGTCGCCTCGAGAGCGACAGCCGCCAGCTCTTCGGGATCGCACGGCAGCAATGGCGCGAGCGTTGCGAAGGTGGCAACTCCCGCCGCGCGCAGTTCGCGAATGGCCTTCCATCGGCAATCGATGGTCGCGCAATGCGGCTCGTACAGTTTGCGTACCGGCTCGCGATTCGTGGTGATCGAGAAACTCACGCGCAGGGTGGTCCGCTCGGACAACTTCACCAGCCGCGCGAGATCGCGCACGATAAGCGGGCCGCGTGTCTGAATGACGAAGGTTTTCGGCGGGCGCGCGATGAGTTCGTCCAATATGCGGGGCATCATTTCTTGAGCCTCCTCGGGAGGCTGATAAGCATCTACCAGGGGTGAGCAGTAGATCACTTGACCGTCCCGCACCTCGCGATGCAACAATTCCGGTGCATTTGTTTTAAACGTCGTACCCTCGCCCCAATGCGCCCAGTCTTCCCGCTTCAAGCCGCCATAAATGCGCATGGTAGGAACGTAGCAATAGCTGCAGCCGAAGGTGCAATTGCGCGCCGGCGTCATGGAATGTGTGAACCCGGCCTCCGCGATGAAACCAGTGGTCGCGCTCAGAATGCTGTGGGCCGGCGCTTCTAAAACTTGGAACGGCATGGGTGCCTAGGGCTGCACGCTTAGAAGTTTTCGCCGCAGCATGTCGAGCGCGATGTTGGTCGAGAACGCGCGCACGCGCTCGCGATCGGCCGGCCACTGCACGCGCCTTACTTCTAACCCATCGGGCGATGCCAAGCCAATGAACACCAAGCCAACGTTCTCGCCATCCGGTCCCGCATAGCCGGTGATGGACAACGCATAGTCCGATCCTGTTCCGGCCCGCGCGCCTTCCGCCATGGCTTTCGCCACTGGTTCGCTGACAGCGCCGTGCTCAGCGATCAATTCCGCCGGAACTCCCAGAAGCTGAATCTTCATCTGATCGGAATAAGTGATAAAGCCGCCGCGAAAGTAATCCGATGCCGAAGGCACGGCCGTGATTCGCCCGCCCAATAATCCGCTGGTTGCGCTTTCGGCCACGCTGAGTGACGCATGCCTGGCGCGCAGCAGATCGCCGATCACCTGTTCCAGGGAATCGCCGTTGCACGAATACACGCGATCTCCCAGCAGCGGCTCAATCTCGGCACTGGCCTGCGCTACCAGGTTCTCGGCTTCTTGCGCCGTCGCGCAGCGCGCGCGCAGATGGATGTGAATCTCGCCCGAGACGGCGAGAATCGTAGTCGCGAGATTGGTGTAGCGCTTGTAAACCGGTGAGATCAATTGATCCAGGTCGGATTCACCCAGGCCCACGGTACGCAGCCAACGCGTCCGAATGAATTGCGGCGGCAGAAGCTTTTCCAGCCGAGGCAGGCACTGCCGTTCGAACATGGGTTTCAGTTCGCCCGGAGGACCCGGTAGCAGCATGTAGACGACGCCGTTGTTGGCGATCCATTGGCCCGGCGCGGTGCCGCGATCGTTGGGCAATACTTCCGCGCCCTCGATGACGTAGGCCTGCCGCCGGTTGATTTCCGCCATTTTGCGGCCGAAAGCGCGAATACGAGCTTCGATGAGATCGCAAATGTCTTGTTGAAAAACCAGCGTTCGCCCCAGCGCGCTGGCCACCGCGTCGCGCGTCAGATCGTCTTCAGTAGGCCCAAGTCCGCCGGTCAGCACCACAATTTGCGATCGCGCCGCCGCGCCTAAAATGCTGTCGGTTAGCCGCTCGCGCTCATCGCCCACCACCGTTTTACGCACCACTTCCACTCCCAAAGCGTTGAGCTGATCGGTGAGATAGAGCGAATTGGTGTCCAGCCTCTGCGGCGTCAGCAATTCTGAACCAACGGCAATGATCTCCGCGTCCGGCATTAGGAGGGGAGAGACCGGCCGGCGATGCCGACATCGACTCGATAGAGCGCGTTGTTGGTGCACACCGCCATGGCGCGCGAAGGCGTGAAGGCCAAGCCAACGATTCCAGGGCCGGAGAGAAACAACTCTGGATTCCGGTCGTGATCGAAGCGAACCACTCCGCGCCGGCCGCCGAGCGATGCCGCGACATACAAGCGCCCCTCGGCATCGAACGCCAGACCCTGCGGACGGCCCAAGCCGCGATAATAAGTCTCCACTTCACCCGCCGCCGAAATTCGATTCACCGAATCGTAGCTCGACGTGGTGGGCCCCGCGACGTACAGGTAGCCGTCGTCTCCAAAGGCAAAATGATAGGCGGCGATAGAAGGCTCCAGCGTGGCGAAAACGTAAATCTGCCGCGAGCGGCTGATCTTGAACACAGTGCCGCTGCGGTCGCCGACGTACAGGTTTTCATCCGGATCGAACGCGATGCCCGTCGCGACGCCCATCCCTTCCACATAGACCGACACATTGCCGGCCGACGTGGCCTGATAGATGATGCCATCGTAACGGCTCGAAATGTAGAGCGTTCCGGCCTTATCGAAAGCGAGTCCGGTGGCGTTCATGATCTCGCTGGCGAACGGCTTCGAATTGTAGTTCAGATCGATCTTGTAGACCGACACTGGCGTCTTCTGGCCGCGCGAACCGCTGAACGTGACATAGATGTTGCCGAAGGAGTCCACCGCCGGATTGCCGACGGGATACAGATTCTCGGCGATCTGGATTCCGATATCGCAGGTCCAGGCCTGGCTGCTCAGAGCACCGTTCGCGACTACCAGCTCACCCGCGGACGCGCCTTCGGGCACGCGCACGATCACGCAGGAATCGGACCCGATGACGATGGGCGCCTCCATATCCCCGATGGTGACGCGCGGCCGTTCCGATTTCGCTAAGCCAGCGCCGCGGATCTGAAACTCGCCACCCGGGATAGCCGCCTCCGGGGTGACGGTAGAAATCTGCGGACGGCCGTTCGAGTCCTTCTTAGAAGCCATATGAAAAGAGATGCAAATGATCTAATACGAATATAGCAAGCGCGCCGTAAAGCCCCGCCATCACGTCGTCGGCGACGATGCCCCAGCCGCCCGGCAAACGTTCCAACTGGCGCGCCGGCGCAGGCTTCCACATGTCGAACAGCCGGAACAAGACGAACGCGGCCAGCCACGTCTTCCAGTTGAATGTCGACGCGCCAGCCAGAGTGATCCATTGTCCGATCACTTCGTCGACCACCACGATCTGTGGATCTATCGTGCTGGTTTCCTTCGCCACCGCGCCGGCCGACCAGATTCCAGGCGCGAGAAGGATCGCCGTCAGCAGTAGCAAGGTCCCCCGGCCAAAGCCGCCGAAATAGTAGAGCGCGATCGCAATGACCACCGCCGCAAGCGATCCTGCCGTCCCGGGCGCCACGGGCGCGTAGCCGCAGCCGAACCAGGTGGCGATCGGAAACGCGCCGGAACGCAGTACCTTATTCGTGGCCTTCGCCTTCGCTCTCTAAATCCTCGGGCTGTACGGGCGAGGAGATCACATACTTTTCGCTGGCCCAATTCCCGAGATCGATAATCTTGCAGCGCTCGCTACAGAAGGGAAAGAACGGGTCGCCGGGGGAGACTTCCTTTTTGCAGATCGGACACTTCATCATTTAGCAACCTCTGGCAAAACCGGCTCCCTCATGGTCGCGGCTCGGTCACGCAGCAGATCGGACACTTCATCATCTACAAACTAGCGCGCGGCGGCCAGAATGGGGAAGGCATTGGCTGCTGGAATAGGCAGCGGCCCTTCAGACCGTGCGTCCAACGTACCGATCAGGTCGTAATCGTGCGCTTCGGTAATTCGCATGCGGCGGATCTCGCCCCGGCGCGGCGGCGCGCCCGCAAAATCGTTCACATAGCAAAAGCCGTCGATTTCGGGGGCCTGGGTGGACATACGCGCTTGCCACAACAGGTCGGTATCCGCCGACGGGCCTTCGATCAGAACATCCACTTCCCGGCCGATCATCGTGCGGTTCCTCGCCTTCGAGATCCGGCGCTGCAAAGCCATTAGCTTGCGCTTGCGATGATAAATCGCGCGGCCATCCACCTTGGAGTCCAGATGAAAGCTCGCGCTGGTATCTTCATCCGAATACGAGAACACACCCAGCCGGTCGAGCTCGGCGGCTTTGACGAAATCGCACAGGATCTCGAAATCGGCATCGGTCTCGCCGGGGAAACCGACGATCATGCTGGTTCGAATTGCGACGCCGGGAATGGTGGCCCGAATGCGCTCCAGCAGCTTCAGGAAAAAGTCGCCATGCGATCCGCGCTTCATGCGCTTGAGCACACTCGAGCTGGCGTGCTGTAACGGCATGTCGATGTACTTTACCAAGGCGGCGTGCTCGGCGATGGTGTCGAGCAGCTTTTGCGTGATCCGGTTGGGGTAGCAATAGAGAAACCGGATCCACTTCTCGCGCGCGGTCTCAATTTGCGCCAGCCGCGCCATCAGATTTGACAGGCCGTCTTTAATCCCGAGATCTTCGCCGTACGAAGTAGTATCCTGGCCGATCAGATTGATCTCGCGAACTCCACTCGCGAACAGCCGCGTGGCCTCCACGATCACAGATTCAAACCGCCGGCTCCGAAACTTACCGCGATACTGCGGGATCACGCAGAACGAGCAGGGATGGTCGCAGCCCTCGGCGATCTTGATGTAGGCGAAGTGGTTCGCGGTAGCCAGCACGCGAGGCGTGAGGTCGTGATAGAGGTAAGGCTCCGATATCTTCGCATCGGGCTCGAATCCCTCGCAAACCGCGACGATCTTCGAGAGTTCGTTGGTGCCCACCAGCGCGTCCACTTCGGGAAGCTGTTGGCGAATCTGATCGCGATAGCGCTCCACCATGCATCCGGCCACGATGAGTTTGCGCGCCACCCCCGATTTCTTGAATTCGGCCATCTCCAGAATGGTGTCGATGGACTCCTGCTTGGCCGGGTCGATGAAGCTGCAGGTGTTCACCACCAGGACTTCGGCGTCGCCGGGCTCGGACGTCAGCACATGGCCGCGCTCAGCCAAATGGCCCATCATCACCTCCGTATCCACGAGGTTCTTAGGGCATCCGAGACTTACAAAGCCAATTTTCACGGGTGAAGGTGCGGAGGAAGTCCGTCACCTATAGGATAGCAAGCGCTCCAGCGCTTGACGAGGCGTGCGTCACTGCAATGCGGCCAAGGGTCCGGGGGGCGCGGGCTTCCAGGACGTCCAACAAAACTTCGGTTTGAAATGGCTTGACCAGGTAGTCATCCATTCCGGCCGCCAGACACTTGTCCCGATCGCCTTCCATCGCTCCCGCCGTCATGGCGATGATCGGGATGTGCCGGCCGCTTGACTTCTCCTGGCCGCGGATTGCCGCCGTGGCTTCCAGTCCATTCATCTCCGGCATCTGCACGTCCATCAGGATGATATCGAACGCCTGCCGTTCCAAGGCTGCCAGAGCTTCTCGCCCGTTGCCCGCCACTGCCACCTGATGCCCAAGCTTTTCTAAAATCCGGACCGCCACACGCTGGTTGACCGGGTTGTCTTCGGCCAGCAAAATACGAAGACTTCCCAGCTCCTTCCTATGCTGGTTATTGGCAGGCCGGGCCGCCGCTCGCCTGGCGATGGGGAACACGTTCTTTACGGGGGCGGCGAAGACCGCGGTGAAGTGGAACTGGCTTCCTTGGCCTGGGACGCTCTCCACCCACATGCGCCCGCCCATCATCTCAGCCAGGTGCGATGAAATAGTCAGTCCCAGCCCGGTGCCGCCGAATCGCCGGGTCATGGAGCCGTCGGCCTGAGCGAAGGCCTCAAAGATCAGCTTCTGCTTTTCCGGGGCAATGCCAATGCCAGTGTCCCGCACCATGAAATGCAGTTGAACGCGGCCGTGGCTGCGCGATTCCAACCCTACTTCGACGTCCACCTGGCCACGGTTGGTGAACTTGATGGCATTCCCGATCAGGTTGAGCACGATCTGCCCCAGCCGCATGTCATCGCCGATCAGCGCGTCCGGCACCGTGTCGTCAATGCGGCAGGTGAACTTCAGATTCTTTTCCCGCGCGCGGGAGCTCAGTAATTTCACCTTGCCTTCCACCGTTTCGCGTAACCCAAATTCCTCCAGGTGAAGCTCCAATTTTCTGGCTTCCACTTTGGAGAGGTCCAATATATCGCTCAAGATTCCGAGTAGCGAGTCCGCCGAGGTCTTGGCCATGCTGAGGCACTCGCGTTGATCGGAATCGAGCGGCGTATCCAGCACCAACTCCAGCGTTCCAAGAATGCCGTTCATTGGAGTACGAATCTCGTGGCTCATATTGGCCAGGAACTCGCTCTTGGCCACATTGGCTGCCTCCGCCGACTCTTTGGCTTTTCGCAATTCCTCTTCGGCTTGCTTGCGCGCGGTGATTTCGCTGATCACCAGGCAGGCCGTCTTCCCAGCCGCATCGCCGGACCGCGTGGGATGAAAGCGGACCATGACCCAGCGCAAGGTCTCCGGATCCCTGGAACGCCTGAAAGAATATTCAAATTCTTGGGACCGGCCGGTCTGGAGCGCGGCGCGGAGGTTCTCCAGGTAGGACTGCGCAACTGCGTCGCCCAGAATGGTCGCGATGTTCTGTCCCATCAACTCGGCCTTGGGCCGGGGCAGCAGTTCGTCACTGCGCGCCCAAATGTCCAGGAAGGTCCCTTGCTCATCCATCTCGACCACGATGTCGTCCAGCGAGTCGACCAGCGCCAGAAGCCGTTGTTCACTCTTGCGGAGCCTTTCCTCGATGCGCTTGCGCTCGGACAGGTCTACGACGAAACCGATCGCTGTATCCTCCGCAGGATCCAAAGCCGCGAGCCCCAATAGAGCTGGAATACGATGGCCGTCGGTGTGAATATAGTCCACTTCCACCGGCGCGGAAACGCCTTCGGAGTGAAGCTGCTTTCGGAAGTCCGCCGACATGGGCAAGTGCTCCGCCGCCAGGGTATCTTTCCAGCGCACCTTTCCCGCAGTGAGCTCTTCCCGGGTATGGCCGAGGAGCTGGAGGTAAGCCTCGTTGGCTTCCCGGATGGTTCCGCGGCCGTCGCCGACAAACATCGCGATGATGTTGGATTTGGCGAGAATGCTTTGCATGCCCGCGCTCAACGGGCGCGAAACGGACCGGGAAAGAAACCACGCGGCCAGACCGAAAGCCACGGACGCCAGGACGATGAAAGAAATTGTCACCGCTCTGGCTTGATCGGCAGTCCTGATGCTCTCACGCTCGGCGCGCGTTTCCAGGTCCAGGATCAAGTCGCTCACCTGCTCCTGCTTGCGGTCCACCGCGGCGAAGGATTCTTCAAAGCTTGCGATATGGTTGACCGCCTGCGGTCGGTTGTCAACTGCCAGGTTGGCCAATGCCTCAACCTCGCGGATATAGGCTTCCAAAGAAGGGTATAAATCGTTCAGCGCCCCGCGGATTTTAGGATCGAGGGACGGTAACCTTCGATTCCTGGCGAGAGCATCCCGGAAGCGTTGGGCGTTTCGAGCCAGGCTAAGCCGGGCCGCAGAGCGCTCTTCATCGGTGTTGGCGACGAGCGCGGCGTACACGTCCCCGCGTAAGTCGTCGTGCATCATGTCGCCTTCCCAATGGTTGCGGAGCGAGGCAGTGGCCACCACGATAGCGCGCGTCTTTTCCGTCAGCCGGGCGATGGTATAGAAACCCGCCAACGCCACACAAATCGTGGGCACAATTCCGGCGACGCTTAGGACCAGCAACCTATTCCTGGTGGAGCCCAGGCGTCCCCAGTATTTTCGACGCGAAGGTAGTGTGACTGATGCCATTTACTTCGTTCCAGGAAATACGAAAGCACGCCGCCTGCCATACATTTCGGCTGATAAGTCAGGATAAATATCTGGTATTTGATCTTCGGGACAGAAAAATAGAGCAGGCATCGGGCGAACCCCTTACTGCTCTGGGGCCTGCCCTTAGGTACTTTTTCACGTGCGCTGCGCGAGGTTCCTCACGGTGCAGGCCGCCGGCTGCCTATCTCAGGCGGTACAACTTGGCTGCGGTATCGTGCAATACCATGTGCGCCAGTTCCAGCGCGCGGGGCCTCGTGATTTCGCCGTCATTCAACATTCCGGTAAGGGCCAATCCAAGCGCCTCCCGGGTGGTGTGTATGGCGATCCAGCCCGACTGTTCCCAGCCATTTTCTTCCGAATAAGGATAGGCGTCGGTTCCAAACAAAACTTTGTCGGGAGCGAATTCCAGCCACTCGCGAAGAATTCGCGACATCGATTGCGGATAATTCAGCAGCGTTTCGGCCGAGAAGTCGGCGTAAACATTTGGCTTGGTCAGCAACGCCGTGATCTCGCGAGTAAACGGCCAGCCTCCGTGCAGCAGGACGAAATTAGTCTGGTGCAAACCCGGATCGTTGACCACCGACTCCAGCAGCAGCGGGTTCGTTCCCGCGATATGAAAATAACCTCCCGGACCCCAGGACACATGCAGATGCACCGCCATTCCCAGCCGCCCGGCTTCGGCCGCAATGTAACGGAAAATGTAGTCTTGCAATTGCTTGTAATCGGCGTCGGGAATCGCAGTACCGCGCCCTCGATCATAAACGGCTTCCGCTACTCCCCGCGGCACATCGTCGAAATCGAGCGAACGGAGATATGCCGCTTCGAATTTCACCGCGACCGCCCCGCCGCGCTTGTGCCGCTCCAGCGTTCGGTCCACCACCTTCTGCAAATATTTGCCAAGTGTGGCCGGCGGCTTGGCGTAGCCGCATTCCTTCAGATACCGCCGGAGGACCTGCTCCTCATCGCTGAAGAACGCCTGGCGGTCTGAATTGCTCGAGGCCAGGCTCGCGTTGTTGAGCGGATACATCAGGGCGTCTTCGAAGGGCACCCACAAGAATCGTGGCGGCGCGATGCCCGGTCCCATTGCGATGCGGTTGGCCAGCATGGTCTCGATCCCCAATTGATCGAGAATCCAGGTAGGATAGGCGTCGCGCTTTTGTTCGATGACCTCCTGTCGAGGGCGGTCGCTGAAGAGTTGATGCGTGGCTTCCGCGACGGCCGGCGCTCCAGCGCGAGTGCGGACCGGCTCGGTGTAAGGATCCATGTGCTCGACGGGCAGCGCGTCGTAACCGGTGTCACCGGCCGCGGGCAGGACGGGATGGGCGTGATTGTCGAAGGCTTTGATTTTGGAGATTTCGTCGGCGACCTCGGGATCGATCTGGAGCTGGGCGGAGGCCAATGGCGCGAGGGCTAACAGCAGGGCGAGCGGCTTCATGGGACTTCGAAGCCGAGGTGCCAGCCGAGTTGGTCGGCCGCAGCCCACGAGATCTTATCAAAGGCGGTCGGCCGGCGCGTCCCGAGAACAAACGCGCACGGCGCTTCACCAAAACGATTCAGGCGATCACTCAACCACGAATGCTGCGAGAGGGGCGTTGCGAGCACAACAGGCGCTCCAGGGAATAACACGAGCCTTGCGCCAAGCGCGAGATTACGCTCAATTACTGGCGCTGGTAAGTCGTACGCCTGTCGATATCGAACGATGGCATCGTCGAGGTCGCGAACACCGATTACCACGTTCACGATGCCGGCCCATTTGTCGGTGGTTGGCTTGCCGCTGGGGAATGCACGATTGTCGCGCGGCGTGAAGTCGTGAATCATGAACGGGAAGAAGCCGCCATTCGTGGGCCCGACCTGGGCCGTCTCCCAATCCAGCTCGACGCCGTCCGGCCGTTTGCGACCGGCCCTGCGAGGGTCCGTCGCATCCACCCCAGCTTTGCGCAGGCGCTCGACCTCGACCGGCAAATCCATCGGGCGAATCGCCCACGCGCACGGGCCAGCGTCGGCTTCCATGAACTTGTGCCAATAATGCGCGGCTAAAGCAGCCGGATCGGGTTTGGGTTGAATCGCGATCAGCTCCAGATAAGATCCATCCGGAAAACTCGCCAGCGCCATCTCGGTGGCGTGATTGGAGTGCGGTCCGCCGTACTCGGCCATAATTCCTGTGGCCTTGCGCAGAGCCTCCGTCATGGCCTTGACGTCTCTGCCCGCCACGGTCACGTGATCAATGTGAAATTGTTGCGCCATAAGAGGGAAGGCGGTGAGAGCGATACCTAGTGGAAGGCGCAGCATCACGACAACGCTGCGATCTTGTCGTCCAGATGTTTCAACGCGGCCTCTAGCGTCGCTCGATAACGAGGATTCTGCGATGTCTCGATATCGTGCAGCACGCGCTTGCGCGAAAGCTGCAAGCTTTCCTTTTGTCCCTTGCGATCGGCTTCTTCAGGAGTCAGCTTAGGTAATTTCGACAAAGCGGTGCGCTCCTCGGCCGAGTCGATCTGAGATTCGACCGATTTGCTCTCCCATCCCCGCGCCATGCTTCCAGTGTGCCATTTTCAGGTGCCGCGCGCATTTAGACTAGCCCCCGGTGAGGCTCAACCCACGGGCTGGTGTTCGCGCTTGAGGTAATAACCAGTCCGATGAACTTGAGCCACCCGCTCCGGCTCCACATCCTGCGCTCGCCAGTAATGCGTCACCAGCGTTTTACGCGTGCGGCTCGGTTCCTTAATCACAGTGCCGCCATGCAATAGTTGTCCGTGCCAAATGAAGACATCGCCGGCGTGTCCTAGAAACTGCTGCGCTTGCGCCTTGGTTTTTTCTAACTGTTCCTGCACATATGCGCGGCACAGGGGCATCTCATGGTCCACCGCATGAATACCCCCGTGAGAAAACCGATACGGCGGGATTTTGTGGGTGCCCGGATAGTACACGAGAGGACCGGCATCGGGGCTGACGTGCTCCAGACAAATCGAGCTGACGGCCAGTTTATTCTCGACAATGGGCGGCATGTACCAGGTATCGAAATGGTCCGGCTGTTGACTGCCCCAAAGAAAATTCAACGAATTGCAAACCATGGGAGCGCCATCCAGTAACTGCGTCAAAATTCTGGTCAGACGTTCGTTTAGCGCCAGATGCCGGACTTCCGGCTCCTGCAAAAACAGGTCGTTGATTTTTAATGGGCCCCGGAACGCTTCGACAGGAGCATCGGCGCCACGCAGCCGCTTTCCCCTATGTTCGCCGTGCAGGACATCAATGGTCGCGTCGCCGAGGGTATTAGGGTTCGCAAGGATCCGGTCGATGACGCCGTTCACCGCCCGCACTTCTTTGGGCTTGAAGAAACCCGACAACACCAGATATCCGTGGTTCGCCCAAAATTGCTTCCGGGCATCGGTGAGGATATCTGTCCTTTGCCAAGGAAAATGCATATTGAGATGATACTGGTTTTGAACTGCCGCCCGCCGGCGCTGAGCCAGCAGCGCAAACGCCTTCAGACTAAAGCGTTTCGCCGCGAGACATAGTCACGCTCGGGTGTCGATCCCGGCCGGGTGCGCCGCCTCGAACGCGGCGATGGCCGGTTCCTGCTGTTGGATGTACCCCAGTTCGTCGATGCCTTCGAGCAGGCAGTGCTTCGCGAAGCTCTCGACCGGGAACTCTACTTTGCGGCCGCTGGGGAGCGTCAGCGTTTGGGACGCCAGATCCACTTTCACCGGTGCGCTCGAGTTGCCGAGCAGCTCAGCGTGAACATCCGGCGGCACCACGATCGGCAGCAGTGAATTCTTCAGCGAATTTCCCTTGAAGATATCGGCGAACGACGTGCTGATCACAGCGCGAAAGCCGTACTGCGTCAGCGCCCAGGGAGCATGTTCCCGCGAACTGCCACAGCCGAAGTTATCGCCCGCCAGCAGGATCTGGCAGGACTTTGCCTCGGGCTTATTCAGGATGAAATCCGGTTTTGGCTTTCCCCCGGCGTCGTAGCGCCAGTCGTAAAAAAGCTGATCGCCCAGCCCGACTTTTGAAATCGTCTTCAAGAATCGGGCAGGGATGATCTGATCGGTGTCGATATTGTCGCGCGCGATGGTCACCATCCGGCTCTCGAACGGCGTAAACTTTTCCATTACAGCAGCTCCCTTACATCGCTGACCTGGCCCGCGATCGCAGAGGCCGCGGCCGTCATGGGACTCGCGAGGAACGTGCGCGCGCCCTTGCCCTGCCGTCCTTCGAAGTTGCGATTGCTGGTGGAGACGCTGTACTCTCCGGGCTGCAATTGATCGCCATTCATGGCGATGCACATGGAACAACCGGCCTCGCGCCAGTCGGCGCCCGCGTCGCGGAAAATCTGGTCGAGCCCCTCGGCCTGCGCCTGCTCTTTCACCTGTTGCGATCCCGGCACCACCAGCACGCGCACACCCGGATGCACCTTGCGGCCCTTCAGCACGCTGGCTGCAATCCGCAGATCTGAGATTCTGGAATTGGTGCAGCTCCCGATGAACACCACGTTGACTGGATGCCCCAACAGCGGCTTCCCAGCCGGCAGATCCATGTAAGCCAGCGCGCGCGCCAACGAATCGCGTTCCAGCGGATCGGTAATGTCGGTTGGATTGGGCACCACGCCTCGAATCGGAATGCCCATGCCCGGATTCGTTCCGAAGGTGATCATCGGCTCGAGCGCCGCTGCGTCCATCACGATGCTCTGGTCGTAGGTTGCGCCATCGTCGGTGGGCAACTTCCGCCAGCGCGCGACGGTTTCCTCCCACTGGGCGCCCTTGGGCGCGTACTGTCGACCGGCTACATATTGATAGGTGGCGTCGTCCGGCGCGACGAGTCCAGCACGGGCGCCGGCTTCGATCGACATGTTACAAACCGTCATGCGCTCTTCCATCGACAATGACCGAATGGCCGATCCGCAATATTCGAAAATCGATCCCGTGCCTCCGCCGATGCCGATGCGCGCGATCAGCGCCAGGATAATATCCTTCGCCGACACTCCCCGCTTCAGCGCGCCATCCACACGCACTTGGTAGGTCTTCGGTCTTTTCAGGAGCAGGCATTCGGTCGCAAGTACGTGCTCCACTTCGCTGGTTCCGATGCCGAATGCCAGCGCTCCAAAGGCACCGTGCGTCGCCGTGTGGCTGTCGCCGCAGACCACGGTCATACCGGGCTGCGTCAATCCCAGCTCCGGCCCGATCACGTGCACGATGCCTTGCTTGTCGCTGCCCAGCGGATAACAGTGGATGCCGAAGTCTTTGCAATTCTGGATCAGCTTTTCCACCTGCGTAGCCGCGATCTTGTCCACGATTGGAAATCCGCGGGGGGTGGTAGGCGTGCTGTGGTCCGTGGTAGCAATCGTCAGATCGGGGCGCCGAACCTTCAGTCCACGCGCGCGCAGCCCGTCGAACGCCTGCGGGGATGTCACTTCATGCACCAGGTGCAAATCGATGTAGAGCAGCGCCGGCGCGTCGGGCCGCTCCGCAACCACGTGGTTGTCCCAGATCTTTTCGATGATGGTGCGAGGTTTACTCATATTGCTTCCGCTACTGCGTCTCCTACTTCCGATGTCGTCGCTGGCTTGCCGGCCGGCTTCAAGTCCGCCGTCACGCGGCCCGAGTTGAGCACCGTCTCCACCGCGCGATTCACTGCCGCCGCTTCTTCCTTTAAGCCGAAGCTATATTCGAGCATCGCGGCCACCGATCCGATGGCGCCAAATGGATTGGCTTTGCTCTGTCCTGCGATATCGGGCGCCGAACCGTGCACTGGTTCGTACAGACCTGCCCACGCGCCGGACGGCTTCTGGTCGCCGAGGGACGCCGATGGCAACATGCCAATGGACCCAGCCAGCACAGCGCCTTCATCACTGAGGATATCGCCAAACATGTTTTCGGTAACCAGGATGTCGAAGCGCCGTGGATTCAAGACCAGTTGCATCGCGGCAGTGTCCACCAACAGGTGCTCCAGCGCCACATCGGGAAACTCTTCGGCCACTTCAATAATGACTTTGCGCCAGAGCTGCGACGTTTCGATGACATTCGACTTGTCGACGCTGGTCACCTTCTTGCGCCGGTTCCGCGCCAGGCGAAACGCTACGCGCGACACGCGCTCAATTTCGGGGCGCGTGTAAACCAGCGTGTTCACGCCGCGCTCGTCTTTGCCGGTTCCCGAAATGCCGCGCGGAGTGCCGTAGTACATCCCGCCAGTCAACTCGCGCACGATGATCATGTCGGTACCGTCTACCAGCTCATTCTTAAGCGGCGACGAATCGAGCAGGGCTTTGTAAGACCGCACCGGCCGCAGGTTCGCGTAGACGCCGAGCGCCTTGCGAATCCCGAGCAGCCCCTTCTCCGGCCGCTTTTCCGGCGCGACGTTGTCGAATTCCGGAAGGCCCACTGCACCCATCAATGTCGCGTCGGCCTTCAGCGCCAGGTCGATGGTTTCCTGGGGCAGGGGACCGCCCGTCTTGTGAATTGCAATCCCGCCGATCAAGCCGTCGGTCAGCACCGGCTGGTGATGGAACTTCTTCGACACTTTGTGCAGTACTTTGACTGCTTCGCTCGTGACCTCGGTGCCGATTCCGTCACCGGGGAGTATCAGTATGTTGAGTTGCATGTCCTAGAACCGCCAGGCATCGACACGAGTGTCGATGCGGCACGCACGAGTGCGTGCGCCACATTAGTCATTTGCGGCGGCGGCTTTTTCGCCCACCACTTCGTGCAGCAACGCGACGATCTCGTCGTTCCCCACGCCCTTCTTGCGATCCGCCAGCGCCGTGAAGCGATGATACAGTACGTCCAGCTCGTCTTTGCCGAGTTGGAAACCGAGATCCTCGGCGCGCTTGTGCAGCGCGTGCCGTCCGCTGTGCTTGCCCAGCACTAGCTTGCTCTCAGGCACGCCCACGCTATGCGGGTCCATGATCTCATAGGTCGTGCGTTCCTTCAAATATCCATCTTGATGGATTCCCGCTTCGTGCGCGAAGGCATTATCGCCGACGATGGCCTTGTTCGGCTGCGGTCCAAAGGTGATGGTCCGCGAGAGGAGTTGGCTGGCTGCATAAATGTGCTCGGTGACAATTTTCGTTTCGAACGGGAGCTTGTCGCTGCGCGTCTTGAACGCCATCACAATCTCTTCGAGCGCCGCGTTGCCCGCCCGTTCACCGATTCCGTTGATGGTACACTCCACCTGCCGCGCGCCCGCCTGCACGGCCGCGATCGAATTCGCCACCGCGAGCCCCAGGTCGTCATGGCAATGCACGCTCACGATGGCGCTATCGCCTAATGCGCGCACCATGCGTCCGATCAGCGCGCCATATTCCTCGGGAACCGAAAACCCGACCGTGTCCGGCAGGTTCACAGTTCGGGCTCCTGCCGCCACCACCGCGCGCGACACCTGCTCCAGGTAATCCCAGTCCGTACGAGTGGCATCTTCCGCCGAAAACTCCACGTCGTCGGTATATTTCCGCGCGAGCTCTACAGCCTCAACTGCCTCATCCAGTACCTGTTGCTGCGATTTCTTCAGCTTGTACTTGAGGTGGATCTCGCTGGTGGCGAGGAAGGTGTGAATCCTGGGCCGGCGCGCATGTTTCAGCGATGCCGCCGCGCGCTCCACGTCTAATTGATTTGCTCTGGCCAACGCCGCTACTTGCACCCAGGAGAACTCACGGCTCACCGCATCCACCGCATCGAAATCGCCTTCGGAGGCGATTGGGAACCCGGCTTCGAGGATGTCGACGCCCAATTCCACCAGTTTTCGCGCCAGTTGCAGCTTCTCGGGTACGGTCATGCTGCAGCCCGGCGACTGTTCACCATCCCGGAGGGTGGTGTCGAAGATATAGACTCGATTGGCCATGTGTCCTCCCGTTTGCTGATTCACGTTACCCAGTATGGGGTCGCCGCTCGGATTTGGCAAATTTATAATTCAAGCGGTTAGAATAAGCTACAATGATAGCATAAGGATCGCTTATGGAACTCTATCCCCTGAAGGTCTTCCTGGCCGTTGCGTCCGAGAAAAGCTTTTCCCGCGCTGCTGAAAAGATGCTGCGGACCCAACCCGCAATCTCGCTCGCCGTCCAGAAGCTGGAATCGGATTTGCACGAGAAGCTGATCGACCGTTCGGGGAAAGAGCTGCTGCTTACCGATGCCGGACGAATTGTCTGCGACTATGCGCGCCGTTTCGAAAACCTCACGGCCGACCTCGACAACGCGCTCTCCGAGCTGCGCGACAATTCAGCCGGCCGCCTGATCGTGGGGGCGAACGAATCCACTTCGCTCTACCTGCTGGGCCACATCGAGCGCTACCGCCGGCTCTATCCCAAGGTGAAGGTGCAAGTGCGCCGATCGCTATCGAGCAAGATTCCGTCGCAGTTGATCGATGGCGATCTGGAGCTCGGCGTCATCAGTTACGACCCGGAGGACGAGCGGCTGCATTCCATGGTCATTTATACCGATCACCTGGCCTTTGTGGTTTCGCCGCACCATCGTTTTGCCACGCGCGTCCAGGTGTCGATCAACGAATTAGGCATGGAGACATTTATCGCCCATTATGTTCTTTCGCCCTATCGCGACGTGGTGCTGAAGGAGTTCCAGCGACACAAGGTCCAGCTCAACATGGACGTGGAGATGCCGACAGTGGAGACTATTCGTTTAATGGTCCAGCGCAACGAAGGCGTGGCATTTCTTCCGCACATGTGCGTAGAGCAGGACGTGGCGCAGGATGCGTTGCGCGAGATCAAGGTGAAGGAACTCGCAGTCGATCGCAAGATCCGGCTGGTGTGCCCGGCGAAGCGGAGTTTGAGCCACGCGGCGAAGGCGTTTTTGGAGTTGGTGAAGGGGGGGTAAGCTCTCCGACGATCCCGATTACGCGGCATCGCTCGCCCCCATTTTGAACGAGACCGGTGGAATCGATGAAGCCTTACGATTTTCTCCGGTTCCAAGTGCCGATCTCAGACATGGTGAAGTGCCGCAGCCAGGTCGGTATCGCTCTCCTTTGATGTCTCATCGTGGGCATATGCGCCTGTCTTGCTGGCCGCCAGGAACTGCTCGCCGTCAATGCGTCCGAATAGCGCGATCAGCTCCGCAATCACGCCGGTCCAGCCGGTTTGGTGACTCGCTCCCAGACCGGCCCCATTGTCTCCGTGGAAATACTCAAAGAAGAGCAAATGATCCTTCCAATGCGGATCAGTCTGGAATTTCTCAGTGCCACCGTAGACGGGCCTCCGTCCGGCTTTGTCCCGGAGAAAGATCCGGGTGAGGCGTTCCGCAATTTCCCTGGCGACCTCAAAAAGGTTCAGCGAGTTGCCGGAACCAGTGGGGCACTCGATCTTGAAGTTATCGCCATGGAAAAGATAAAACGACAACAACGCACGAACCAGGAGCACGTTCACCGGCATCCAGACAGGCCCCCGCCAATTCGAATTCCCGCCGAACATTCCGCTATCCGACTCGGCTGGCAGATAGTTCACTTTGGATTCCTGGCCCTCCAGATTGAACACATAAGGATGGTCGGCATGGCAGCGCGATAGAGCCCGTATGCCGAAGGGACTGAGGAATTCATTTTCATCCAGCATGCGGGACAGGATGCGGCGCAGCCGGTCCGGGTTCACCAGCGCAGCGATACCGCGGTTAGCCACGCCATAATGTCCTACTCCTGTCGGATGAATGCTCTTAAAGAGATCTGGCAGGCGTATGATGCGTTCGTGATTGGTGGCGATGGTTTGTGGAATCCTCTCCCGCTGCCATGGTTCGATGACAGTGACGGCGCAGAGCGGTAACAAACCCACCATAGTGCGCAGCTTAAGCCGTTCCGAGTGCCCGTCGGGAAAGCGCAGCACGTCGTAGTAGAAGCCGTCTTCTTCGTCCCACATCCCTTCCGGCCCCAGTTGATTCATTGCGTGGGCAATCCAGAGGAAGTGGTCGGTAAACTTCGCCGCCATGTCGTCATAGCTCGGATCGAAAGCCGCCAGCTCAATGCAGATCTCGAGCATATTCTGGCAATAGAATGCCATCCAGGCGGTGCCATCGGCTTGCTCCAGATATCCGCCGCCCGGCAGCCTCGCGCTGCGGTCGAAAACGCCGATGTTATCCAGTCCTAGGAAGCCGCCTTCGAAGACGTTCTTGCCGAACCGGTCCTTTCGATTGACCCACCAGGTGAAGTTCAACATCAGTTTGCGAAAAGACCGGGCGAGAAAATCCCGGTCGCCTTGGCCGCCGTTCACCTGCTCCAGCCTGTAGAGAGAGAGCGTCGCCCAGGCGTGCACCGGCGGATTCACATCGCTGAAATTCCATTCGTAGGCCGGCATCTGACCGGTTGGGTGCAGAAAGAACCTCTGCAAGAGCAGGTCCAGCTGCTCCTTCGCGAAGTCCAGGTCCACCCTGGAGAGCGCGATGGCGTGGAATGCCAGATCCCACGCGGCATACCACGGGTATTCCCACTTGTCGGGCATCGAAATAATGTGTGAGTTCACCATGTGGAACCATTCGCTGTTCCGCATCTGCCGGGCATCCGGCAGCGTCGCATCGGCGCCGTGTTCGTCCAGCCATTTGCACACGTCGAAATCGAAGTACTGTTTGCTCCAGAGCATCCCGGCCAAAGCCTGTCGCATAACGCTGGCTTTGTCCGCGCTGGCGCCGTCGGGAGTAATGCTGCGATAGAACTCGTCCGCCTCCGACCGCCGGGCCAAGATAACTTCGGCGAACTCCCTCCCGAACGGCTCGTTCATCTGGGCTGGCGGACGATCGCTCAGGCGCAGCCGGATGGTAGCCGTTTTCCCGCCACCGACTACGAATTGGTAGAGCGCGGACGCCTTCGTCCCAATTTGTGCCGGATTGACAGCCTCCCGGTTCCCAGAAACCACATAATCGTTGATGCCATCCTTGACATAGCGGCTGGAATTCTCCGCTCCGAAAAGCCGTTTATTATTGGTTTCGTTTTCGGTAAAGAGCAGTGGAACTTCTGCATCGCAGTATAAGAACCGATCGCCTAATTCGCTGTGCGCGGCGACTACGGCGGGAACGCCATCCCTGCCTGACATCTGCGTTAAAACCGGTTCGGGCGTGCCAGGCCACCAGGTCCAGCGATTGCGGAACCAGAGGGTTGGCAGAACGTGAATCGGAGCTGCGTCGGGCCCTCGATTGCACACGCTGATCTGGACCAGAATGTCCTCCGGCGTATTCTTGGCATACTCCACGAACACGTCAAAGTAGCGATTGTCGTTGAACGCGCCGGCATCAAGCAGTTCGTATTCCATGTCGCCGCGGTTGCGGTGGTGATTGGTTAAGATGAGGTCCTCGTAGGGAAACGCAATCTGAGGATATTTGTACAGATATTTCATGTACGAGTGGGTGGGAGTACTGTCCAGATAAAAATAATATTCCTTGACATCTTCGCCATGATTGCCCTGGCTGTTTGTGAGCCCGAGCATACGTTCCTTCAGAATGGAATCCTTGCCATTCCACAAAGCGATGGCGAAGCAGAGAATCTGCCGGTCGTCGCTGAGCCCAGCCATCCCATCCTCACCCCAGTGATAGGCTCGCGAGCGGGCCTGATCGTGGCTGAAGTAGTCCCAGGCGTTTCCGTCCGGGCTGTAGTCCTCGCGCACCGTTCCCCACTGACGTTCGGTGAGGTAAGGCCCCCACTTTTTCCACGGGACGCCATCCGTGCGAGCTTCCCGCAGCCTCGCGGCTTCCTGATTCACGTTCATGGAGCGCACCTCTAGTTCTTGTCGGATGCCTGGCGGCCCTTCCCCGGCGTAGAAAATATTCGCTCATCCGCGGGGAGCGGCGAAGCATCAGCGATGTAGATAGACGGTTGGAACGCGATCTGCGCGCCCGTGGCGCACACAATTTCCCTGATGCCGACCAGCAGCTCTCCCTGCAATTCAAGGAAGCGGTTCCAGTCACCGGCGAGCACATAGGCTCGACACATCCAGATCGAGAGAAGAATTCCCGAATTGGAGAAATCGCACGTAAGCGGAGCCAGGTTCGACATGGGGGTGTTCTGCCAGAAACTTGCGCACGTCCCGCACCACGGACTGCATCTGGGCAGCCGTTGTGTCGTGCAAAGCCGAGGCGGGGCTGGAACCAGAACTTATCCCGTGCGGAGAGATTTTCAAGCTTAAGGTTTGCGACCTGCCCATTGGGCACGCTGACCAACGTCCGGTCGCGAGTGCGGATCCGCGTAGAACGCAGCCAATGTCTTCCACCGTGCCGAGTGTATCGCCTACTTGCAGAGTATCTCCCGTCTGCACCACTCGGTCGAAGATGAGCGAAATCCCACCCAAAACATTTTCCAGAGTCTTTTGCGCGGCCAGAGCCACGGCAACGCCACCGACCCCGAGTCCCGCCAGCGCGGCGGTGGGGTTCAGGCCGAAGTGGTACAGGCCGAACACCAAACCCGTGAAAATGATCAACACAGCGAGCACCCTGCGCCCGAGACGAATCACGGAGGCAGTGCCCATGTTGCGGCTGCGCACCAGCCGGCGCCGGATGTAGTGCTCCACTCTGTCATTGAGAAGAATGAATAGCCAAACGCACGCCGCGATGGTAAGAATGCTCGCGGTAGTCCAGAATTGGCGTGCCAGCAAGGGCACCCGGGAGAACAACCAGAGCGGTCCGGACTTTCCTCGGGACACACGCTCCACCATGACTTCGACGTTGCCCTTATCGACTGCTTTCCCTGCGGCTTAGAAAGTTGCCTCGAAGCAAGATCGAAATTCCAAAAAAAATGAGCCTCACCTTCCGGTGACGAATCCTTAGTGCGCGGGGCAATAGTGCTCAAGGCAGGCCCGCTGGAAGGGAAGGGTGCTGTGGAAACAGACGCATTGATACGAGTTTGTCCGTTCAAAGATCGCGGGCTGCGATCCGTGGCGATTCTTTGCGTGATGCTTCTGCTGTTGCCGGATTTCCGCGCATTTGCACAAGACCAACAGCAGCCCGGCCAGGGAAATGATCAGGCGGCAAAGGCTCCGCCCGAGCAACTGGATAGCCTGCTGGCGCCGATTGCGTTGTACCCCGATCCGTTGCTCAGCCAGATCCTGGTGGCGTCGACATATCCCTTGGAAATCGTACAAGCCGACCGCTGGTTGCAACAGAATTCAGCGCTGCAGGGCAAAGCACTTACCGAAGCGGCTGCCAAGCAGAGCTGGGATCCCAGTGTCCAGGCTATGGTCCTGTACGCCGACGTTCTGAAGCGCATGGACGACAACATCAACTGGACAACCGACCTGGGGAATGCATTTCTGGCCCAGCAATCGGATGTGATGGATGCGG
>Ga0206991_10032_pt2 | contig 36079 bp, 40 predicted proteins | sample Alteio_BWMinCont_9_FD_153286 | JGI IMG/M metagenome (GOLD analysis project Ga0206991, IMG submission 153286) | Enriched cells from forest soil in Barre Woods Harvard Forest LTER site, Petersham, Massachusetts, United States -... | ecosystem: Environmental > Terrestrial > Soil > Temperate forest >...
CGCTAGTCTGCTGTGTGAGCTGGTTACTGGCGCTGTTGAATGCATCGGCCAGTTCCGAGCCGGCCTGAATTGCGGTCTGCCGGGTGCTGAGGTCTTGCGGGCTCGTGGTCAAATTCTGATACGCAGTAAATAAATTTGTCAATGCGGAGGCGATCGCTGGATTGGTCGGGTCCCCGTAGACGCTTTCGAGCGCCTGGCCGCTCTGGCTTAACTGGCTGTATAGCGCCTGCTGTCCCGTTTCCATGTTCACGTTGTTATTAAGCAGCGTATTGGTCATGCGCTGGATACTGACGACCTGGACGCCATCGCCCAACTCTCCAGGATTTAGTGGCAATGGATAAAGGTCGGCTAAATTGGCGGTCTGCCGCGAATAGCCGACCGTGTTTGCATTAGCAATATTGTTTGATGTAACGGACAACACCGTCTGGCTTGCTTGCAGACCGCTTACCCCGACCTGAAGAATACCTTGTAATGGCATGCCCATGCTAACAGATTCCCCAACACTTGCCTCATCGGCTCATTCGCGAACAATTGAAGAGCCTTACCATCTTTTTTTCTTCTCCCTCTGGGAGAGAACAGAATGAGAGCCGTTACGCAGAAACATTAAGATCGGTCAGCGCGGCCAACGTTCGTTTGCCCCGGTCATCGTACGAATTTGGAGTTCCGACAGTTCCCATGAACCACTGCACCGTGCGTATACCGCCATCGCACAGAGCCCGATTCATCGTTTGAAGTACCCGGATTCGGTCTGCCAATGCGCGCGCCTGTTTCGCTTCATCCGGGGTTAATGAAGCTGGATTAAAGTCCCTGGTTCCAGGCAGAGCATCGTTAATGACTTGAACCGCCTGTAGCGTGCCACTGGCGCTCGCCGTCGCCAATGCGCGATTGAGCCCTTGTACGGCAGCATACAACTTTTCGAGCGACGTTATGTGCGGATTTTTATCATTCATGTGCCACATTCCTATCCTTGGGTGCACTGGGCGTTGGTTGAACGCTCGCGTCTGTATGCAACAACTGATTAGTCATCTTATCGGCGAGACCAACGACACCTGAATCGGCCATCGTCTGGCCCAATTGCTGGCTAAGCATGTCCTGGAATGCAGAAGACGCGAACGATTTGTCCAGCATGCCGCCTTTAGGTCTGGCTGCTTGAAGAACCTGCGTCAGCCAGACGCCTTCCAGCGCGGTCGCGGCTTTCTTCATTCGAGCACGCGTCGCGTTCGGAAGCGGGCCGATGGACGAATTGGAAACCGCAGTAGAAGGAGTTATTTTCATTGCAGTTCTTCTCCAGAACTAGAGTCGAATCGTTACATGATGACCAATTCGGCGCTAAGCGCGCCGGCTTCCTTGAGCGCTTGAAAGATGGCAATGATGTCGCGCGGCGTGACTTTGAGGGCATTAAGCGCAGCCGCCAAGTCGCTGAGTGTTGGCTCTGGATCGAGCACTATTGCGTGGCTTTTCTCTTCCTTGCCTTCAACCGAGGTTTCCGTCGCTATGGCAGTTGTGCCTTGGGAGAGGGCCTCGGGCTGTGAAATAACGGGGGTCTGCTTGATGGTGATCACGAGGTTGCCGTGCGACATCACAGTCGGAGCCAGCCGTACCTGCGCACCGGCAACGATGGTTCCTGTTCTCTCGTTAATGACGACGCGCGCCGGCATGTCGGGAAGAAAACTTAGACATTCCAATTCGGCGAGCACGGCCATCGGCGGGACATCTTTGTTCTCAGGTGTCGGAAGCGCGAATTCCACGGTATGCGGATCGAGCGCCTTGGCGCTTCCCGGCCAGCGCGCACAAATGCAGGTGGCCATGCGCTGAGCGGTTGTAAAATCTCCACGGCGCAAGGCGACTTGCGCGATGCCGTCTTTAACAATCGTAGTCTCGACTTCTCGCTCAACTAGCGCGCCATTAGGAACACGGCCGACCAGGGTGTGGTTCTTGGTCACGGTTGCGCCGCCGCCTCCACCACCGCCACCGGCAGAAAATCCGCCAACCGAGATCGCTCCTTGGGCGACGGCATAAACCCGGCCATCCGCGCCCTGGAGGGGAGTCTGGAGCAAAACACCGCCTTGCAGGGTCTTTGCATCACCCACGGAAGAGACCTGAACGTCGATCTTTTCGCCCTTTTTAATGAATGGCGGCAATTGAGCAGTGATTGCCACGACCGCTATGTTTTTAGGTGTGAGTTGGGCGGCTGGAACGTTAACACCCAAACGAGCCATGAAGTTTGCAAGTGCTTGAGCAGTGAGCGGGCCTGAATTCTGGTCACCTTGGCCGTCGAGTCCCACGACAAGCCCCTCGCCTACCAGTTGGTTATCGCGCATGCCCTGAATATCGGCGACATCTTTGATCCGGACTACGGGTGCGGATCTGATTTCCCTTGGCGGCGAGGCCGGTTTTGGCGCTTCAGCACCGAACAGCGCCGATGCAACCGTCGCAACGATGAGCAGAATTAAATTCCGCATGTCCAGAGTTCTCCGCTGCTTAGAAGAGGTTGACCCAATCCAATACTCGCGCGACCAGCGTGCGACGTTGGGCGTCATCGAGCGGGCCGTCGCCGGTGATGTGAACGCGTGCTTCGGCCAGGCTTGTGGAAGCAACTGTGTTGGCTGGAGTCACGTCGTCCGCTCGAGCGATTCCAGTTAACGTGACCGTCTGTACTTCGCCAGAGATGGTCACTTGCTTTGAACCCGAAAGCACCAAGTTTCCATTGGGCATGACGTCTACGACTTGAGTGCTCACTGTGGCAGTCACAGTGCCCGTGTCTGTGACCGTTCCACCGCCGTTGAAATTGCGCGCGCTTTTGTATGTAAGATTAGCGTTCTGACCCGCAACAGCGGCCGCGGTCTTCGTAGCGGCCTGGGCTCCCAACGTTCCTAAGCCAGGGAAGAACAATTGCGTTACTGATCCAGTCATATCCTGTTCTTTCGACGTGGTCGTGTTTCGTTGCCGGGTGGCGTTGACATTTTCGACGACCAGCACCGTGACGATGTCGCCTTTCCGCCGGGCCCTTATGTCGGAAGTGAGCGAACCATTGGCGCGCGAATCGCCTTGCCAGAGCGACCCATCGTTTACGGAGGGAGGCGCCGCAGTCACGGTCACCGGCGTCGGCACTGTCGCTGCCGTTGGCCTGCCTTTCGGCACCGGCACGCATCCTGTCAATGCGAACATCACCGCAATCCCCGTGAATAAATGAGTCGGTCGCATTGTAATTCCCTCATTGAAACATTATGGCTTGGACAATTCATCCATGCTGGCTTCATGCGGACCGCTGGCGCGCGCCAGAATCTCGGCGTTGCTACTGGCAACGAAAACATGAACGGTATCGCCAACCGAAGCATCGTTGCGCGCTTCGCCAGCAGCGGACAACTCCAGACCGCCACGACGGACAACGACTTGCACGGCATCACCACGCTTGATCGCCAAGGGTGAGGCAAAACAACCGCGTAGCAGTACCTGATCGCCAGCAATCGATTGCTTTGCTCTCATGCCGATAAACTTCGACGAATCACAGCGTTCCTTGAGCTCCATGGCGGTCACTTCTCGCCGTACGCTTTTGATGCCGGATTCCAGCAAAATATCTCCCGTATTGATCCGTTCGGAGGCGACATTCAGGGTCGCAATCACCTTTGCGCTGAGACCGGCGATAACCTCCGCTGCGCGGTGTCCAAATTGGATCACGCGAACCCGGATGTTGTGATTTCCCGGACGCGCCTCCAGATCCGCCGGATCGATTTGAAAGTCGTAAGGAGCCGCGCGCAACAAGAAATCGCTGGGTTGCGAGGTAATCTCGATCTCTGCGTCCAAATCCGGTATCTTCCGAAACTCGGCGCTTAATGCGGTTTTCGCGGCGCGAGCGACTTCCGCCCCGGTTACGTTCTGAATCTCGGCGGTGACTTTCGCCTCGGCAGCCCCTCTTAACTCGAAATTCAAAATCGGATCGAATTGACGCAGCGCGGTATCAATTTCCTGAGCCACGAAGGTTCGCGAGGCCCCCGGAGGCGCCGCGTGTCCGAGAGACATCCTATCCAGTTGTTCTGCGCTCTCCGCCGAAGCGCCGCTGATTTCCGCAATTTCGCCAAGAAGCACCTGCTCGCCTTTGCTCGCGGAATTATTGCGCAGGGTTATTGCAATAGAGCTTACGCCGGGTGCTGCTCCGGCGGCGCCGGTTTCCGCGGCAATGCCACCGCTGTTCGCGGCGGCGGCCAGCAGGATCAACGCAAGGTACGAATGGATCGATGTCACGCGAATTACCTCTTCATGTTATTGGCCGATTGCATCATCTCGTCACTGGCCTGGACTGCTTTGGAATTCATTTCGTATCCGCGTTGAGCGGCGATCAGATTGACCATTTCAGTGACGACTTGCACGTTCGAAGACTCCAATGATCCCTGCTGCAACGACCCCATGCCGTCGGTGCCAGGCGTTCCTGCCTGAGCTTGGCCGCTGGCGTCGGATGGACTCAGCAAGTTTTGCCCGAGAGCCTGCAATCCAGCCGGGTTGGCAAAACGATAGAGTTGCAACACGCCTTTCTGAGTCGTTGCTCCATTAACTGTTTCGGAAACCGTCCCGTTGGGAGCAATTGTGACAGCCGTGGCATTGGGATCGATGGCGTCAACGCCGTTAATCAAAGACCCATCGGCGGTGACCAGGTTCCCGGTGGCGTTTTGGCTGAAAGAACCGTCTCGCGTATAGGCAAGAGAGCCGTCGGGTTGTTTGACTTGAAAGAATCCGACGCCGTTGATAGCCACATCAAGCGGGCTATTGGTGACTTGCAGAGTTCCCGGGGAGTAATCTTTCGCGATGGAAACCATGCGCGAACCCAAGCCCAACTGAAGGCCGGATGGGGTCAGGTTTCCATTGCCCTGCGCGCCGCCTGGGGCGCGCACGGTATCGTAGAGCATGTCCTGAAACATGACCTGGCCGCGCTTGAATCCCGTCGTGTTGACGTTGGCCAGATTATTGGCAATGTTATCGACATTCTGTTGCTGCGCCAACATGCCGCTGGCTGAAGCCGAAAGAGCACGAACCATGACTGCCTCCTGTTCTTCGTAGTTCGGGCATCCCGCCCGATCGAATGCGTTGGACCTGGCGCGACACCCGGACTACGCCGTCCCCGAAAGATCCTGAATTGCTTTCCCCGTACTGTCGTCTTGCATCTGAAAGGCGCGGGTTAACATGTCGTACATACGCTGGTTCTGTATCATTCCTACCATTTCGGTTGTGACTTCGACGTTGGACGACTCAAGCGAACCTGGAATCAGCGCCGCCTTGACCGGTTGGGTCTTGGATATGCCGGCGTCGAACATTCCTCCGCCATCAGATTTCATCAACTCCGGCTGCTTGGGAGCGACGATGGAAAGCGTAGCGACCATTGTTCCAGAGACTTGGATCGTTCCATCGGGCTGAATCGACGCGTCACCAGGAGGGAGGGTGATAGCTCCTTGCTGGCCCATGACAGGGAGTCCTGCGTCGTTCACAAGTTTATTGGTTGCGCTCAAGCTGAAGTGACCGTTGCGGGTCAAGCGCGGACCTGCGGCAGTTTGAATGACAAAGAAGCCCTTGCCGTTTATCGCTGCATCGAGATTGTTGCCAGTTGGGTGGCTCGCGCCGCTCGACCAGTCGTAGGCCGTGGGTTGCGCGTTTACGGTAGGCGCAGACAATTGATGAGCAGGGTCTTCGCCTGCGCTTGTATTAAGTGCATGATCGAATGCTTCAAAGGCGGTAATTTGCCGCTTGTGGCCTATTATGCTGGAACCACTAAGATTGTTGGCTGAGGACTCCTGCTGAGTCCAGCGTGCGTTGAGCGCGGAGATTAGCGAATAAGTTCCTGGCGTCATGGCGATGCCCCGTGCGACGCAACACGTTGAGCAACACATGGGCCAATGATAAGTGGAAAGATTTGCAGTTCGTTGCGGATTTACCGGCGCGAAACGGAACCGAACTTTGTTTTATACCTACAATCAAATGTGACAACTACGGCCTTACGCGTTAAGGCTGAGCACGTTTGCTACTGCAGCAGCGGTTTTTTCGAGCGCCCCCGTGTCATTGTAGCTGCCACTCTGCAAGATTTGCCTCGCACGTTCAACGTTGTCCGGATTGGGTGCGTCAGTGCTCTTCCCTAGCAGCTCCTTCGCACCGGACGAAATCTCAATGGTGTCGCCCCCGCCCTCCGCATCTGAAACTTCAGACGCCGGCTCGGAGCTAACACCGGCAGGCTGAACGTCGGCGCTTCGTGAGGGACCTTCCGGCCGCCGTTCAGGCGATTCCGGGTTGTTGACACCATTGTAACCGTTGACGCGCATGTGAATGGTCTCCAAGCTTTACATCGGCCGGTCTTCCAACCGGTTAAGCCCTTTTTTGATTAATTTTAAATCTCTTTGAACTTATTGTCTTCCAAGAACTTAGGCAATTGATCCAGGTATTCCTTAAGAACCGAATCGCTTAAACCCAGCTCCCCACCCAGTCCAGCTTCGCTAATATCGAGATTACCGCTTTCTCCCGAAATACCCAGAACGGCTAATGCGCGATCAGCCAGGACCGTGCACGAAAGCAGCTCCGCCAAAGCTGTGCATTCCGACAGCGGCTTGTCTGGCCAACTCTGAATTATGTGCTGCGTCGCATCGCCAAGCGTAGAAATTGAATGATGCCCGGCGACGACGACGCAAACGTCTGAAGGCATGTTCCATGTAGACATCAACGATCTGCCAACCCGTTCGTGAACTTCTTCGACGAGATTCTCCAAGATTGCTGGTCGTACCCCGGGATATTTAGTGGCAAGTTTGTTCAGTATCAGCCAGGCGGGTAGCTTGCCGATGTCATGCATCAAGCCGAGCGTATAGACTTGAGCCTGCGGCAATCGGGCACGCGCGGCTAAAGCCTGTGCCGCGAGCGCAGCGTCGCCGGCATGCTGCCAAATCCCCGTGGCAAACGATCCGAGTCTTTTTGCGGTCAAGATCGTTGTACTCAACGACACCGTAAGAACGACGTTTTTCACGGTCATCATGCCGAGCCGATCTACGGCGATTTGAACGGAATCAACCTTACGTGTTCCGGCGTAAAAGGGCGAGTTGGCAAGCCGCAGAAATTTGGCGGTCAGCACCGCATCCGACTGCAATGCCATCGCGATTTTTCTCGGCATGACGTTAGGGTCTTGAACCAAGTTAATGACGCGCATCGCTGCATCCGCAAGCATCGGGATATCAAAGTTGGGGTCCGCGAACAGCTTATCGCAATGCTCTAACGTATCGCGATATTCCGCCGCTAACGCCAGCTCGACTTCTGTGCTTGGTTGAATGGATGTGGGCGCTTGTGCAACTACGGGTTTATCGATGTTAGACATGGTCGTATCCAGAGAAAGAGGTAATTCGGCAAACTTTTCCGGTTCAATCACACCGAGACTTGAAGGCATCGCAATCGCTTTGCCAGCATGTCAGCAAGTTCAGCACATCGGACATGGCATTGCGTTTGCCACGTTTTAAAACAGAAATCGTCTCACAGGAGCAAACCATGACACACACACCTACTGTACTTAATCCCCTGCGCTGCCGCCAGGTCAAAGGATACTTAAAAGCCAGTCGCATCGAGGTCCAATCAGTGCCGGTCATGATTCCACCGCCAGGCCAAAAACAGGAGTTTGGAAAATTGACACTAAAGAAGGAAGGTGGTGCAGTGAAAGGATTTGAATATCAGTGCGTGTGTGGGCATAAGGATTATTTCGTTTGTGAATAGTTCGACAAAAAACATTACGGTTCGTTGAAATATAATATGACGGAGCGTGATAAAAACTTAATAATATATTTCAGTACGTCGGAAAACTCGCGTGCATTGGACATGTACTGCCGATTGGACGGTGTACGATATTTGCTACAATAACCGTTGCGACGCCAGCACAAATAAGTGTTTCTGCAGCGCTTTTTCAAGTCCAGGCGATGCTCCAACGAAACGCATGTGAACAATAAAGCTGGACGATAAAGCCCGGGTCGAAAGAACTTCCGCGTCCACAATCCGCAGTCGTGGATCGTCATCGGAGATCCGAATCCGCAATTTGTGGCCCCTAGGCAGAGCAAACGGCAAGTCTATTGCCGCGCCGCCAATGCTCAGATCGCGCAGAAAGCCCTGAGTTTCGAACGTACACTGCACATTGCAAACGCAGCGATGCGAGTTGCGTCGTTCCACGGTTTGCTCGGTGAAGCGTGCCATGATCGATCCTCCTTTTTTTTATTCGTTGTCATTGTCGTCGTCTGTTTGATTCTGCATTTGGCGAGTGGTAAGAAAGCGTTTCAGCCGTTGGAGCGCGCGCGAATGGAGTTGGCTGACGCGCGACTCGGAGACTTCCATTGCCGCCGCAATTTCATTGAACATGATACCTTCATTGTAGTGCAGCACCAAAATTGAGCGTTCGCGGTCGGAGAGGGCCTGCAGTCCACGCACAAGTAGCGCTTTGGTTTCCTGATCGGCCAGGTCCGCAAGCGGGTCGCCCATTCCACCGGCAGTCAATTCGGATGCGTCGACGAACTCAGAATCGGAGCTGGAATCGTATTGATTGTTTCCTACGGCATCGAGAGAGAGCTTTTTCGCCATCTGCGCCCGGCGTTCCAACTTGCCAAGCTTTTCGGAAGGTATGCCGATCTCACAGGCCAGCTCATCAAAATCCGGACGTCGGCCGTTGCGCTGAACAAAATTGGCGCTGGCAGAGTCAATGGTTTTATTGGCGCGACGCACGGTGCGTGGAATTCCATCCAGCCCACGAACACGGTCCAGAATTGCGCCCCAGATACGCCGACGGGCGTAGCCTTCAAAGGTCGTTCCAAACTTTCGATCATAGCAACCGATCGCCATGAAGAGCCCTTCTTTGCCCGCAGTGTCCAATTCTTCGATATCAATGTAACGCGGAAACTTCGCTCGGGCGCGGTTGAGCTCGGATTGGACTAGCGGTAGGAAATGTTTGAGAATTTCCTCAGTTGCCGTTGGATCGCCCGGAGCGTTTTTAAGCCGCTCCCAACTACCCTGCAAGGAATCCGATGCGACGCTTATTGGAGTGTCTTTTGACGTTAGTGAATCGCCGGAAGTGGCCGGCTCTAGCGTTTCTTGTTTTACGAATTCGCTTGAATTCATCGTGCGCACCGTACCCATATGGCCAACCTTGGTTTATCGAATCACACTTGTTTCTTCTTAGGCACAAGTTGCTCTTGGAGCCAAAGAGCAAGCATCATGCCCGCCATTCCGGAAAAAATTGCCGCGGCGCAGGCGCAGAATGCTGCACAAAGCCATGAGCGTTCAACCCATCGCGCGGTAATGAGCGAAACGACTGCGGCAACCAGAGACATTCGTAACACGATTTGCCGCAACCAGATTATGATTTCAGACTCATTAAATGGAGGTTCCTCAACTGCCGCGGACAACTCTCCATTGGACTGTGGCACCGGCGGAGTGATTCGTGTGGTTGAAGCCGTTTGAACCGACTGCTGCGCTTGAATGGGAGGTGGAGTTGCGGTGACGGCCATGGATTACTCTCCGATAGTACTGATCTCTGTGACCGCGAGTAACTTTCGCGAACAGAGACGCCGGCCTTGCTATTCATTGCGGAAGCCGATTGCGCGGTTCGCCGGAGCTCAGGCGCGGCATGTACAGGTCTTTTGCATCGGCGCCAAGCGATCCTCCACCCACCAAGCGTTGATAGAGGTTTCGCAGAGCGCGCGTGGCGGGGCATTGCGGGAAGCACTGTGCGTACGGCAACTGCCGGCGCACGGCAAGCGGCACGTGAACGTCGAAAGGCATCCGAGCGACCGTTTCGATCTCGCGGCCAAGGAAACGCCCCACGACTTCATGAAACCCGGCGGCAATACGCTCCCCGGAATCCAGGTCGGAAATCATATTCACCGCCAACTTTACCGGCAGCGACGGCCGGCGCGCCGAAAAAATCTTCACAACGGCGTATGCATCCATCACGGCAGTCGGTTCCGGTGTCGTGAGAAGCAAGAGTTCATCGGCCAATTCAACCATGCGCTGCATGGTCGGAGCGATTCCGGATGGCGCATCGATTATCAGAATGTCGAAATCCTTCGCGGCAAGCTCGATGCTTTCGCACAGCCAGTTGATCTGGCTTAATGAGAGCGCGGCCATCTCCGCGTTTCCAGTGCTCGCAGGAAGAATCGTGATTCCTCCAGGGCCACGCACCATGACTTCGCGCATATCGATCTTGAACTGAAGCACTTCTTCAAACGTGTGTTGCGGAGAAAGTCCCAGAAGTGCGTCGACGTTTGACAACCCCAAATCGGCGTCGCAGAGCAGTACTCTCTTGCCGCTCTCGGCCGCCAGGATGGCCAGATTCGCCGCCGTATTGGTCTTGCCGACTCCGCCTTTGCCGCTGACAACGGCGAAAGCATACGGACAACGCGAACTCTTTTTCAGGTTTCTAATCGGTAACATGGCGATTGAAAGCTCCGCGCGATCGATTGTTTTAAGGACTACAGACTTCCTGTTGGACTCTCCAAAGCCATCACGCTCTGCGCGGTTGCATCCATCAGGTCTTCCGGAACTCGTTCTCCGGTTCCGACGAACGGCATGTGAACCCCACGTTTGCGCACCTCACGAAGACAGTGTCCGATACCTGCAGCCTGATCGACGCGCGTCAAAATCGCGCCGTTGAGGTCCAACACGGCGAACGCATCGAGACATTCGCGGGCGACTGAAGGATGTTCCGTTGCGCTCATGACGAGGTATCGTTCCATCGTGGCTTCCGTACTGCTTAAAAGCGTTCCCAGGCGTTCGATCGACAAACTGTCACGCGGACTGTAGCCGCGAGTATCGATCACCAAAGGACCTCGGCAATTCCAGCGTGATAACCTGTTTCGCAAATCGGATGCCGATGAAACACTGGTCATGGAGAGCTGCAATTCTTGCGCATAAGCGGCGAGAAGTGCCGGACCACCTGGGCGTTCGGTGTCGGTTGAGATCACACCGACGGGTCCTGCGCATCGGAGCGCCAATCGACCGGCAATCTTTGCGGCCGTCGTCGTCTTTCCTGCCCCAACTGGCCCCACCAGTGCGATAACGCGTCCATTTTCGTCCATTTTTTTGGATTTTTGCGCGCACGGCTCAGCGTAAACCGGGGGAATCGCTTGCTCGGCGTCATTGAAGGAATTGTCGGATGCGGCAAGCTTTTCCATGGCCACGGTTCCTTCGATATATGCTGCACCGTGCGCGGATTCGATGCGGCGAACGGAAAGCAACACAGCCTTCAATCCGTACTGGGCCTTTACCTTCTCGACCAGGACGGCCAGGTTTGCAGCCTGGCAAGTTTTAATTAACATGGTTTCGGTCCCCCACTAATGTTTCCCAGCCAGTTCGCTAACGGCCGGACGAACGACAGGAGAAGAACTCTCCGCCCCGAGTGCGGAAACTGACACCTGCGCCACAATCTCCAAGGTTGCTCTGCGCGGTGTTTCGGCGTACGAGATTACAGCCAGGTTTGGCAAGACGCGTTCGAGCAGACGCCGTAAATGCGGGCGCAAGACAGCCGAGCACAGAAATACCGGTTTGAGTTTGCGGCGATGGGTCGCGGCGACTTCGTCGCTGATGCGCTTTACCAGCGATGTGACGCACTGTGGAGGCAGCACCAACATCGCGCCGCGCTCGTTCTGCACCAAATACTGAATCAGCCGCGACTCCAGCGCCGGCTCGCATGCAACCGAGATAAGCTTGTTGTTTTCGTTCAGCAACGCGCCCACAAAGGACGGGGCGAGTGCAACCCGGATGTCTTCGACCAGTGCTTCAGCCGAACGATTCTGCCCGGCGTGGTCGCCGAGTACTTCCAGGATTGTGCCTACATCGCGGATCGGCACGCGCTCGCGCAACAATCCCTGCAAGACGCGATGCAGTGCGGCAAAGCTGACGGCGCTTGGAACGATATCCTTAACCAGCCCGGAATCGGTCTCCTTTACCCTGTCAACCAGCTTTTGTACGTCCTGCCGTGTCAATAGTTCGGCTGCGTGGCCTCGCAATAATTCGTGCACGTGTGTCGACAGAACAGCTACCGGTTCGACGACCGTATATCCGTAAGCCTCGCCCCGGCCACGTTGTCCAGGCGCGATCCACAGCGCGTTTAAGCCAAAGGCCGGATCGCGAGTGGCTATGCCTTCGAGACCCGGACGAGCGCCACCCGGATCGATGGCCAGCAGCCGATCGGGTTGCAATTCGTGCTCGTCGACGACCGCACCACGCACTTTCAGGCGATACACGCGTCCCGGAAGCTGCAAATTGTCTCGAATGCGCAAGGACGGGATGACGATGCCCAATTCGCTCGCCAGCCGCTTTCGAATGGCCGCAACGCGAGTCAGCAGGTCGCTGCCACGTTCGACCAATGACAGCAATGATGGACCTAATTCGAGTTCGAGCACATCCATTTGAAGCTGAGCTTCAGGCGAATCCGGATTCTTGGCCGGTCCGGCGCCAGCAGGCGCGCCCTTCTCCGGCATACCGTTCTTGTCTTTCTTAACAGTGGGATTCGCGGCTTCGGTGCGCTGAACCAATCCCGCCAGCAGCCATGCGCCGCCTGCCATCGACAGCAGCGTCACCGTGGGCAAACCTGGGATCAACGCGAAGATGCCAAGGAATGCCGAGGTTACTTTCAAGGCCCGGGGTTTCGTCAGGAGCTGACGGCCAAAGTCTTCGCCCAGACTTAATTCGGATGTGCCGCGCGTGACGAGAATGCCGGAGGCCGTCGAGATCAGCAGAGCCGGGATTTGAGTGACAAGGCCGTCTCCGATGCTCAGCAGGGCGAAATGTTTCAGCGCGTCGGCGGGACTCAGTCCGCGCTGCACGCAACCAATAATCAATCCACCGACAAGATTGACGACAGTGATGATCAACGCGGCAACGGCGTCGCCTCGCACAAATTTGCTGGCACCATCCATGGCGCCGTAGAAGTTTGCTTCGCGTTCAATCTTGGAACGCCGGGCGCGAGCCTGGTGTTCGTCGATCAAGCCCGCGTTGAGGTCCGCGTCGATCGCCATTTGTTTGCCAGGCATCGCGTCCAAGGTAAAACGCGCCGCGACTTCGGCGACACGACCGGCGCCTTTGGTGATGACCACAAATTGAATGATCAACAGAATGAGAAAGATCGTCATGCCGACAACATAATTGCCGCCTACGACAAAATTTCCGAACGCGGAGATCACAACGCCGGCATCGCCGTTGAGCAGAATCAACCGCGATGTCGCGACATTCAGAGCCAGACGGAAAAGGGTGACCAGCAGTAGCAACGGCGGGAAGCCGGAGAATTCCAGCGGCTCGGCGCTGTACAAAGTTCCGAGCAAAATCGCGAACGAAAGAGCCAGTTGGCAGCAGAGGAAAAGATCGAGCAACGGCGTGGGAAGTGGCACGACCATGACGACGAGTACGCCGATCGCGCCACAAGCCAGCGCGACGTCCATATGGCGCAGCAGCGCGCTTAATCCAGTCTTGACCGGAGCGGCAGCGTTCATTGAATCCTCCCATTACCAGCTGAAGGCGCCGCTTGCATCCGTGGCAGAGGCGTTTTGCGTCTGTACAGAGCGGCGAGGATCTCCGCCACCGCGCGGTAAAATTCTATTGGAATTTGCTGACCGATTTCGGTTGTGCGTAACAACGCGCGCGCCAATGGTGGCTCTTCGATGACAGGAACGCCATGTTCCGCGGCGATGGCTTTGATTCGTTGTGCGACCAGGTGTTCGCCTTTGGCAACAACGACCGGAGCGGGAGAGCGGGCCGAGTCGTACATCAGCGCGATGGCCACATGTGTGGGATTGGTTATGACAACGGTGGCCTTGGGAACGTTCTTCATCATACGCCGCATGGCGCGTTGTCGTTGAATCTGGCGCACACGTTGTTTGACATGCGGATCACCCTCTTGCTGACGGTTTTCTTCGCGCACCTCGTCACGGGTCATCATCAATTCTTTTTCGAATTTCCAACGCTTGAAGCCGTATTCGAACGCTCCGAGCACCAGCATTGGAAGCGCTGTCGTCCAGCCCAGTTGCATGATCCAGCGCCCAGTTTGGTCGAGTAGAGCGGAAGCTGAAAGTTGCCAAAACAAAGGACCAATTTCAATCAATCCGGAGACCACACTGTAGGCAGCCCAGAACACCACGCCAAGTTTCGCCAGGCCGAGAAGGGTGGTTACCACTGATGCTAATGAGAAGAGCCGCTTGAATCCTTCGATCGGATTGACGCGCTCCCATTTTAATTCTAAGATTTCAAGGTTGAATCCGAAACCCGCCTGCAATGCTCCAACTGACAACGCTGCAAAGTCGATCGTAACCAGAATCGCGCACGCGGCGCCCGCAATCGGAAGCGCAAGCTGCGAGAAGCGATGGGCGGGACCCTCAGCCAGATTTGACTGTCCATCCAGGCTGCCCAGCCACCCGCGCATAAAATTGAGCTGCGACTCCATAAGCATGCTTCCAAAATACGCCAGCGCGAGCAACGCCGAAACGAAAACGAGCGCACTCGTCAAATCGGGCGAGTTGGCGATTTGGCCCTTCTTACGCGCATCTTCGCGCTTGCGCGGCGATGCCGGTTCGGTGCGGTCGCCTTGTTCCATTTCGGCCATGCTCTAGTTTCCTTTTACGTTCACCACAGAGGCTCAGAGAAAATATAAATTAAAAATCGTCTCTATGCCTCTGTGGTGAACGGTTACGTTTCCCCTACGCTCCAGACAGCGCGTGCATCATGTTCGACGTGAAGACATCGGCATCGCGGATCGAGTGCCAGACGGCGCTTCCAAACTCCGGCATTGAAGCCGCCAGCAGGATGAAACCGACCAGCATGCTCGCGCCGTAGCTCAGCGAAAGAACGTTGGCCTGCGGAAAGACCCTTGATGCCATCGCAATGGAGGCGGTCTTGATCAGCAGTGGGACAACAATCGGCGCGGCCACGCGGAAACCGAAGCAGATCGCATTCATGCATTGTGAAATCAGCAGTTCGGGCGCCGGAAAGCGGATGGCGCTTCCGGCAGGAAGCGTAATAAAGCTTTCACTCAACGCTCGAAGCAGGTGATGATGTCCATCAAACGTCAAAAACAACATGGTGAAGGCAACGCTGAAGAAATGCGGCATGACCGTGGAGCTCACGCCGGCATTGGCGTCGTATATCGATGCGGCCCCGACGCCCATCTGCAGTCCGGCAAGTTCCCCGGCTATCGTCACGCTGGCTTCGGCAAGCCTGAATCCGGCCGCCAGCAGCAGGCCAATGGCGAATTCTGCCGCGAGCGCCGTGGCGAGAGCGCTGAAATTTGCAAAGTCGATCTCTTTAGGCGGCCTCACGGATGTCAGCATGATGGCAAGAATGACGACAAAGCCGATCTTTACTTTTGCGCTGGCCACGGTTCCGTAAAAAAGCGGCGCCATCACCACCAGTCCGCTCACTCGCGTGAGGGCGAGACCGAAGGCAAAGAAGGCGCTCATCGACACGGTCATCGCGAAACCTGCTCCATCATGTGGCATGTCTGCGTCAGAAACGAGGTGGTCTCTTGCAGCAGCCAGGGGATCGTTAACCAGAGCACTACCGCGACCACCACAATCTTTGGCAGAAAGCTCAATGTTGAGTCGTTGATCTGCGTCACCGCCTGGAAAAGACTGATCAGCAGGCCGGCCGCCATGGCCGAGAGCAACATCGGGGCCGCAATTTTCAACGCGAGAATGAACATGGCGGACAAGAGCTGAAGAATGGTTGCTGTTTCCACAAGCATTCAGTTCCCAAACGACATCACCAGAGACTTGATCACCAGTTCCCATCCATCGGCGACAACGAACAAAAGCAGCTTCAGAGGCAAACTGATCGTGGATGGAGGAAGCATGATCATGCCCAGCGACATGAGCACCGAAGAGACGACCAGGTCGATCACCAGGAACGGCAGGAACACCAGAAATCCCATTTGAAACGCGGTGCGAAGCTCGCTGAGAACGAACGCGGGAATCAGCGTCAATGTTGGAATGTCATCGAACTCCGCCGGCTGACCGGAGTGTGAAAGCTCGACCATCAGCGCGAGATCTTTCTTGCGGGTTTGCTTGCCCATGAATTCACGCAAAGGCTTTACGCCCTTTTCCAGCGCTTCCTCCGGCTTCAATGTTCCATTGGTGTAAGGGACAATGGCATCCGTATGCACGCGCTGCAAAATGGGACCCATGATAAACAACGTCAGAAAGAGCGAGATGCCAATCAGTACGACGTTCGGTGGGGACTGTTGAGTTGACAAGGCGTTGCGAACAAAACCTAAAACGATGATGATACGGGTAAAGGATGTCGTCATCACCAGCAGCGCCGGGAGAAATGAAAGCAGCGTCATCGCGGCCAGGATTTCGAAGGTCGCGCTGATCCGTGGAGCTTTCCCGTCGTCGCCCAATTTCAGTTCAATTGGCGCCGGCGCCTTATCATCCGCAGGCGCGTCCTCCGCCAACACTGGCAGCACCGGAAACGCCAGATAGGCGATGCATAAGCCAATAGCGGCGACGCGAAGCGAGCGGGTCATTAGCGTACGTTCTCCGATTCAGGCCATTGATAGGCCGCCGCCATGGCGCTGCGAACCGCGCGTGTATCCGGGATCGAAACGGAATCGGTCACCGCGTGACTGGCCGCTGGAACAGACGCCATACGCGCGAACGGTTGCGTTGGGGAATCTTCCGTCGCCATATCGCTTAAGAGTGTGAACTGCCCGGCATGCATCCCGACGACCAGAAGCCGGTCGCACGCCTTCATCAGTACGCATTCGCGCTGGCCGCCGAGCGGCAGCCGTTCGAGAATTTCAAGTTTTGTGCCGGCCTTCTTGCTTATGATCACCGCGTTTCGTCGTTTGTAGACAAGCACCAGCGCGCCGCCGCCCACACCAATAAGGAGCAGCAGAAAACCGGCAACTCGCAGGGAGGCGGAACCGGTATTATCTGGTACGGCTTCCGCACGAGTGCCCGATTCTGTAAGATTAAGCTTGGTGCCGGAACTGGCTCGATCGCCGAGAACCATGTCATCAGCGGCTATTGCCGTACTTCCTGACACGGCACCAAGAATGACTACTGTTACAGCGATTTTTTGAAATTTTAGCATCAAGTAATCTCTCCTTGGACCGATAAGTATCGATGAGCGCAATTGCAAGGCCATCCGTCGCTCGTCTCAACGAGAGAATGAATCGGAAAATTTTTCCTCTGGCGGGCTGCCGGGACTCTATATCCACATGTAAAGGGGCAAATATCGATGAACTTTTCCGTTCTTACTCCGCTGATTGGCTCGCAGATACATGCATGAAGATTATCGGAAATTTTCATGCGCTCTTCAATAGGGCAGGTCTCCACTACAACGGGTTCCGCTGTTCGTTTCGTTGGCAGTAAATGACTTGCATGAAATTATGGCTCCAATTTTCTTGAAAATCGCCCTCTTCTGCGAAAGTTGGGGTAGCGCATTGTTGTGCGCCCGCGAGGCCAGCGTAAAGCAACTGGCCAAAGAGGTTGCATGAAAAATCTTCGCGAGACACAACGATTGCAGGCGTTAGTAATACAGAGTTTTCTTAATTATTTTCTTCGTTATATTAAATGGTATTTCGTTGTGTGTTTTTGGTGTCTTTGAGTCTTAGTGGTTAAAGTTTTCCGTTAGCTTTTTACTTTACAAACGCCTTTATCATTGTCTCGATTTGCGTGGCCACATTGTTCCAGCCCTGGAGATCGTTCAGTTGTCGATGGCCATTGCCGGCGACTTTTTTGCACAGATCCTCACTAAACAGCAATCTTTCCACGCCCCAGACGAAACTGTTTTCAATCGGATAGCACAAGACGCTGTTGACTTCGTGTTGCAATAGAGAACCCGCCGTGCTGTGCGTCGCCACAACTGGACGGTTGGTGGCCCAGGCAGCCAGAACCGGCCAATCTTCAGTCTTCGCGCGGCTGGGCACTGCAACGATGTCGGCGGACTGGATCAGGTCGTATAGCGGGTCTCCGCTGAGATGCCCGGCGATGCGCACGGCATTCTCCAGCAATAGATAGCGCGCGTGCACGCGCAGAGGCCATTGGAGCGGTCCGTCGCCGATAAAAATGAAGCGCGCCTGCTTGTGATTCTTAAGTATCGCTGGCACGGCTTTCATCAGCACGTCGGGTCCATGTATGTCGTCGAGGTCGCCGATGAAGAGAATCGTAGGATCTATCGGCCCCACTTTGAAACGGGCCTTAACGGCGCCGGGATCCAGATCGCTCACGACCGGACGGAAGAAAAATGGCGCTCGTCCAAAAACGAGCTTTCCGGAACATTCCGGAACCAGCTTTTTGGCATGCGTGCCCGCCGTTCCGTCCTGGACCAGCGTTGAGTGCGCCGCACGCAATCCATCGGCTTCGATTCGTTGAATCGCACGACTGAGGTCGCTGCGCATATCACTGCGCTGACTTTCCAGTGAATGCAGCGACAGAATCACCGGCAAACGATGGCGCGCTGAAATTTTGGTCAAGGCCGGGACCGCGGTCCACTCATGGCCGAGCAGCACGAGATCTGTTCTCCCGCTGGGAAATACGGTGTTGAATGCAACGGCCGCTCGATTTGCAAACTCGCGCGCGCTTTCAATGAGATCGTCCGCGGTGTCAGGACCGACAGGATAAATGTGGACTTCACTCGCATCGATATGGATGGGCTTGCGCGAAAAGATGTGGACTGCGATTCCGCGGGTCGCGAGAACCGTCGAATAATTTGTCAAATAAGTGGCAATCGCGCCGTCCGGTTCGTCGCAGCAGAAAACCGCCAGAGCCGGTCCGCCGGAGGCCGATGCGGCAACGATCGGTTCTGGAATCGCGTCGATAACGGCCGATGGCGAAACCATCGTGCCTGCTCGTGCGCCGGCGTCTTCAAGAGTTGTGATTTCGCGCTGGGATTCGACAAGCGCAGGAGTGAAATCTCTTAAGTCGTGATGGCGCTTTTTGCGAGTTTTGGAGAGCGGCCGGTTGGCTATGCCTGCGGCGATTTCGGCCAACAGTAGTTTGGTCGCGTCGCTTTCAGAATGCGAACGCGAATGATCCGAATTGTCATTGGGCTGTATCATAAGAGGCTCCGGCATGTTTTTTTACACGTCGCATCCACTACCCTCGCAAATTTACTGCTCGCTTATCATCAAACCCGCGCATATTAACATTGTAACCGTTCACGTGAAAGTGGAGGATCTGCTAGAGAAATATAATTCCTTGATGACATTCATGCTCATCCGGCGGGATTGTGGATTTCCGTGCAAACTAATAGAGTGCGCTCGAATGGCAGCGGAAATTCCTCGGATTGCAAATTGCGTTGACGTAATAGATCTTGCAGGCGGTCTCGGTTCGATTGGCGCATGTGGTAGTTTAAAAAGACGATGACGAACGGCGCTTTGGCTGACAATCCCTCGTCCAGAACCCGCGGCGGCTTATAATCGGTCTCGCTGATCGGCAACCCGGTTGTCACGCGCATGACGTCTTTGCCAGAATAATAGTGCAGGCCATCGAGATCTTCGTTGACGACCACGATGCGGCTGCAATTCGTTGGAACTTTGTCGCGCATGGCCTGCCACAGCGCGCCTTCGTCTTTCGAGTGAGGATAATACGCGGCATAAAGTTTCAGGCCGAGCAACATCACACCCCATATCCCGACGGCAACCCACACGCGCCGCACTGGGTAATCCGAGCCAAATGTGCCGGGCATGAATTCAGTCAAGGTTCGAGCGGTAAGCAACGCGAAGGCCGGAAAAATCGGCAGCACGTACAGAATCAGCTTGGAACTGGCCAGAAAATAAATTGCCAGCGGGAGAACGATCCAAAGCACAAGCAGCATAACTTTCGGGTTCGCGCGTAATTCGACGACCCACTGCTTTCCAGAATGTGCTGCTTGGAGCTTCCTGGCCAGGGGAAACCACACCGGCAGCCACGGCATCGTTCCCGCGAGCAACGTGGGAACGTACATTTTCACACCCGCTAGAAAAGTTGGATTGCGGCCATACGTCGCAGTGACCAGCCGTCCTGTAACCAGGCTGTCCCACAAAAAAGCGCCCGCGCCAGGCAATACGATAGCGGTGTAGATGAACCAGCTCAGTCCAACACCGGCAAAAAGGAGCAGTCCCACGATCGACCAAAGGGTCGTGAAATACGAGAGGGCCTGGTGCGTCAGCAACAGATAAAGAAACATAGGCGCGACAGGCACTAGAACGGCGGTGGCTTTCATTTCGAAGCCCCACGCGATAGCGACGCACAACAGCATCTTCCAAATTGCAACGTTCGTCGCGTTCGGCATGATGCTACGCCAAAAACAGTACAATGTAGCCGTGGTTGCAAACACGAGCGGTGTGTCGGGTCTGCCAATGTTCGCCGCGCCGAAGGGCAGTAGCATAGTCGTATAAACGAGCGCCGACAGAATGCCTTCGCGCCGCTTCCACATCGACGCGCCAATCAGACCCACGATCCACGCCGTGAGGGCATAGCAGGTGGCGCAAAAAGCTCTCAAACCGAATTCGTTGCGTCCAAATATCCAAATTCCCGGAATCGTACACCAGATATACATCGGCGGTTTGCCCAGGTAGATCTGGCCATCGAGCCGTTGAATCAGGAGGTCTCCAGAGTCCATCATCTCGGTTGTTACGGCGGCATTATACCCCTCGTCGGGCTGCCAGAGGTGGCGGGAGCCCTGGAATCCAAAGGCGAGCAACATAACAAAAAAAACAACTGGAATCAGAGGATGACGAATCCATGGTTTGTGGGAACAAACGTCTTTGGATTGATTCGGACTCATCAATGGAGGTATCTTATCTTTGGAAAAACGATAACCGAGTGCGCGTCAGACAATTCGGGCGCGTTCTTTGATTATCTCATACGTAACGACCTGGCCAACAGGTACCGCCAGCAACATCGCCAAATCCTTGACGTGCGATCCTATTGCGTTCAGGAGCGATTCAAGAAATGTGTCATCAATGCCTTTTACAGTCCGGCAAATTTCCTTCACACGCGGAAGCTCCGTTGCGGAAGTATCCTGACAAAAAAGTTCGGCAACAGCAGAGGCTGCGCGGACGATGTGCGCCAACTCCGATGCTTTAGGAGATAATGCCTCAAGCTCTTCGCCCTGATGCGCGCCGATCGCGACACACACATGTTCGGGAAGCCGCCAATTTCGCAAAAGCTCCCGCCCCAATGACGCATGAGAAAAACCCATTTGCTCCTTCTCTATCTCCAACAGAGGTCTCTGTTTCGCCGACCATAGCGCGAAAACTTGAAAATATTCGTCCGCCGCATATAGAGATGCAGCAAGCATGCCAATGTCTGCCAATAGTCCGGTAACAAATGCATCTTCTGCAAGTTTCGGACTTGCCTTCTTCGCCAAAAGCAGCGCTGTTATGGCGGAAAAAAGCGAGCGCTGCCAATACAACGAATGAGGTAACCGGGTTCGGCTATCTTTTAAATTTCCGACCAGCGAAATGCTTACAACAAGCAATTTCATTATATTGATGCCAATCATGTTGATTGCGTCTTTAAGAGAAACAACCCGATGCAATAGTCCATAAAATGGCGAATTGACAACCTTGAGAATCGTTGCTGTAAGCCCAGGATCGCGTTTGATTAGATCTACAAGTTGTTCAATTGGCACGTTTTCAACTTGCAGCATGCGCAGTGCTTCCAATGTCACTATCGGGAGGGCCGGTAGCTTATCGGCCCTACGGACTTTTTGAAGCAATGATTCCGTCATAAGACCTTCCCGACCCTATGGCTTAACCACTTCTCCTTTTGTTTCAACTTTGGGAGCGGCGTTTTCCGGCGTACTTACAGCGCCACGCTCCATGCCTCGCATGTGCTCGTCAAACATACCAGGACTTACAGCCTTCGGAACAATTTTCAGTCCCGCCTTCTCCTGTTCGGTCATGTCCTTTAACACGTCGGGAATATGCGCAACATGCGGCGTCAAAAAGAACAGCAGCTCCGTCTTCGTCTTATCCGTGGTTTTTCGCCTGAAGAGCATGCCCAAACCGGGAATCCTTCGCAGACCTGGAATGCCGGTTTCAGTATCGGTCTTATTGTCCTGCATCATGCCGCCGATTACGACAGTCTGTCCGTCCCTGATTGCAACTCGGCTTTGCGCCTGCCGCTGCGAAAAGACTGGAGCATTGACCCCCGCGGTGATGGGAATGGTTTGCCCGGTCACAGCCGAGACTTGCGGACCCACGTCCATAATCACCAGTCCCTCGCCGTTTATGTGCGCCGTCACGTTAAGGATAATACCGATGCTCTGGTACTGGATCGTATTGACCTGCTGGCCGGTGTCTGTTGTGAGGCTGCTGATAACGAACGGCACCTCGTTGCCGACGATGATTGACGAAGGCTGGTTGTCGCTGGCTAAAATGTAAGGCCGGGACAGCACTTCGACTTTTCCGATGCTTTCCAAAGCGCCCACCGTAGCGCTCAAATTTTTGTTGTCGAAAACCGTCGTGGCGACCAGTCCGCCGGTAAGAGTCGATTCGCCAAAGCTCGTCAGCGCCGATTTAACGGCGCCGTTGGTCAACACGGACGTATCCACGCCAATGTCGGAATTGTTGTTAAGCGTCACCTCACAAATCAGCACCTTGATCAGCACTTGGGGCACGGGCCGATCCAAGTCCTTGAAAATCCTCGTAACTTGTTCTTCGTTTTTCGGCGCGGTGAGTACGAGCACCGAATTGGTATCCGTATCCGCGACGGCATATACTTGGTTCGTGAGATCGCTGCTCAACGACGCCGGCCGCGATGCGGGAGCCGCTGCCGTCGAAGACGTCTGGTTGAAGCCGGAGGGCTGGGCGGTTGTTTGCCCGAAGCTCGAAGTTCCCGTCGAGCCGGAGGGACCCGAACGGACAACGTTTTGTCCGATGCCAGTCTGCGTTGTCGTTGCGGTCGTGGGCCGATTGGCAGTGGTTGTGGGGGTGGTGCTGGTTGTTGTGCCGGGGGAAAAAAGCGCATTAATGAGAGTGGCGAGGTTGGTGGCCTGGCCATTCATGCACTTGAAAATAAAGACCTTCTGTACATCGGCCGGATTTGAATCCAGATCCTTGACGATCTCAGCGACAAGATTCATGTTGTCGTGACTGGCGGAGACGACAATGGCATTGGTTCGGTCGTCGGCCGACGCAGTCACCTTCTTGAGCCGCTGGCTCTGTTGATCCGGACTGTCGGCGGCCGGCTGGGCGGCGCCACCGCCGCCGTTCCCGCCACCCCCTCGTTGTCCCTGAAACAAGCCGCCGAATCCGCCGCGCAAAAATGGCGGAAGATTGGCCTGTGCCGACCTGTCGTCGTCCTTAAACGTGTCGTTGATCAGGCGCGCCGCATTCGTCGCATTCGCAAACTTCAAATGAAATACCTTCACTTCAGCCACTTGCGTCGACTGCGTATCCATGGCCTGCACGATCTCGGCAATCCGCCGGACATTCGCGCTGGTGTCCGTAACAATCAATGAATTGCTTCCGGCATTGGCCGAAAGATCGGCGTACCCGGGGATTAATGGCGCGAAATCTTTCTTCAACTGAATTGCGTCGATATAACGGACGGGAATGATCTGCGTAATCACCTCGTCACTCGCATCGATTTTAGCTGGATCGCTTCCAGTATGGACGGGAATATTGTGCTTCTTGGCGTCGTCGAGTTTCACCAGCTTCAGCACTTTTCCAGTCCGGATACCGACATAACCTTTTTCCTTCAACACTGAATTGAGCAACGCGATGGCTTCATCTAAATTCATCGCTTGCTTGCTGATGATCGTAATACGTCCTTCTATCGAGACGTCTTTCAAAATGATCAGCCCGGTCATTTCAGAAAGCTGTTCGAGCACCGTCTCCAATAGGGTGTCCTTAAAATTCATCTTGACGCTTTGGACGGGTGGAGGCGGGTTTTCCTCGAGGGCCATCGCGCTGCCCATGACCGCAAGGCCGATCAACAGCGTACCGGCGCATGTCCGCAAAAAAGCCGCCACGTTTCCGGTGCTTTCATGGCGGAACGGGTATTGCAGTGAGTTCATTTACGAAGTTCCTCCTGCCGTTTTTTGCGCATGCGCTCAAGGATGTCGTTGGTTTCGCCTGATGCTGGTTTGGCGACCGTTTGGTCGTCTCCCGCCTTGTCGCCGGATGGAACGTCCGCAGCCTTCACCGTGTCCACGAGCTTGGGCGGATCGCCGCCAGCCATGTTTTTTCCAATGGGAATAATGACTTTTGACTCACCGGCAATGTACTCGATCGAATCCAAGGTTAGGACGCCGGCTTTCCCGCTGGCGACCGGTTCTCCCGCGCGCACGATTTGCATCGCGTTCGTCTTGCGGTTTTCGACAAATGCGGAAAGTAGCCCGTCCTTTTGAACGATGCCAACCAGTACAATATCGGCCTCTGGCTGCGAACCCGCCAATGCAATTGGAGCGCTTCCCTGAGCCGAACTGGCGCTGCCGGGGCCCTTCCCGGGAATTCTTGAAAAAATATTCTTTTCGACAACAACGGTGTAATGCTCCCATTTGGAGTTTACGTCCCGCTCGGACGGGCTGCCCTCAGCGGCCATGCCTGCGGCCGCAAAGCCAATCGAAATGAGGACCGCTAAAAAACAATTCCTCATTGCGCTTCTCCATCAGACGGCTTATCGCTCTTGTCTGGATGCTGCTCTGTTTCGTTATAAAGCGTTGAAATTTTGAATTGCAGGGTGAGGCCCTTGTTGGTTTCATTTTGCGCACCCATTTGGAATTCAGTCAGTTTCAACGGAAATGCGGCACTTTGCATCTTCCACAAGAACTTCGCAATGGATTCCATCGATCCGACCGTATTGGCCTGAAGGTTAAGCTCCTTCAGGGTCGCCTTGGCCTCCGGGCGATCCGTTGTCATCGGAGATTGTGTCTGTCCGGTATCTTCTGTTAGCGACGGAGGTGTCAGTCCAGTTTCTTTCGCCCAATCCCCGAGCGATTTATAGAGTTGTTGTTCCGCTTCGGAATGATCGGCTTTCAAGCCGGTCTTCAGCATTATATTCCACTTGGGCATCAATTCCTTTCGCTCTGTCATCGTCTTGTGAGCATGTCCGAGGTCGGCCAGCAGTTTCTGCCGCTGTACTTGCAGTTGGTCCTCGTCATTGAATAGGGGCGTGAGAAAATACTGATCGATACCCAGCAGCCCGATAACGGCCGCCGCTCCAACGACCAGCAATCTCTCGCGTTTGTTGAAGGCCATGGTCACTCTACTCCGTGAAAAGAAAAACTGATAATAAACGGGACTTCGGAAGTCTGGCCGTCCGACTTGCCAATAGACAAAATTATTACATTCGCAAAGGAATGGTTGGATTTTAGTTTTTCACTAAAATCCGTTACACTCTTATTATCCAAGGCACGGCCGGTCAAGACTCCTTGCAAATCATCGCGCACTGCAATGCTTGAGGCCCAAACACGTCCTTCACCAGGAAGGGTGAGCGTAATGGCTCTCAAGCATTCGAGATAATTTGGCCGCTTATCATACCACATGCTAGTTTTTTTATACCGGCTGACAAAGTCCGTTGCGGCTTTGACGTCGTTCTTCATGCCTTCGAGCTTCTGACGCAGGCCGGCGACTTCCGCGGCCTTCTCTTGCCAATCGAGGACAAGAAACGCCAATCCAGAAAGAACAACAACGGCCGCTACGGTGCTCCAAATCCTTCCAGAAGTGAACTTTGAAGGCGCCTTGGGGGCCATCCGGGAATGAATAAAATCGATGCCGCTCAGCCGCGGATTTGCGGCGCAAAGCGCCAGCGCGGTGCTTGCGGCGGAGTGCTCCGGCGAAGCGCCGTTTACCGATACCGAATCGTAAAATTCTCCATGCATTTCCACCGCACGCTCGCTCGTCTGCAGACCCTCGACGACCGCCTGGTCGACGCCAACATCGTCCCAAATCGTCAGTTTGGCTGAATTGACCTCTGGCCGCGCAAGAGCAATCGCCCGGCGAAGCTCGCCAACCATTGTCCCCGCGGTGTCCTTATTGGCCCCCAGTTTCATTGTGGAACCGGATGAAACGTAGCGCATACGCCGAATGCCCTGGCTGCCAGTCTCGACGGATTCAGCCCCGTTATCGCCAAAGTACAGAATGTTCGGGTGACCCGATGCATTGGAGATCGCGAGGGCGCTGGCCGTGATCGATCGAAGATTGAGTCCCGCCGCGCGTGCCAATTGCCGAATCTGTTCGATTCTCTCCCGAATCGCGGCGGCCAATACGATGCGTTGCCCGCCTTCCGCATCTGCCCCGGCAAGAAAATCGAGCGAGAGCGACGCGGGATCCAGAGAGAATTCGCGTTCCGCCTTGATCAGCAGCATGCTTGCCGTTGCTTCCATGGACGCTTTGGGCAGCACCGTTTCTTTAAACATCAGGCATTGCGCGGACAAACCGACGACGGTTTGCCTGGCGGAGAAACCGTTTGTTTTCAGAAATTTCGCAAGCTCTTTGCCGGCCACCATCGGTTCTTTGAGCAGCCGCTGCTCGGAAAGCGGAAACGAGGCCGTGCGAACCAGCTCAAATCGCTTGCCCGAACCGCGAATTTCGGCAAGCTGCAAAGAGCCGGCCGTCAGCGCGATTCCAAGTGCACGTTGTCCGCCCAGCAGCGCCATCAGTGTTGTCCCAACGTTGGCATGTTTTGTATGGTTTGTTTATCGGCAGTTCCGGAGCTGAGAGATTGCAAAAGATCCTTGCTTAACGGCCATCCAAGATATGTGAGGTCCTTGCGGTAGACAATGGATGGGGGAGACGTCCTGAGATCGAACACGTATTTGAAGCGCTGGAAATCCCGCCCGTTTTCGCCCACAGCGACGATATCCGCCGAGTATTGATAGGAGCGCGTCGTGATCAAACCGCCGATACGCGCGGCCTTGGCGGGGGTGAGAGCCTGCGCCACCCAGGCGATGTTATTCAAGTTGGGATTATTCGAAGAACGCGTGGCCACGATCAGATCGGCATCGCTGCTGGTCAATCCGGGCAGGCAAAGCAGAACTTCCCTGGGAGCGGTGTTGATGTTGACCAGCCCCCTCAAAAGCCGCCCTTGCACGGTCGTTATGTAGTCCGAAATGAGTGTGAAATTGGCGATTGACATGCCCGATTTCTGGTAGAAATCGAGCACGTTACGTGGTGGCGGCTTACTCTGCAACTGGGAGATAATGGAAGCTGTGTTCGCTCCGCTTAAGCGGGTGATTAAGAAAGTGGCAAGAGCCGTCATGGTTTGGCGGCTGGTATCGCCAACGTATAGGCGTTGCGTGCCGTCCATCGCTGCATTCGGAATCGCGCCATACACCGTCAAATACTTGCAGACGCCGCACCCCGTCTGGCCGTTAATCCCGGACATGACCTGGGTCGCGGCAGTTTCATCGGCGTCGACGACCCCGTTGCGATTGAGATCGGCCCCAAACAGAACGTCCGGGGTGCCGCCGTCGACCAATAAGAGTTCGTCGAGCGTCTCAAACGAAGCGTTCTTGCACGTGTACGGGTCCGGTAGAAGCAGGTAATATTCGCTCTCGGCGCCGCCTGGAGAGACGGTATTGGGAAGGTTGTGCCAGTTGACTATGGACGCTGCCAGGTCGGGGGGGCATATCCGGCAATAGCGTCAGCATCCCCAGGGTGGCGTCATTGAGGTTGAGTTTCGATGCCTCGTCAACGATGCCATACGCATATTGCCGCTCGTCAGTTGGATCGGGACGAACGATCCAGAATTTTCCGTTGCCGAGTGTGACCGCCTGCGACTGTATGGTGGTGTCGAGAGTGGCCAGTTGATAGTCCGTATTATTGGCGAGCTGATTGATCACATGCCGGGCTGCGCCGTCGGCGATCGTATTGGCCTGCAATCCGGATTGAAGGTTTCCAGAAATGAGCGCCTCAACCCGCATCTGGCGGGCAAAGACCAGCACCAGACCCGCCAGGACGACCGTAATTCCGATCGCCAAAATCAGAACGCTTCCGCGAGGCGCATGGAGCGCAGGCGTCCCGCGCCTGCCCGCCTCTCCGTCGTGCCGTTTGTCCCGCTCTAACGGCGGAGAGGGCGGGTGCGTGACGCCCGCGCTCTCAACGTCTCTCGCTTTTCCAATCATCTCGAATCCTCGTATGCGCAGCAGTCTCAATTCGATGTGGATTGCGGAACCGGTTGGGCACAGTGAAGCATGTAGACTCTCGTCATCCGGTATGTTCCCCGATCGATCTTATCCGTGTGCTGTGTGTCGCGATCGAACTCGATCGTGACCTCCACCGCGGCCGGAAGTACTTTGTTTTGTGCGTTCGAATCCCACGAGAGCTGCCACTGCGTGCCGTCGAAGTAACGTAATTTCAGCGACTTCACGCCGCGGCAGAGCACTTGTTGGCGGGGAACAGGTTGTTGCTGGGCCAGCAGATTCGTGGTGATTTTTCGCATCAGCACCAATTGCGTTTCGTTCGCCGGAACATCCGCTACAATATCGATAAAGCGAATGTCACCGCCGGATTCACCGTCGCGCGGCACGTTTGACGCGGCATAAAACGTCAGTTCGTCGAAATTATTCGTATTCGCGTTGTTGGTTCCCAAAAACTGTCCGGCAAACTGGCCCTTCGGCGGCAGCGCGGCATCGAAATCCTGCCGCAGAAGCTCGAGCGCCAATGTCGCCATGCGCGCCGGGTATATGGCGCTCGTTGCCGAGTGGCTGGCACGAGTGCCAATATAGAGCGCACTGTAAAGCGTTCCGGCGACCAGGGTCATGATCCCAATCGCCACGAGGAGCTCAAGCAGTGTGAAGCCCGAAATACGTCCGCGCATCAGTTTTCCTGTGTCTCCAACAGCGTGGTCATCGTCACGCTATGTTTTTGGTCGCCCGGCCCCCACGTTATATGGACGTCGAGCTGTTTGAGCGTGCTCCTGTCCCAATTTGTCAGTTCCCCCGTCCACCGATACTCGGGGTGATCGGGGCCAAAGTCGCCGCTTAGTGCGCCCGATTGCCAGAGATTCGTGACAACGATTTCGTTCAGCTTCGAATGCGCCAGCACCGCCGCCTCTGCCTTGCGCCGAGCCAACTCCCCAACCAAAGTGGCCAGCGAAATACCGCGCATGACCACCGGCAGCACGATGGCGATCAATACGATGGCCGCCATGACCTCGATCAGCGTAAAGCCCCGTTGGCGCATTCGTTTCATCGTGCTTCCTGGTTAAGAATTGTCAGCGGCTCGGTTTCCGACCTGCATCCAATCTCGGTGGCCTTCCCAGACGAATCCACGATCCGCAACATGGACGCGTCGATCCTTCCATCCGGATTAAAATCGATGTAAGTGTTACGATTCCCACCGGCCGACGGCATCCATTGCGCCGACATGCCAACGGGTAAAGTAAAATGCCGTCCAAACTCTTCGCCCAGATCCTCGAAGGTTGCTCCTTTGCGCTTTGTCAGCCAATAGACGTGCGCCACAGGATCGAAATTGAGCCTGTACACGGCCCCGGTGACGGCAGCCCGGAAACGCGCGTAGTGGCCCAGCGCAATCAATTGATCGACAGCATCGTTGTTCTTGCGTCCAACAATGAAGTTGCGCAGCGACGGAGCGACCAGCCCCGCCATGATCGTCAATATCAGCATCACCAGCACCAGTTCGAGCAGTGTGAATCCTCTATTAGTGCGTCGACCAATTGTCGATATCATCGCCTCCGCCTTCCTGTCCGTCTGGGCCGTACGAATACAAATCGTAACTGCTCGGATTGTGCGTACCCGGCGCTCGATAAATATAAGGATGCCCCCACGGATCGTTCACTACAGCGAGCTTCAGGTAGGGACCATGCCATTCTTTCGCATTGGACGGTGGATCCATCAGAACCCGCAGCCCTTCGTCGCTGGACGGGTAGCGTCCCAAGTCGATTTCAAATGCATCCAACGCGGTGCTGATGTTGGAGATATTGGTGGTGGCAGCAGCGATGCGTGCCTGTTCGGAACGCTTTGTGAACTTAGGAACCACAACTGCCGCCAGTATCGCCAGGATGACCAGCACCAGCAGCAGTTCGACCAGCGTAAAGCCCCGCGACCCGCGCGCGGCCAGCAGCATTCTCATTTTGCCATTCATCGTTCCCGTTCCTTTCTTCACGTTCAATGAACCAGATCCTGAAGCTCAAACAGCGGCAAAAGCATGCCCACTACAATGGTGCCTATAACGGATGCCATCACAAACAGAAGAAGCGGCTCCGCAAGTGCGACCAGAATCCGCAGGCGCCGGTCCAGATCGATCTCCAGTGAAATGGACATTCGCTGAAGTTCCTTGTCCAGACGTCCCGTCTCTTCGGCCACAGCGATCATCTCCGCGACCGATGGTGGAAACAGCCTCGCGCTGGCGGACAAGCTCTTGGCGAGGCTCGTGCCCTGTTGCACCTGCTCGATGGCGGAGGCGACCACGTCGGTGAGAATCTGGTTGCCGATGGCCTCTTTTGCGACGCGCAACGCGGCGATCAATCCCACGCCCGCTCCCAGCAGAGTGCCGAGCATGCGCAGGAAACGAACCAGCGCGAATCGCACTACGATGTTTCCAACCAGCGGTGTTCGCAGAAGCACGAACTCGATGGATCGGCGGCCGGATTCGGAAACTCCCAGGCGCTTGATGGCCAGCACGATCGCGGCCACCGCTACGACGATGACGATTCCGTGCTTCATAAGCATCTCGCTGACTGCAATGATGGCCCGCGTCAGCGGCGGCAGAGACCCGCCAAGGTCGTTAAAAATAATAGTGAAACGCGGAATGAAATAGGTCAGCAGGAAGATCAACACAGATGCCGCCAGCGCCGCCAGCACCGCCGGATAAACCAACGCCGCTTTCACCTTCACTTTCAGTTCCTGCTCGCGCGATTGGAAATCGGAAATTTGCGTCAGCACCACGTCGAGAAATCCGCCGGTTTCGCCCGCGCGCACCATCGCCACGTATACGCCAGGAAACGATTTCGGGAACTTGGCGAGCGAATCGGCCAGCGGCGCGCCGCCGACGACGGAGTCGTGGATGGCAGTCCATTGCGCGCGCGCCACCGGATGCGTCGCTTCACGGATGACGATTGTCAGCGCGCGGCTCAGCGGCACGGCGGCGCTCAGCAGGTTCGCCATTTCGCGTGTGAAGTTCTCTACTTGAGCCCTGGGAACGCGCCTCGTTGCTTCCAATGTTTTCGGTGCGGCCGTCGCCGCGCCTGGCAAATGCTCTTTGACGTCGATGGGTGTGAAACCGCGTTGTACGACCTGCTCAACGGCCGCGGCGCGGCTGTCGGCCGAGAGCGTGCCACTGCTCTCCTTGCCCTTGGTGTCCATAGCCCTGTAAGCGAATGCCGGCATTTCTTGAATCCCCGCTTTATTGCGAAAAACACGGCGGCACATGTCATCAAAACTTGGCCGCCGCTTAACCTGAAATCAGTAACCTCTAAACTCTACCCATTACCGATCACCAATCACTGATTACTGATTACGCAACCGGTTCGTCCTTCGTGGCCCGCATCACTTCTTCGATCGTCGTCCGGCCGTCGAGAATCAGCCGCCACCCGTCGGCCCGCAGACTGCGCATGCCCTGCCGCATGGCGATTTTTCGAATCTCGCCGCTGGAAACGCGCGCGAGAATCTCCGTACGAATTTCCTCGGAGATCGGCATCAATTCGCAAATGGTCGTGCGCCCGCGGTAACCGGTGCCCTGGCAATTCTTGCAGCCGCGCCCGCGAAAGGTTGTCTTGGGCATTTCGCGTCCGGCTTCCAGCCGGATCGTATTCACGGCCGGCGTTGGGTATTCCTCCCTGCACTTGGGACATATCAGCCGGACCAGCCGCTGCGCGAGGACGCCTTCCAGCGAAGACGCGACGAGGTATGGTTCGATGCCCATGTCGATCAACCGTGTCAGCGCGCCGGGCGCATCGTTGGTGTGCAGCGTCGAGAAGACCAGATGCCCGGTCAGCGACGCCTGCACCGCGATCTCCGCCGTCTCGCGATCGCGGATTTCGCCGATGAGCACCACGTCCGGATCGTGGCGCAGAATCGAGCGCAAACCGAGACCGAAGGTCAGGCCGGATTTGGCGTTAACCTGAATCTGGTTGATTCCGCGCAGGTAGTATTCGACGGGATCTTCGATGGTTATTATCTTGCGTTCGAAATCGTTGATCTTTGAGAGCGCCGCGTAAAGTGTGGTGGTCTTACCGCTTCCGGTCGGGCCGGTCACCAGGAAAATTCCGTGCGGCAGATCGAGAATCCGTTCGATCTGAGCGCGATCCTCCGCCGACATGCCTAGTTGTTCGAGCCCCAATAGCGCGCTGCTGCGATGCAACAAGCGCAAAACGATTCCTTCGCCATGCAGCATCGGGATCACCGATGCGCGCACGTCCAGCTCGTTGCCTCCGATCCGCAGCTTGATGCGGCCGTCCTGCGGAAGGCGCTTTTCGGCGATATTCAAATGAGCCAGGATCTTCAAGCGCGAAATGATCGCCGCCTGGAATTGTTTGATCTGCGGCGGCACATTCACTTCCTGCAGCACGCCGTCGACACGGTAGCGCAGCCGCAGCTCCTGCTCGAACGGCTCGAAGTGAACGTCTGTGGCGCGGAGCTGAATCGCCTCCGTCATCACCTGGTTGACGAACGTGATCACCGATGCTTCGCCGGCGGCATCGGTCAGATCGACATCGTCCTGTTCTTCAGAAACGATGGAAATGCCCAGCGCTTCAGAATCGCTGCTCATCGTTTCGAGCGTGTCAGCGCCTACGCCCAGAAACTTGCGCGTGCAGCGGTCGATTTCGGTGGAGGGAGAAAGTGCCAGACGGCAATCCAGCCCCGTAGCCAGGCGCAATTCATCAAGTCCCGTCGTGTCGCACAGGCGCGACGATGCAACGACTACCACGTCGTTGTCGATCTTCACGGGAAGAAGGCGGTGTTTGAGCAGGATTCGCACGGGGAAGTGTTTGAAAAATTCTTTCTTAAAGTCGGCGTCGTTGAGATCCAGATATGGAACGTCGTATTCGTTCGAGAGAAACTTCAGCACCTGGTCTTCGGTAAGCACCCCCGACGCAATCAGCGCTTCGTCGACGTGTTTGCCTTCGGCCAGCAACGGGCGCACACGTTCGGCGCCCGCTGCGTCCAATAGTCCCGTCGTCTGCATCTTGTCGAGTATCGCATTCACTTTATTCTATGAGCCCCATCAGCACCAACTGTGCTTCCTGGCGCGGCGTGAGTAGTTCGCGCAAATCGTCCTGGGCTTTCTTCAAATCCACTTTGGTCTTGTCGCGCAGATCGCGCAGATCTTTAAGCTTGTCCTGGAGGGCTTTGGTATCGGTGTCTTTGTTATCCAGAAGTGCCTGCAACTCCTGCGTTTTCGTTCCCACATCCGGCGTCGCATCCGGTGCCGGCGGGTTGCCGCCCGCGTTCTCCTGAGGCCGCCGTCGTCCGAAACCGAATCCACCACGCACCTGCAGTTGCAACTTCTGAACGGCTTCGAACTTGGGTTGAAGCGCCTTCATCTCATCGTCGGAAAGACCTAATCTTTCTTTTATGCGATCCAGCATCATCTTACGCATTTGCTCCGGATCGAACTGCCGCCGCATTCCACCTGGTCCATTGGGACCTCCGGGATTGGGCTGAGCCCCGCCATTGGGCGGTGGCGGTGGTGGCGGAGGGGGTGTATTGTCCTCCGCAATCGCTTGCGCGATGCTTAAAGCTCCAATTACCAGTGCCGTGCTAAATACGAATTTTCCCATTTTCATCTTTACTCTCCTTGCTGTGATGGCCCTTTCTGTTGCGGCCCATCGATTCCATTCTTTACCTTCTCTGCCGCTGAATCCGGCGACGTTTCGGTCCGGCTCTTGTTTTTCGATTCCTGACGCTTCTTGCGCAATTCCTCATAAATCGCGCGCTGGCTGTCGGTGAGCACCGCTTTTGTCCGTTCGTACGCCTCCTCGCGCGCCTTCTTCGACTCCGCGGAAAGTTCATCGGCCCTGGTCCGGTAAGTCCGCAAAATTTCGTCGAAGCGATCCTTCTGGTCAGATGAGATCAATGCCTGGAGTGCTTCGTCACGCTCCCGCTGCAACGCTTCGCGCTTATCGCGCTGCGTTGGATACGTTCCGGCCTTCATTGCATCGGTCCAGATGGCTTTAATCTTCTCGCGCTGGTCCTGTGAAAGATGCAAATCCTTCAGCCAGCCGTCCTGGCCGTAATTTTGAGAACGCTCCCATAGGATCGTGGCGGATACGCCGGCTCCAAAGGCGGTCAGAAAACAGATCGTGAAAATCAACGGAGCCTTGATCATGGCTTTTCCTGTAAGAGCACCTGCGCGATCGGATCGTCCGGATCAGCCTGCGGCAAAGGTTCCGTCTGTTGTGTAACAGCCAAGTGTTCCCAAGACATCGTCACGGGGCCTGAATCCGTAGGATGCAGAACCAGCGAAAGGCCGGAGACGACGATAATAGCGGCAGCGGCAGCGGTAAGCATGGTTGCAAAGCGCACCAGTAATTTCTGGCTTTTCCTGCGAAGCCTGAATTTTTGCGTCAAATCGGCGGACTTCGGCAATTCCGCCGCGCACACAAACCGCGAGAGTCGTGTCAATTGCGCAACTTCCCGCGAACACTCCGGACAGATTGCCACATGAGCTTCGAATTGTTCGCGATCCTTGGAGCTCATGACTCCGTCCAGGTACGCGCCCGCCCGTACACATTGTTTGCAGTCCATACCGTTTATCCCAGGTAATCTTTCAGCCGTTCCTTCATTTCCTGCCTTGCACGAAACAGACGCGACTCAACGGTGCCCACTGGAATTCCAAGCACATCTTCGATCTCCTGATAGCTCAGGCCATTCAAATCCCGCAACGTCACAATCTCTCTATATTCCGGGCGAAGTGTCATCAGCACGTTCATCACATCCATTCCAATCTCCGCGCCCTTAGTCGAATCTTCAATGCTGGACCCATCGAGCAGAGCCTTGGATGCCGCCGATAAGTGCAATGGATGCACGGCCAGTCTTACGCGCTGGGAACGGTGATGGCGCGCGGCTTGCCTGACCAGAATCCGCGACAGCCATGTTTTCACCGAAGCTCGCGATTCAAACCCTTTCAGTGACCGCCACGCTCCCAGAAAAGTCTCCTGAACGATTTCATCGGCGTCGTGCGAATCTCCACAAAGGTAGAACGCCAGCCGGCGAAGGTGGCTTCCGTACCGTTCCAGCAACAATTCAAACGCGCCTTCGTCTCCCTCTTGCGCTCGGTGAACAACGTCGGTGTCGCTTGGCTCCGCCGGTGTCTGCCCGCTATTTGATTCCTTCACTGAAGACATTGTTCCAATTTCCAGGTGAAATCTTTCCGACACTTGCAATTATTTTAAGAATACCCGAATTGCCCGCCTCGCGCCATTGCAACTGCTTTTACAATAATAGCTTACAGGGATTGCGGGTGGCCCGGACGAAGTCCGGGTGCCATAGGCACAAGAAGCTCCTCCATACGCTTGTCCAATCCGAGATATTTGGTATTTGGAGAAACGCTTCGAGATTCAAACAATAAGTCATTTCCGAGTGACAGTAGCCCAAAATCCGAAGCAATTTTCTTTGATCGTCGTCTTAACAGTATGAACGCTTGAATTTACTGTTGACCAGCGAACCTTTGTCCGGTTTGATGCGTAATGTATAGGAAGGGGTTAAGATCGGATATGTGTTACGCCAGACAACGCATCGGTTTGCCGCTTATTTTTCTGTGGGCGCTCGCTCACGGGATGTGGATTGGCGCTGGATGGCATGCGGGAAGCGAGTTGGGATACGCCCACCGCGCGATTCATAATACCCAATCGGTATGCAACTGTTCGGCATCGAAATCCAAACCGTTAGTGGCGCTTTCAAATGTCATTCACGATGGACCTTCCACCTGCCCTATCTGCCAGCTCGGGGCAGTTGCTCCGGATGTGCCGATAGCGAATCAGCCAATCACGATCTGTCCAGTTGCGCCGCTGACTCATACAAGCGTTTGTGTCGATTCTCCTCGCCCACTCCTTTCAATTCTCCCTCCGGGCCGCGCCCCGCCCACAGTGTAACCATTGCGGATTTCAGATTGCGGATTGCGGATTGCGATTGACCCTATTCGCGTTTGCAATTGTGCTTTTCAAATCCGCAATCCGCATTTCGCAATCCGCAATTA